>Ga0265314_10005393_pt1 | contig 11557 bp, 8 predicted proteins | sample 4126metaG_FD_203106 | JGI IMG/M metagenome (GOLD analysis project Ga0265314, IMG submission 203106) | Rhizosphere microbial communities from Carex aquatilis grown in University of Washington, Seatle, WA, United States - 4-1-26 metaG | ecosystem: Host-associated > Plants > Roots > Rhizosphere >... | reverse complement strand
GTCGATGCCCGCCGACATCACGCGATTGGCGGCGTCGTAGCGCGTGGCCACGCGATCGAACATGCCCCTCACATCCGCCCCTTCCGCGGCCAAGCTCGCCATCGCTAGTGCACCGCCGTCGAAATAGCGTCAACGATCCGCCGACACGCCCGTGGTCCTGCAAGGCGCGACGAGGGCGCATAGCCGAAGTTACGTAACCGAGGAGCAACGCAGCGGGGCCGCGGGATCGTCGGCGCAGCGTTGACGATATTTCGACGGCGGTGCACTAGAGCCCCAGCTCCTTCCAGAGCGCGTCGACGCGAGCGATCACGTCGGGGCGCATCTTCAAGACCTCGGGCCACTCGCGCGTGAAGCCTTCGTCCTTCCACTTGCGGGTGGCGTCGACGCCCAGCTTGCCGCCAAAGCCGAACGCCTGCGATGCGTGATCGAGCACGTCGATCGGCCCCTCGGCGAAGAAGACGTCGCGCTTGGCGTCGATGTTGTTCAGCGCGCGCCACGCGACCTCTGCGACGTCTTGCACGTTCACGTCGTCGTCCACGACGATGATGCACTTCGCGAACATCATCTGTCCCATGCCCCACAGCGAATGGCAGATCTTGCGCGCGTGGTGCGGGTACTCCTTGTGGATCGAGACGATGCACAGGTTGTGGAAGCACCCCTCGATCGGCAGGTTCATGTCGATGATCTCGGGGAACGTCATCTGCAAGAGCGGCAGGAACAGCCGCTCGGTCGCCTTGCCGAGCCACGCGTCTTCTTGCGGCGGCGGCCCCACCACCGTCGTCGCGTAGATCGGGTTCTCGCGCCGGGTGATCGCGGTCAGGTGGAAGGTCGGGTAGTCGTCGGCCAGCGAGTAATATCCGGTGTGGTCGCCGAAGGGCCCCTCGCGCCGCAGCGGTTCGTCGACGTCGACGTAGCCTTCCAGCACGAAGTCGGCCGACGCCGGCACCTCGAGATCGTTGGTCTTGCAGCGAACCATCTCGACCGGCTTTCTGCGCAGGAAGCCGGCGAACATGAACTCGTCGATGCCGTCGGGCAGCGGCGCGGTCGCCGCGTAGGGCAGGATCGGATCGCCGCCCAGCGCCACCGACACCGGCATCCGCTTTTGCCCCAGCTCCTGGTAGCGGCGCATGTGCCGCCGCCCGGTCTTGTGCAGCTGCCAGTGCATGCCCGTCTCGCGCGGGCCGTAGACCTGCATGCGGTAGCAGCCGACGTTGCGGGAGCCTTTGTCCGGGTCGCGCGTGATCACCATCGGCAGCGTGATGTACGGGCCGCCGTCGTCGGGCCAGCAGGTGATGATCGGCAGCTTCGAGAGATCCGGCGTGGTCTCGACGACCTCCTGGCACGGCGCGGTGGTCACCGTGCGCGGCATCGCCGTCGCCACACGCGCGAGCTTGGGCAGCATGCGGATCTTGTCCAGGAGACCCGCCGGGGGCTGCGACTTCACCAACTCGGCGATGGTGCGCGCGTGCTCCTCGAGGTCTGCGACGCCCAGCGCCCACGACATGCGCCGGCGCGTGGCGTAGGTGTTGATGAGGAGAGGGAAGCGCGAGCCTTTCACTCTCTCGAAAAGTAACGCCGGCCCTCCGGCGCGCATCACCCGCTGCGAAATTTCGGTGACCTCGAGGAACGGGTCGACCTCCTGGCGGATCCGCCGTAGCTCGCCGCGCTCCTCGAGCAGGCGCACGAACTCGCGCAGGCCGTCGTGGTGCGCGGGGACGCTGACCGCCGCGTCGTTCCGAGCGCCCGCTCCGCCGCTGCCGTCGTTCCCGCCTTGCGCGATGTGCACTATGATCTCCGATCGGCGGCGAACTGCGCCAGGTCGCGCAGTGCGCTGCGGTGGGGCGACTCGGGCAGAAGGTCGAGCGATAGGGCCGCCGCCGCGGCCAGCTCGCGCGCCTTTTGCCGCGCGCGCTCGACGCCACCCGCGTCGCGGCACCGCTTCAGGATCTCGGCGGCGACCTCGGCGGGGACGCCGGTCTCGCCCAGATGCGAGCGCACGTATTTTCCGAGCGCCGGGTCGGCCTCGCAGGCGAGCAGCACCGGCAGCGTGAGCTTGCCTTCGGTGAGATCGTGGCCCACCGACTTGCCGGCCGTCGCCTGGTCGACGTCGCTGTCGAGCACGTCGTCGGCGATCTGGAACGCGCGGCCGAGCGCGCGGCCATATTGCTCGAGCGGCCCGTCGTACGCTGCGCCCACCGCGCCGCCCACGCGCGTGCACCAGGCGATCAGCGACGCGGTCTTGCGGTCGATCACGCGGAAGTAGTCGTCGATGGTGGCGTCGGGGTTGCCCGCGCGTTCGAGCTGCGCGACCTCGCCCTCGGCCATCTCGGTCACCGTCGCCGCCAGCGACTGCACGACCGGCAGCGATCCGGTCAGCGCCACGGTTTCGAGCGCGCGCGCGAGGCAGAAGTCGCCCACCAGCACGACGATCCCGTTGCCGAACACCATGCGCGCGGCGGGGCGGCCGCGGCGCACGCGCCCGTCGTCGACGACGTCGTCGTGGTACAGCGTCGCTGTGTGAATCAGCTCGGCGGCGCAGCCGACGGCCACGCCCAGCTCCAGCGGCACGTCGGCGGCGCGCGCCGCCAGCACCGCGAGCAGCGGGCGCAGGCGCTTGCCGCCCGCGTCCAGCAAGTGAGCGCCGACCTGGGGGATCGCGCCGACCGGGCTCTCCATGCGCTCGGCCAGGCGCACCTCGACTGCGCGCATCTCCGCCTCGACCAAGGCGGCGGCGCGATCCGACCGCGATCGGGCGCTTTCGGCGTCGTGAGTGGAAGCAGCGGCGTTCTTCATCGCCTTGGGCATCGCTCGGATGGAGGGGAGAGACAAGACAATTCTAAATATTCAAAAGAAATTGAAAGTTCGCAAGCCGATTCACCGTCGGTGCCGCTTTTCTCGCGCCGCGGGCGCCGGTTGGGGGGCGGCCGCCGTGCCCCCTTCGGGCGGCGCCGCGGGCGGTTCGACGCGCAGCAGGTGGCGGAATTTCCCGACGTCGAGCGTGAGCTGACCGAGCAGCATGTTGAGCATCGTCTCGCCCAGCTTGCAGATCTCGCTCAGCCGTTCGAGCCGCACGACGGCGAAGTCGGCCTCGGCTTTGAGCTTCTTGCCCGCGGCGCCGGGCACCCCCTTGGCGGCTGCCAGCGCCGCGCGCGCTCTCTCCTCGCCGCGCTCGACGGCCTCGACGGCGGCGCCGATCTCGCGCCGCTCCCGCTCGTTGAGCACGCCCGCGATCATCTTCCAGAAGTCGGTCTCGGCTTCGTAGTGCTCGCGCCGCTGGCCCCGTACCCAGACCCGGTGCACGACGCCCCAGCGGCCGAGCGCCGCCAGCGTCATCGACGCGCTCCCCGCCGAGATGCCGAGCCGCTTTTGAATGTCGGTCTGGGGCAGCGGCTCGCGCGAGAGATAGAGCAGGCCGAACGTGCGCCCCATCGTGCGCGTGAAGCCCCAGAACTCGGCGATGCGGCCGCAGGTGTCGATGCCGAGATCGCGCGCGCGACTCAGATCGTCCTGGATATCGTCGGCGGAGGACATTTACGCACGAACGGACGGAGCGGGAATCAGCGATTCGACACCCCGCGCCGCCAGCTGCCCGCAGGCCGCGTCGATGTCGTCGCCGCGGGGCGTGCGGATGTAGACCGCGAGGCCGCCCTGGCGGAGGCGTTCTTGAAACGTGCGGATGCGCTCGGCCGAGGGGCGCGCGAACGCCGGGCCCGCGAACGGATTCCAGGGGATGAGGTTCACCTTGGTCGGGATCCCGCGCAGCAGGCGTGGCAACCGATCGGCGTCGTCGTCGCTGTCGTTGACGCCGGCGAGCAGGACGTACTCGAACGTGACGCGGCGGCCGTGCGACAGCGGAAAGCGGCGCGCGGCGTCGAGCAGCACGGCGATCGGCCAGCGGCGGTTGACCGGCATCAGGCGGTCGCGCACCTCGTCGGTGGTGGCGTTGAGCGAGATGGCCAGGTTCGGCGCCGGCATCAGCTGGCCGAGCTTTTCGATGCCCGGGACCATCCCCACCGTCGACACCGTGATCCGCCGCGGCGAAAAGGCGGCGCCCCACGGGTGCTGCAGCAACGTCAGCGCGCGCGACACGCCGTCGAAGTTGTGCATCGGCTCGCCCATGCCCATGAAGACCAGGTTGGTGGGACGGCGGCCGGCGATCTGCGTGGCGCGGTACACCTGCTCGACGATCTCACCCGCCGACAGGTGGCGGCTAAAGCCCAGCGTCGCGGTCGCGCAGAACGCGCAGTCGAGCGCGCATCCAACCTGCGACGACACGCACAGGGTCAACTTGTCGCGCAGCAGGCGGCCCGGCACGTGGCCAGAGAGGCGGCGATGACGCTCGGCTTCGGTCTCCGGCTCGTCGTCGTCATCGGACGGTCTCGCCAAGCGCCCTTGATGGAAATCGAGCGGCTCGACGCGGTTCTCATCGGGGATCAGCACCGATTCGATCGCGCGGCCGTCGTGGGTGCGGAAGCGCAGCTTGCGCGTGCCGTCGGCCGCCTCCTGGACCGTGTCGACCGCCAGCGGGTGGAGCGGAGCGTCGGCAGCCAGCGCGTCGCCGAGCGCGCGCGGAATGTTCGACATCGCGTCCAGGGACTCGACCACAGCGCCGGTGCCTCGGCCGTGGAGCCAGCGGAAGACCTGCTCGCCGCGGTACGCCGGCTCGCCGGCCGCGCGCACTCGCTCCGAGAGCTCGGCCGGGGTCAAAGAGCGCAGGTCCATCGGACCCGAACACTACCGCCTCTCGACGGGGGATGCTAAGGAAACGGCGCCGCAAAGCCGCGGCGCCCAGGCTAGCGGCGGCGGCGGCGGCGCTTGCTCGAGAACGTGCCGCACAGCCCCAGCGCCGCGACGGCCAGCGCCAGCGACGACGGGCTCGAGCTGTCGCCGACGGCGCAGCCGCAACCGTCGCCGCCGCCCTTGATGCCGATCTGCGCCGAGACCTCGCGGCAGTCGCCCGAGACCTGGCAGCTGGCCATGCCGTCGGACGTCACCGCGCAAACCCAGCACGGGCCCGGGCAGTTGACGGTGTTGCACGGGTCGGCCTCGCAGGCGCCGGTCTCCTGGATGCAGCGCTGGCCCTTTCCGCACTGGGTCACCGTGCAGGTGTCGATGCGGCACTGCCCGGTGGTCTGGTCGCAGAACTGGCCGCCGGAGCAGGGCACGGTCGCGCAGCTGTCGCTCATGCACTTGCCGGCGACGCAGCGCTGGGAGCTCGGGCACTTGTTGGCCGTGCACAGGTCGACGCAGTTGCCGGTGTCGCAGTACTGATTGGCGCCGCAGTTGACGCCCGCGCACTTGTCCGTCTGGCAGACGCCGGCGTTGCACATCTGGCCGGCGGCGCAGCCGAGTGTGTAGCAGTCGACGCACTGGCCGTGCTGGCAGATCTTGGGCGCGTTGCAGACCACGCCGGTGCAGACGTCGACGCAGGAGCCGGTGTTCTCGTCGCAGCGCTGATCGGTCGGGCAGGTCTTGCCCGCGCAGCGCTGCGGTACGCAGTAGTCGCCCACGCACTTGTAGCCGTTGGGGCACGGGAACTCGCCGGGCGTGCACAGGATCGTGCAGCGGCCTTCCTTGCAGCCGAGTCCCGATGGGCAGATCGGGTTCACGTCGGCGACGCCGTCGCAGTCGTTGTCGAGCCCGTCGCAGATCTCGGGGCCGGGCAACACGCAACCTTCGCAGACGAAGCCGCGCGTGCCGCGGCAGATCAGGTGGCCCGCCTTGCACGTGCCGACGCCGACCTGGGCCGGGTCGAGGCCCGGGCAGATGCAGGTCTGGCCGGTCTGGGGGAAGTTGCCGTTGTCGACGACGCCGTCGCAGTTGTCGTCGAGGCCGTTGCAGACCTCGACGGTCGGCATGCTGCTCGTGCTGCAAGTGATCTTGCCATTCACACACTGGGTGATGCCGGCGTGGCAGTTGCCCAGCGCCGTGCCGCACGAAACGCCCACGCCGGGCAGCGTGCCCTCGTCGATCTGTCCGTCGCAGTTGTCGTCGATGTTGTTGCACAGCTCCTGCATCGGCGTGATGACCGGCGCGTCGCAGACAGTGCCCGTGCCGCCGGCGTTGCAGACCGTGATGCCGGTGCGGTGGCAGGCGCCCTTGAGGCCGTTGTCGCACGACACGCCGACGTTGAAGCCCTCATCGATGTCGCCGTCGCAGTTGTTGTCGAGGCCGTCGCATTTCTCGGTCGGCACCGCGCAGCCGCAAGGCTGGCCGCAAGCGTTGAGCGGCAGGCCTTCGTCGATCTGTCCGTTGCAGTTGTCGTCCTTGCAGTTGCAGCTCTCGATCGCGCAGTGCTTCAATGTCCCCGGCTGGTTGTCGGGGTCGCTCGTGCTATTCGGGTTGGCGACGACGCAGGCGTTGCTCACGCCCTCGTCGATGAGCCCGTTGCAGTTGTCGTCCACGCCGTTGCAGACCTCGGTAGGCGGCACGGTCTTCGCGATGATGTCGACCAGCGCCTGCTTGACGGCGTTCGTGTCGGTCAGCGTGACAAAGATGGCCGATCCGGTTCCACCCAGGGCGGCGATGCGGTTGGCGGTGTTCTTGTCGGCGGTGGCGATCCCGTTGTCGGTCAGGATGTAGACCGGGACATTGGACAGCACCTTCAGCTTGCACGCCTGAACCTCGGGATTGTAGGTGGCGAACGTGGCGGCGGCGGCGCAAGTCGTCGGGTCGACGACCGACGTGAGGGCCGGGCGAGCCGTGTCGCACTCCTCGGCCCCGTCGGTCACGAAGATGACCAGGTTCTGGCGGCAGCTTCCCTTGGGATCGAGCGGCACCTTGATGTAGTGGTCGAAGTACATGCGCGCGTAGAACAGCGATCGGCCAATGGGCGTCGACGCGTTGCTGGGGCTGCGCAGCTCGTTATCGGTGATGGGCGTTCCCGCGGACGATTCGTTGAGGTCGATCCACTTGTAGACGGCCGTGATATTCGCATCTGACGGATCGAAGTCGCTGCCCGCCAGCGGCTTGGGACCGGTCGCTGGCTTGGTGACGGGAACGATCAGGGATTCTCCCACGGTGCTGTCGAACCACGCGCCGTACGCCATCTCGCCCGCCGTGGTGTTGTTCGCGGTGGTATCCAGCGACAACCGACAGCCGCCGCCGGTGCCGGTGTTGTAGTGACCGCGCGGGCAGACCGGCGCCGCCGTCCCTGTCGTCTGCGGATAGCGCATCAATCCGAAGTTGGCCTCGTCGGTCCCGACCTGCGCCAGCGCGTCGCGCATCGCCTTCTTGAGGCTGTAAATGCGGCTCGTCTGTCCATTGTTGCCGCACAGGGGCGATCCGTCGTTGCCGCCGTTCAACATCGAGCCCGAGGTGTCGAACACGAAGAGAATGTTGGGCCGCAGGGACTGGGCGCGGACCACCGTCGCGCTGAGCGTCAGCACGAGCGCCGCTCCCAACATCACTCCGACTTTGCCGATTTTAGTGTTTTTCATGAGCGTCTTTCTCGGGCTACGGAGGAAGGGCGCCGGTGTGGCAACAGCGGAATCCGATCGACGGCAGGCGGACCGGCGTGGTGGGCGCGGGCGACAGCGAGTCACATTGCAGCCCAGGGGCGCTCGTGACCGGGCCCGCGTCTGGCATGGTGACGGTGAAGCTGGGGGTGTTGTAGGCTCCGCCGCGGATCTGATAGGTGATTCCTCCGTCAGTGGTGGTGACCCACTCCTTGACGTTGCCGCTCATGTCGTAAAGCGCGACACCGGCGTCGGGCACGAGGCTGGAGACACAACCGGACGCGGTCCCCGTGGGGATGGGCGTGGCGCCCGAATCGGGCCGGTCGTCATAGCCGTTGCACTTGGTCGGGACGTAGGTGGCGCCATAGGGAAACACGGTGTTCGCGCTGCCGTTGCACGCGTCGGTCCATTCGGTGCCTGAGCACAGGCGCCAGCCCGAGCCGATGAGCGCGCACGAGGCGGCGGCCTCTTCTTTGGTGATGTTCGACCAGGGCTTTCTGCCCGGGAGCGAGCAAGGACGGTGAGTCGCGTCCAGGTTCGTCGTGACGGCGTCGATGCGGCTCGCCTCGTACGCGAACATGGTGACGGGCGTCGTGGACCCGGCCGGCGTGAAGGTGACCAGCTTGTCGTCGCTGTCCGACAGCTTGTCGAGCTCGTCGATCTTCCCGTCGCAGTCGTTGTCCTTGCCGTCGCAGACCTCGGGCTGGGCTGGCAGCGGCGTGCCATTGCAAAGCCGGTTGCCGGGCTGGGTGTTGTCGCAGATCCATGCGCCCGTGTTGGTGCATGCGCCCGAGCCCACCGTGCAGGCCTTGCCAATCCCGAACGGCTCGTCGGTCAGGCCATCGCAGTCATTGTCGAGGCCGTCGCAACCCTTGGTCGTATCCTCGAGATCCTGGTAGGTCGACGGATAGACGCAGACATAACCGGCGGTGCCCGCGCACGTGGGGAGGGTGCCGGAGCAGACGCCCTTGCTCTTGCAAACGATCGTCGCCGGCTGGACGTTGTCGTCGATGAGCCCGTTGCAGTCGTTGTCGACGCCGTCGCAGAGCTCGACGCCGCCGTTGCTCTTCTGGCACGAGGTCTCGCATCCAGGCGTCGCTGGATCCCGATCATAGAAGTCGGGGAGGCAGGACCCCATCGTGCACATACCCATGTCGCAGCTCGAGACGGCGAACGGGTAGTAACAGGGGAGGTTGCAGCCGCCGCAGTTGTTGAGGTCCGACATCAGATCGAAACCGTCGTCGACGATTCCGTTACAGTCGTTGTCGATGCCGTCGCAGAGCTCGACGCCGCCGTTGGTCAGCTCGCATTCACAGCCGTTCGTCGGATCCTTGTCGGCGTCGTAGAACCCGGCGAGGCAGGTGTACTGGCAAGCGCCAGCGACACAGGTCGCATCGGCGCTGAGTTCGTAACACTGGTTGAAGCACCTGCCGCAGTTCGCGACGTCGGTCTGCCGTAACGGCGAATTGTCGTCGCAGGTGTTGCCCGCGCCGCCGGTTCCCGTGCTGGCGTCGGTCGTCGCGCCGCCGGTTCCACCCCCAGCGCCGCCCGTGCCGGTGACGCCACCGACGCCGCCGTCGCCGCTGCTGATCAGGTCACGGCCGCTGTCGACGCCGGTGGAGCCCCCATCGATCAGGCTGATGGTTTCGCCCGAATCGTAGAGCCGATCGTGGCACCCGGCACCGACGCCAACAACCACGCCGGACACCAACAGAATACGTGCAAGCGCATATCTCATGTCGCCGACTAGTCAATCGGCGTGAAACAGCGAGAAGTTGAGGTGTTTTCGGCGTCGAGCGTCGCGCGCCGCGACGACCGTGACTAGACGGCTACACGCGCGCACATTCCGACGGTCGGCTGATTGGTCATCCCGCGGGTCCTCCCGCGGGTCATCCGACCGGTCTCATCCGACCGGTCTCATCCGACCGGTCCGGGCGTCCGCGCTTCGTTACGCGACCGAAGCGCCTGACGCGAGCTAGGCGAGCGAAGCTCCTGAAAAGAAGAACGCGATCTCGACGCGAGCGGTGTCGGGGCCGTCGCTGCCGTGGACGGCGTTCTTCTCGATGTTGGTGCCATATTTCTGACGGATCGTCCCGACCGGGGCCTTCGTCGAGTCGGTGGGGCCCATCACCTCGCGGTAGCGCGCGATGGCGTTCTCGCCCTCGATCGCCATGACCACCACCGGGCCCGACGTCATGAACGTGACGAGGTCGTTGTAGAACGGGCGCGCCTTGTGCACCGCGTAGAACGTCTCCGCCTCGGTCTTGCTGAGCTTCACCAGCCGCAAGCCGATGATCTTCAGCCCGGCCTTTTCGATCATATCGACGACGCCGCCGATCGCTCCCTTGGCGACCGCGTCGGGTTTCACGATTCCAAACGTTCTCTCGAGTGCCATCGTACGGGTCTCCCTTTGACCTTGATCCGGACTACGAAACGAACGCCGCGACGGTCTTGCCCAGGTCGGCCGGCGTGGCGGCGACCGCGATGCCGGCGTCGCGCAGGGCGGCGATCTTCTCGGTCGCGGTTCCCTTGCCGCCGCTGATGATCGCGCCGGCGTGGCCCATGCGACGGCCGGGCGGCGCGGTCTGGCCGGCGATGAACGCCGCGACCGGCTTCTTCATGTTCGCTTTGACGAAGCGCGCCGCTTCCTCTTCGGACGTGCCGCCGATCTCGCCGATCATCAGGATCGCCTTGGTCTGCGGGTCGCGCTCGAACAGCGCCAGGACATCCACGAAGTCGAGGCCCTTGACCGGGTCGCCGCCGATGCCGACCGCCGTCGACTGACCGAGACCCAGCGCCGTCAATTGATGTGCGGCCTCGTAGGTCAACGTCCCCGAGCGTGACACAACGCCGATCACGCCCGGCTTGTGGATGTAGCCCGGCATGATGCCGATCTTGCACTCACCCGGCGTGATGATGCCGGGACAGTTCGGGCCGATCAGCTTCACCGGCGAGGCCGAGTTCGGGCCCAGCGCGCGCCGCACCTTGACCATGTCGAGCGTCGGGATGCCCTCGGTGATGCAGACGACCACCTCGATGCCGGCGCCCGCCGCTTCGAGGATCGCGTCGGCCGCGCCCGGCGGCGGGACATAGATGATCGACGCGTTCGCGCCGGTCTTCTTCACCGCGTCCTGCACGGTGTCGAACACCGTGAACCCCTCGTGCACCAGGCCACCCTTGCCCGGCGTGACGCCGCCGACGACGTTGGTGCCGTACTCGCGCATCTGCTTGGCGTGGAACGTCCCGGCGCCGCCGGTGATCCCCTGGACGATGAGCTTGGTCTGTTTTCCGACGAGGATCGCCATGGCTACTTCGCCTCTCCGGCGCGAGCCAGCGCCACGATCTTTTGTGCGCCGTCGGCCATGTCATTGGCGGTGGTGACGGCCAGCCCCGACTCGGCGAGCATCTTCTTGCCGAGCTCGACGTTGGTTCCTTCGAGCCGCACGACGAGCGGCACCTGGAGCCCCACCTGTTTCACGGCCGCGATCACGCCGGCGGCGATGGTGTCGCACTTCATGATGCCGCCGAAGATGTTGACGAAGATCCCGCGGACATTGGGGTCGGCGGTGATGATCTTGAACGCCGCGGTCACCTTCTCCGCCGTGGCGCTGCCGCCGACGTCGAGGAAGTTGGCCGGTTCACCGCCGAAGTGCTTGATGATGTCCATCGTGCCCATGGCCAGGCCGGCGCCGTTGACCATGCAGCCGATGTTGCCGTCGAGCTTGATGAAGGAGAGGTCGTAGCGCTTGGCCTCGCTCTCCGCCGGATCCTCCTCGTCGAGATCGCGCAGCTCCTCATACTCTTTCTGGCGGTAGAGCGCGTTGTCGTCGAAGGTCATCTTGCAGTCGAGCGCCAGCACGCGCCCGTCCGTGAGCACGACCAGCGGGTTGATCTCGATCAGCGACGCGTCGATGGTGACGAACGCTCGGTAGAGCTGCTCGATCAGCGTCGAGGCGTTCTTCGCCGCCGGACCATGCAGCCCCAGGCCGTAGGCGAGATTGCGGGTCTGGTACGGGGCCAGCCCGGTGACCGGGTCGACCACCTCGCGCAGGATCTTCTCCGGCGTCTTGGCGGCGACCTCTTCGATCTCCATGCCGCCC
>Ga0265314_10005392_pt1 | contig 11559 bp, 8 predicted proteins | sample 4126metaG_FD_203106 | JGI IMG/M metagenome (GOLD analysis project Ga0265314, IMG submission 203106) | Rhizosphere microbial communities from Carex aquatilis grown in University of Washington, Seatle, WA, United States - 4-1-26 metaG | ecosystem: Host-associated > Plants > Roots > Rhizosphere >... | reverse complement strand
AACGCTGGGATGCCGCCCTGGTGGATATCAAGATGCACGGCGTCGACGGGATCGAACTTCAGCGCCGCATGCATGAAATCGACCCCGAGCTCATCGTGATTATCATGACCGGCTATGCCTCGGTCGACACCGCGGTTGCCGCGCTGAAAAACGGCGCCTATGACTACGTGACCAAACCACTGGACCCGGACGAGATCGCACACATGGTGAAGAACGCGCTGGCGCATAAGCGGACGGCGCAGGAGAACGTCCTGTTGCGCGAGACGGTTGCCGAAGTGGCGCGTCCCGGGGACCTCGTTGGCCAGAGCGGTCCCATGCGCAAGGTCTTCGACGCCATTGAGACCGTTGGTCCCACGGACGCTACGGTGCTGGTCACGGGTGAAAGCGGGACGGGAAAGGAACTGGTGGCGCGGGCGATCCACCATGCCAGCACGCGGAGATTTCATCCGCTGGTTGCCATCCATTGTGGCGCGCTGACGGAGACGCTTCTGGAAAGCGAACTCTTCGGGCATGAAAAAGGAGCGTTCACCGGCGCGCAGTACCGCAAGAAAGGCAAATTCGAGATTGCCGAAGGTGGGACGGTTTTCCTGGACGAGATCGGCGACATCTCCCTGAAGACACAGACCGACCTGCTGCGGGTTTTGCAGGAACGCGAGATCACGCGCGTGGGCGGCAATCAAATTATCAAGGTGGACTTCCGCTGCGTCGCCGCCACCAACAAGGATCTGGAAAAATTGATCGAGGAAGGCAAGTTCCGTCCCGATCTGTTTTACCGCCTGAATGTTTTCCGCATCGAACTGCCGCCGCTGCGCGAGCGCCCGGAGGACATTCCGCTGCTGGTGAACCACTTCGTGCAGAAGTTCTCCCTGGCGATGAACAAACGCATGACCCGGGTTTCACCCGCGGCTATGAACCAGTTACAGCAGCAGCCCTGGCTGGGCAACGTTCGCGAATTGGAGAATGCGGTCGAGCGCGCCATGGTGGTGGGACAGGAACCGGAGTTGCACGAACAGGATTTCATCTTCAAAGCGCAAAGCGTCTCCAACGGCCCGGGCAAGAAGCTGGAGGAAATGGAGCGGGCCCACATTCTGCGGGTGGTGGAGGAATGCGGAGGCAATCAGAGCCGGGCCGCGGAGATACTCGACATCGACCGGGTCACTCTCTATCACAAGCTGAAAAAGTACGGCTGGACTCGCAATCCCGTTGAGACGCGATAATGCTGCCCTGATGAAGCTGCTACAACTGTTGCCGATCGGGAATGTGGATGACGGGCTGATGAAGGATCTGTGTCCCGCCGTCGAAGAGACTTTCCGCGTCCCTTGCAAAGTGCTTCCTGTCCGGTTGGATCCAGAGTTCGCTTACCACGGAGAGCGGCAGCAGTACCACTCGTCGGAAATCCTGCATCGCATGCAGAGTTTCCTTACCGAAGACTCCTGGCGAATGCTGGGGATTGCCTCGGTGGATCTCTACATCCCGATTCTTACTTTCGTTTTCGGCGAGGCGCAGATGGGCGGCCCCTGCGCCGTGATCTCAGCGCACCGGCTGCGCCAGGAGCTCTATGGCTTTCCGCCCGACCCGAAACTTTTCCGCCAGCGGGTGATCAAGGAAGCGGTTCATGAACTCGGCCACACTCTGAACCTGACTCACTGCGAGGATTACCGCTGCGCCATGGCCCCCTCCCACGCGGTGGAGTGGATCGACCTGAAGGAAAGCACACTGTGCACCGCCTGCCGCGGCGTAGTAACTCCGATGACGCAGGTCTCGTCGGCGCGAAACTTCTAGTTTTTTGCGGAAAACATCCTGTCTCTCCGGTTTCTAACCTTGCCTATCACGCGCTAGCGACATACTGCTTTTGCACTATAGCGCGATAAACACATATTGCTTTTGCACTATTGCGCGCAGGCCGCGCTTTCGTTACTTTTTGCGGTCTTGAGAATTAGAAGCGGTCTCATAATTCATAAATGGTTCTGCGAGCAGGCTGTTCGGCCCTCAGAGGCTAAAGCCTGCGTGTTTATTGGCCTTGAGCGGCACGACTGAAAGCCGTGCCCTACCCAAAGCCGTTTATGAGACCAGATCTAGTGCAACAGAATCGCGGGCACTAAGTCCGCCGCGAAGCGAATAGAGGGGGATATTTTGCGTATTCGTCGGATCTATAACTCATTACGAAAAGCAGTCTTGGCCGGGTTGACCATTGCACTTGTGGCAGCGGCCGCCAATGCTCAGCAGTTAGGAACGGCCGTGCTCGAGGGCACGGTTATTGATCCGCAAGGAGCGGTGGTTAAGGCCGCGCCCGTGACCGCGCGCCAGAGCGCCACGGGGATAGCAAGGAGCACGGCCACGAATAACGAGGGCGTATTCGTGCTGAACGACCTGGCGCCCGGTGTTTATGAGATTCGGGTGCAAGCGCCAGGCTTTGCCGACTTCGCCGCACCGGTTTCCTTGGAAGTGGGACAGCAGCAGACACTGAAGATCGCGCTTAGCGTTGAGGCAAAAAAGATCACGGTGAATGTCAGCGACGTCGGAACGGAGAGAGTGGACACCATCTCTTCGGTTGTGGACGGCGTGGTCAATGCGCACCAAGTCGATAACTTGCCGCTGAATGGGCGCAATTTTCTCGAGCTGGCGTTGTTAATGCCGGGGAACACGATCGCTCCCACCTTTGATCCGACCAAGCAGAACACGGTCGTGATTTCGTCCGCTGGACAACTGGGGCGCGGTGGCAACGTGAGCATCGACGGTATGGACGACAACGACGACGTTGTGGGCGGCATGCTGCTCAATGTTCCGGAAGACGCGGTACAGGAATTTCAGGTCGCCACCAATCGCTTTTCCGCGGAACTGGGCCGCTCCGGCTCCACGGTAGTCAATGTAGTTACTAAGTCAGGCACGAATTCCCTGCACGGATCGGCCTCCGTTTACGAACGCGACCAGAGCTTGCAGGCGTTGCCCGCGATCTTCAATCCATCCTCCACGGAGGGTGCTTTGCCTCCCTTTCGCAGGCAGCAGTATGCGGGCACCGTGGGCGGCCCGCTGGTCAAAGAAAAAGCATGGTGGTTTGCGGGGTTTGAATATCGCGATGAACTAGGCGGCTTGCTGGTCGGGACTCGCCAACCCAACGCCACGGGCGGAGGGGGAACGATCCCCGAGAGCTTTGCGCGGGAGCCTTTGACCGATCCCATGGGCACGCTTCGCGGCGATTGGAAGATTTCCGGCAAGGATACGCTTTCGCTGCACTACAATATCGAACGGCAGGACGCGACCGGCGTCACTCCCTTTCTGTCCGATCAGCCCATCGGTTCTGCGTCGGAGAGGCAGGACTCGAACAACCGCTTCCAGACTTTCCAGGCTTCCTGGACGCGAGTGCTGGGCCCGACTCTGCTCAACCGGGCCAGCTATAGCTTCAACAACTTCCACAACGTGATTGATCCGGTGAATCCAGGCCCGGAGCTGGATTTTCCCAGTCTGGCTGACGGCGCTTCCTATGATTCGCCGCAACTCACCTGGCAAAAACGGTCGCAATGGGATGATGAAGTGGACTGGACGCACGGCAAGCACAACTTGCATTTTGGCGGGGAGTTCCAGCGCATCGGCGCGAAATTCGACCTTGGAGTTTTCCGCAGCGGCGCGGTCGAGTTTATTCAGAACTTCGCCGATCAGGACCGGAATGGCGACGGCGTGATCAACGATCAGGACCTACTGTTCGCGGTCGCCATTCGCAGCGGCACGCCCAACAAGGACCTCATCATTCCCGATGCCGACAATAATCACATTGCCGGCTACATCCAGGACGATTGGCGGGTCCATCCTCAGCTCACGTTGAATCTCGGCCTGCGCTATGAGATTGATACCGACGTGAACGACGTCGGGCATTACGGTCAGATCAATCCCATCCTGCTGCCGTTTCTGCACGGCACGCGGCACAAGGATGGAGAAGATTGGGGCCCGCGTATTGGTTTCAACTGGGCGACCAAAAGTGGGAAGTATAGTGTGCACGGCGGATATGGGATTTACTACGATCGCGTCACGCTCGAGGTTGAATCGCTGGAGCGCGGACTCGACGGCCGCGCGCTGCCGATTGACGTGACGGTGGGAAACGCCAGCTTCCTGGACGCCAATGGAAACTTTGTGCCCGGCGCGCCTACTTTTTCCAATCCGTTTAGCGGTCCGATTATCCCGGGAGCGGGAGGCGCATCGGAAGGCATCAATCTGATTGACAACGATCTTCGGAACCCACGGGTGCAGCAATTCAATTTAGGCGTCCAGACGGAGTTTGCCAGAAATTGGATTCTCAAAGTCGATGGGATTCACGACTTCGGCACGCGCTTCATTATTGGCGTTCCGCTTGGTTCCGTGTACAACCCCGACTCCGGAGGTCCGGAGACCGTGACCGATTTGCAATCCACCGCGAGCACCCATTACGACGCGCTTTGGGTGACGGTGGACCATCGCTTCGCGCAACGCTTCCAATTCCATAGTGCTTATACTTTCTCGAAGGCAAGCGACTATGCAAACTATGACCAGATCCCGTTCGGATATGCGCCGGTGGATCCCACCGATCTGCACCGGGAATATGGGCCGGCCCCTAACGATCAAAGGCACCGCTTAGTGCTGCAGGGGACGGTGGACTTGCCTTGGCGCCTGCGGTTCTCTCCGCTTTGGACCTACGCGTCGGGAGTTCCCATGGATATTCTGCTGGGCGACGGCAGCGGCGATAGAGTTCCAGAACTCGGGCGCAATGCCGGCGGGCGTCAATTTCACACGGGAACGCAGTTGAACGCTTTCCTGACACAGCTCAATAACGCCGGAGCCCCGGACTCCCCGTTCCCCCTGGTTTCTCCGAACGCCCGCTTCGACGATACCTTCAATTCGTTCGATATGCGGCTCTCCAAAGATTTCCGCCTGAGCGAACGATTCAACCTGCAACTGATCGGCGAAACCTTTAATCTGTTCAACAAAACCAACATCCTGGGGACGAGTAAGAACAACTATTCCGGGTTCTTTAACTCGCTGGTGCCTGATGGCAACAATCCGAATTACTCCTCGGCATTTGGCACTCCGGTGAGCCAGGCGGGCGGTGTGTTCGGTTCAGGCGGTCCGCGCGCCTTTCAATTGGCGGCAAAGGTGACGTTCTGAGCGGTGTAAACGGCAAGATGTAAACGGAAGGACGGTCCAAACGCACTGGCCGCCCGGTGTCCTTGGCTTTTCAGCCTTGGATCCGGGCGGCCGGTGTTCTTGCGGTCCTCTTTTGCCGAGCGGCGATGTGGCTCGCGTTGCTGCGAGTTTGATTTACGACAGGAAGAACTCTTTCGCAAGCGGCAGCCACTCCTGATCGGGGATCTGGGCGGAGAGGTCGTTCACGGCTACCCCACCATCCTGAGCAAGCGCACCGGCCAGCGCCATTGGCATACGGCGCTGCAAGCGGCTTGCCGACTCTTCTGTCCACCAGCGGGCGAGCGCGCCACCGATTAAGTTGCGGAAGCTGGTCTTGGCGTCGGGTGCCTGCACCGTCACCAGCCAACCTTCGCCGTAGGGATCGCTGAGCGCCAACTTCGGATCCTCCACCAGCGCCTGGTTGATGTTCGACACTGTGCCTTCGATCGGCGAAACCATGTCAACGGCGCAGCCATCGCGATAAAGCGTACACATCTTCTGGCCCTGGCGAATCCACTGGCCGCGCTGCGGCAGCATGATGCGCTCTAGCTTGCCGGTCAGCTTGGAGGCAAAGTCATCCATGCCGACGCGTACCAGGGTGGGGCTCTCACTCAGTGCCCAGGTGTGACCCGGGTGATAGCGCAGGTTCTCTGGGACCGCGAAACCACCGACCAGAGCCGGTTGCAGGCGAGGCAGCGCTTCATGCTTCGCCGGGGCGACCTGCAACGCGGGTGCCATGGCGTGTCGGGTGCGGAAATGGTCAATCAGCAGGAAGGTCGCGAAGAAGAAGAGAACCAGTAGGACTGTCATAAGTCACCTCGCCTGAGGGCCGTCTAGCGAACCACTCAGCAGTGTTATAAAAGCAATCGCCGTGCCAAGAAAGAAGCAACTTGCGAGTGACCGACGCGCAGGCGACGATCTTCCATTAAATGAAGCAGATAGACCGCAATAAGTGTGGTGGGGCAAGGTCTCGCGATGAGATTGTCAGCAGTCGTTTTGATGGAAATCGCAACAGCTCAATGCTCGCGTTCCGAGTGTTCTAGGAGCAAAAATCGAGAATGGCAATGTGGAATCAGCGATTTACGCCTCAGAAGCTCTGTGATGAATGTCGCAACATCGAAAATTGCAGAATGCAACAGTGAATCTCTTTATTCGCGCGCGTACTGGATCTGTAGCTTCGCATCGGCAGGGTTCGCGCCGGTGGTCAAGGCAGTGGCTCCGTACTCCAGCCCTTTTTCAAAGGCCTTCAGGTTGAGTTCCCGGAAGCTGGGCGGGACGGAATCGGCGACTGCTTTGCGGACAGCCTCGGGTTCCAGCAGGTAGGTGATTGCGGTGAAGAATCCCACCATCACCGAATTCAGCACCATGCGTTTTCCGAGTCCTTCGGCGATGCGGGTGGCGGGGATGCTGTAGACCTGGATTCCCTGTTTGAGATCGGAAACTCGCACCAGATCCTGCTCGACGATCATGATGCCGCCGTCTTTCAACTCGGGGCCAAAACGCACATAGGCCTCTTGTGACATGACGACGAGGATGTCGGGCTGGGTGACGTACGGGTACAGCACGGGCGAGTCGGAAAGGACGAGCTGTGCGCTGCAGGCGCCGCCGCGGGCTTCGGGACCGAAGTTCTGGGTCATGGTGGCAAACGCGCCCTGATAAATCGATGCCGCTTTGCCGAGGACGATGGCCGAGAGAATCACTCCCTGGCCGCCAAAGCCGGCGAGACGAATTTCCGTTAGCCGCATACCATCTCCTGCTGTTCCACGAATTTCGCGCCGAGCGTATCGGCGTATTGCGCTCGCATCATCGTCTGGTAGTCGGGGCGGTCGCGGTCGACAAACTTGCCCACGACGATTTCTCCGGTCATGGTCAGGCCGACTTCGCTGGTCGGCGCTCCGTTCCGGACCTTGCTCTTCTCTTTGTAGAACTTCATGGCGTCGAGACCGTCGCCCATCTTGTTGCGGCGCTGATACAGCGTGGGACAGGGCGAGATCACTTCGATGAAAGAGAAGCCTTTCTTCTGGAAGGCCTCGCTGATGGAGCGCGACAGTTGCCGCACGTGAAAGGTGGTCCAGCGCGCGACGTAAACCGCGCCCGCGGCTTCGACCAGGTGCGGCAAATTGAACGACGGCTCGAACACACCGTAAGGATTGGTGGAAGTGGTCGAATGATCGGGCGTGGTGGGAGCGGTCTGGCCGCCGGTCATGGCATAGATCAGATTGTTCACGCAGATGACTTTCAAATCGATGTTGCGGCGCGCGGCGTGAATCAGATGATTGCCGCCGATGGCGCAAAGATCGCCGTCTCCGGAATAGACGACGACGTTCAGCTTGGGGTTAGCGAGTTTGAGTCCCGTCGCGAAGGGGATGGCGCGGCCGTGCGTGGTATGGAACGAGTCGAGTTTGACATAGCCCGCCACGCGCCCGGTGCAGCCGATGCCGGAGACGAGCGCGAGAGATTGCAAATCGATTTTCGATTCGATGAGGGCGCGGGCGAAAGAATTCACGGTGGTGCCGATGCCGCATCCCGGACACCAGATGGAAGGCATGCGATCGCTGCGCAGGAAGGGCTCGACTGGGTTCAGAATATCGGTGTTCAAGCTTTCGGTCATCGCGCGGCCTCCACAATTGCGTTGAGGATGTCTTCGGGATTGTGCACTCCGCCGCCCGCGTGCGACACGGCGAAGGTCTTGGCTTGGCCGGCGGCAGCCCGCTCCACTTCTCGCACCATCTGGCCCAGATTAAGTTCGGGGACGACGAATGCTTTCACCTTCGCTGCGAGTTCGCGGATCTTCTTCTCGGGGAATGGCCAGGCGGTGATCAGGCGCAATTTGCCGACGCGCAGGCCCTGTTGACGAGCCACCTCGATGGCTCGTTGCGCTACTCGCGAAGTGATTCCGTAGGAAACGACCACTACATCGGCGCCGTCGATTTGCTCTTCTTCGACCAGTGTAATGCGGTCGACAGCGTTGAGAATCTTGTCTTGCAGGCGGCGAACCAGCTTGTCCTGGACCTGCGGCGTCATGTTGGGATAGCCATGTTCGTCGTGGGTCAAGCCGGTGACATGAAACTTGTAGCCGTCGCCGGCGTGCGCCATTTCCGGCACCAGGTCGCCGTTGGTTCCGTAGGGGAGATAATCGTCGACCGGCTTGTGAGTATGGCGGCGCGGCACGACTTCGATCTGATCGGCTGGCGGAATCACTACCTTCTCGGTCATGTGGCCCACGACTTCGTCCATCATGAACATCACGGGCACGCGGAATTCTTCGGCCAGATTGAAGGCTTTGATGGTGAGGTCGAAACACTCCTGCGGAGAATTGGGGCAGAGGGCGATGATTTCGTAATCGCCATGCGATCCCCAACGCGCCTGCATCATGTCGGCTTGCGCGGGGAGCGTGGGCAGGCCAGTGGACGGGCCCCCGCGCTGCACATCGACGAACACGCACGGCGTTTCGGTCATGGCCGCGTAGCCGATGTGCTCCATCATCAGGGAAAAGCCGGGGCCGGAGGTCACGGTAAACGCCTTGGCGCCGCCCCAGACCGCGCCTTGCAGGGTGATGGATGCGGCGAGCTCGTCTTCCATCTGGATAAACGTTCCGCCTACGGTGGGCACGCGCGAGGCGAAGCGCTCGACGATTTCGGTGGAAGGAGTGATGGGGTATCCGGCGGCGAAGCGGCTGCCGGCGGCCAGCGCGCCTTCGCAGCAGGCGTGGTCGCCATCCATGAAGTGAACGCCGGTGAGGACGCCACGCGGGTCGGCCTTCTGAAAAGCGGGCTTCTGATCGACTTTTTGAAGATCGGCCTTCATTTGTCACCTCCGCCTGGGGGAGTCACCTTGGTTGCACAAATGGCGAAGTCGGGGCAGTACATGCCGCACAAATCACAACCACTGCACTTTTCCGGATGAACGACGTGCGGTGGATGGTAGCCTTTGGAATTGAAAGCCGAAGAGAGCGCAAGCACGTGTGTGGGACAGAACTCCACACAGAAGCCACAGGCTTTACAGCGCTCAACGACGATGGAAACGCGTCCTTTTGCCATCGGATCTCCACGCTCGAGGTGGTAGAACACTCCACGAAAGCTGCGGTAATTATGCGGCGCGGGGGTACGGCAGGGTGTGACGGTCATCACGAATGTATGTGCGGATGCGCACGCCAACTGACAGGCCCTTTGTTCCGGGACATGGTAAGGGGACAGCCTCATGGTGATGCGGGGCACATTCCATCGTGCCTTTGATCACAGCAATCGGGAAATGGCGGACTCAGAATGTGGGGTTCGGTAATGATTTCCGGCTGTTCAAAAAAATAAGGGGGCTGCCAAATGTTTGAAGCCGAAGTTGAGATGGAAAAACGCTCGTCGATCTTGCCGTTGTTACTCATGGTTTGCCTGTTAGCAGGCATCGTGGGCTTGGCGGGGTACCTGATCTACCAAGTCCGGGGGAAAGGACCTCTGCAAGCGCAGGAGGCGAACGGGATCGTGACAGCGGCGCTCCAGGGATCGGGTCCGGCCACCATCCGCTTCCACACTGGTGTGGTGAAGACCGGGGACGACGGGAAACCAGATGTTTATTATCGGTTGATGGAAAAGGCGGGGTTGGTTAAATTGGGCAAGCCGGCGAAGGGCAACTTTGCGGTCTCGCTGACGCCGGACGGGGAGCACATGCTGGATGGCGTCCCGGGTGTCAAGAAATCGCAAGAAGCGGATGGTACCTTCTTGTATAAGGCTCCGCTGGCGCAACGACAACTGGTAAGCATCGCGGGCGTAAACACGAATGGCGATAACGCGGTCATCGAATACAATTGGAAATGGGTGTCCAATCCACTGGGGGACGTGTTTGACGCGGGCGGTCCGCTGGTAAAAAGCTTCGGTGTGTGGGAGCGTCAAACCCTGATCAACAAGTACGGAGCCGACTTCTATCACGCTGACCCGACGAAAGCCACGATGACTGTCGCGCGAAACGGCAAGAGTTGGAAAATCTCCGCGGCGCATGCCTCGCTGGAATAGCGAGGGGCGAAACGGAAGGTAGCCCCGAAGGCGGTTTTCGGTTCCCGATTGCGCTCAGAAATTCGGACAAGAAAGCATTGGGCCAAAAGGAGAAAATGCGATGTCCATAAAGAAACTGATGTTGATGTTCACCGCTTTGATCGTATGCGCCTGTACGGTCGCCGCGCAGGACCAAACGCAGGGTCAACCAGAGAAGGTCATTAAGCATGTCCCGGTGAAGTCGACGTCGCCGGTATCGGGCAAGGATATGTACAAGGCGTACTGCGCTGTTTGCCACGGAACGGACGGCAAAGGCGGAGGTCCGGCCGCCAGCGCGCTGAAGATTCCTCCCGCCGACCTTACCCTGCTCAGCAAAAACAACGGAGGAAAATATCCGTCGCTGAAAGTCTCGGCCACCATCCGCGGCGAATCCGCTCTTCCCGCGCACGGATCGAAAGACATGCCGGTGTGGGGAGCGTTGTTTTGGAGTATGAGCGGCGGGCACGACGGCGAAGTGCAGCAACGCACGGCGAACCTTTCCCGCTACATCGAATCTCTGCAAGCGAAGTAGTCTGGCTACAGAGCATCTGTGGACCGGCGCAAGAGCCGGTCGTAGGGCATAAGCGCTAGCTTGTGCCCTTTGTTTCTTCCATCGGCCGGCCTAACTCTTGAAACTCCAGATTGCGGTTAGTCCGCTAGCGCGACCGATTCTGCGATCGCTGGCGTTCTGGTAGCTGATTCCATCTCGCGCGCGTCCACGACCGCGATGGCAACCACGCTCACAATGTCCTCCACTTCGGCTCCGCGGGGCAGCAAATGTACGGGGCGCGTCATCCCCATGAGGATGGGGCCTAGCGTCTCGCAGTTTCCGATCGTTGCCAGCAACTTGCAGGCAATGTTGGCCGAGGCTAGGTCGGGAAAGATCAGCACGTTGGCTCCGCCCTGCAGCGAACTGAAGGGATAGGACTGCTCCAGGACTTCGGGCGAGACGGCGGCATCGGCCATGATTTCTCCATCCACGATGAGAGTTGGATCGGCTTTGTGGAGCAACTCCACTGCCTTTCGGACCTTGTCGCAGAGTGGGTTCCGGGTGCTGCCAAAGCTGGAGAAGGAAAGCATGGCGACTCGCGGCACAACGTCAAAGCGGCGTGCCTCCTGCGCGGCGCACAAGGCGATTTCCACCAGGTCTTCCGCGGTGGGATCGACATTGACACTGGTGTCGGCAAGGAAGTACAGCTCTCCGCTGTGGGTAATCATGGGATAACAGCCGGCGACCTTGTGCAGACCTTCGCGCATGCGGACGATCTGCAAGGCAGGGCGAATGGTGTCGGGAAAATGCTGGGTCACTCCGGAAACCAGAGCATCCGCATCTCCCATATTCACCATCATCGATGCGAAGACGTTGCGATCGTCGATTAACACGCGG
>Ga0265314_10005391_pt1 | contig 11559 bp, 10 predicted proteins | sample 4126metaG_FD_203106 | JGI IMG/M metagenome (GOLD analysis project Ga0265314, IMG submission 203106) | Rhizosphere microbial communities from Carex aquatilis grown in University of Washington, Seatle, WA, United States - 4-1-26 metaG | ecosystem: Host-associated > Plants > Roots > Rhizosphere >... | reverse complement strand
CCGCCATCGGCGGTGGCGGCCTCGGCCTCGTTCTGTTGATCTGCCTGATCGTTTATTTGATGGGCGGATTTCGGACAAAAAGCTGACACGATAGTTTGTCGGGTCGGGCGCGTTGATTCGGCAGCTGCGTGTCACGAATGATTTTCGACGGCGTCGAAATTGGCCGTCGGTAAAAATTCCCGCACCGATCTCCCGCGCTCGTCGTCATGCCTTGACGAATGACGAAAAAACTTCTCGCCCCGCTCGTGTTTGCTTTCGCCGCGGCAGGCATCGCTCGCGCGGTCGAGCACGCCACCTACAACAGCGCCGGCGGGCTGACGTCGATCATCCGCGACGGCGCCGAGCTGCCGGTCAGGGGCGAACTCGTGGTCAGCTTCGAGGGTGGCGTGAACGCGCCGCTCCAGCCGCACGATCAGCGTTCGCCGATCACGCGCGAGGGAACCGAGCTTCATTGGAAAGGCGTTGCCACTTTTCCGAACAGCGCCCAGGCCCAGTTCGACGCGGCGTGGACCGAAACCGACGATGCCCTCACGCTCGCCGCGAGCGTGATCTCGGGCGGTCCACCGGCGCCCGGCACACCGCCGATGCGCTGGCCGCTGCTCGTCGAGTCGGTCGATTACGTGCTCGATCTGCCGCGCAGCGCGTTCGAGGGCGGACGCATCGAGCCCGCCGGCCAGCCGATTCCGCCCGCCCACGGCGGCGATCCGGTGATTTTTCGCGACACGACCGCGGGCGTCACGTTCGCCGATGCGCAGCAAAATTGGAAACTCGCGCTCACGTTCGACCAGCCCCGGCTCGTCACGGTCGTCGATCGCTGGGATGCGGATGGCCGCTCGTATCGCGTGCACATTCGGCTCGGCGGCGGCGTCTGGCCGGCGGGCGACGTGTGGAAACTCGGCCTCGCGCTCAAGCTCACCGGGGCCGCCCATGCGCCGGTCGCACACCTCACGGTCGATCCGGCGGCGAAGCTTTACTCGTTCGACGGATTCGGCGGCGACTACTGTTTTAACACTGTCACGCCGGTCGCGGACTACATGCTCGACAATCTCCACCAGGCGTGGGCGCGGCTCGAATTGAAGGCGCAGATCTGGGACTACGAGCGCCACACGCAACCCGGCGCCGCGCTGACACGCGATTTCGAATTGATGCAGCGCGTCCAGAAGATGGGCCTGCCATGGATCATCAGCCTGTGGCGGATTCCGGAACGCTTTTACGTCGATCCGAATCAGAAACCATTTTTCACGTTTGGCCGGCAGATCGCGCCGGACCGCTGGCCGGAATTTCTCGATCTCGTCGGCAGCTACCTCGTTTATCTCAAGGAGCACTACGGCACCGAGCCCGATTATTTTTCGTTCAACGAACCCGACCTCGGTGTGAGCGTCGGCTTCACCGCGGAGACGCACCGCGACGCGATTAAACGCATCGGCGCGCACTTCGCCTCGCTCGGCTTGAAAACGAAGATGCTGCTCGGCGACACCGCCAATCCGCGCGACTCGCACAAATACGTTCTGCCCACTGCTGCCGATCCCGAAGCGATGCGCTACGTCGGCGCAGTTTCCGTGCACAGCTGGGGCGGCGGCACCACCGCGCAATACAACGCGTGGCGCGACGTCGGGGCGTGGCTGCGCCGGCCGCTCGTCGTCGCCGAGGCCGGCACCGATCCCGGCTCGTGGCGCAACGAGATGTTCGACAGCTACGCCTACGGCCTCGGCGAGATGAAACAATATCAGGACCTGCTCCGCGAAGTGCAGCCGCAGGCGATCATCTTCTGGCAGTTCACCGAGGACTACAGCCTCGTGCATGTCGTCGGGCCCGGGAAAAAAATCGAGCCGACCGGCCGGTTCTGGCTGATGAAACACTTCACGAATCTCACGCCGCTCAAGAGCAACGTGATCGCGAGCACGAGCGACCAGCCCGACGTGCTCGTGAGCGCGTTCGCCCGCGGCGATGTGTGGGCGATCCACATCCTGAACACCGGCGCCGCGCGCGACGCGGCGATCGCCGGCCTGCCCGCCGGCCCGTGGCGCATCGTCGTCACGACCGAGACGGACGGGTTCAAGGAAACCGGTGACACGCCGATCGCGGACGGCACGCTCCGGCTGCCGGCGCGCAGCCTGACGACGCTGGTTCGCGGCGAGGTTGATGCGAAATAGCGGCGGCGACTCTCACACCAGCACTCGTTCCGCCTCGGCAAGCGTCTCGCACGTCACGATGCGAACGCTCTCGGGATAGTGAAAGGCGGACATGATGCCGAAACCGATGTCGCGCGTTTTGTCCGGGACAACGCGCACGACCAAGCCCACGCCCTTCGTGCCGAGGAGATCCATCATATTTTCGATATAGGGCGCACAGGCGATTTCCATTGATTCCAGATTGGACAGATCGGTGAGCAGGCAAAAACCGGGCGACAACGACGGGACCAGCCGCTCGAGGTCCTTCGTGTAGGACTCGATCTCCGCGATGCCGACGCGACCGAGAAAGCGGACTTTCAGGACTCCGTCGGAGATTTCGGCCACGGCGCGGTTTTCCATTTTGATCGTTGTTCGCGGGAGTTGAGCGAAAACCAGGAATCCCGCCATCATTTTTTGTCACGTTGGATCGCCTTTCGGCCACATCTGTGGTGAACATGAACACCACAATGGATTCTCCCGTGCTCGACGACCGCAGCCTCGTCGAACTGCACCTCGGCGGTGACCGCGCGGCGTTTCGGCGGATCGTCGAGCGCCATCAGGCGCTGATTTGCGCGCTGACGCTGAGCGCGTGCGGCAATCTCGCGCGCAGCGAAGACCTCGCGCAGGAGGTTTTTATCGCGGCCTGGAAAAAACTGCCGCAGCTCCGCGAACCGGAAAAACTCCGCCCGTGGTTGTGTGGCATCGCGCGCAATCTCACCCACAACGCCTGGCGCAGCGAGCAGCGCACGCCGACGGCGCAGGCCGATGAGCTGTTGCCCGAAACCGCGGTAGCGGACGCGGCGGACCCGCGGGAGCACGCGGTCGGCGAGGACGAGGCGGCGCTCATGTGGCGCGCGCTGGCGGAGTTGCCGGAGAATTATCGTGAGCCGATGGTGCTGTTTTATCGCGAGCACCAGTCGGCGGCGGCGGTGGCGGAGGCGCTGGAAATTTCCGAGGGACTCGTGCGGCAGCGACTCGCGCGCGGCCGGGCGATGTTGAGCGAGCGGATGGCGAAGCTCGTCGAAGAGACGCTCGAGCGCAGCGCGCCGACGCCGGCGTTTTCCGCAGCGGTGTTGCTGGCCTTGCCGATCGGCGCGACGCCGTCGGCGATCGAAGCGGCTGCGGTCGCGGGCGGTGGCGGCGGCGCGGCGAAAACGCTGGCGACCGCGGGTGCGATCGGCGGCGCGGCGGCGAAGGGTGGGCTGGCGATCAAGGTGCTGGCGTCGATTGCGGCGCTGCCCGCGTTGATAAATGGGTTGACGGATTACCTGCGGTTTCGCGCGCACTTCGAGGCGCCGGCGGAGGGCAGTCGCCGCGAGGCGATCGTGACGCACATGTTGCCGCAGTTGGTCACCGCGACGTTTATCGGAAGTTTGGCGTTGCTGTTCTGGGCGCCCGTGCCGTCGGTGTGGAAGCCTCTCGCGGCGGTGCCGTTCGCGGCGGGGTTGGTGATGTCAGCCGTGGCCGAGCGCAAGCGGCGGAAGATCGCGAATGTGGCGAAGGGACCGGCGCCGGCGTTCGAGTATCGCAGCCGCGCCGAATGGCTCGGGCTGCCGCTGATTCATGTGCGTGCGGGCGGTCCGTGGCGGGGGCGGGTGACGCGCGGCTGGATCGCGGTGAGCGACGGGTTCGCGCTGGGCGGATTGTTCGCGAGCGCACCGGCGGCGGTGGCGCCGATCGGGGTGGGCGCCGTCGCGGTGGGCTTGCTTTCGGTCGGAGCGGTCGCGGTCGGAGTCGGCGCGCTGGGGATCATGGCCGGAGGGGACTGGGTCGTCGGAGGGTTCGCCGCGGCCGCACAGGCGGCGAAAGGCGGGCTGGTGTTCGCCCGGGAATTTGCCGTTGGCAAAATCGCGGTGGCGGCCCATGCGAACGATGCGGCGGCGAGGGCGTTTTTCGGTGGGCATGCGTTTTTCCGACTCGCGGACGCGGCCTGGCGGGTCGCGATCTGGGCGGCGTTCTTCGGATGGGTGCCGCCGCTGATGCTCATGGGGTGGCACTTGGCGCGGGCCAGGATGCGGCGCAGTTGAGCGCCGGCGAGCGTCACTCGAGCTTGATCTGGACATCCGCGACGACGCGGTGGCCCGAACAGTCGAAGTGGAAGATGTGACGCGTGGCCGACTTGATGGCGGCGATGGTGAGCTTGTGGCCGCGAACGATGGTCGGAAGCGTGAGCCGGCACGGGAAGCCGAAATCGCAGAGGGTGTTTTTGAAACCGCCGACCGTCATGTTCGTGATTTCCCCGATCGCATCGTGGATGACCTCGTGGCCGTGCATTTCGATTTCGTTGGGACTCATCCCGAGCATGCGGCCGCTGGCGATCTTGGCGAATTCCTCGGGCAGGCAGAGATAAATCAGGCCGTCGATTCCGCCGACGAAGCCGACGCTGCCGACGATCTGGGACAAGGGCAAAGAGCCGGCCGGCGCGGCGTTCGTTTCCGGCGCAAGCAGCGCGGCGTCGCAGTGCAACATGGTGCGACAAACGCTTTGGATGGAACGAACGACGCAATCCTGGATGAATTGGTCGGTGATTTGAATTTTGGCGGCAAGCATGTGGTGGGCCGCTACCATAGTTCGGGTCCAATCAGCTTTCCTGAAGCGGGGTTTTCGGCGCGGCCCCGGTTTGTGGGGGCCGGCTCAGGCTTCGTAGAGCGCGCGGAGCTCGGCGTCGGTGCGGCGCAGGCGCAGCGCGAGGGTCCGGGCGAGGCGGGCGAAGATTTTCACGCCGACCGTCGGGTGGGCGCGCGAGACGGCGTCGAATTGCGTGCGCGAAATCAGGAACAGATCGACGTCAGTCGTGGCGATCGCGTTGGCCGAGCGGTGGCCGCCGGTGAGGAACGCCATCTCGCCAAAAAAATTCCCGCGGCCGAACGACGCGAGGTTGTGGTGGCCGCCGTCCTTGAGCGGGAGCGCGACGCGCACGATGCCGCGACGAACCAGGCAAAGCTCGTTGCCGGGATCGCCGTTCTTGAAAACGGAATCGCCGGCGGCGAAGGAGCGCGCGACGACGCACGAGGCGAGGGCGGACAACGTCTGGTCGGCCTCGAACTCGCGGACGAGGTCGAAGTCGGCGAGCGCGAGCGGCGCATTGTCGGCCGGACGCGCGGGCAGTTGCTCGGCGAGGATGCGGTCTTCGACCCAGCGGACGGCGTCGTCGAGCGAATCGAAGACGCGCACGTGGCGGGCGGCGCCGACGACGCCGACGCGCGCGAAATAGTCGCGGAGGTTGCGGCCGGTCGGCAGCTGGGCGGGCACGCGGCTGAAAAGCAGCCAGCCCCCGCGCTCGGCGAGTGTCGCCTCGAATCGCTCGAGCAAATGCGCGGCGGTGAAATCCACCGAGGTGACGCGGCGCAAATCGAGGACGAGGTAGTGGCAACGCCGGAGGTCCGGCTCGAGTTCGGTGAGTAGCTGGTCGGTCGTGCCGAAGAACAAGCTGCCCTGCAATTCGCACACGGTCGTCTGTGCGCCGTCGCGTTCGAGGATGGCGAGCTCGGCGGGGAGGCGATGCTGCGTCGAGGAAATATGGTCGCCGGAGGTCTTGCGGCGGACGACCGAGCCCTGGATTTGTTCGCGCAGAAAAAGCACGATCGCGAGCGCGACGCCCGCGCCCGCGGCGGCGATGAGGTTCGTGGCGACGGCGACAACCACGACGGTGGCGATGACGGCGAAGTCGAGCAACGTGTCGCGCTGCCGCAGCAAAAGAAAACTGCCCCAGTCGAACATGCGCGCGGCGACGACGATCAGGATGCCGGCGAGCGCGGCGACGGGCACCCACGCGATCCAGCGGCCGAGCACGAGGGAGGCGGCGAGCACGAACACGCCTTCGAGCAGCCCGGACGCGCGCGTGCGGCCGCCGCTCTCGACGTTGACGAGCGTCGGGCCCATCGTGCCGGAGCCGGCCATGCCGCCAAGCAGCGCGGCGGCGAGGTTGCCGGCGCCCTGGCCGAGCAGCACGCGGTTCGAGTCGTGGCGGGTGCGCGTGAACGCATCGACGACGACGCACGTTTTCAACGTATCCACCGACAGCAGGACGGACAGCGTGAGCGCGGGCATGACGAGTTCGCGCACGTCGGCGAAGTGCAGGCCGGTCACGGCGGACCACGAGGCGGTGAAATTGGCGAACAGTCCCGCGGCGCCGGCGCCGACCGGGCCGATGATGAGCGGGTTGGACGCGAGCTGGCGCAGCTCCGGCAGCCAGAACGCGAGCGCGAAATACGCGGCGATCCCGGCGGCGAGACCGAGAATCGGGGCGGGCACGGTTTTGGTGACTTTCGGCGCGAGGAACACACCGGCGATCGTCACTGCGCCGACGACCACCGCCGCGAATTGCCAGTGCGCGGGCGAGACGACGGAGGCGCCGCGGGCGACGCCGAGGAATTTCGGGAGCTGGCCGAGGAAGATGATCACACCGACCGCGCTCATGTAGCCGGAGACGACCGGGTAGGGGATGAACTTGATCAGCCGGCCGCCCCCGATGACGCCATAGAAAAACTGCAGCGCGGCGGAGAGAAAGCCGACGAGGGCGAGCAACGCGAGGGCGCGCGCGGGTCCGGCGCCCGCGCCGAGCATCCCGCTCACGAGCGCCGCGAGCACCGCGGCGGCGGGCGCGCTCGGCGCGGAGATCAGGCGCGGCGCTCCGCCGACGACGGCGGTGACGAGGCCGAGCGCCATCGCGCCGATGAGGCCGGCGCGCACGCCGTGCGCGACAAAATCAGGCCCGAGCAAACCGAAGACGGCCACGCCGAAGGCGATCGAAGACGGCAGCGCGACAAGCATCGCGGCGAACCCGCCCCATGCGTCGCCGGCGAGACTGGCGCGCGAAAATGGCGGGGGCGACGGGGCGGGCGTGACGGACACAGGGTAAATTGAGGCGAAGCGCCAGCGAGCTGGCGGCCTACGGGCGCGTAGGTGCGAATGCAGCGCGCGATTACAGCGCGGCTTCGAGGCGATGCACAATCGTTTTTAAAATCTGCACGCGGGCGAACTTTTTGTCGTTGCCGGGGACGACGGTCCACGGCGCGAGCGGGGTGTCGCAGCGGGCGACCATGTCTTCGACGGCGCTTTGGTAGGCGGGCCATTTCGCGCGGTTGCGCCAGTCTTCGTCGGTGATCTTGTAGCGTTTGTAGGCGACGGTTTCGCGTTCCTTGAAGCGGCGGAGCTGTTCCTCGCGGCTGAGGTGCACCCAGAATTTGCAGAGGACGATGCCGTGTTCGACGAGGCGCTCCTCGAAGGAATTGATTTCGTCGTAGGCGCGGCCCCATTCGGCGGGCGTGGCGAAATTTTCGACGCGCTCGACGAGCACGCGGCCATACCACGAGCGGTCGAAGATCGTCATGAAGCCGGCGCGCGGGAGCTGGCGCCAGAAACGCCACAGGTAGTGCTGGGCGCGTTCCTCGTCGTTGGGCGCGGCGACGCCGACGACGCGGTAGAGCCGCGGGTCGATCGCCTGCGTGACGCGGCGGATCGCGCTGCCCTTGCCGGCGGCGTCCCAGCCTTCGAAGGCGAGCACGGTGGAAAGGCCTTTTCGCTCCGCGGCCCAGGCGAGCTGGCTGAGTCTGCCTTGCAACGCCCCGAGCTGCCGTTCGTAGGCTTCCTCGGTGAGCCGGTGGGTGAGATCGAGGCGCGCGAAAATAGACTTGGTAGCGCGGCGGGTTGGCGGGGCGGAAGTTTTTTTCGCGGCGGGTTTCGCGGCGGCGGCGAGTTTTTTCTCGAGCGCGGCGAGCAGGATTTTGCCGGCGGCGATCTCTCGGTAGCGGCGGTCGGTGGCGTCGATGATGTGCCACGGCGCGTGAGGCGTGTCGGTGCGGGTGACGGAGCGCGCGGAGACTTGGTTAAACGTGTCGTAGAGCTTGTAATGCTTCCAGTCGTCGGGCCCGAGGCGGCCGTCGTGCTCGAGTTTTTTGAGGCGTTTTTTCTGCTGCTTTTTCGAAAGGTGGAGCCGCAGCTTCACGAACACCGTGCCGTCGTCGGCGAGCATTTTTTCGAACGCGACGATCCGGTCGAGCGCGGTCTCGAAGCGGCGCTTTTTGATCTGCCCGTAAACGCGCCGGATGACGGGCAGCGTATACCACGAGCCGAAGAAAATGCCGATGCGACCGCGGCCGGGCATCGCGCGCCAGAAGCGCCAGAACTCGGGCCGTTCGCGCTCCTCGTCGCTCGGCTGCCAGAAGGCGTAGGTGGCGACGCCGCGCGGGTCGAGCCACTCGTTGAGCCGGTGGACGAGCTCGCCCTTGCCCGCGCCATCGGCGCCGCCGACGATGACGATGACGGAGAACTTGCGGTCGTGCAGCGCAAAGTGCGCGTCGAGCAGGCGCGCGCGCAGGCGCGGCAGCTCGGCGTCGTAACGGCGGGGAGCGAGGATGTGACCGGATTCGGCGGCGGCGAAAACTTCCGGGGTTGAAGGCACTGCGCTGATTTACGCGGGAAGAACGCGTTCGGCAAGCGCGTCGAGCGTGCGGGCAACAATGTCCAGCGGCTCGCCGTCGGCGACGACGGACACGAGCAAACCGTGTTCACGATAGTAATTGACGAGCGGGGCGGTGGCCTCGGCGTAGGTGGCGAGGCGCACGGCGATGGCTTCGGGCTGGTCGTCGGGGCGCTGCACGAGCGCGCCGCCGCACTGGTCGCACACGCCGGCGACGCGCGGCGGCCGGTTCACCGTGTGGAAAACGGCCTTGCATTGCGGGCACACGCGGCGACCGCTGAGTCGCGCGATGAGCTGGTCGTTGGGCAATTCGTAGCTGATGACGGCGTCGAGTTGCAGCGACTCGGCGCTGAGAACGCGGTCAAGCGCCTGCGCCTGCGCGAGCGTGCGCGGAAAGCCGTCGAGCATGAATCCGCCCGAGCAATGCAGGCATTGATGGCGCTCGCGGATGAGCGCGATCACCGTGCTGTCGGTCACGAGTTCGCCGCGGTTCATCTGTGCCTGGGCCAGGGCCATGGCGGAGCCGGGCGCGGCGGCGCGGCCTTTGGCGGCGCGAAACACGTCGCCGGTCGAAAGCGGACAGGCGCCGAGGGCGTTGCTGAGAAGTTCGGCCTGCGTGCCCTTGCCGACGCCCGGTGGGCCGAGGAGAACGAGGTGCCAGGCGCGCTGGACGGTGGTGGGGGGCTGGATGCAGACGGCGTCGCCGCCTTGCAGCCATGCGGTGCGGTCGCGGGGTGTGCTCATGCCGGCAGTATGCGCGCGGGGCGCGAAAGGCGCGCCGCCAAATTTGCGCAAGGCTGCGCGAATTTTGTCACCGGCGAGTGGTGGCTTTTTGCGCAGGCGGGCCAGGAGCAAAAGGCGCGGGAAGAAATCCGCCGGCGGGCGGGTGAAGTTTTGCGAGTGAAGTTTACCCTTTACACCCGGGCGGGGCTTCTCTGTTTTCGACCGCTCCCTCCATGCAAAAGACCAAGAAATCCGTCGCCAAGCGCTTCAAGCTGACCGCCCGCGGGAAGCTCGTGCGCCGCACGCCCGGCTTCCGTCACTTGCTGGCCTCGAAGAGCACGAAGTCCAAGCGTCGTGCCTCCCGGGACAAGCTCGTGGCCGAAGGTCACGCGGCGCCGCTCAAGCGCGCGCTGCCGTTCGGCCTCTGATCGCCGGCGTTCCAACCCTCACTTCGCCAGGCGGGTGAAAACTTAAGCCGACCCGCCGGCGACAAAACCTACCAAAGGAAAATCAAACATGGCTCGTGCAACCAACTCCCCCGCGTCGCGCAAGCGCCGCAAGAAAGTGCTGAAATACGCCAAGGGCTATTTCGGCAACAAATCCAAGCTCTTCCGCTACGCGAAAGAAGCCGTCCAGCACGCGTGGCAATACGCCTACGCCGCCCGCAAGAAAAAGAAGGGCGACCGCCGTTCCCTCTGGATCGTGCGCCTCAACGCCGCCTGCCGCAACGCCGGCATCAGCTACAGCCGCTTCATCGAGGGCCTGAAGGCCGCCAACATCGTGCTCGACCGCAAGGTCCTCAGCGGCCTCGCGATTCGCGACGAGGTGGCCTTTAACAGCCTGGTCAAGCAAGCCCAGGACGCGTTGAAGACCAAGGCCTCGTCCGCGCCGGCGAGCAAAGCCTAACTCTCCCAAACGCGAGCCCGGCAAAGGCTCGCCTCCCTGTCTCTTCCGGAGGACGGGCCTCGACCGGGGCGCCGTCCTTTTTTTTTCGGAGTTTAGCCGTGCCCCTCCGCGTGATCCGTGGTTAGTCTTTTTCTTTCCATGCAAGAAACCCTCACCGCCCTCGTCGCCAAGGCGCAGACCGAACTCGCCGCGCTGAAAACGCGCCCCGAGTTCGAGGCCGCCAAGGCCCGCTACGTCGGCCCGCACGGCGAACTCACCGCGTTGATGAAGCAGATGGGCGCCGTGCCCAAGGAGCAGCGTCCTGCGCTCGGCAAGCTGATCAACGAAACGAAGACGCGCCTCCAGCTTTCGCTCGACGACGCGCTGCGCGCGATCGAGGCGCTCGAGCTTCAGGCGCAACTCGGCCCGGCGATCGATCCCACGCTGCCTTCGCCTGATCCCGGCCCGGGGACTTATCATCCGCTCACGCTGGTCCGTGAAGAGATGTGCCGCATCCTCCGCAAAGCCGGCTTCACCGTTGCCGACGGCCCGGAGGTCGAGACGGAGTATTTCTGCTTCGACGCACTCAACACGTCCGTCGATCACCCCGCGCGCGACCCGCAGGACACGTTTTATTTTCCGGAGACGGCGCGGTTCGGGAATGTCTCGAAAAAAATTCCCGAAGAAAAATATCTGCTCCGCACTCACACTTCGTCCGTGCAGATCCGCACGATGCTCAAGACTCCGCCGCCGATCCGCATCGTCTCGCCCGGCCGCGCGTTCCGCCGCGACACGACCGACGCGACGCACTCGGCGAATTTTCACCAGATCGAGTGCCTCTACGTGGACAAGAACGTCACCGTCCGCGACCTGAAGGCGCTGCTCGACTACATCTTCACGGCGCTGCTCGGCCCGCAGGCGAAGACGCGTTTTCGCCCGCACTACTTCAGCTACACCGAGCCGAGCTTCGAGGTGGACCTCAGCGCGAAGCACCTGCCGAAGGTGAACAAGGAATGGATCGAGATCGGCGGCTGCGGCATGGTCGATCCGAGCGTGTTTTCCGCCGTCGGTTACGATCCGGATGTGTGGAGCGGCTACGCCTTCGGCATGGGCCTCGAACGCCTCGCGATGCTGCTCTACGGCATCGATGACATCCGCCATTTCTACCAAAACGACCTGCGTTTCCTGAAGCAGTTCGCGTGAGGCTCGCCCGATGAAAATTTCCCTCAACTGGCTCAAGGACTACGTGCAACTCGACGCTCCCGTCGAAGAGATCACGCGCGCGATCACGTTTCTCGGCTTCGAAGTCGAGTCCGTGCACACGACCGGCGCGCCCAAGCTCGCCCGCGTCGTCGTCGG
>Ga0265314_10005389_pt1 | contig 11563 bp, 6 predicted proteins | sample 4126metaG_FD_203106 | JGI IMG/M metagenome (GOLD analysis project Ga0265314, IMG submission 203106) | Rhizosphere microbial communities from Carex aquatilis grown in University of Washington, Seatle, WA, United States - 4-1-26 metaG | ecosystem: Host-associated > Plants > Roots > Rhizosphere >... | reverse complement strand
ATCGAGGTCAGGCCCCGATCGCGAAAGTTCGCGCTCACGGCGTACGTCAGGTTCCGCTTCGACCGGATCTCCGCGAAGAGCCGTCCGGAGAGGACCGCCGCGGCGACGCGCAGGGCGGGCGCGTCCGGGTGGTTGGCGGGAGGCCCGGCGATGAAGCCCTGCACGTAGTTCGTCGGCAGTGCGCGGCGGACGATCACGGCATCGGCGCCGAGCGGCGTCGGCGCGGCGGTGAGCGCCCAGTGATAACTCCCCGCGGGCAGCTGGCCGATCGTCGCCCGCACGAGCGCTTCCACCTTCGCGCGTGACACGTCACCGACCACCACGAGCAACATGCGTGACGTCACGAATTGATCGTGATGGTACGCGCGCAGGTCGGCGCGCGTGATCCGCGCCAGTGTCTGCTCCGTGCCGATCGTCGAGAGGGCGTACGACTGGCCGGCATAGGCGATGCTGTCGGAGAGGTAGTCGAGCACCGCGTCGGGACTGTCGCCGCGCTGGCGCACGCCGCTGAGGAGCTGCTCGCGCACGAACTCCACGTCCACCGAGTCGAGCGTCGGATGCATCAGGCGGTCCGCGAAGATCGACCACGTCGAGTCGAGTTCGGACGGCGTCGTGTGCACGCCCACCACCGTCCAGTCCTCGCGCGGACCGACGCTGATGTCGCTGCCCGTGCGCGCGAGCGCGCGGCGCATCGCGTCGCGTCCGTATTTCCGCGAGCCCCGTTCGGATACGGCGAGGAGGAAACTCTCCGTCCCCGCCGTCTGCGGCGTCGCCTGACGCAAGCCACCGAGCAGATAGAGATTCGCAACCACGATGCTCGCGCTCGTCCGCCGCTGGAGGACGTGCACTCCGCTCACGGTATAGCTCTGGGTCGTCGTGTCGACCTGCGCCGCCGCCGACGACGCGACGAACAGCATGCCCGCCAGGAATCGCTTCACGGTGTCGTCCTCGCGCCCAGCGCGATGAGCTCGGCCTCGTTGAGACCGAGGCGACGGCGGTCGTCCTGGGACAGCATCACGCCGATGATATGCGGCTTGTCGATGATGTACTTGCTGGCGTACGCCCGCAGGTCGCTCGTCGTGCGCTTGGCCATCTCGTCGTTGTATTTCATGTAGTACTCGAGCCCCGAGACGCTCCACCAGAACCCGATGGTGTGAGACGACTCCGAACTGCGCTCCAGGCCGAACGCCGTCGTCACCGAGCGGTTCGCCTTCGTGGCGTCGAGCTCCTCCTGCGAGAAGTACCCGGGTGCGAGCACGGCGCGCAGCTCGGCGAGCAGCGCCTTCATCGCATCGCGGAACTTCTCGGGCGACGTCTGCCCGCTCACGGTGATCGGCCCGACGTTGTTGAGCGTGTAGTAGTTCACGAGCACGCCCTGCCACAGTCCGCTGTCCACGAGGCGCTTCTGGAACCGGGACTGCGGGTTGTTGAGCACGTCCGAGAAGACGTCCGCCACGAACGTCGCGTCCTCGTCCTTCCGCACACTCGGCCCCTGCCATTGGAGGAGCACGCTCACCGCGTTCACCGGTTCTTCGACGATGACCGCGTCGTTCTTCGTCAGCGGCGGGATGGGCGGCACCGGCGCCTTCAGGAACGGATCGTCGCCGCGCTTCCATCCCCCATAGATGCGTTCCGCGGCCGCGAACGACGTCTCGGGGTTCACGTCGCCCGAGATGATGAGCACCGAGTTGTTCGGCACGTAGTAGAGGTCACGGATCGCCCGCATCTTCTCCGGCGTGACGGTGGCGATCACCTGGCGGTCGCCGATGACGTTCTTCCGGCTCCATTGCGAGCCCCAGAGCTTGTGCCCCATCGACTCCTCGAGCCGGAAGAACGGCTGCGACTCGTTCCGGTCGTATTCCCCGATCACCACCTGCCGCTCCCGCTCCAGTTCGTCCTGGCGGAACTTCGGCCCGAGAAGCGCGGCGACCAGATAGCGCATCGCCCCTTCGAGCGAGTCCGAAGGCACCGTCAGGAAGTAGTTCACCTGCTCTTCGCGCGTCGAGGCATTGAACACGGCGCCGAGCTCGCTGGCCTTGTCGATGTACTGATCCGGCGCCGGGTATGCGTCATTGGCCTTGAAGAACATGTGCTCGTACATGTGCGCCAGCCCCGCGTATTCCGGCGACTGGGTGAACGAGCCGTTGCGCACCGTGACCTCGACCGTCGCCAGCGGCACGCCGTGATTCTCGAGGACGATCACCTCGAGCCCGTTCGGCAGGACGCGACGCTGGATCATCTTCTCCAGCAGCGCGCGCTGCCCGAACGCGGGCGCCGCGAGGCACGCGACAAGAACCAGTGCGCTGGCGATCACCCGCGAGCGCTTGTTGATTTCCGACAGCATGTTCAAGGATCTCTCCGCCCCGATGGGCTCGAATCACGAGCTGGTGGACGCATTGCGCCCGATGCTCGCCGCGGACCGCCTGCGCGCCGGTGTGCCGCTGGCGCCTCTCACCACCTTCAGGATCGGCGGCCCCGCCGACGTCCTGTACGATGCCACATCGGCCGACGATCTCGCTACCGCCATCCGCGCCGCGCGGACGCTCGGCCTGCCGTTCTTCGTTCTCGGGCTCGGAGCGAACATCCTCGTCGGCGACCGCGGTGTTCGGGGACTCGTCATCCGCAACCGCGCCGATGGCATCACCTTTCCGTCGGCGCGCGCCATCCGGGCCGAGAGCGGCGTGATCGTCGCGGATCTCATCCGACGCGCCGTGTCGCACGGCCTGAGCGGACTCGAACACTACGTCGGCATTCCGAGCACCGTTGGCGGCGCCGTCTGGCAGAACCTCCACTTCCTGTCGCCCGCGCCGGAGCGGGAGCGGACGATGTTCATCGCCGAAGCCGTCGAGTCCGTCGACCTGCTGCGCGCGGACGGCGTGCGGCAGCTCGTCGCAGCCGATGCGATGCGCTTCGGCTACGACACCAGCCGGCTGCACGACTCGGGTGAGTACGCGTTGGCCGTGACGTTCGCCCTCGCCGAGGGGGATCGTGACGCGATGCACCGGGTCATGCAGGAGAATCTCGGCTGGCGCGGCGCGCGCCATCCATGGCTCGAACATCACCCGAGCGCCGGCTCGATCTTCAAGAAGATCGAAGGTGTCGGTGCCGGCCGTCTGGTCGATCAGTGCGGGCTCAAGGGCTACCGCGTCGGCGGCGCGCAGATCTCGCACCTGCACGCCAACATCATCATCAACCTCGGCGATGCCACCGCCGCCGACGTCCGCGCCGTGATCCGCCACGCGCAGGACGCCGTCCGGGAACGCTTCGGGCAGGAACTGGAACCGGAGATCGGCTTCGTCGGCGAGTTCTGAACGCGCTACAGCGCGCGCCCGATCGCAAGCCGCACGCTCCACGGCGCCACGTGATCGAGCGGACGCGCCACGTCGAAACCCACCGTGCCCCCGAAGAAGCGCAGCCCTGCGGCGACGGATGACCGCGCGTCACCGGTCGTTGCGGCGCCCGGTGCGAGCCGCAGCATCGCCGACCGCGCGGCTTCCGACGTGACGCCGGTCCACGCCGATTGCAGGCTCAGGACCAGCGCCGGATCCAGCGCCGGCAGCCAGTACCGTCGATATAGATGAACCGGTGCTCCGAGCACGCCGAGCCGGTAGAGCGCCGACCCGCGAGCGACGGCCGCCTGCTCGCCGGCGAATTGCTTGTATCCATATCCTGGAAGCCCCAGCTCTCTTCCGACTTCGAACAGTTCCTGGGGAGGCGTCGCTCCCGACACCACGCCGCCCGCGAGGTGCATCGCGACCGTCCACTGCCCGTAGTTGCGCCGCGTGGTGAATCGTCCCTCGATGCGCTGAAAACGCAGTTGCCCGTCGCCCCGCACATAACGCAGTGCCGCGCCCGTCCCCGTCTGCAGGAACTCCGCGTCCGCATCCGGATGCCATTCGAACGTCAGGCCGCTGCGCAGATAGTCACCGGCATCCACGCCGCGATCGGGAAGAAACGGGTCGCCGCCGAGGGGACTTCGCGCAAGGTGCATCGTCGCTTGGCGATCCTGCGCCCAGCCGGCTTCCACGCGCGCCAGTGCGTCGATGCCCGTGAAGAGGCGCGTCGCCAGTGCGGTCGCATATCGGCGATCGACGTAGTCGAAATCATCCTGCCCGAACAGCGCGCTGAACACGCCGATGGAGTCGACCGAGCCCGTGAAGTCGTTCGTCGGGTCGAGTGCCCGCCCGCCGCGCACGGCATACCGCCAGACACCGCGCGTCAGTTCCGCCGAGAGACGGCCGCGAACCGTCCGTTCGCTCCACGCATAGCCGGCGGTCGCGCGGACGACGGCTCCCGGAAGGGCATCCCGCAATCGCAGCCGCGCACTGACGCCGGTGAAAGGCCCTTCGATCCGGTTGATGTGCACGGCGTCCGTCGCCGACTCCGGGCGCCAGTCGACGATCGCTTCACCGGTCGCGCGGGCCCGCGGCGGCGCAACGTCGTCGAAATCGACCGCGCGCACCTGCGAGGTCGCATCGCCGATTTCCGCGCGCCACGACCGGTACGAGGAGAGCGAATCCCGCGAGGCGAATGAGAGCACGTGCGGTACGACGCGCAGCGTGTCCACCGCGACCGCCGCGCGTGTCCGGATGTCGTACTGCCGGAACGTCGACACGATGCGGAAGATCGCCTTGTCGTCGCCGAGCAGCGGTGCCCCAGCCTGGCCTTCGAATCGCTGATACTGTGGAAGCCAGAACGCCCCTTCGAACTCACCATTCACCAGCTCCACGTACGCCACCGCCTCGAGACGCAGCGGTCCACGCAACATGCCGGCGAGGCCCGTCACGGGACGCTCGACCCGCGCGAACGAGCCGCGCATGCGCACCACCTGCCTCCGCTCCGCGTCGAGATCGACTTCGCCCGTGAACACGACCGTGCCCTGGGGCAACGATGCTCTCGGCGTGACCTCGATCTTCACGATGCGCACCGTGCGCGCGCCCGCGTGCAGCGCTTCGACGGTATCACCCCCCGTGTACCGATAGACGGTCTCCCGATCATCGCTCAACGGATGCACCGCCCACATGGTCGCACTGTCCGCGCGCGGCGCGCCGCGTCCAGCCGATTCCCTGGAATACTCCCGGCCGAACAGCAGCGCGAGGCGGTTGCCGTAGAGGCTCGGCACGGCCCACGCGCTGCGAAAGAACCCGAGCGTCGCGAACTGCGGGCCCAGCGTCTGTGAGCGGTATCCCGTCACGTGCTGCTCGAATTCACCCGTGCGTTCCCAAGCGAGCGAACTGGCCACCTGCTCCACGGACGTCGTCTTCTCGCGCCCGGCCAGAGCGTCGAGAAAGCCCAACGAGATCTCGCTTTCCACCGACGCCCGGTATCCGCCCAGCGAGGGAGGAACACGCTGGTTCCGCGCGCTGGCGTCGGCGACCAGACGCTCCAACGCCGGCGTGGCGTACGTCGCCGTGTCCGCGACGGGGCGAAGCGCGGCCGTCTGCAATTGAAAGAGAAGAGCGAGCATGAGATCCGGAAGATCGATGAGACCTACGAGCGGCCGGCGCGCGGAGTGCTGCCTGACCCTCCCACCGTGGAGAGTCGTTCGAGCGTGCGCTCGACGCCCGCCGCCACCGACGGCTGCGACACGGCGTCCGGATCGACGCGTTGCACGAGCCCCGGGATCCCTCCACCATCCACCATGCGGCGTGCGTGCACGGCGATATGCGCCCGAAGCTCTTCCGGTGCCGCGGCGACCTCTTCGGCCAGCGCCTGTCGCCCAAGAAGGAGCGCGACGATGTCTTCCGCAGCCAGCAACGCCGACTGTGGCAGCAGGCCGCGGTCGGACCGCGCGAAGAGCACGGCCAATGTCGCCGCCCCGCCGCTCATGCGGATGCGGCAGCCGTTTTCCAGCACCTGCTCCGTCGTGAGCAGGAGCGCGTACTCGTTCCACGGCGACTCATCCTCGGCGCCGGTCTCGACGTGCACCACGTCGGTGATCGTACCCTCCGAGGTCCGCCAGCGATCATAACCCTCGTTGCGCGCGGTCCGTTCCCAGCCCACCGCGCGAAGCTCCGCGGCGAAGCGGTCGAGCCCGAAGCTCGTGAGGAGCTGTACGGCCGAGTCGTCGGGGAATCGCGCGCGGCGAACTGGACGCGTGGCGAGAAGTTCCGCCGCCGCGCGTCCCGTGAACACGACGCGGCTGAGGACCGGCCCGAGCGATCGCGCCACGCCGGCGACCGTCTCGCGCGCGTCGACGACCTCCCCGGATGGTGGTTCGTGAGCGGCGCTGGTTTGCGGCGAGACGCCGGTGACGAGACGCCGCAGCTCATCCATCGCCGCCTGTGTCTCGCGCACGGAGCCCGTCCGCAGCGTGTCGACGAGGCCGAGCATCCGGTACAATCGCGGACTTCTCTCCGGGAGCGACGTGACACTTCGCCAGAGCGGGGCGAGCCCGCGTCCTCTCGCCGGACCGCCGGGCATCGGCCAGACGACCACTCCCGCGCCAGCCTCCTGGTCCGCGCGCTCGGCGCCGAGGCACGTTCTCACGCCGACGGTCGCGGGGAGCCACTGCGGGGGAAAGGCTACGGCGAGTCCGAATTCCAGAAATCCGAGAAGGCGATCGACCGCGACGCGACGGGATTCTCCGCTCACGAGACCGGCCTGAGCAAGGCGGCCCAGCGCGTTGTGCGTCTCGCCAACACTTAGCCCAGTCGTCGCGGCGAGGTCCTTTATTCGCTGGCGGCTATCAAGTGTAAGTAGAAGTACTACAACGATATCTGCCGGTTTGGTTGATTGTTGCCGATCGCCATATTTCATGATTCATGAATCATGCGTACAATCGGTGATTTGCACAAGCATTGCATTGAAGAACAATGACTTAGTGCAGCCACTTAGAAGTTGAGAGTGCGCCAACGCTCATTGCCGCTCTGAGAGGCATTTCTGATGCCTTTCAGCCACGGATATCGTACATTCCCGATTCGCCCAATTCCAAAGGGACCGTCGATGCGATCCAGCCTTGTCCTTCTGTCCGGACTGCTTCTCCTCTCCGGATTCGCCCACGCGCAAAGTCCGGCGCTCGACGGTCCCGGTGTGTCGCTACCCCTCGCCCAGCATCGCGCGCACACGATACGCGACGTGCGGTACGACCTGTCCCTGGACGTGACCGCCCGCGATTCCGCGGTCGGCGCGGTCAACGTGAGCTTCCAGCGGTCGGACACCGGAGACGTCCTCCTCGACTTCCGTGGCCGTCGGGCAGCCCGCATTCTCGCCAACGGCGCCGAGGTACCGAACGCGTCATGGAATCGCGCCCACATCCGCATCCCGGCGAGGGTCCTCCGCGCTGGCGAGAATCGGCTGACGATCGCGTTCGTGAGCGAAATAGCGCCGACGGGGGCCAGCATCATCAGGTCCCATGACTCGGACGGTGGCGACTACCTCTACACGCTGCTGGTTCCGAGTGACGCCAACCAGCTCTTCCCCTGCTTCGACCAGCCGGATCTGAAGGCGAAGGTCACGCTCCACCTCGTCGCGCCGCAGGCCTGGCTGACCCTGGCAAACGGTAGCGAGGTCTCGGCCGACACCGCGAGCGGCCATGTCACGCACCATTTTCGCGAAACGAGGCCGCTCAGCACGTACCTCGTCGCCTTCGCGGCTGGGCCTTGGACACGCGCTTCGAGCACGGTCGCAGGCCGGACCATCAGCGTCTATGTGCGGCGTTCACGCGCCGCCGAGGCGGATCTCGATACGCTGCTCGTGCTCAACCACCGGGCGATCGCCTGGATGGAGCGCTATTTCGACCGGCCGTATCCGTTCGAGAAGTTCGACTTCCTGCTTGCGCCCGCGTTCCCGTTCGGCGGCATGGAGCATCCCGGTGTCGTGATGTACAACGAGAACTCGTTCATCTTCCGCGAACGTCCGACGCTCACGCGGCGCCTGGGACGATTCTCGACGGTCCTCCACGAAGTCGCGCATCAATGGTTCGGCGATCTCGTGACGATGCGCTGGTTCGACGACCTCTGGCTCAAGGAGGGCTTCGCGACCTACATGGCCGCCAAGGCGCTCGCCGACATCGACAGCACGAGCGGCGCCTGGAAATCGTTCTATCAGTCGAACAAGCCGGCGGCGTACGGCGTCGACCAGACGACAGGCACCAACTCGCTCTGGCAGGACCTCGCCAATCTCGATCAGGCCAAGAGCAACTACGGCGCCATCGTCTACAACAAGGCGCCGAGCGTGCTGAAACAGTTGAACTTCCTCGTCGGGGAGCCGGCATTTCAGTCCGGCGTGCGCACCTTCCTCACGACGCATGCATACGCCAACGCCACGTGGCAGGATCTGCTCGGCGCGATCGGCACCTCCGCACATCGCGACATGACGGCGTTCGGGAAGAATTTCATGCTCCGGCCGGGCATGCCCGTCGTCGCGCAATCCCTGCGCGTCGCCGGCGGGAAGATCGCGTCGCTCGACCTGGTGCAGCGCCCCGCGCAGGCGCTCAGCGGCAACGCCCCGTGGCCGATGCGGACGCGCGTGCTCCTCTGGTACGGTGACGGCACGCCCGATCTCGTGCTTCCCGTCGAGTTTTCCGGGGTACGCACGCGGGTCGCCGCGGCGACAGGGCGGCGTGTTCCCCGATTCGTGTTCGCGAACGAGGGTGACCAAGGGTACTTCCTCACCATGCTCGACTCGGCGAGCGTGCGCGCCCTCGAGGGCGGTGCGCTCCGGTCCGTGACCGATCCGCTATTGCGCACGATGTTGTGGGGAGCCCTCTGGGACCTCGTCAGGGACGGCCAGCTCGATCCCGCGCGATTCGCGCGCCTCGCGCTCGCTGAACTCCCGTTCGAGAGCGATGAGCAGATCTTTCCGGGCGTGGTCAACCGGCTCACGCGCGCCGTCACCACGTATCTTTCCGATTCGGCGAAGGCGCGCCTCCGGCCCGACGTGGAGCAGGCGCTGTGGCAGGGCGCGCTCGATACGCATCGCGCGTACGGCCTGCGCCGGGCGTGCATCGACGCGTTCATCGGCATCGCCGCGACGCCGGCCGCACTCGACCGTCTGGTCACGCTCTACGCCGCGGATTCTGTCGTCGGAGAGCCGATGCGCGACCCGACGCGCTGGGAGATCGTGAACAGGCTCACGGTCCTCGATCGCCCCGAGGCAACGCAGCTTCTCGCGACGCAGGCGCGGCGCGACACCACGCCCGATGGACGCCGCCGCGCGTTCGTCGCCGGCGCGGCCCGGCGCAGCGCGGACGCGAAGCGTCAGTATTTCACGAGGTATTTCGCGGATTCCACGCTCAACGAAGATTGGGCGAGCGGATCGCTCGGAGCGTTCAATGCGAGCGAACAGGCGGCGCTCACGCTGCCCTACCTCAGACCGGCGCTCGATTCACTGCCCTACATCCAGGCGAATCGGCGCATCTTCTTCCTCGGCAGTTGGCTCGGCGCGTTCATCGGCGGGCAACACGGCGCCGAGGCGCTCGGGATCGTCGAGCGCTTTCTCTCGGATCACCCGGCGCTCCCGCGCGACTTGCGGTTGAAAGTGCTGCAGACCGTCGACGAACTCGAACGTACCGTGAAGATCCGCCGGCGTTGGGGATGAGCGGACGCGCGTGAAGGATCGCTAGGGCTTCGTCGCCGGAGCGAAGAGCCGCGGATCGACCCATCCCCGGTCGGTGCCCACCCGCGCTTCGCGCCAACCGTTGGCCGACGGGCCGAGCAACACGCGCTGCGCCGAGTCGATCATCCGGACTTCCTCGCCGTTGCGCCCGGGCTTGTCGCGAAGCCGCACCCACGTCGTCGCGCGCCAGTACGTCCATCCGGAATCGGGAGCTGGCGCCGGTACTGCCGAAGTCGGAATCACGGCCGCGGCCTGGCGCGGAGCGCTTCCCGCCGTTTGCGCGACCGGTGGCGGCGCCGGTGATACGATGGGCGCGGCCCTGGGCGCGGCGACCGGCGATGGTGCGACTGCCGCGACAGGCACCGACGTGTCGGGCTTTGTCGCGCCCACGGCTATCGAGTCCGTGCCCTCGCGATCGGGAAGAGGCACAGGCGGAGCCGCGCCGTTCGACGAGACATTCGGCTCCGCCGGCCCGACGATCTTCGAGATCGTGAATCCGACGACGAGGATCGCGACGATGGCGCCTGCCGCGATCAACAACCCGCGCAGCGATCGACGCGCTGCCGGCTCAGGCCCGGAATGACAGTTCGGGCAGACGCCGATGGCGACCGGTCGCAGGACACCGCAACTCGAGCAGCGCACCGTCTCGGGACGCTTCGCGTCCGCGTCGTACGAAACGAGCGGTGTCTGACACCGTGGGCACCGCGTGGCGCCGACCAGTGTCTTCGCGCCGCAGGCGGCGCAGATGCTATAAGCCACGTGGCCGCGTCTCCCGGTGGCGGGCGGTCACGCGGTCGCGAACGGCCGTTCGAGACTCGGACTCTGTGGCGTGAACAATTCCGCGCCGCCTTCCGTGATGAGCATGTCGTCCTCCAGGCGGATGCCGAACTCGCCTGGGATGTAGATGCCCGGTTCATCGCTGAAGACCATGCCCGCCTGGAGCGGCAGCTTGTTGCCGCGCACGAGGTACGGCCACTCGTGGCCGTCCATCCCCATGCCGTGCCCGACGCGGTGGGCAAAGAACTTGTAGTCGGGTCCATACCCCGCGTCGACGATCACCTTGCGCGCGGCGGCATCGACGGCTTCACATGGCAGTCCGGGCCGCGCCGTGCGCACGGCCGTCGTCTGCGCGCGATGCTCGATCTCGAACACGTCCTTCATCTTCTGCGTCGGCTTGCCGAGCACGAACGTTCTCGAGATATCGGAGGTGTATCCCTCCACGCGGCATCCGCCGTCCATCAACAGGATGCTCCCTTCGCGCACGACCTGCGGCGTCGCCGAACCGTGCGGGAGCGCCGAGTACTTCCCCACCTGCACGCCCGCGCCGCCTTCGAATCCGAGCCTCGCATGTGCTGTCGCCACGAGCCTCGCGAAATCGTCCTGCGTCATTCCCTCCTTGAGGGATTTCCACGCGGCTTCGTACGCCTTCCACGTCACCTGCGCGGCGAGCCGCATGAGGGCGATCTCGTGCGCGTCTTTCACCATCCGGCACCCCGCGGTCACCGGCGTGCCACTCACGACCTTCAAGCCAGGGAGATGCGCGGTGCCGTCGGCGAAAACGAATCGCACCGTTTCTTCGGCGCCGACCGTCGCCGTCGCGAGGCCGCGGGCGCGCAGGCCACTTCCGATCAACTGCCACGGGCTCTCGTCTTCTTCCCAGGCGAACACCTCCGCATCCGCGCCGAGCGGACCGAGGTGCGCCTGCTCCATCGCCCGTTCCTGTTCGAACTTCGGAACGACGAGGAACGCGGTGCCGCTCGCGGGAATCACCGCCGCCAGCATGCGCTCGCTCAGTCCCCACTTCATGCCGGTGAAGTACTCCATCGACGTGCCGCCGTTCAGCATGAGCGCGTCGATCCCGTTGGCTTTCATCAATGCACGCGCGCGTTCGATCCGGCCCCTGCGCTCGTCCGATGTGATCGGTTTCGCCTGGCCTTTCATCGACTTCAACGCCTTGATCGCCGGCGGAAGCCCTTCGGGAGACTGCGGCTCGGCACGCGCGACC
>Ga0265314_10005387_pt1 | contig 11571 bp, 14 predicted proteins | sample 4126metaG_FD_203106 | JGI IMG/M metagenome (GOLD analysis project Ga0265314, IMG submission 203106) | Rhizosphere microbial communities from Carex aquatilis grown in University of Washington, Seatle, WA, United States - 4-1-26 metaG | ecosystem: Host-associated > Plants > Roots > Rhizosphere >... | reverse complement strand
GTTCACTGTTTTGCTGGCCGCGTTGGTCAGCATTCGACGGGTCCTGAAAATTGAGCCGGCAATTGTCTTCCGATAGACGAGGCCTGATTGTGACAGCCGTTGAGAAAAACCTGGCGATAAAAGTGCGCGGCCTGCACAAGGGATTCGGCAGCGCGTCAACGCGCATAGAGGTTCTTCACGGCATTGAACTCGACGCACTTTTCGGCGAAATCCTGATGCTCGTCGGACCGTCGGGCTGCGGCAAAACGACTCTGTTGACGCTGATCGCTGGTCTGCTCGATCCGGATTCCGGAACGATCGAAGTTTTCGGGTCCGAAATCGACACAATGAGCGCGCGCGCCAAGACGACGTTCCGGCGCGAGAATATTGGCTTCGTGTTTCAGCAGTTCAACCTGATCCCGACATTGACGGCCGCCGAAAATGCCGCGGTACCGCTTTTCATCAAGGATGTTCCGCGTCGCGAGGCGGTGAAGCGCGGAGCGGAGATGCTGGACAAGGTGGGGCTGGGCCGTCGGGCGCATGCCATCCCGACCAATCTTTCAGGCGGCGAACAGCAGCGCGTGGCGATTGCGCGCGCGCTGATTTCGCAGCCGCGCCTGCTGATTTGCGACGAACCGACGGCGTCTCTCGACGGCGAAACGGGTGAAAGCGTGATGCAGACGATTCGCGAGGCAGGTCTGGCCGACCAGCGCTGCATCATCATCGTCACGCACGACAATCGCATCTTTCATTACGGCGACCGCATCGCGCGAATGGTTGACGGACGGATTCTGTCGGTGGAAAAAACTACGGCGACGGTAAAAGCGCATTAACGAGGACGCAGGTCATGTGGAAATGGTTGGTTATTGTTCTGGCGGTCGCGGGAGCAGCATTCGCGCTGACGCTCAGCCGCCGCAGCGTCGCGGAAACTCCGGTTCCTCCGCCGCTGAAAACTCCGGTTCGCAATCCATTTCCATCGGGCATCGCAGGTGCCGGACTGGTTGAAGCGTCGAGTGAGAACGTGGTGATCGGTGTCAGCGAGCCGGGCCTCGTGACGAAATTGCATGTGAAAGAAGGCCAGGCCGTGAAGGCCGGCGAACCGCTTTTTGAAATCGATTCACGCAGCTTTCAGGCGCAACTCATCGCCGCCAAGGCCGCTCTGGTCAGTGCCGAGGTGGAATTGGCGCGCATCCAGGCTTACCGGCGCAAGGAAGAAGAGGCACCGCTGCGTGCGCAGATTGCGCAGAATGAAGCGTCGCTCGAAGACGCGCGGCGAAACGTAGTGAGCATCGAGAAAATTGTGACCGAAACCGAATGGCAAACAAAAAATGACGAGGCCAAAATGCGGCGGCTTGAAGTCGCGGTGAAAGCCAACGCGTCGCCGGCCGAGGACCTCGAAAACATCATGTACGCGGTGAAACTGGATCAGGCGCGCGAGGTCACGGCACGCGAAAACGTCAATGTTGCAAAATCCAAAGTGGACATCGCCAAAGCGGCGGTTGACCAGGCTCAGGCGCAGTTGAATATTTTTCTAGCGGGCGCCTGGGGACCGGATGTCGAGAAGGCGAAGGCCGCGGTGGGCGAGGCGCGTGCGAAAATCGAGCAGCTCAATGTCGAAATCGAGCGCCGCATTATCCGCGCTCCGATCGATGGTAATGTCATGCGCCTGAATCTGCGGCTGGGCGAATACGCGCCGGCAGGGGCGGATCTCGCCGAGACCGCGCCGCTGGTGCTGGGCGACATCAAGACGCGGAATGTGCGCATCGATATTGACGAATTCGATGTGAGGCGCTACACGCCCGGTGCGAAAGCGATTGCATTCTTAAAGGGCGGGAGCGACAAACAGATTCCGCTGGAGTTCGCTCACGTCGAGCCATACGTGATTCCCAAGCGCGCCTTGACGAACAGCCAGCGCGAATTGGTAGACACTCGCGTGCTTCAGGTGATTTACAAAATCACCGACGCCGAAAATGCTGCGTATCCCGGTCAGCAACTTGATGTGTATATTGAAGCTCCGCCCGAGTCGGAGATGCCTGCGCCGCCTGCGGCGCCAGCGGCGAAGTAAATCTCGAATCAACCGCCGGAAAGCGCCGCGATGATAAAAACTCTGTCGCCATCGCGGACCGCTGTTTTCATGCCTTGCTGCAGCCGGATTTCTTCGTCGTTGACATAAATCATAATGTGCTTTCGCGGTTCGCCGAGTTCATTGCGCACGCTGACGGCGATGCCGGGGAATTTCCTGTCGATCGCTGTGAGGGCCGAGTCGACATCCTTGGCGTTGACATCAATTTCGGCGCGGCCGCCGCTGAGATTGCGAAGCTGAGGTGGAAGAATCAGCGTGACGCTCATTGAAATTGCCGCTCGTTAAAGGCCGTCGCGCAGCTCGTTGAGATTCAGGTATTTTCCCGGGCACGCGGTGCTGCCGCCGCGACGGATTTGATTATGCCCGACGATGGCGCCGGCGGGAATATCATATTTCGCGGCGAGACGAGCGATCAGCAGCCGCAGCGCAGACATCTGCGCGGGAGTCGGCGGATGTTCGTCGAAGTTTCCCACCAGGCAAATGCCGATGCCGTGCTCATTATATTCCGTCGCGTTGGCGTGCGCGCCGGCTTCCTGCGCATGCCAGCGCGGGCCGGCGACGACAACGCCATCGCCCTGGTCAGTTCCATTCCCGATCACGAAATGGTAGGCGAGGCCGTTCGGCCAGCCGCGCTTGAAGCGATGGTATTCGTCGAAACTCTGCGCGCTGCCGCGATTGGTGGCTGAGTGGTGAATGACGATGTAACGCCATTCGCGCGGCGCGGCCTGCGGGTCCGTGGCGAGTGTCTCGTCCGATAACATGATCGGCGCCGCCGAGAGTTGCGAATTATCCGGCGCTGTGGCCGACTTTTTGGGAGAGGGAATGCCGCCGGCGGCCATCAGCGCCAGCGCGCCGCAGCCGACGCTGAGCGCGAGGACGCAGACGCGGCCGATCCATTGCGCGAGCCAGCCGCGTTCTCCGCGGCGAGGCGATCGCACTTTCACTGCATTGTTGTTGGTGTATGATTGCGCGTTGCCGCCGTGTTCGCCGCGAAGACCGTTGATGATTCCGGAAAAAAAGTCGAACACCAGGCGCATGCCGTGCTCCGAACGCAACACCCGACGCACGCCGTTGCAAGAGGCGTAGCGGCGAAAGAGTCCCTTGATCGGTATCGGCACGCCGAAGCGATTAGAGTACGGAAAGAATGAGATGAAGCAGGTTGTCAGATTGGAGAATGCGAAGCAGCCGAAAGCGGCCGGCGAGAAGAAGCCGTACCGTTTGCTGATCGCGAGCAACAAGCGCGCTTTTCACGATTATTTGATTGAAGACAAGATAGAGGCCGGCATTGAATTGCGCGGCAGCGAAGTGAAAAGCCTGCGTACGCGCGGAGTCAGTTTCGCCGATTGCTACGCCCGCATTTATGAAAACGAGTGCTGGCTGATCGGCCTGCAGTTGAATACCTATGATAAAACGTCGGTGCAGGTCCCCGATCCAGTCCGCCGCCGCAAGTTGTTACTGAATCGTCGCGAAATTGATAAACTGCGCGGAAAGACCGAGATGTCGGGCCGCACTATCGTGCCTCTCGAAATCTATTTTAAAGGACCGTGGGCCAAAGTTTTGCTCGGCGTAGGCAAAGGCAAGACGCACGGCGACAAGCGCTCGGCGCTGAAAGATGCCATGGTCAAACGGGATATAGATCGAGTGCTTCGTGCCGCTCGAAAATGAGTGTCAAAAAATTGCCGCAACTCTTGCTACTGTCCGTTGAAGTGGGGTACAGTTTAAACACTAAACTCACCCCCAAGGAGATTTTATGGACCTCGCCAAGGTTGCCCGCATACCTCCTGTAACTGCCGCGCCGGACGTGACCGTTTTCCAGGCTGTGAAAATAATGTCCGAAAATAATGTCGGCGCCGTGGTCGTCGTGGATGCGAATCGCAAGGTTTTGGGGATCTTCACTGAGCGCGACAACATGATGCGCGTGACGCTCGAGCGGCGCAGTTCCGATGCAACGATGTTGCGAGAGGTGATGAGTTCGCCGGTGCAGACGGCCGCTCCGGAAACAACCCCGAGTGAAGCCTTGACGCGCATGCTGGGCAGCGGCTATCGCCATTTGCCGGTGGTCGACAAGGAACAGCGCATCATCGGAATGGTTTCCGTGCGCCAACTGCTTATGCGCCGCGTCAGCGAGCAGCATAACAACATCGACATCCTCGCTGCGTATGCCGAAGCCGGCGGACCCGGCTGAAACTGTATAAAGACTTAAGCGAGTGGAGTGACTGGAGCGTCGAGCGGTCTGGCGGCGTCGCGCGTTAGATTTCGAATTGAGACTTGCGCGGCCAATCGCTCTGCCGCGGCGAGAAACGCTTTCGCCGGCGCGGATTCCGGATGAGAATACACGATCGGTACGCCGTAATCGGCGCTCTCTGAAACCGCCTGCGATAGCGGCACCGCACCGAGAAATGGAACGCCCATTTCCTGCGCTGCTTTTTCGCCGCCGCCCTCGGAAAAGAGAACCACGCGCTTGCCTGTTGCCGGGTCGTTGAATCCCGACATGTTTTCGATCAGACCCAGAACCGCGATGCGTGTCTGGTCAAACATCGTTTTGGCGCGAACGACATCCGAAATCGCGACGTACTGCGGCGTGGTGACGAGCACCGCTCCGGTGACGGCGCAGTTCTGGGCGAGCGATAGTTGGACGTCGCCCACGCCGGGCGGAAGGTCGATGAGCAGATAGTCGTGCTCGCGCCACGTGACGTCGCGCAAAAACTGAACGATGATTCCATTCACCACGCTGCCGCGCCACATCATGGCCTGCGCGCGATCGACGAGAAATCCCATGCTCATGATTTCCAGGCCGAAAGCTTCGAGCGGCTGGATGCGGTTCTCGCCCGCGAGTTTCGGCTTGTCCCGAATACCGCTCAGGATCGGCAGCGAGGGTCCGTAAATATCGGCGTCGAGCAGCGCCACGCTCGCGCCCAATTTTTTCAATGCGACGGCGAGGTTGATCGCGCAGACGGATTTTCCAGTTCCGCCTTTTCCGCCGCCGATCAGAATAATATTTTTGATCTGCGGAAGCAGCACTTCGGCGCCGTCATTCGAAGGAATATTGCTGCCACGCACTTTGCCGGTCATGGTCAGAGCCAGTTCGGAGATTTCGGGGATTCCGGCTGCGAGTTTTGCGCGAATATCCTTCTCAATCTGCTCTTTTACAGGACAGGCCGGGGTGGTGAGCTCGCACGTGAACGCGACTTTTGTACCGTCGATTTTCAGGTCCTTGATCATACCCATCGCCACAATGGACTGACCGAGGTCCGGATCTTTGACGTCCTCCAGCGTTTTTAGAATGCGTTCTTGAGTGATCTCGGCCATGCGCTGCCTTTGCTTCCGTTATTCTTGCTCATCGTTATACAATGGAGCGGCCGATTGCGCGAGGGAGTCCGCTGGCGCGCGTTGCGGCGAGCGCGTATCATTCCCGCGTTCAACACATCGGTATCAAAAACGGGGTCCGCACGCGGAAATGGCGTCTCAGTCGCTTGGCAATGCAAAGTCCCGTGTGCTCGCGCCGCTGATCTGGCTGGTGCCATGCGCACTTTTGGCGGCACTGGCATGGATTTGTATTGCAGCGATCAGCACTCCGCCTCCGCCCGTTCAAACGCCGCACGCGATGGGCGGTTCGAGTTTTCCGCTGACGATTGAAGAAGCCAACGGCAACAAAGTCGTCATTCCGGCGATGCCGCGGCGAATTATTCCGGCCGATGCGGGAACGGCCGATGTGATCGCGGCGCTGGTGGAGCCCGAGCGCATCACGGCGGTGCCGTTCACTGTTCTCGATTTTTCCGGCGCCGCCGGTTTCTATACGGCGCACAAAGAAATTCCTCATTTTGAGAAGTATCAGGCTGAAACACTGTTGGCGTACAATCCGGATCTGATTCTCGTACTGAGCTATCACGATCAGGCGACAACCGCGATGCTCGCGCAGCATGGCATTCCGGTATTAACGTTTGAAGCATATAAAACGTTCTCCGGGATCCGCGGATTTCTGGGCGAGATCGGCCGCGCGGTGGGAAATACGGCAGGTGGCGCGGCGCTACAGGCCGAATTCGATGCCCGACTCGCCGCGATTGAAAAAGCTGTCGCCAGACAACCGAAACCGCGCGTGCTCTCCTACTCAAACTATGGAAATGGTTTCGCGGTCGGCACAGGCGAAAGCCAGGACGAAATTATCCGCCGCGCCGGCGGCATCAATGCCGCCGCGGAGATGAATCTTTCCGGCCATGTGAATTTTTCGTTCGAGCAGATGTTGAAACTGAACCCGGACTGGCTGGTCGTTTCGGGCGACAATGGTTTGGCCAGCCCGCAGGTTAAAATTCTGCTGAATGAGGCGAGCCTCGCCAGTCTTCCGGCCATTCGCGATAAGCACATCGCTGTTGTCCCCGACAATGTTTACAGCACGATTTCACAGCACGTCGTCGACGCGGTGGAGATATTGGCGCGACAAATTCATGCCGATGCATTTCCTGCTTCGGCAAAAGACGCATCAAAAAATCAACCGGGCGCAGCGCAATGAATTCCATCCGCACTCGTACGCTCTGGATCGGCATCGTCCTGCTGCTGCTTTTGCCGCTTCTGGTTTTGCTTTCAGTCGGCTACAGCGAAACGGGGCAGCAGGGCATACTCGCGGCGGCGCGATTTTTATTTGGATCGTCGCCGGACGCCGATCGTGAAATCTTGAAGTTGCGCCTGATGCGGTCTCTCTGCGCAATAGGCGTCGGCGGAAGTCTCGCTTTAGCCGGTGCGATGTCGCAGGGACTTTTTCGCAATCCGCTCGCCGCGCCGGATCTGCTGGGCATCGGTAGCGGCGCGATGCTCGGCGCGGTGATCGGCATTGCGTTTCTGGGCGGATATGGACCTGATTTCTGGATGAGCCGGCCCGTAGTGGGCGCATCGAATGACGGCATGTACACGCTGGCGATCATTCCCGTATTGAGTTTCGCCGGCGCGCTCGCTACGGCGCTAACAATTTATCGTTTGGCCACGCGCGGCGGTCGAATTTCGATTCCGGCTCTGCTGCTGACGGGACTGGCCGTTAACGCACTCCTCGGAGCTATTCTCGCAGCGCTGCAGGTTCTGCTGCTGCAGGATTGGCAGGTTTCGCGCGCGATTCTCGCGTGGGGATTTGGAACGCTCGACGACCGCACGCCGTTTCATCTCGGAGTGGTGTGGGGCGGGGCGGCGCTGGCCTTGCTTTCGATTCCGTTCGTGGGACTCGAGCTGGATCTGCTCGCGGGTGGCGAAGAAGACGCGGCGGCGCTCGGCGCGGATCCGGTGAAAATCAAAATGCTGGTGCTGGCCTGCGTTGCGCTGGCGACGGCGTCGTCGGTCGCAGTGAGCGGTCAAATTGCATTCGTGGGCTTGCTGGTTCCGCACGTGATGCGCATGATTGTCGGGCCGCACCACCGCTCGCTATTGCCCATTTCTTTTCTGGCCGGCGCGGTGCTTTTATTGAGCGTTCTAGTTCTGCAACATGGTCTATGCCCGGTATTGTCGGACGCCGTGGCATTCGATCACGTTGTGCTGAAGAGTGGCGAAGAGATTTCCGGACGCATTGTTTCTGAGACGCCGGAGAAGATTGCGATCATTCGTTCGACAACAGGAGAGCGCGTCGCGGTTCCGCGATTTGAAGCAGCAAGCGTATCCAAACACCAGGGACGACTGGCGCTTTTTTTCTGGCGCGTTTCGTCGTTTCAACCCGGCGTTCTGACATCGTTATTAGGCGCGCCGTTTTTCCTGTACCTGCTTTTGCGGCAGCGTCGGGCGTTGGAAGGGTGACGATATGAGCGAACTCGCGAGAAAGGCACCCGCGTCCGAATGCGCCGCGATTTCCGCGGCGGATGTTTCGCTGACCTATTCGAACGGCATTCGCGCACTCGACGCCGTGTCACTGAATGTCGCGCACGGCGAATTTCTCGCGGTGATCGGTCCGAACGGTTCTGGAAAGAGTACGTTGCTGCGCGCGCTATCGGGATTGCAGGCGATCGAGGCGGGTTCGATTTCGCTCGAAGGCCAGGCGCTGGCGGCGCTCGATGCCCCAGAGCGCGCGCGGCGTGTCGCGCTGGTGCCGCAGTCGCTGGAGGTGCTGCCCGGGTACAGCGTATCGGATTTTGTGCTGCATGGCCGTTACGCGCACCTGAGTGGCTGGCGTCTGTTTAGCAAACATGATCGCGATGTGGCGCGTGAATGTCTGGCGCGCGTCGGAGCGGCGAATTTTCTCGATCGCGCGATGAATGAAATGTCCGGCGGCGAGCGCCAGCGCGTCTTGATCGCTCGCGCGCTCGCGCAGGAATCGCGCACGATTCTGCTCGACGAGCCGACCAGCGCTCTGGACTTGAAGCATCAGCTTGTCGTCTATCGATTGATATTCGAAATGCATCGCAACGCAGGGCGAACGATCGTGGTCGTGACTCACGATCTCAATCTCGCGAGCCAATTCGCCGATCGACTGGTGTTAATGCTGAATGGAAAAATCGTCAGCGACGGAACGCCCGAAAATGTTCTGCGCCGCGACGTTCTTGAAACAGTGTATGGCAGCGACCTGGCTTTTGGCGCATTTGAGCAGACGGTTGCCGGCGGCAGCCGGCCGTGGGTTCTGCCGTGGGCGCGTTAGTCAGCGCGATGCCGCCGTTCGCACAATTCATAAACGACCCAGAGAGCGCCGGCAGCGACGGCGAAATCGATCATCGCTGCTTCAACAAAAATTAGACAGCGTGGATCAATTCTGTCACCCCGCCTGACCATCGAGAATGAATAAGGAAAGCCGAAGTTGCGCTGGGATTCGCCAGGCCCCGGGCTTCCCATTGGAGGCAGCCACGGCGGAGGGGAGCCGAAATTTTCGATGGAGTTCAGTGTTCCCAGAGTCCCCAGGACCAGGAGAAACACCAGGCATGTCGACAGATGCAATTGAAAGCGTGGCTCGGTGTTGCTCATGGGCCGATTCGGCTGTCGGCGCTGATGATCTGCCCTGAGACCGCCGGGTTTTCCAGCAGACCTGAAACAGAAATTGCCACGGCTTTGGCGCCATCAATCTCAGATTTCAAGGCACGCTTTGCCATCGCGGCGGCAGCAAAGTCGGGCGAAGCGCCGCGGCCCATTCCCGATTCGGGAACGAATGGCGGAAGCACTGCGTTGACGCGAACGCCGAGCGCGCCCCATTCTCTCGCGGCGGATTTAACGAGCGCGAGCATTCCGGCGTGCGCCATGGCGTAGGCAGTTCCGCCGGCGCGGCCCGCCATGCCAGCGTGCGACGAGAGCGCCACGACCGAGCCGGACTTCTGTTTGATGAATTGGCGCGAAAAAGCTTTGAGCGTCAGAAAAAAGGCGCGCAGGTCGACGTTGAGCGTCGCGCGCAGATCGTCTTCTTTTTGCGTGAGAAGCGGCGCGCCGCGAACGATTCCGGCCGCCCAAATGAGGGCGTCGACGCGCTGAAAATCTTTCAAAACGGACGCGGCGAGCGCGGCCGGAGCTGCTACGTCTGAGAAATCCGCGGCGAAGCAGACGGCGCGCGCGTTATTCGCGGCAGCTTCGGCCGCCAACCTGTCGCAGGGTTCGCGGTGCGCGTGATAATGCAGGCCGAGCGCGTAACCTTTCGCGAGCAACTCGCGCGCGATCGCACCGCCGAGCGTGCCGGAGGCGCCCAGTATGAGCGCCGATTTTGGCATGTCTGCCACGCAAGTTCTCCCTGAATCGCCGTGCAGAAGGGTTGTAACGGATTTCTGGATTGCTACAATCGGCAGACTTTACGACGCAGCAGCAAAGGAGTGCGTATATGCCTCGAAAAAAAACGAAACGCAAACGCGGAGCCCCGGCAGATCGGTCTAAGTTGGCACGTTCAAAGGCGAAATCGAGGATGCTTCCGGCTCGGAAAGCAGCTCGACCGGGCAAGCCGGCCATGAAGCGCAAAAAGGATCTGACCCTTGACGACATCGACCAGAAGATCCGCATCAACGAATTGAAATTCAAGCTGGACGATATCGCCGGCCGTGAGACGCCCATGTTCACTTCCGACGACTGCCCGCCTGATATTCAGGAGGCGTTTTTGAATTCAGTGATTGCGTACGAGACGGCAGAAGTTTCTACAGACTTCAAAAGGCTGCGGAAAGAGGGCATCGTGCTACCTCCGGTGGATCAGCTCCGCGACGAAGAAGTCGCAGCCAAGTTAAAGGAGTTAATCGAGCGGATGGCCCGACGGCACACATACGTTATTCACACAAACCATCTTAGCGACCGCGAGCTTTATGATTATTTGTGGTCTGACGGCCTGCGCGAAGAACATCCCGAAATGCCCGGCCAATCCGATCCGGATTTCAAAGGTGGCTGGTGCATTGATATTCTCGGCAGCGGCAGCGAGGAAGACACTGAGCTCTACCTGAAGTATTACGCCGATGCGGACTACCGTAAAGACTGGAAGAAGCAGTTTCCGGAGTACAAGTTGCCCAGACACGTCGATCCGCCTTACGACCGTGACCGGCACTTGCCCAATATGGGGATCTAAATTACATCGGCTTGATGCCGAGTTTGTCCAGCAGCGCGCGATCCTGATTTGCTTCGGGATTGCCGGTCGTCAGCAGTTTCTCGCCATAGAAAATCGAGTTCGCGCCTGCGAGGAAGCATAGTGCCTGGATCGCTTCAGACATTTCCTGCCGTCCGGCCGAGAGTCGGACGAAACTTTTCGGCATCGTGACGCGCGCGGCCGCGATGGTGCGGACGAATTCGAGCGGATCGAGCGCTTGCGTGCCGTAAAGCGGCGTGCCTTCGACCTGCACCAGATTGTTGATCGGGACGCTCTCGGGTTGCGGATCGAGATTGGCGAGCTGTGCGATCAAGCCTGCACGCACACGCCGCGTCTCGCCCATGCCGACGATGCCGCCACAGCAGACGTGGATTCCTGCGCCGCGAACGCGCTCAAGCGTGTCGAGGCGGTCTTTGTATTGGCGCGTTGTGATGATGTCGCCGTACTTTTCGGGCGCGGTGTCGAGGTTGTGATTGTAGTAGTCGAGGCCGGCTTCTTTCAATTTTTCCGCCTGGCCTTCTTCAAGCATGCCGAGCGTGCAGCAGGTCTCCAAGCCCATCGCTTTTACGGCCTTGACCATCTCGGCAACCGGTTCGAGATCCTTGTCCTTCGGCCCGCGCCATGCCGCACCCATGCAGAAGCGCGTCGCGCCGTTGGCCTTCGCGGCGGTCGCGGCTTCCAGAACTTCTTTCAGCGGCAGCAGCGCCTGGTTGTCAACGCCGGTGTGGTACCGTGCGGCCTGAGGACAGTACCCGCAATCTTCCGGACAGCCGCCAGTCTTGATCGAGAGAAGCGTGGAAAGCTGAACTTTGTTCGCATCGAAATTTTCGCGATGAACGGTCTGCGCCTTAAAGAGCAGATCGTTGAACGGCAGATTCAGCAATGCTTCGATTTGTTCGACCGAAAATCGCGCGGCGGCTGTTGCAGTGGCGGTCAAAACTAAGTCCTTTCGGTCACTCGATCACTGACTAAAGTTTCAACTTGCTCACAATCACCGTCGCAT
>Ga0265314_10005386_pt1 | contig 11571 bp, 9 predicted proteins | sample 4126metaG_FD_203106 | JGI IMG/M metagenome (GOLD analysis project Ga0265314, IMG submission 203106) | Rhizosphere microbial communities from Carex aquatilis grown in University of Washington, Seatle, WA, United States - 4-1-26 metaG | ecosystem: Host-associated > Plants > Roots > Rhizosphere >... | reverse complement strand
CCATCGATGGCGCGAATTCGGCATCCATGCGGATGCCCTTGATGTTGACGATGCGCGGCCGGCCGTCGGCGAAGACGGTACCGGAAATGTGGCGCGTCTGCGTTTGCGTGACCACGGTGACGGTGATCAGGCTCTCGTAGTCGCCGGTCATTTCGCGGGTGGTTTCCTCGACGATGATGCCGCGCTCCTTGGCCACGACCGGCGCCGACACGACATTGACGTCGCCGAGCATCGGGCGCAGCAAGCCCGCGAGCGCGGCCGAGGTCAGCGCTTTGGTGTTCATCTTCGCAACTTCGCCTTCATAGGCGATCTGCACTTTGCTGATGCCGGTTTCGGTCAACTGGCCGGCGAAGGAGCCGAGCTTCTCAGCCAGCGCGATGAAGGGCTTGAGCTTCGGCGCTTCCTCGGCGCTGATCGAGGGGAAGTTGACGGCGTTGGAAATGGCGCCGCGCAACAGATAATCCGACATCTGCTCGGCGACCTGCAGCGCGACGTTTTCCTGCGCTTCGGTCGTCGCAGCACCAAGGTGGGGCGTGCACACCACGTTGGGATGGCCGAACAGCACGTTCTCGGTGGCCGGCTCGGTGACGAAGACGTCGAAGGCGGCGCCGGCCACCTGCTTGGAATTGAGCGCATCGACCAGCGCCTGCTCGTCGACCAGGCCGCCGCGCGCGCAATTGATGATGCGCACACCTTTTTTCATCGTGGCGAGCGCCGCGGCGTCGATGATGTTCTTGGTCTTGTCCGTGAGCGGTGTGTGCAGCGTGATGAAGTCGGCGCGCTTGAAAAGTTCATCGAGCTCGACCTTCTCGACGCCGAGATCGATGGCGCGTTCCGGCGACAGAAACGGATCGAAGGCGATCACTTTCATGCGCAGGCCGAGGGCGCGGTCGGCGACGATCGAGCCGATATTGCCGCAGCCGATGATGCCCAGCGTCTTGCCGGTGATCTCGACGCCCATGAACTTGTTCTTTTCCCACTTGCCGGCCTGCGTCGAGCGGTCGGCTTCAGGAATTTGCCGCGCCAGGGCGAGCATAAGAGAGATGGCGTGCTCGGCGGTAGTGATCGAATTGCCGAAGGGCGTGTTCATGACGATGATGCCGCGGCCGGTCGCCGCCGGAATATCGACATTGTCGACGCCGATGCCGGCGCGGCCGATGACTTTCAGATTTTTCGCGTTGGCGAGAATCTTCGGCGTCACCTTGGTGGCGGAGCGGATGGCGAGGCCGTCGTAATTGCCGACGATCTCGGCGAGCTTGTCCTTGTCCTTGCCGAGATTGGGCTGGAAATCGACCTCGATGCCGCGGTCCTTGAAGATCTGGACGGCGGCTTCGGAGAGAGCATCGGAGATGAGAACGCGGGGAGCGGCCATGAGAACCTCTTTGTCATTCCGGCCGAGCGCGGAGCGCGAGAGCCGGAATCGAGATGGAATTTTCGGTTTGTATGGATTCCGGGTTCGCGGACTTTGTCCGCGCCCCGGAATGACCCGTTGTTACGCTGCCTTCGGCAGCGCGGCCTTGGCTTCAGCGAAGGCCCAGTCGAGCCAGGGCGTCAGCGCCTCGACGTCGTGCGTATCGACCGTGGCGCCGCACCAGATGCGCAGGCCCGGCGGCGCGTCGCGGTAATAGGCGATGTCAAAAGCGGCGCCCTCTTTCTCGATGAGGCCGGCGAGCGTCTTGGCGAAGGCCGCCTGATCGTCGCCTGACAGCCGCGTCACCGCGGCATCGACCACCTTCAGGCACACCGAGGTGTTGGACCTGATCTCGGGCGACACCGCGAGGAATTCGACCCACGGCGTTTTCGCCACCCAGTCCGCCAGCACCTTGGTGTTGGCGTCGGCGCGCGCCACCAGCGCGTTGAGACCGCCGATCGACTTCGCCCAGTTCAGCGTATCGAGATAATCCTCGACGCAGAGCATCGACGGCGTGTTGATGGTCTCGCCGGTGAAGATGCCCTCGTTGAGCTTGCCGCCTTTGGTCATGCGGAAGATTTTCGGCAGCGGCCATGAAGGCTTGTAGCTTTCGAGCCGCGCCACCGCGCGGGGCGACAAGATGAGCATGCCATGCGCGCCCTCGCCGCCCAGCGCCTTCTGCCAGGAGAAGGTGATGACATCGAGCTTGGCGAAATCGAGCTTTTGCGCGAAGGCCGCCGAGGTGGCGTCGCATATTGTCAAACCTTCACGCTTGGCGTCGATCCAGTCGCCGTTCGGCACGCGCACGCCGGAGGTGGTGCCGTTCCAGGTGAAGACCACGTCGGTCTTGAAATCGACTTTGCTGAGGTCAGGCAGTTCGCCGTAAGGCGCCTTGAGCACCGTGACGTCCTTGAGCTTCAACTGCTTTTCGACGTCGGTGACCCAACCTTCGCCGAACGATTCCCACGTGAGCATGGTGACGGGGCGGGCGCCGAGCAGCGACCACAGCGCCATCTCGACCGCCCCGGTGTCGGACGCGGGCACGATGCCGATCTTGTAGCCCGCGGGCACGCCGAGGATTTCGCCGGTCAGATCGATGGCGCGCTTGAGCTTCGCCTTGCCGATCTTGGCGCGATGGGAGCGGCCGAGAGCCGCGTCAGTGAGGGCTTGGAGGGACCAGCCGGGGCGCTTGGCGCAGGGGCCGGACGAAAAGTGCGGGATGGCCGGCCGCACGCCGGGCTTCGTTCCAGTCATAGTCTATCCTTCCAGATAGAAAGCCTCTCGTTGGGGAGAGGTGTCCCACTGGCGGAGATAGTCCGGTTCGCCGCCGCGGTCAACTGCGCCGAATGTGACAAAAGGGATAAGGCCAGGCGGCAAGCACGCTTAAGCCGCGATGTCGATGCAATCGCGGATGGCCCGCAGGAATTCCGCCGGCCGGATCGGCTTATACAAGGCGTAGTTCGCGCCCGCCTCGGTCGCCATGATTTCGTAGTTCGGCATATCCGGGCACCGGCCGGTAAACATGAATCCCGAGACGGCGAGGATCGGGATATGCGGATGGCCCTTTCGGATCGCGCGCATCGTGTCCAGCCCGTTCATACCCGCCATGAACAGATCGACGATAACGACGGCGAAATTTCCGCCGTTGACGGCGGCAAGGCCGGATTGGCCATCGGCCACACCGATCACCTCATAGCCGTGCGCGGACAACATCAATCGGGTCGATGTGCGGACCGCGGCGTCATCGTCGATGATCAGGATCCGAGGCATTGAGATCCTCTTTGAATTCAGCGACTTTACTCATCGCTTTTTCAATCGGTTGCAGGAGAGCGGTCTAGGCCACCTGCGTTTGCGCCGCCGCGCGATAGGCGGGTGCGCTTGTCGACGTCTCCAGCGCCCGCCGAACCATCCGGGCAAGTTCCTGGATCCGATAAGGCTTCGCCAGCAACAACACGCCCGCATCGAGCCGGCCATGATGGGTGATGGCACTTTTGGTATAGCCGGATGTGAATAGCACCTTGAGCGGCGAACGTAACTTGGCGATCTCGTCGGCAAGCTGCCGGCCGTTCAGCTTGCCGGGCATGATGACGTCGGTGAACAAGAGATCGAACGCCGCACCCGAGCGCACCAGTTCAAGGGCCTCGGCACCATTGGCGGCAGACAAGGTCTTGTAGCCGAGGCTGCGGAGTTGGGTGGTCACCGAGCCGAGCACCAGAACGTCGTCCTCCACGACGAAAATCGTCTCGGCGCCGCCTTCAGGCCGCGCGTCGAGCGCAAAGTCCTGCTGCGGTACGGTGGCGGCGCGCGGCAGATAGAGTTTGAACGTCGTGCCAACACCGGTTTCGCTGTAGACTTTGATGTGTCCACCGGACTGCTTGACGAAACCGTAGACCATGCTCAGCCCTAGCCCGGTCCCGCTACCGACCTGCTTGGTGGTAAAAAACGGCTCGAAAATCTTTTCGCGCAGATGCCGCGGAATTCCGACCCCGGTATCGCTGACCGCGATCATCGCGTAATGGCCGGCCGTCACGTCCGGCTCGGTTTTCACATAATCTTCATCGAGCACGACATTGCCGGTTTCGATGGTCAGCTTGCCGCCGTCGGGCATGGCGTCGCGCGCGTTGACCGCCAGATTGAACAGCGCCGCGGTGAGCTGCGTGGGATCGATCAGCGCCGGCCAGGCGTCGTCGTCCATGGCCAGCACGATATCGACGCGCTCCCCTAACGCCGGCCGTAACAATTTTTCCGATTCGGCCAGGATGGTGTTGAGAGCAACCTCGCGCGGCTGCAAGGGCTGCTTGCGGGCGAAGGCCAGCAGATGACGGGTGAGTTCGGCGCCGCGATCGGCGGCCTGGCCGATCAGATTGGCGATAGCGACAAGCTCCGGCTTGTCGCCGACGGCTTCGGCCAGAATGTCGATCGTGCCGGTGATGACCGTCAGCATGTTGTTGAAGTCGTGGGCGATACCGCCGGTCAATTGGCCGATGGATTCCATCTTCTGGGCCTGGCGCAGATGTTCCTCGATCGCGAGTTTTTCGGTGAGATCCCTGACGAAGCCGTTGAACACATAGCCGTCGCGACGGCGCAGCGCAGTGAGCGCGATCTCAAGCTTGATCGTGACGCCGTCCTTGCGTAGCGCCTCGATTTCGGCGCGCTCGCCGCCGCCCTCGCCGAAATTGCGCCGCAAACGGGCGCTCATCTCCTCGAAGCAGGAAAGATAGGGCGCCGGCATTTTCAAATCGGCGAGCGTGCGGCCGCAAGCCTCGTCGCGCATCCAGCCGAAAATCTGCTCGGCGCGCGGATTCCATTCGGTGACCACGCCGCCGTCACTGACCTGGATAAAGCCGTCGAGCGCACCGTCGATGATGTCGCGCGCCATCTGCTCGCTTTCGCGCAGCGTCTCGTGGATTTTCCGGCTCTCCGTAATGTCGCGCGCGACCTTGGCCGCGCCGATGACCTTGCCGGTCGCCGATTTGACCGGCGACACGCTCAGCGAAATATGAATGCGCCGGCCGTCCTTGGTGCATCGCGCGGTTTCGTGGTGCTCGATCTTCTCGCCGTTTCTGACCTTGCTGAGAATGCCGCGCACCTCGTCGCGCAAATCCTCCGGAACAACAATATTGATGTGCTCGCCGACCACTTCCGCGGCGGAATAGCCAAACAGCCGTTCGGCGCCGGGATTCCAGCTGGTGATGATGCCATCGAGCGTTTTAGTGACGATGGCGTCGTCCGAGGACTCCACCGCCGCGATCAGCAAAAGATCGCGGACCGCAAGGTCACGGGGCGACGTCCTTGGCTGCACGCCGGCATCCGTATACACGGGACCTTCCGAACTTTTCGGCGCTACGGACATTCGTCGTACCTTTTTCGCCTCCGTCGGCAGCGGCGCGTTATGCGCGGATTCATGATTCGCAGAGTGCCCGACGCGCGCGGAAAGACGGCGGTACAACTGTACGATTTTTTCGTGCAACGGTGCGCAACGGGAAACCGGCCGGTGAATTTCGTGCCGATTGTCGCTATAACGAATCGATGGACGACACACTCATCGTCGGCTCCGGCTTGACGGGGGCCGTGATCGCCCGGGCGCTGCGCGACGCGGGACGTTCCGTGACCATCGTCGAGCGGCGGGCCCACGCCGGTGGCAACGTCCACGAGCAGACGCACGGCAGCGGCATTTCATTTCACACCTACGGCCCGCACTACTTCCGTACCAACAGCGAGAAACTGTGGGCCTATGTCCATCGCTTCGCGCGCTTTAGGCCCTTCGAGGCGGTGCTGAAATCGCGGGTCGACGGGCAATTCGAGAACTGGCCGATCGCGGCGAGCTATATCCGTCGCGTCGCGGCGGACTGGACGCCGTCGCCCGCGGCGACGCCGCATAATTTCGAGGAAGCGTCGCTGGCGATGATGCCGCGCGTTGTCTACGAGAAGTTCGTCAAGGGCTACAGCGAGAAGCAGTGGGGCGTACCGGCCACCGCGCTGTCGGCCGGCCTCGCCAAGCGCTTCGACGTTCGCGAAGACGACGAGCCGCGGCTGATGCGCCACCGCTTTCAGGGGCTGCCGGAAGACGGCTACAGCGCTTTCATGGAGAAAATGCTCGACGGCATTCGCGTCGTCGTGAACTGCGACTACCTCAAGCACCGCGATGAGTTTCCGACGCGCCAGGTCGTGTTCACCGGACCGATCGACGAATATTTCGGCTTCGCCCAGGGCAAGCTGAAATATCGCGGGCAGCGCCGCGAGCATGAATATCTGCCCGACGTCGACACCTATCAGCCCTGCGTCCAGGTCAACAATCCGGACGCGGCCAACGGGCCCCATATCCGCACTATCGAATGGAAGCATATGCTCGAGCCGGAACGGCGCCGCGCCGTCGCCGGCACGCTGCTGACGCGCGAGATCACGGTGACGCCAGACGATCCCAACGACTACGAATACCCCTTCCCCGACGACGCCAACGCCCGGCTTTACGCGGCTTACGCCGATCAAGCGCGCGCCATTCCCCACTTGCTGATCTGCGGGCGGCTCGGCGAATATTGCTATTACGACATGGACCAGGCCATCGGCCGCGCCCAGGTGCTGGCGGAGCGGCTGCTTTGAGCCCCATCGGAGTTATGGATCTTGCCGACCGCGTTGGCCGCGATTAGACCCTGACAGCCAAAAGGAATCGCGATGAAAGCAGCCATCGTCATCGGGCCCGGGCAAACGCCCGTCTATGCCGACTTCGCCGAGCCGCAGCCTTCCGCCACCGACGCCCGCATCGCGGTCACGGCCGCCGCCATCAGCCCTCTCGTTAAGAGCCGCGCTTCCGGCGCTCACTACAGTTCGTCAGGCGATTTCCCTTTCATCGTCGGCATCGATGGTGTCGGCCGGCTCGACGACGGCAGTAGGGTCTATTTCGCTCTGCCGCAGGCGCCCTTCGGCAGCATGGCGCAGCGCGCGGTCGTGCCCCGCGCGCAAATTCTGGCGTTGCCGGACGGCGTGGACGACCTCACCGCCGCCGCCATTGCGAATCCCGGTATGTCGTCATGGGCGGCCTTAACCGAACGCGCCAAAATCAAAATCGGTGAAACCGTGCTGGTCAATGGCGCCGCGGGGACGTCCGGCCGCCTTGCCGTACAGATCGCCAAGCATCTCGGGGCCGGGAAAGTGATCGCCACGGCCCGCAACGCCGACGCACTGGTCTCCGTCGCGAAACTCGGTGCCGACGTGACAATTCCCCTCGTCGACAACGATGCGGTACTGGAGCGAAGCTTCGCCGCGCAGTTTGCCGAAGGCGTCGATGTTGTCCTCGATTATCTGTGGGGAAAGAGCGCCGAACTTCTCCTGATTGCCGCGGCGAAGGCTGGGCCGGACGCCATCCCCATCCGCTTCGTGCAAGTCGGCTCCGCGAGTGGGTCGGCCATTAACTTGCCAAGTGCCGTGCTACGCTCGTCGGCGATCGAGTTGATGGGCAGCGGCATCGGTAGCGTAACGGTGGCCCGCCTCGTCGGCTGCGTTGGCGAGTTGCTGCGGGCGACCGTGGACAGCAACTTCCAGATTGCTTTTAGAACCGCGCCGCTTTCAGACGTCGCGGACGCCTGGTTGAGCGACGAAAGCGCCCGACGCACGGTCTTTCGTGTGGACTTGGCATCCTAAACGCGCTGCGGGCCGACGATCTTCGGCACTTCCAGCACGCGCAAATCCGGCCGCTCCATGCGCAACTGATAGAGATAAAGCGAGAAGATGCGCTCGGCGAGAAAGCCGTAAACCCGGGACTGATAGGGATCGGCGTGCGGCTTCACGCGTTCCGCAAAGGCCTGCATGGTCTCGTGCCAGAACGACATATAGGCGTCGAATTCCGCGGCACGCATCACGTACATGTTGCAGCCGTAGAACGCCTGGATATCGGGATGGATGAAATTCGTCCGGTTGCGGAAGTGCGAATGCTGCGCCAGCACCTCCATCAACACATCCCAGTCGGCCGCGACGTGCAGGCTGCGATATTGATCGGCGATCGGCAGCTTCCACGGCCGGACCGTGACGATGTCGTAGCGGCTCATGGTGTCGTGCAGGGCGTCGAAATCGGCGGCGCCATAAGCCTGCGCGGCATCGTTATAGATCTTGAACGCGTTGGCGTCGGTGGAGATGTCGCTGACGTGCGGATCCGACATATAGATGCGGCGGATTTGCAGGAACAGCGGGTGCAGCGCGGCTTGCGGCATCTGATCGAAGAACAGCCAGCGCCGGTAGTGCTGAAAGCCGACATAGTCCAAGCCGGAGAGCGCGTTTTTCCAGACCCAGTATTGACCGCGCATTTCGCAGTAGCTGTCCTGTTGCGCGATATTGTCGCCGCTCTCGTCCGACAACAGCGCCGGATGCGCGCCGATGCGCTGGCCCTGCACCAACGGCTTGTACAGCGCGTTGGCGACATAGGCTTCCGGAACATAATGATAAAGCGTGTAGATCGCGGCGCGCATCAGGCCGCCGCCGGGAAAGCGATTGCGGCCTTTTCGGCGGTGGTCAGATAATCGCCGTTGCGGTAGAGCAACTGCCGTTCGATATAGCGCTCGCTCAGCAGGGACCAATTGGCCAGGTGGATGACGCCGATATCGCGTAGCGGCAGCATCATATTGGTGACGACGCGGCCGTCCGGCAGGCGCATGGCGCCGGCGCCGTTGCAGTGGAAATTATAAAGCGGGTCCAACCTGAGGAATTGCTGGGTACGATAGAGCACGATGTTCATCGAGATCAGTTCGGCCATATGCACAATATGCCGGTTGCGCGCGGCGATGACCGGATAGACCCGCGTCACCTCCTCGCCCCACGCCGCCCAGATCGGGCTTGCCCGCCGCATGCCGAACACCGCGCTCGAGTAATGCACCGTCGCGGCGATTTGCTTGGCCACGTCCGGCTCGCAACAACTGTCGTACCAAGTGCGCTGCATTGAAACGAGAGCCTCGATATCGATGTAAAATCGCGCATTGTAGTGCGACGTGCCAGGCGCCAGCATCACCGCATCCGGCGCGGCGTTGGCGCCGGCACGCAGGTTGTCGACGACTTCGCCGTTCTGCAGCCACAGATCGCAATCGAGCCAGATGATGTGATCGAAGCCCGGCAGCATTTGGGGAAGCCAAGGGCGCATCGCCATGGCACGCTGCGACGGCGTGATCACGGCGGCGACCGAAGGCGGCAATACCGCCGGATCGAAAGGCACGACGGCGACGCCGTTTTCTTTCATCCACGTCAGCGCCTCGGCGTCGCAGCCGATGTCGACCAGTACGACCTCGGTGTCGGCGTTCGGATAACCGCAGTCCTTGAGCGACAGCACCAGGCCGCGGGCCAGGAAAAAATAGGTCTGGTCGCAGGAGAATACGATGGCGGTGGCGGCGCTTTCCATGATGATCGGCGCCTGGGTTTATTGCTGTTGCCGGTGAATTCTAGAAGTGAACGCCGACGCCGACACGGCCGGTGTTGACGCCGGCGCGAATGCCGTTGACCGGTGTAAATCCGACATACTCCCACTCGGCGCGCAAAAAGACATTAGGAAGGACGGCGACGTCCATGCCGAGACCGGCGACAAAGCCGCCGACGATCGCGCCGTTCTTGCTGTTCGATTGCGTGTCCCAGGTATTGAAGGGCAAAACGGTGCTGCCCGCCTGGGGCGTTCCGACATCATGCACCGTCGCGGTATTGGAATAGTTGAAGCGGCCGACCGCGGCGCCGAGCACGGCATAGGGCAAAAATTGGCCGTAGGCGTAACCCGCCCGCGCGCGCAGCGTCGCGTAGTCGATGAGCTTGATCGAAGACTGAGCCGATATCGTCACGTCGTTGTTGACAAGCGTCGACGTGGTGACTTGGCGCCCGATGGAATCGCTCGCCGAGGACTCGAGAGTCGAGGGCTTATTGTAGCTCGCATCGATTCCGAGAACGAGCTCGCTCCATTGGACATTGTAGCCGAGGAAGACACTGTATTGCCGGCCGTTCGTCGTGTTGGACGGCAGCGCTGTCCAGTTCGACGGTGAGAACTCGTTCTCCACCGTCGTGTTGCGCAGACTGTAGGCGACCAGCGCACTCGTGCTGCCGCCGAAGTCCGTGGTCATGTTCGACAGACCGATGGTCGCGCCGAAGTTCACGCCATCCCAGCGCACCGGGGCGTTGCTCGAATATGAACCGCGCAATGTATCGAGCCAATCGCCGGCCACCGCCGGCGTGGCGGCGACCATCGCTAATAAGGCTGCTGCGCTAGCGTACCGCGGGTAAGTCATCGAAACTCCAGCGCAGTCCGACCCGCACTTCGTGCGCGGCGACATTCTTGAAAGTCATGGTGCCGGAGGCGGCGGCCGCGGTCTTAATGTCGCCGAGATTGAGATAGCGGTAGCCGACGTCGGCGATCATATTCGGCGCGACGACGAAGCCGACGCCGGCCATGGCGGCCCAGGCGAAATTCCACTGCGCGTTCGAAGATCCCGCGACGACGGGGGTCGGTGCCGTGCTCTGGAAGTCGGAGATGCGCAGCCGCGCGGCGCCGACGCCACCGCCGATATAAGGTGTGACGCGATACCACGAGCCGAGATCGAGATAGCCGTTAAACAACGCGGTCCAGGCCGATATCTTGGCGGTGACATCGTTCGGCGCGGCGACGGTGCCTTGGTATTTCATGTCCGACAGGTAGTCGGCGGTGAGGTCGGTGCGCAGCCAGTCGCGCTTGATGCCGACGCCGACGGCCCCGGTGGGCGCCCCGCCCAGTTTATTGTTCGTCGGATCGGTAAAGCCGGGCGCGGATTGCACGTCGTTGAGGCGGCCCCAGCCGTAGCCGAGATCGCCGCGGACGTACCAGCCCGAATAGATGTCGAACGCGCGCGGCGGCGGCGTATAGGCCGGCGGCGGCAGAGTGGCCGGCGGATAGCCTTTGGGCATATCGGCGGCCACGGCGGGCGCGACCGCGATCTGCACCGCCAAAACGAGACCGGCGGCGAGCGCCTTCAACCAACTCATGACACCAATCCTTTTGCCGAACGCCGCAGGCTGTGCCGGCGTCAGATACACACGCGAACGACGTAAGCTCGAACGTTGAAAACGATGATCGCGTAAGATTAAGGCTGCCTTAACCATCAATTTTCACCATGCTGGCCAACCGTTAAGGATGGGCCCGCGCGAATTTCGCCTCACCCTTTGCTGCGCAACGGCGGTGGCGGCTGATAGACCGGCGGCGGTGGCTGCAGGTAGACCGGCGGCGGCGTGTAAGGCTGCGGCTGATAGACGTAGCGCGTGCGCTCTTCGACGTCGCAGCACAGCCAACGGAAGCCGAGCTTGATGTCGTGCGAGCTCAGATTGCCGTACTTGAAGGAATCGGGGCCGCCACCGCAGCCGCTGGCGCAGTCGACCGTGTCGGTGATCGAGCCGTAGTTGAGATAGCGGTAAGCCAGTTCGACCTTGAAGGTCTTGCTCACGTTATAGGCGATGCCGGCGTGCAGCGCGTAAGCGAAATGCCATTCGCTCGGATTTCGGCCGTAGCCGTAACCGCCATTCGGATTGATATCGGTGTAGGCGGACAGTGTATTGCGCGCACCGCCGATGCCGACACCGACAAACGGCGTAAAGCAGTTCCAAGTGCCGAGATCGACATAGGCGTTGGCAAGAAACACCCAGGAACTCAGCTGCCCTTCATAGGCATCGAT
>Ga0265314_10005385_pt1 | contig 11572 bp, 14 predicted proteins | sample 4126metaG_FD_203106 | JGI IMG/M metagenome (GOLD analysis project Ga0265314, IMG submission 203106) | Rhizosphere microbial communities from Carex aquatilis grown in University of Washington, Seatle, WA, United States - 4-1-26 metaG | ecosystem: Host-associated > Plants > Roots > Rhizosphere >... | reverse complement strand
GGGGCTCACCCCAAATTCACCCCCACAACCACTGGTACTCGCCCCACGTCCACGTCCACGTCCACGTCCCGTCAAGTGAGGAAGTCGATCACTTCGCGCGCGAAGAGCTCCGGAGCCTTGTCGATCGCGCCGTGGGTCTGGCCCGGCAGCACGACGATCTCGGCGCGCGGGACGGCCGCCTGGATGCTCTCGAGGGCCACGCGGAAGAACGGCGGGCTCGCGCCGCCGAGCAACAGCAAGACGGGCGCGTCGAGGCCGCGCAGGCGCTCGGGCGCGAGCACGTACTCGCCCTGCGCCCGCACCTCGCGGAGGATCGTCGGCGCGTCACGGACACGCTCGTGCGAGGGGGGCAGCCGCCTCAGCCGCTCGAGCTGCTCGGCCGGAACGCGCGCGACCTCCTCGAGGAAGGTCGCCACGACGCCCGCCCGATCCCCCTTGTCCAGCAGCGCCTGCAGCCGGTCGAGCAGATCGGCCGGTGGGGCGAAAGGGCCCACGTTGATCGGCGGTTCGTAGAGCACGAGGCGGCGCAGGTTGCGCGCCCGCGCCGCCCCTTCGAGCGCGCACAGCGCCCCGTACGAGTGGGCGAGCAGGTCGACCGGTCCGCCGATCCCGTCGACGACGGCCACGACATCCTCGAACTCGCGCTCCAGCGCGTACGCGGGCCCGTCGCCGCTCGCGCCCCGGCCGCGCCGATCGCACGCATAGACCGTGAACCTCGCCTCGAGCGCAGGCCGGATGGGCGCCCACCGCGAATGGTCGGCCGTCGTCCCGTGAACGAGCACGAGCGCCGGGCCGGACCCGCTCTTCTCGCACGCGATCTCGGTGCCGTCCGCGGACGTGAACGTCACGAGCTCGGCCGCGCGAGGCATGGCGTCGGCCGCCTCAGGCCCCCGACGCCGTCACCAGACGGCCGAGCTCGCCGGAGACGTCGGCCCGCAGGAGCGCGTCCCAGCCGCCGACCGGCGCGCCCGCCACGAACACGAGCGGCAGCTCCGTGGTCTTGGCGGTCGTCGTCGCCCAGGACAGCTCGGCCTCGTCGGCGCTCACGTCGAGCACCTGGTAGGCGTACCCGCGTGACTTCAGCAGGTCCTCGACGCGCACCAGCGTGCGGTGGTCCTTCCCGTCGAAGTACACGAGGACGGGCGCGCGCCGCGTGGCCGGAGGTTTCCCGGCGGGGGTCGCGGCCCGCTGCCGCGGCGGCGTGATCGGGGTCGCGGCAACCGGGTCGGCGGCCGCGCCACTCTCGTTGGCGGGGCGCAGGGGTCGGCCGAGCAGCTCGTTCGCGATAGCGGCGAGGTTGCGCAACTGCCGCGCGACCGGTTTCGCGTCCCGCCGCGGAGCGACCAGCTTGTCGTACGCGAACGTGCCCGCCCTTCGTCCGAGGTCTTTCAACACGACATGCGACGGAAACACTTAGAGCCCCTGCCTGTCAACGCCTACGCCGCGCGACATTCCTGTCGTGGTGATCCTTCATTTTTCTCGAAAGGTCCGCGTCCCGCGGGCCACAAATGGCCACCCGAGCGAGGAACGCCGCTTGCTACACCCCACGACATGAAGTCACGCACGCTGGATCGGTCGCGCTACTCCCCCGAGCTGCTCGAGCGCGTGGGCGCGGGTTGGCGCCGGTTGGCGGATCGCGAGCGACACGGCGCTCTGCAGGCCGCCCGCATCACGGCCGAGCTGACGGCCCTCGGCGCGCCCCCGTCGATCCTCACGCTGGCGGCCCACGTCGTCCAGGAGAAGGTCCGCCACCTCGAGGTCTGCGGCCGCGTGCTCGAGGAGCTGGGCACGGGCGGCCCCAAGCCGCCGCGGGCCTTCGAGCTCGCGCTCGGCACGCCGCGCCCGTCGCTCACGACCGAGACGGGCCTGGCGCGCACGCTGGTCTTCGACTTCGCGCTGGGCAAGCCGCTCGCCGCCGCGTCGTTCGCCGCCGCGCGCGCCGTCGTGCGCGAGCCGCTCATGGCCTGGGCGTACACCGAGCTGCTCCACGACGAGACCCGCCACGCCACCTTCGGCGCCAAGGCCGCCGCCTGGGTCGTGCGCCACTGGTCGCCGCGCCAGCGCGAGGCGCTGTGGGCGTCGTGCCTGGCCGTGACGGCCACCGAGCTGACGCCGCTCCTGCGCGATCGCGAGGCCGAGGCCCTCGGCCTCCTGCCCGCCGACGCTGACGACACGCTGCCGCGCTGGATCCTGCCGCACCTCGCGCCGCTCGGCATGGCCAGTAACCCGTCGAACGACCAGGCGCTGCTCCAGTAGAACCCGAGCGCAGCGCGGCTTCGCCGCGCGGAGCGAGCGCCGGGGGCGCGGGACCCTGTGAGGCGCGTCCCCGCGACCCGAGCGCAGCGCGGCTTCGCCGCGCGGAGCGAGCGCCGGGGGCGCGGCGAGGCCGAGCGCAGCGAGGGGTGGGGAGGGGATGGGCGGGGAGCCGAGTGCGCAGCTCCCTGTGAGGGTCCCGATCTAAGCGTATCCTGGGGGCGTGGTCCCTCCCCCGCCCGCGCCGCCACGGCGGCGTCTCCTGCTTCCCGCCGCCGTGGTCGTCGTGGCCGTGGTCGCCGCGATCGCGCTCGTCCAGCGCGCCAAGCAGCAAGCGCGCGCCGAGGACCTCCTCGTCGTCGAGGGCGTCCACAAGGTCTGCAAGCTCGCGACCCTCGAGGTCGCGCTCGCCGACTACGCGCGCCGCACGGTCCCCAAGACGATCGATCTCCCCTTCACGACCGAGCCCGAGGCCTACCTCTTCTATTCGGGCGTCGTCAGCGCCGGCTTCGACGTCTGCGACGAGCCTACGAAGCTCGACGTCGACCACACGGCCCGCGTCGTCCGCCTCGCCCTCCCCGCGCCCAAGATCCTCTCCCTCGACATCAAGCGCTTCGAGACCATCAACGAGAGCTCCGGCTTCCTCAACGCCATCTCCCCCACCGACCGCAGCCGGTGGTACCAGGACGCCCGCGAAGCCCTCGAGAAGGCCGCCCTCGCCCAGGGCATCCTCCCGAAGTCCGAAGCCCACGCCCGCGAGCTCCTCGGAGATCTCGTGGGCCGCTGGGGCTACCGCCTCGAGCTCGGCGTCGGTTCGGCGGCGACCCCCGCGACCGTCGGCCGCTGAGTGCGGCTCAGCTGCAGGCCACCGGAAGCCGGCAAACCCACCGTTCGTCGCCGTCGAAGGCCGCGCAGGTATCAGTCGGCGGGCAATCGGCGTCGTTGACGCACCGGTCATTCGACGAGTGGCACTTGTAGCCGATGATCTGCTGGTTGCACGGCGCGACGACCGGTCCACAGAAGCCCTGCGGCCCACAATCGGTATCGACGTGGCAGCTCACCGTGACGCAGGCGTTGCCGATGTTGAACGGGTTGCACGCGCACACGCCGCCCGGGCACTCGGCGTCGGAGCCACACTCGTCGTAGACGCAACCGCACCTCATCGACGGGCCCGTCGGCGTGCACCGGCCGTCGCGCCCTGCGCGGCAGTCACTGTCGACGCTGCACGCACCGTCTCCCGTGCACGCCGCTGCGTCTCGCGACGCGACCGCACACGCGGACGCACCGTTCGCCGGCCTGTGCTGATCGGGAACGCGGCCGCCCGCGCCCGAGGGACCGCTCACGCCGGCAGCGCCCCCACCCGATCCCCCGGAGGCCGCGGGCGGCAGATCGAGCGGCACGCGCCCGCACCCACACACCATCAAGGCTAGAGCGAGCGCAGCGAGCGCGTTCATCGACGAGAGCCCAGCTGCCCCCCCCACCCTCTCCCGCGGACGGGAGAGGGGATGGGCGAGGCTCAGTCGTAATATTCAGCGCCCAAGTGGGTGATGAGCTCTTCGCCCCGCAGGTGGCGGAGCGTGTTCTTCAGCTTCATCAGCTGGATGAAGAGATCGTGCTCGGGGTAGAGGCCCTCCGGCGTCTGCGGGCTCTTCCAGTAGAAGGACAGCCACTCCTGGATGCCCGTCATGCCGGCGCGCTGCGCGAGGTCCATGAACAGCGCGAGGTCGAGGACGATCGGCGCCGCGAGGATCGAGTCGCGGCAGAGGAAGTCGATCTTGATCTGCATCGGGTAGCCCATCCACCCGAAGATGTCGATGTTGTCCCAGCCCTCTTTGTTGTCGCCGCGGGGCGGGTAGTAGTTGATGCGCACCACGTGGTGCATGTGCCCGTAGAGGTCCGGGTAGAGGTGCGGCTGCAGCACGTGCTCGAGCGCGCCGAGCTTCGAGACCTCCTTGCTCTTGAACGACTCGGGGTCGTCGAGCACCTCGCCGTCGCGATTGCCGAGGATGTTCGTCGAGTACCAGCCCTCGACGCCCAGCAAGCGCGCCTTGAAGCCCGGCGCGAGGATCGTCTTCATGAGCGTCTGGCCCGTCTTGAAGTCCTTGCCGCCGACGGGCACGCCGTTCTGCTTGGCGAGCTCGAGCATGCACGGGATGTCGACGCTGAGGTTGGGCGCGCCGTTGGCGTAGGGCACGCCCGACTTGAGCGCGGCGTACGCGTAGATCTGCGAGGGCGCGATCTCCGGATCGCTCTCCGCGAGCCCCTTCTCGAAGGTCGCGACCGAGGCGTGCACGGGCGCCGGCGCGCGGTACGCCTCCGTCGAGCCGCACCACACCATCACGAGGCGATCGCAGTTGTTCGCCTTCTTGAAGTTCTTGATGTCCTCGATGACCTGGTTCGCGAGGTCGAGCTTGTTCTTGCCGGTCTTGGCGTGCGTCGCCGTGAGCTTCTTGACGAAGGACTGATCGAAGACGGCCTTCATCGGCTTGATGGTCGACAGGAAGTCCTTCACCTCGGCGAGGTGCTCGTTGCTGAGCACGCCGGCCTTCTTCGCGGCCTGGTACGCGTCGTCGGGGAAGAGGTCCCAGCCGCCGAACACGATGTCGTCGAGCTTGGCGAGCGGCACGAACTCCTGGATGAGCGGCGTCTTGCCGTCGGTGCGCTTGCCGAGGCGGATCGTGCCCATCTGCGTGAGCGAGCCGATCGGCTTCGAGCGGCCCTTGCGGATGTTCTCGACGCCCGCCATGAACGTCGTCGCGACGGCGCCCATCCCGGGGGTGAGGATGCCGAGCTTGCCCGACGCGGGGCGGATCTCGGTGGGGGCGACTTTACCGGAGGGGGAGGGCTTGAGTGGTGGGGACATTGGGACTCCTTCTATAGACGTTTCACCAAAGGCTGCAACCCCCATACCGACGGGCCGGACGCGGCGCGGTGCCTAGGGAGAGCGGCGAAATCCCCAGGAAGGCCCGACGGTACGCCCGACAAAATGCCGGCCCTCGCTGACTCCGACTTGCCGATCTAGGTGACAGATGTCCAAAACATGGTAGAAAGCCCCCTCTTTTCACCACAACACACGCCCGAAGAGGGGACCGCGCGTGCCCGAAGCTGATGCCGATGTCAGCCCAGGGTTACGGTCCTCGATGAGGCGGGCGGCGGAAAAAAACGCGGAGGACAACATGGAAACTGAGCAGACGACCGAAGGTCTCAACCCCGAATTCCAGGCTGCGCTCGACCAGCCGATCACGATCCGCGAGATGATGGAGGCCGGCGTCCACTTCGGCCACCAGACGAAGCGCTGGAACCCGAAGATGAAGAGCTACATCTTCGGCGCGCGCAACGGCATCCACATCATCGACCTGCAGCAGACGGTCCGCGCCTTCAAGCGCGCGTACAACTTCCTGGTCCAGACCGTCTCCTCCGGCCGCTCCGTGCTCTTCGTGGGCACGAAGAAGCAGGCCCAGGAGGTCATGCGCGACGAGGCCCTCCGTGGCGGCCAGTTCTGCGTCACGAACCGCTGGCTCGGCGGCACGCTCACCAACTTCAACACGGTGAAGGGGTCGATCGACCGCCTGCACGCGATCGAGAAGATGTCGACCGACGGCACCTTCGAGCGCATGACCAAGAAGGAGGTCCTCGGCGTCACGCGTGAGCGCGAGAAGCTCGAGAAGGCGCTCGGCGGCATCAAGGAGATGACCGATCTCCCCGGCGCGGTCTTCATCGTCGACGTCGTCAAGGAGCACATCGCCGTGACCGAGGCGCGCAAGCTCGAGATCCCGATCGTCGCCATCGTCGACACGAACTGCGACCCGGACCTGATCGACTACCCGATCCCGGGCAACGACGACGCCATCCGCTCGCTGAAGCTCTTCGCGGGCAAGGTCTCCGACGCGTGCGTGCTCGGCCAGAAGGTCGGCCGCGAGCGCGCCAACCAGCAGCGCGCGCAGCGCGCCGAGCAGGGCCAGGGCGCCGAGGAGCAGCAGACCATCCACGTCTCGTCGGGCGGCGCGGGTCCCCGCGTCGAGGTCGTCTCGCGCCGCAACCGCGACCTTCCGACCCCGGAAGCCGCCGCGACGCCGGACGACGAGAGCGGCGGCGGCAGCGACACCAAGTAGTCGCGCGCCTCGAACTTTTCTTTCAGACGGTCGAATTCACGTAAGGACAGCGGAGCCATGGGCAAAGAAGTCACGGCACAGATGATCAAGGACCTGCGCGAGCGCACGGGCGCGGGCATGTCGGATTGCAAGAAGGCGCTCGTCGAGTGCGACGCCGACATGGACAAGGCCGGCGAGTACCTTCGCAAGAAGGGCATCGCCTCGGCCGACAAGAAGAAGACGCGCATCGCCGCCGAGGGCACGGTCGTGACCTACCTCCACGGCGGGCGCATCGGCGTGCTCGTCGAGGTGAACTGCGAGACCGACTTCGTGGGGCGCAACCCCGACTTCCAGGCGTTCGCGCGCGAAGTCGCCGTTCAGATCGCCGCCATGAACCCGCTCTACGTCTCGCAGGAGGACATCCCTGCGGCCGCCGTCGAGAGGGAGAAGGCCATCCGCATGGAGGTCGCGGAGAAGTCGGGCAAGCCGGCGGCCGTGATCCCCAAGATCGTCGAGGGCCAGCTCTCGAAGTGGGCCAAGGAGATCTGCTTGCTCGATCAAGTGTGGGTCAAGGACCCCGAGGGCAAGAAGGACATCCGCGGCCTCCTCACGGACCTCATCGCCAAGACGGGCGAGAACGTGAAGGTCCGCCGCTTCGTCCGCTACGAGGTCGGCGAGGGCCTCGAGAAGCGCGCCGACGACTTCGTCGAAGAAGTGAAGAAGCAGTCCGGCCAGGCGTAATCAACAGAGGCGGCGCGCGATGGCCAAAAAGAAAGCCAACGGCGGAAGTCGCGCGCCGGCCAAGACGAACGGGAGCCCCCTCTCCGCGAGCGGCGGGGGCGGCGGCGAGGACGATGACGAGTCGCCCACCAAGCTCCCGCTCGCGCCCGGCGTGAAGTACCGCCGCATCCTGCTGAAGCTCTCGGGCGAGGCCCTCATGGGCTCGCAGACCTACGGCATCGACCCGCAGACCATCGCGCAGATCGCCGACGAGGTCATCGACGTCCACAGCCTGGGCGTCGAGATCGCCATGGTTATCGGCGGCGGCAACATCTTCCGCGGCATCGCCGCCAGCTCGCGCGGCATGGACCGCGCGCACGCCGACTACATGGGCATGCTCGCGACGGTCATCAACTCGCTCGCCCTACAGGACGCGCTCGAGTCGCGCGGCTCGCACACGCGCGTCATGTCGGCCATCGAGATGGAGCGCCTCTGCGAGCCGTACATCCGCCGCCGCGCCATCCGCCACCTCGAGAAGGGGCGCCTCGTGATCTTCGGCGCGGGCACGGGCAACCCGTTCTTCACGACCGACACGGCGGCCTCGCTGCGCGCCATGGAGATCGGCGCCGACATCGTCATGAAGGCGACGAAGGTCGACGGCGTCTTCGACAAGGATCCCAACAAGCACAAGGACGCGCGCATGTTCAGGCGGCTGTCGTACCTCGACGTGCTCAACCGAGACCTCGGCGTCATGGACTCGACGGCGATCTCGCTGTGCCGCGACAACCGCCTGCCCATCCTCGTGTTCAACATGACGAAGCCGGGTAACATCAGGCGCGTCGTGCTGGGCGAGCCGCTCGGTACGCTCGTGCTCGAGGAACGGCAGCATCCACGAGAGACTCCGCGCTAGGGGGGACAGAAGATGGTCAACGACATCGTCAAGAGCCTGCAGGGTGACCTCGACAAGGGCATCGACGCGTTCAAGCGCGAGCTCGGCAAGGTGCGCACGGGGCGCGCCAGCCTCGGCATCCTCGACGGCGTGCGCGTCGACTACTACGGCACGCCCACGCCGCTGAATCAGGTCGCGTCGTGCAACGTCGCCGACGCCCGCCTCATCACCATCAAGCCCTGGGAGCGCACGCTCATCCCCGAGATCGAGAAGGCCATCCGCGCGGCCCAGCTCGGCCTCAACCCGCAGTCCGACGGTGAGCTCGTGCGCCTCCCGATGCCGGCCCTCACGCAGGAGCGGCGGCAGGAGCTCGTGAAGATGGTGAAGAAGATGTCCGAGGAGGCGCGCGTCGCCCTGCGCGGCGCGCGGCGCGACGCCAACGAGATGATGAAGGACGCCCTCAAGGAGGGCGCCATCACCGAGGACGACGAGCGCAAGGGCCTCGACACGGTCCAGAAGACGACGGACAAGGCCATCGCCAAGGTGGACGAGATCGTCGCCAAAAAAGAAGCCGAGATCCTCGAGGTCTAACGGAGGTTCGATGCCGCTCGTTTTCCGCGAGGCGCACGCCGCGCCCGACAAGAAGAAGCTCAACGAGGAGTACTTCATCCTCGAGAACACCGGCGCGTCCGCCGTCAACACGCGCGGCCTGCAGGTGCTGCAAGGTCACATGACCAAGAACGGCTCGCGCGGGTCGTTCCTCGGGACGATCGATCCCGGGTTCATGCTCCAGCCCGGCGAGAAGATCCTCGTCGCCTCGGGCTCGCCCGGCAAGAAGTCCCACGGCGAGCCGCCCGCGGCCGACAAGATGCGCGTGTACCACCTGCTCCAGCGCGAGGGTCTCCTGCGCGGCGCCGGCACGATCATCCGGTTCACGCTGAACCAGATGGAGATCGCCAAGCTCGTTTATGATCCGGCGGCGCCGAACGGCATCGCCCCCGAGAAGACCGACAAGGCGTAAGCACCCTGCGACATCTTGCCGCGCTCTCGGCGGCAAGATCCCGTGCGACCATGGGGCGTCATGAAAGCGCCCCGCCCTCTCCTTCTCTTACTGTCGCTGTTCGGCTTCCTCGCCCTCGCCTCCGAGGCGCGCGCCCAGACCGCCGTGTGCGATCCGCCCTGCGCCGTCGGCGACACCTGCGTCGACGGCCGCTGCTACACCGCCGCCACCCCGCGCCCCGGAGCGGCCGAGCCCGCGCCCGCGGCCCCACCCGCGCCGCCGCCCGCCGCCGCGCCAGCGCCGCCCGTCGTCCTGCCGCTGCCTCCGCCGCAGCCGGCCCGCCGGCCGAAGGCCCACCGCGCCCGGCCCGTGGAGAAGGAGGAGGACGACGACGACGACGACGTGGAAGGCATCCCGGCACGCCGCCGCGGCCTGCTCGCCATCCCGTTCCTGGGCCTCCACTCGATCCAGGGCCTCGCCTCCGACGACTTCGGCATCGGCGTCCGCCTCGGGACACTCCTCGGCGTCCACGTCGATCCGCTCGTCTCCCTCAACGTCGAGCTCGCGGTCGACATCCTGAACCCGCTGTCGAAGGGGAGCACCGCCTCCCAGAGCGGTCACGATCTCACCATCGCCTTCAGCCCGCTCTTCCACGTGGCCGGCGACGCCGCCGAGCTGGTCATGGGCCCGAAGCTCGGCTACTGGAGCGAGAACTTCACCGTCACCGACATGCGCGTGACCACGCGCGCCTCGGAGTGGGGCTGGGCGATCGGCGGCAACATCGGCGCGTTCGCCAACGTCAACGAGCACGCCGCCGTCGGCCTGCTCCTCAGCTACCAGTTCATCGACGAGAACCAGGCCTGCACGCACGGGCCCACCGACGGCGACCGGATGTGCATGTCGACCTCGGGCCTGTTTCCCCCGGAAATCCTCGGCATCACGGGCGCCGCGCTGTTTTAAAGCGCACTCGCTTTTAGCGCCCCCTCAGGTCTTGAACCGAGGGCGGGTCCGGATTCGGGCGGGCTGGCTCCCTCGCCGGGGCGACCCGTGGTAAAGACTGCGCGATGCCGAAATTCGAGGTCGACATTCCGCACTCGCTGTCGCCCGAGACCGCCAAGGAGCGGATCGCCGGCGCGACGCCGAAGCTCGAGCAGCAGTACGGCGCGACGTGCACCTGGGACGGCGACGCGCTGCTCGTCTCACGCAAGGGGCTCGACGCGCGCGTGAGCATCGAGCCGTCGCGCGTGCACATCGATCTCAACCTCGGCTTCCTCATGGTCCCCTTCGCGAACGCCATCAAGGGCGGCATCACGAAGGAGCTCTCCGGCATCCTCGCCGGCTGAAGGCCCGCGCGAGGCGCTTCAGGCCGCCAGTCATATGACTACGGCCGTGCCTAACTCCACCCCGAGCGCAGCGCGGCTTTGCCGCGCGGAGCGAGCGCCGGGGGCGCGGCGAGGCCGAGCGAAGCGAGGGGTGGGCAGGGGAGGGTGGGGGTGCCGAGTGCGGAGCTCCCTGTGAGGGTCCCGACCTAGATCGACCGGCACGGTCCTCGCAGTGACGGACCGCGCGTACGTCCCGAAATCCGGGTCGCACGCGTAGTCATAGACGTCCATGCAAGGAGAACGACCGTGATGCAGAAGATCTCGCTTTCGGCCCTGGCCCTCTCGATCCTCGCCGCCGCCACGGGCGACGCGCACGCCGCCACCGTCACGCACTTCAAGCTCCGCGATCACAGCCTGATCGCGAACTTCGAGGCGGCCTCCGACGACGGCTGCTACGTCGCGCAGACCTTCGTCGAGTTCGCCGAGGCCGTGATCCAGTTCGACGGCGTGACGACGACCCAGCCGCCGACGACGCAGGTCGAGATCGACTACGCCAACAACTGCACGGGCGACGTGCTGTCGCTCTCGGGCGGCACGGCCACCCAGACGTTCTCGATCGGCGGCGACCTCTCGGGCGCGACCCTCTCGGCGGTCGTCCCGGTCACCGACGGCACCAACTCGGCCACGGTGACGCTCGACCTGACGTGGACGGCGAACGGCGACCTCCAGGTCGCCAAGGGCCACTTCCGCTCGACCGACGGCAACACGACCACGATGGACAAGTTCGACGTGAAGGTGCGCAACGCGGACGTCGCCGGCAGCATGACGACGAGCCTGCCGCTCGCCGCGGGCCCGTCGGCCATCCAGCTCGCCCAGTTCTCGGAGGGCGGCACGATCGGCTCCGACATGGAAGGCGATCGCACCGTCACCAAGAAGCACTAAGGCGCGGGCACCGGCTTTTCGTACCGGGCCGTGACGGCCGCGACGGCGCGGGCGATCTCGGCGTCGGTGGAGTCGGGGTATCCGCTCACGATGATCGGCGCGTCCCGAGGCAGCTCGGGGCGCGCCGGCAGGGCGTCGTCGCGCTCGCCGAGGCCGGGCAAGTAGCCCGAGTCGAGGCCCACGGCGTCGGTCTCGAGCGCGGCAGCCGCCGCGGCCGCGACGGCGGCGACGCGCTCGTCGGGGAGGTTCAGGCCCAGCGCCCGCGCCGCCATCAGCCGGGCCGGCGCCCAGAGGAGGCCGAGCGGCGCGCCCCGGAAGGCGTCGAGCAGCCCGAGCGCCTCGCGCATGCTCGGCA
>Ga0265314_10005384_pt1 | contig 11572 bp, 10 predicted proteins | sample 4126metaG_FD_203106 | JGI IMG/M metagenome (GOLD analysis project Ga0265314, IMG submission 203106) | Rhizosphere microbial communities from Carex aquatilis grown in University of Washington, Seatle, WA, United States - 4-1-26 metaG | ecosystem: Host-associated > Plants > Roots > Rhizosphere >... | reverse complement strand
AGCCCGGCTACGCGGGCGGCCATGTCGACAATCCGACCTACGAACAGGTGTCAGAAGGGAACACCGGCCATATCGAGGTGATAAAAATAGAGTACGACCTCGACCAGATCGCGTTTGAAGAGATCCTCCAGGTGTTTTTTGAGACGCACGATCCGACCACGCCCAACAGGCAGGGCAATGACGTTGGGCCGCAATACCATTCGGCGATCTTCTACACGACCGACAGGCAGCGCGAGAAAGCCGAACATTACGTAAAGATGATAGCGGGCAAGTATACCAAGCCGATTGTTACCACCATCGCGCCGCTGAAGACCTTCTACAAAGCCGAGGACTATCATCAGAAGTATTACGAGAATCACAAAGACGCCGGCTACTGCCAGGTGATAATCGAGCCGAAGGTAGAGAAAGTACAGGAGAAGTTTAAAAATCTGCTCAAGTGATGCCGCGCGAAGCGTTTGAAAAGTTAGTTGCTGAGGAATTTCCTCAGGCCGTGCCGGAAAAGTTCCGCTCTCAGATCGAGAACGTGGCTTTTCTTGTGGAAGACGAACCTTCGGCGGAAGTACGGAAAGAGGAAGGGCTCGGCCCCAACGAAACGCTGCTGGGGCTCTATCACGGTATCCCACACACAGCGCGCGGGGATTTGTACGGGATCGGCGGCGCTTTGCCTGACACTATTACGCTTTACCGGCTCCCACTTTTGATGGAGGCAGAGGAATTACTGCATATGGACAAAGCAAAATCTCTCGAAGAAGCAATGCGCCTAGCCATCCGCGAAACTATCTGGCACGAGGTGGCGCACCACTTCGGCATGGACGAGCACGAAGTACGGCAGCGCGAAGGGGAGCGCGACGCCGAGAAATGATATAGTAGTGCTATGAAAATCGCTTTGGCGCCTTTTTATATAATCTCTGCCGCGTTTATCGGCATCGCCGACACGCTGTACCTCTCGTATTTCCACTACATGAACCTGATCCCAAGCTGCGCCATCGGCGGCTGCGAGATCGTGCTCACGAGCCCGTATTCTAGCCCCTTCGGCGTGCCGTTCGCCTATATCGGCCTCTTTTATTACGCATCTATGCTGGGCCTAGCATTGCTTCTTGCATACGACCCGAACTCTCGCGGTCTGCGCCTAGGCATGCTTGTATACACCGGCCTCGGTCTAGTGCTCTCAATCGGCTTTGAGCTGTTTCAATACTTTGTCATCCACGCGCTGTGCATGTACTGCGGCATCTCCGCGCTCACCACGCTCGTGCTTTTTGGGTTAGCAATTTGGCACTGGCGCTCTACTCATACTTCGGTCGCCTAAATCTTTTGTACGTTCGCCATAGTATATAGAAAAAGACTATTGTCAGGAGGGGATAAAATGCGCCCGCGCTCCCGACGACAAACCGCAGCAGCGTACATATATAGAGGACGATCAGTCCGAGTACAGTCCACACCGCGCCCATAACGCCGCCTACTGCCACGGTCGTGGTGGCATCGCCGAGCACCTCTCCGGCGCTTTTGCCGCCCGTCTTGCTCTTGCCCCAGGCAATGCCGCTATCAAGCGCATCCGCCGCCTTTGCGCGCAGCGAGTCAATCGCCGCAAATGCCGGCGCCGTAGTGCTCGCGGCGGCGGGCGAGTATTGGCCGATCTCGTTCTGGATATTTTGCGAGGATTCTATCGCTGCCTCAAGCTCGGGGTCCGTGCTGGTACTCGAAGCAGGCTTGGGCTTTTCGTTAATCGTGAATGTCGCCGATTCTTTTTCTACCACGCTACCGTCCTTGCCGGTGAGTTGCGCCTCTATCGTGTGCGACCCGGCGGTTGGCTTCCATGACACCGAAACGGCATTGGCGCCGCCTGCCGCAATAGTTACCGCCACTACCCCGATCTTGTCCGTGCCTTCCGCAAATACTACGGTACCGGTAAAGCTTGCCGTCGTATCGTTTTCTACAACTGCATGGATAAGCACCGTGTCGCCCTCGGTAACGGGTGTTTTAGAAAGGAAGAGCGATTGCTTGGCGAAGCCGGTCGCTCCTACGTATGAGGGGAAGAGTATTAACACCAGAGCCGCTAGGGCTATATATCGCATGTTAGTATTATGCCATGGGTTTTTTAGGGGATTTTTTCAGAAAGGTTAAAGACCATTTTATCCCTTCATCGCGCAATGTGTATCGCCCGCATATCCTGGGTCGGCCCTGGCTGATTTTCTTCATCGCCGTCGTGCTCACCGCCGAGGGCGTGTTCGTGGCCGACCTGCTTGCCCGCCAATCCGCATTCAATTTCGTCGCGGCGGTGCTGCCCGGTGAGATAGTCGCGCTCACCAACGATGAGCGCGCGCAAAACAGCGTCGGGCAGCTTCAGGAAAATTCGCTCCTCGACGCGGCGGCCCAGGCAAAGGCCAACGACATGGCGGCCAAGGGATACTTTTCGCATATCGGGCCAGACGGCAAGGAGCCGTGGGCCTGGGTCGCGGGCGCCGGCTACGACTACTCGTACGCGGGCGAGAATCTCGCGGTCCACTTTGTCGACTCGAGCGACGTGGTCAACGCGTGGATGGCGTCGCCGACGCATCGTGCAAATATCGTAAAGCCCGTCTACACCCAGATAGGTGTGGGCGTGGCGCAGGGTACCTACCAGGGCCAGCCGGCGACCTTCGTAGTGCAATATTTCGGCACGCCGCGCACGGGAGTGGCTGTTCAACAGGAAACCGGCTCGGCAGCTGCCGCCTTGCAGGTCGCTAGGGGACAGTTGGCAGCTGCCGAGCCGGTTTCCACTACCTCAGCCCAAGTTGAGGGCGCTGCGACGGCGCCTCCGGTTGCCGCACCAGCCGAACCCGAACCCACCTCAGTCGCCGAACCGCAGCATAGCGACACGCCATGGAGTTCCTTCGCGCGCGAGCTTGCGCGCGGCGACGTCAAGCCGGGCGATGCGGTCTCGTGGGTCTTGGGAGGCGTAGCGGTCTTCCTTATAATTGGTCTGGCGCTCGCATTCTTTATACATATTCAGATACAAGCCTCGGAGATGCTCATCGGGGGCGCGGTTGTGGCCGCGGTTGCCCTGTCGCTCTTTTTCCTCAATGCAAAAACGCCCTTCGCGACGCCGATATCCTCGCAGCAAGCGGCGTCGGTCTTTGGCGCATTCCCGGCTAATGGCGGGTTTATAGACTCTGTTTCTGCAACTACGCAGCAGTAACAAACGCAGCCCAGCGGATGCTCTTTGTGTATATAGGGTCTTTCCAGTTCTTCAAAAAGAGTCGGACAGGGTAGCGCAGATTCGTTTCCTTAGGCGGCTTTTCATCCGGGTCCTGCAAAATAATTTCTCCATTTTTTATCCTGCGCACGATGACATAATGTCCGCCGTAAAATCCCGGTTCCTCCCAGCATACGATAACGATAGCGTTTGCCTTGAGCGCGGCACGTATATCCGTTATGGATTTCCTGTTGCCGCCCCGTACTTTCAGGCCATACGTCCGCAAAACCGAGATCATATGTTTTAGCTCTGTACCCGAATGTTTTTGCATCGGGGTGTGCGCCTCTTTGGCCAGCTTTTTCTGCGATGTCTTGATGCCGTGCGCAGCAAGCGTCATCTGGAGCACAGCAGGCCCGCAGTAATGCTCATTTAATTGCCGGAAGAACGGTATCTCTCGCATATATCTTTGATACTAGCCTACGGCGGGCGGGGATAACAAGGGTTGCCCAGCCCGCCGCCAGGCGGTATGGTAGTGGCATATGACACAACGCACTTTGGTTACGGGCATCGCGGTTGCAGTGGCTTTAGCGGTCGTGCTGCTCTTTTTTGTAGTAGGCAATCCTTTTAGCCTCGTGTCCGATGCAACGACGACGCTTTCGGGAGACGATACTGCGACTGGCGGCGTCGCGCAGACGACGCAGCTGGTAGTGCAGGACGAAACTGCCGGCACGGGCGCAGCAGCGCAGCCCGGTGATACTGTTTCCGTCGATTATACCGGCAAGCTTGAGGACGGTACCGTCTTCGATACTTCTGTCGGCAAGACTCCTTACACATTCGTGCTCGGCGCGGGGAACGTGATTCCCGGCTGGGACCAGGGCCTCCAGGGGATGAAGGAGGGCGGCAAGCGCCTGCTGATCATTCCGCCGTCCTTGGCGTACGGCGCTTCGGGCAATGGGCCGATCCCGCCGAACGCGACGCTCGTATTCGAGGTCAGCCTCGTCAAAGTCATTCCTCCGGCCCAGCAGTAATGCGCCCCATTTCCTTTACGATTGAGAAGGAACTTCCCGGCTCTCTGGCGAGAGCCGGGATTTTACGCACCGCGCATGGCGACATTCAGACGCCCGCTTTTATCGCCGTCGCGACTAAGGCAACAATTAAGGGCGTTTCCTCGCAGCGCTTCCCCGAGCTCGGCGTGCAGGGGATTATCGCGAATACCTACCATTTATATCTGACGCCGGGCGAAAAGACGGTCGAAAAGGCGGGCGGCGTGCACAAATTCATGCACTGGGGTCGCCCCATAATGACCGACTCCGGCGGCTTCCAGGTATTCAGCCTCGGGGTTGGGTTTGGTAAAAAGATTTCTAAATTCTTACCGACAGGAGCGGAGGGAGGGGGCGCAGATTTTGCAGCGTCCCCTCGCAGTCCTGCAGCGGAGAAATCTGTGCCCCCTCCCTCCGTGTGGGACGAAGAGTTAGCAACTTCCCACGGGAAGCTCGCCATAATAGACGAAGACGGAGTTTCTTTTACCTCGCACCACGATGGTTCCTTCCATCGCTTTACGCCGGAGCGCTCGATAGAGATCCAGCATGCGCTTGGCGCCGACATCATCTATGCATTCGACGAGTGCACGGCGCCCTCGGCCGACTGGGACTATCAAAAAGAGGCGATGGACAGGACGCATCGTTGGGCTAGGCGCAGCCTCGCCGCGCATCGCGGTAATGTCGAGAAGAACGCGCTCCAGGGTATCTACGGAATAGTACAAGGCGGCCGATATGAGGATCTGCGGATCGAAAGCGCGCGGGAGATAGCGTCGATGGACTTCGATGGCTTTGGCATCGGTGGCTCCTTCAGCAAACACGATCTGCTGGGGATTTTAGATAAAGTGAACGCCGAACTGCCCAAGGAAAAGCCGCGTCACTTGCTCGGCATCGGCGAGCCCGAGGATATTTTTATCGGCGTGGCGGCGGGTATCGATACATTTGACTGTGTGCTCCCGACCCGCAACGGCCGCACGGGCGGGCTCTATACCAACCGGGGCAAGATACAGATCCCTAATGCGGAGTATAAAGAGGACTTTTCGCCTATAGACCCCGAGTGCGACTGTCTGGTGTGCAAAACATTTACCAAAAGCTACATCCACCACCTGTTTAGGAGCGGCGAGATGCTGGGGCCGATGCTCGCCTCCGAGCACAATATCTATTTCCTGACCAATCTCACCAAAAAGATCCGCGCCTCACTGCTTGATGGAACATTCGAGCAATATAGAGATTCATTTCTTTCGAGGTACCAAAAATGATAGAATAGCCATTCATGGCTACGTTTAAGATCAAATCCGACTACCAGCCCGCCGGCGACCAGCCCAAGGCTATCGAGGCTTTGGTAAAAGGGATTAAGGCCGGCGACGAGCACCAAACCTTGCTCGGTGTTACCGGCTCGGGCAAAACCTTCACCATCGCCAATGTCATCGAGGCTATTGGCAAGCCAACGCTTGTTATCGCGCACAATAAAACGCTCGCCGCGCAGCTGGCGCAGGAGTACCGCGAGTTCTTTCCCGACGCGTCGGTCCAATACTTCGTCTCATACTACGACTACTACCAGCCGGAGGCGTACATCCCGCACTCGGACACGTATATAGAGAAAGAGGCGCAGATCAATGAGGAGATCGACCGTTTGCGCCATGCCTCGACCCAGGCGCTGCTCTCGCGCAAGGACGTTATCATCGTTGCATCCGTCTCGTGCATCTACGCGCTCGGTTCGCCCGAAGAGTACAGGAAAGTACATCTCGAAATTACGCCCGGCCGCAAAATTAATCGCGCAGAATTAATACGCGAACTTATTTCGGTCTACTTTAGCCGCACCAATGCCGACATTACGCCGGGCACATTCCGCGCAGTCGGCAACTCGATCGAGATAATGCCCACCGGGGAGCGCGTTTTGTATAGAGTCGAATTCGAGGGCGAGACGATCTCGCGCGTGCGCGTGATAGATGCCATAACTCGCGCTGAAAAGGAGCCCAAGGACTCGCTATTCCTGTTTCCGGCCAAGCACTATGTGACCCCCGAGGACGAGCGTGTGCGCGCAATCGAGGACATCAAGCACGAACTCAAGGAGCAGTTGGCTGAGTTTGAACGCAAGGGTAAGATGCTCGAGGCTGAGCGCCTCAAGCGCCGCACGAACCACGACCTCGCGATGATCAGGGAGATCGGCTACTGCAACGGGATAGAGAACTACTCCCGCCACTTCGACGGCCGCGCCCCGGGGCAGCCGCCGTTCTCGCTTTTAGAATATTTTCCCCACAAAGCCGACGGCACGCCGGACTTCTTGACCATAATAGACGAGAGCCACGTGACGGTGCCGCAGATCGGCGGCATGTATGCGGGCGACAGGGCGCGCAAAGAGAATTTGGTTGACTATGGCTTTCGCCTTCCATCGGCCATCGACAACCGCCCACTCAAGTTCGAGGAATTTGAAGAGAGGGTGGGGCAGGTTATCTATACTTCGGCTACGCCTGGGCCGTACGAAAAGGAGCACTCAGGCAAAAATGTTGTCGAGCAGATCATTCGCCCGACCGGCCTTGTTGATCCGGAAATACTAGTGCGCCCCGTTACCGGCAGCCTCGACCACGACCGCAAAGGCCAGGTGCAGGACTTTCTTGAAGAGGCCGATAAGGTCATCGAGCACGGGGGCCGCATCATGGTTACGACGCTCACCAAAAAAATGGCCGAAGACCTGGCCGAGTTTTTAAAGGACCGCAAGATAAAAGCCGCCTATCTCCATAGCGATGTCGAGACTTTGGACCGCATCACGACGCTCACCGACTTGCGCAAGGGCATGTACGATGTGCTTGTGGGCGTCAACCTCCTGCGCGAAGGCCTCGACCTGCCGGAGGTGGAGCTTGTGGCTATTTTAGATGCAGATAAATCGGGCTTTTTGCGATCGGAGACGTCGCTCATACAGACGATCGGCCGCGCCGCGCGCAATGTGTTCGGCCGCGTGATTCTCTATGCCGACGAAATGACGTCGCAGCTTACCAATGCGATAGGCGAGACGAATCGTCGCCGGGCTATCCAGGTTGCCTACAACACCAAGCACGGGATCACACCGCAGACGATCATAAAAAAGATCAAAGACATCACCGACGAGTTACGCACCGAGCACGGCAAAGCGGTGCACGAGATGCTCGACATAGAGCAAGGCGAATATAAAAAGAATCCCCGCAAATTCATAACGCAAAAGCGGGCCGAGATGGCGCAGGCCGTAAAAGATTTAGACTTCGAGACGGCAGCGCTAATAAGAGACGAAATCTATGCATTGAGCGGGCAAGGGAGCGAAGGCAAGCCAAAAAAGGTTAAGAAATAAGGATATAAACTCTTGCGGAATTGTAAAAGTATTCTCCAGTGACTTATCCACTTGTAGGTATTTTTGAGAGAGTTATTATCTACAGTCCAGGCAGAGTCGAAACCTTCAAACGTAGCGGCTCAGCAGGGCTTCGAGCAAGTGATCCGGTTTCTCTAAAGGCGCAAGCTCATGAGAAGTCGAGGACGATCATTTGATCGAATAGATGCAGGCTAGGGGCGCAAGTCCTTATTGCAAGTTGAACGGCTGGCTCACGCCGCTGAACAACCTCATCTAGTTGGTCAGCGCTTCGAAAGAAGCGACGAGCAACGGCAAGTAATCTCTGGTCCTAAGAGATGAACGAATACACTGGCCTGCAGCAATGTGGGAAAGTGTTTCGGGACCAACGGTCCCTCTTGAGCGCCAAACGCTCGACGATGGGTCCAATGGACCCGAAAAAAGCCCCGCTCGCGTCACCTCTTTGGTGTTCGCGGCGGGGTTTCTTCTTTTTATAGGGTATTGTGGTATAATAAAAGCGTTCTCATATACCCCTTGGATCAGTCCGAGGGGCTATAGCCGTGCTTGGAGAATTTGTGTATCGCTTATGGAAGACCACATCACGATAAAAGGGGCAAAAACCCACAACCTAAAGAATATTTCGCTGACCATCCCGCGCAACAAGATGGTCATATTCACCGGCCTTTCGGGCTCGGGGAAGTCCTCTTTGGCGTTCGACACTATTTTTGCCGAGGGTCAGCGTCGTTACATTGAATCTTTGTCTGCGTATGCTCGCCAATTCTTGCGCCAGATGCAAAAGCCCGATGTCGAGGAGATCACGGGCCTCTCTCCCGCTATTTCGATCGACCAAAAATCGCGTTCCAATAATCCGCGCTCAACCGTCGCCACGATCACTGAGATTTACGACTACATGCGCATCCTTTTTGCGCGCGTGGGCAAGCCGCACTGCCTTATCTGCGGCCGCGAGATCAAAAAGCTCTCCAACGAGGAGATAATCCAGAGCATTGTCGACAATGTTTCCAAACACGCGCCCAAAAAGACCAAAAAAGTGATGGGTGTCGAAATGAACGAGGACACCGTGCGCATTTTTGCGCCGGTGGTGGTCGGCCGCAAGGGCGAGTACTACCAGCTCTTGTACGATTTGCTTGGTAAAGGATACGAGAAGGCCAAGGTAGACGGCAGAGTGATGAACCTGCGCGAGCAGATCATCCTCGCCAAGCACAAAAAGCACAGTATTGACGCGCTTGTCGACGAAATTCTGGTGACCGAGTTCACTCGCAGCAAATCCGCCGCGCTTGAAAGGCTTTCCGAGGGTGTCGAGCGTGCACTCCAGGAGAGCGACGGCCTGGTCAAGATAGAAGACGCCGCCGGCGAGCGGCTTATCTCGGCCAAGTTCATGTGCCCCTACGACGGGTTCTCGTTCCCCGAGGTTGAACCTCGGCTATTCTCATTCAACTCGCCGTACGGCGCGTGCCCTGCCTGCAACGGCCTTGGCACCAAGCACTTTATGGGCGAGGAGCCTTGCCCGGTGTGCCATGGTGCGCGCCTTAGGCCCGAGGCATTGAATGTTTTTCTGCATGGAGCCGAGGCGGATTTTGCTGTCGCGTCTCTGCAGGTCAATAGGGGACGTTCTGCCACAGCAAAATCCGCCTCGGCTCGCGCCTCCGCAGCAGAAACAGATTTTGCAGCGTCCCCTCGCAGTCCTGCAGCGGAGAAATCTGTTTCTGATGTCGGAAGCGAAGACAAATTCCCGATTCCGCCGGGCTCGAAAAATATTGTAGACATCACCAACCTCTCGATAGAGAATGCGCATAAGTTTTTTACCGACCTTGAGCTCTCAAAAAAAGACCAAGAGATATCCAAAACAGTTATCAAGGAGATCTGCGCGCGGCTCAAGTTCATGCTCGACGTCGGGCTCGACTACCTCACCCTCGATAGGCGCGCCAATACGCTCTCCGGCGGCGAAGCGCAGCGCATCCGGCTCGCCAGCCAGCTCGGAAGCGGCCTCGTCGGCGCTTTGTACGTGCTCGATGAGCCAACGATCGGCCTTCATCAGCGCGACAATGAGCGCTTGATCAAAACGCTCGTCAATTTGCGCGACTTGGGTAATACGATAATTGTGGTCGAGCACGACGAGGACACTATCTACTCCGGCGACTATCTGGTGGACATCGGTCCGGGCGCCGGCATCCATGGCGGGCACGTGGTCGTAGCGGGAGAATTGGATAAACTACTTACGGCCAAGAAAAATGACAGCAATTCTATAACGCTCGCATATCTACGCGGCGAGAAGGCAATTGCAGTGCCCGACGATAGGCGCGAAAAGGATAAAGGCTCGCTCAAGATCAAGGGTGGGAAGGCTTTCAACATCGACAACTTATCGGTTGATCTGCCGCTGGGGCGGCTCGTGGCTATCACGGGCGTCTCGGGCTCGGGCAAATCAACATTCCTTTACGATATTTTATACGAAAATCTTCGCGCGCGCTTCGACAGGAAGTATCGCACCAACAAGGTCTACAACGCGGCGTCATTCGATGGCACCGAGCACCTCTCCCGCGCGATACTCATCGATCAGTCGCCTATAGGCCGCACGCCGCGCTCCAACCCGGCCACCTATACGGGCGCATTCACATTCGTGCGCGACCTGTTTGCCGAAACTATCGAGGCCCGCGCGCGCGGGTGGAAGTCGAGTCGATTCTCCTTCAATGTAAAGCAGGCGCGCGGCGGCGGGCGCTGCGAGGCGTGCGAGGGCAACGGCACCATTGCAGTTGAGATGGCATTTTTGCCAACCGTGTACGTGACTTGCGACGTCTGCAACGGCAAGCGCTTTATGAAGGAGACGCTTGAGATCAAATATAAAAAGAAAAACATCTACGATATCCTCGAGATGTCTATAGAGGAGGCACTCGCATTCTTTAACGATATCCCGGCGATTTATGACCGCCTTAAGACGCTTGAGGAGGTAGGGCTCGGGTACTTAAAGCTCGGACAATCTGCCACGACGCTCTCCGGCGGCGAGGCGCAGCGCGTCAAGATATCAAGCGAGCTCTACAAGCCGCATCTGCAGAAAACGATCTACCTTTTGGATGAGCCGACTGTCGGTTTGCACTACGAAGACGTGCAAAAGCTTATTGATATTCTCAATCGTCTCGTAAATGCGGGCAACTCTGTCGTGCTTATCGAGCACAATATGGATATTATCAAGAACGCAGACTGGCTGCTCGATTTCGGGCCTGAAGGAGGAGTGGGCGGCGGCAAGCTTGTTGCAAAAGGCACGCCGGAGGATGTCGCGAACCACAAAACCTCATACACCGGCAAATATCTGAAGCGGATTCTGAAAGGGAAGTATTAAACAGGCAGCTTGAAGTTTTTGGCAACTTGTGAGATGCTCAGGCTTTAGAAGCTCTCTATTGAAAGGTCCGCGCATGAAGATGCCTCTGGCGGTACTTACCTTTGCTAGACACAGGTTTTCGGGCAGGTCTTGGGATCCTCACGAAATTCTTGAGATCCTGTCGATCTACCACGGTTCTACGCGCGAGCAATTTCCTCGCACCTGGCAATATCGAACTCTTATCGGTGTGCATCGGGAAAAGTATTCCGATCAATACACTAAAAAAGGGTACGGTCCAGACTGGAAAGCCGATATCAAGGAGGATATCCAGGATTTTATGTCGCGCGGCATGCTGCCGATGATTGTTCTGCGGCGCGGCGCGGAAACAATCAGACAAGCGGAGCAAACCGCGTGGATGATGGCTCGGGCAAAAAAGAGCCTTAAGAATACGAAGCATCTCGCTTTGGTTGCTGCAAAGTAGCACTCGACCCACCTATCGGTGGGTCGCTCTCTTTTTATACCGGCGCCGGGGAACTATATACAAAGCTACCCTAGTTTTCGTTATTTTATTTCTTGCCTTTTCGATACTGGTCTATAGCACCAATAAAACAGGCGAGGCCAAGAATATAGAAACTGCTAGTTATTCCATTAGGGGGAAGTACACTCGGAAGACCGAAACCAATAAAACAACCCAGAATCCACGCATACAACTTTAT
>Ga0265314_10005381_pt1 | contig 11576 bp, 12 predicted proteins | sample 4126metaG_FD_203106 | JGI IMG/M metagenome (GOLD analysis project Ga0265314, IMG submission 203106) | Rhizosphere microbial communities from Carex aquatilis grown in University of Washington, Seatle, WA, United States - 4-1-26 metaG | ecosystem: Host-associated > Plants > Roots > Rhizosphere >... | reverse complement strand
CCGATGCGGGCGAGGCTCTGCTGCATCTCAGGCGATTTCAGCGCGGCGTTGATCGTCCCGCCGATCGCGCTCACGATGTTCGCCGGCAGTTTCGGCGGCCCGTAGACGCCGAAGTAGCCGGAGATTTCGAAACCGGGAAATCCGGATTCGATCATCGTCGGCACCTCGGGCAACAACGACGAGCGCGTTTCGGTGGTCACGCCGAGCGCCTGCATGCGGCCCGACTTGATGAACGGCAGCACCACCGTAACGTTTTCGAAGATGACCGGCAGCTGGCCGCCGATCACGTCCGTCACCGCGGGCATGCTGCCCTTGTACGGAATGTGGACCATTTTCGCGCCGATCGAATTCATGAGCATCACCGCGGCGAGATGCTGGCGGCTGCCGCTGCCCGCCGAACCGAAGTTGACCGCGGCGGGCTGCTTCTTCGCCCACTCCCTGAAGTCGGCGACGGACTTGACCGGCAGCTTCGGATCGACCACCAGCACGTACGGCGTCGACGCCACCAGCGCGATCGGCGTGAAATCCTTGACGGGGTCGTATTTCGCGTCAGCGTAGAGGCTCGGGTTCGTCGCGTGCGTGCTGCCCGCGGTCTGCAGAATGTAGCCGTCGGGCGCCGCCGCCATGACGAGCTGGTCGACGAGCATGCCGCTCGAGCCCGGACGGTTTTCGACGATGAACTGCTGGTGCAGTTTTTCCGTCAGCAGTTGCGCGACGACCCGGCCGATCAAATCGACCGTGCCGCCCGGCGGCCAGCCCACCAGCATCTTCACGTACTTCTGCGGATAACCCTGCGCGAACGACGCGCCGGTCAGGCACAGCGCGACGCCCGCGACGGCGAGCGCGCGGCATGCGCGCGCGGACAAAAACCGGACACGACCCGACATGAGGTTCTCCATCAAGTGCTGCCGGAATGATATGCGCCGGCACGCCGGGTGCCTAGCCGGCCGCGATCCGCCGCCCGCGGCGAAATTCCCCGCGCACCACAAGCCGCCCCGCCCGCGCTACACTAACCGCATCGCCGGGAATTACAACCATAGCGCCCGGCCATCCGGCACTGGGGGGAGAGACCGATGAACGCCGTTATCCGCCGCATCGCATTCGCTGCAGCTTTAGTTTTGTGCGCGACGCACGCGCACGCGCAGGCGTCCGCCGCGCTGAGCGGGCTGGTCAGTTCGGCCGAAGAAGGCCGGATGGAAGGTGTGGTCGTCACCGCGAAGAAAGACGGCGCGACGATCAGCGTGAGCGTGGTGAGCGACGCGCAGGGGCGCTACGCGTTCCCGGCCGCGCGGCTGGAGCCCGGCCGCTACACCCTGAAAGCGCGCGCCGCCGGCTACGAGCTCGACGGCGCGCCCGCTGCGGACGTCGCCGCCGGCGGCGGCGCGCAGGCCGACGTCAAGCTGAAGAAGGTGAAGAACCTTGCCGCGCAACTCACCAACGCGGAGTGGCTGATGAGCATGCCGGGCACGGAGGAACAGAAGCGCTTCCTGCTCAACTGCAACGGCTGCCACACGTACGAACGCATCATGAAGTCGAGCTACGACGCCGACGGCTTCATGCAGATCTTCCAGCGCATGGCCGGCTATTATCCCGGCAGCACGCCGTTGAAGCCGCAGCGGCTCGCCGGCAGCGCCGTGCGCAACGTCGAGCGCGGCGGCAACGGCCGCAAGACCGCGGAGTGGCTCGCGAGCATCAACCTGAGCCAGCAGCAGACGTGGTCGTTCCCTCTCAAGACGCTGCCGCGGCTCACCGGCAAATCCACGCGCGTGATCATCACCGAATACGATCTGCCGAACCCGCTGATCCAGCCGCACGACGTGATGCTCGATCGCGCGGGCAACGTGTGGTACTCCGATTTCGGCCAGATGTTCCTCGGCAAGATGGACCCCGGGAGCGGCAAAGTCACCCAGTATCCGGTCCCCGTGGTCAAGCCGGGCTGGTCGGAAGGCATGCTCGATCTCGAGTTCGACCGCGACGACAACCCGTGGATCGGCGTGATGTACCAGAGCGCGATCGCGAAGTTCGACAGGAAAACTGAAAAATTCGAGTTGTGGCAGACGCCCAAGGCGTGGGACACCGACGCCGGACAGCTCGGCCATATCGCGCTGACCGGCACGCACAGCGACAACAAGGTGTGGATCAAGAATTCCGACGGCAGCAATATCTACCGGCTCGACCTCGCGACCAACCAGATGGAGAACCTCGGCAATTTCACCGACCCGCGCACGGGCCGCCGCATCGGCACCTACGGCATCCACTCGGACGCGCAGAACAATGCCTACCTGCTCGACTTCGCAGCGGGCAACATCATCAAGCTCGACGCCAAGACCAAAGCGATGACGATCTACCTCACGCCGACGCCGGACTCGCGCCCGCGGCGCGGCCGCGTCGACCACGAGGGCCGCCTGTGGTTCGGCGAATATCAGGGCAACGCGATCGCCGTGTTCGACCCGAAAACCGAGCGCATCACTGAATACAAGGTGCCGACGCCGTGGAGCGCGCCGTACGACGCGGTGGCGGGCCGCAACGGCGAAGCGTGGACGGGCTCCATGCTCACCGACCGCGTGTCGCGGCTCGACATCAAGAGCGGCCAGTACGTCGAATACATGCTGCCGCGCCCGACGAATATCCGCCGCGTGTTCCTCGACGAGTCGACGAACCCGGGCACGCTGTGGATCGGCAGCAACCACGGCGCGTCCATCGTGAAGGTCGAGCCGCTCGATTGAACATTGGCGGGATTCGACGGCAACGCGCCCGGCCTGCCGCCCGGAAAAACTGCTAATCCACCTTCGCGCCGGATATTTTCACGATCGTCGCCCATTTGTCGACTTCGGCCGCGATGAACTGCCTGAACTCGGCGGGCGAATTGCCCGCGGGGTCCGAGCCCTGCTCGGCGAGCCGCTGCTTGATGTCCGCCTGACCCAGCGCCTTCACGATCGATGCATTCAGTTTCGCGACGATATCGGCCGGCGTATTCGCGGGCGCAAGAACGCCGTTCCACAACGCCACCTCGTAGCCGGGCAGAACTTCGCCGATCGCGGGGATGTCGGGAAAGAGCGACGAACGCTGTTTGGTCGTGACGCCGAGCCCTTTCAACTTGCCTGCCTGGACGAAAGCGAGCACTTCGACCAGCGGCGCGAACAGCACCTGGATCTGGTCGCCGCTCAAGAGAGCGCCGGCCGCCGGCGCGCCGCCTTTATAAGGAACGTGTTCCATCTCGACGCCGAGCATGCTGTTGAAGAGCGCCGCCGCGAGGTGATGCGAAGTGCCGTTGCCGGCCGAACCGAAATTCAATTTCGTCCTGCCGCTGGTGTCCTTCGCATACCTGATGAAGTCCGCGAGATTGTCGGCGCGGGTCTGCGCCGGATTGACGACCAGCATGTTCGGCACGAACGCGACGCGCGACACGGGCGCGAAGTCCCGCACGAAATCGTACGGCAGATTCTTGTACAACGTCATATTGGTCGGGTGCGTGCTGGTCGCCATCAACAGCGTGTAACCATCGGCCGGCGCCTTCGCCACGAAGTCCGCGCCGATATTGCCGCCCGCTCCCGGCTTGTTGTCGACGATCACCGAGCGGCCGAGATCCACCCGCATTTTCTCCGCGATCAGGCGCGCGGTGACGTCGGTGCTGCCGCCGGCGGGAAACGTGACGACGAGCTTGATCACGTTCGACGGCCACGCGTCGGCGCACGCACCCGCGGATGCGTAAGCCGCCAGCGCTGCACAGCACCACGCCTGAAGAATGATTCTGACCATGCGGGCCTCCTCCGTTTTTATGTGGCCCGGTCGCGCGGTCTATGCCGCGTCGGCAGGCCGGGCCGATTCCCGCGAAAGCTTCCGCTTCCGCCGCATCGCCGTCAAGCCTTGTATGACGGTGTCACGCTTGAAAGGCGTGATGAGGGATGAGCAATGGGCGACAGGGATCCGGTGATTGTTCGATGCAGTGATTTGGTGATTCAGTTGTTCGATCACTTAATTACTCAATTGCTTAATTACTCAATTCCTTATTCACCAATCCAAGACCGGTCTGCCGCCGGGAAAAATCAAATAACCGTAAAGCGGCGCCCCGTTTATTCCGTCGCGACGCGCGCGGCCAGCGAAATCGTCACCAGCGACAGGCCGAAAAAGATCATATTGATCGCGACCAGCAGTCCGATCGCCCACGCCGCCGTGCTCGGCCAGCCGGAGAAAATGAGCGCCGCCAGAACGAGATCGAGAACGCCGGTCGCCAGCACCCAGCTCCAGCCGCGCGAATGCTGGCGCAGATCGAGCGCAAGGAGAATCTTGCCGATGGCCTCCAGGACCAGGTACGCGATCAGCAACATGGTCAGGGTGAAGATCCCGGCGAGCGGCATCGTCACCAGCATCGCGCCGAGCACAATCGCGACTACGGCCATCGCGAGCGACCAGCCGAAGCCGGGCATGCGGGCCGAACGCGCGAGGAAAACGGCGCACCAGACGCCGCCGATAACGAACAACCAGCCGATCAGCAGCTCGATCGCAAGCGTGGTCACGACCGGCAACGCGAAGGCCAGAATGCCGAGCACCATCATCAACACGCCCTGCACCATGAAACGCCGCCAGTGCGCGTGCACCAGCTCTGTCAAGTTGCCCGCCAGCGGTTTGGCTTCATTCGACACGTGCACGCTCATATGAGCACCCTCCGGGAAATCGGTTTACGGTCACTTCTTGACGGCATCGTTGCTTTCCTTCGGCCGCCTGAGCAGCAGCGATGGATTGGCCTTGACCTTCTCCGTCACCTCATCAACGTTGGTCACGGCTTTCTTGACCTGGTCCCCGATGCCGCCGAATTTCTCGGCCAGCGCGGAAAATTTCCTGACCAGCGTGGGCAACTCGCCGAGCATGGCTTTGAGGCCGGTTTTTTCCGTAGGAATTTCCGGAAACTGATCCTTCGGCGTGACTGCAAGCAGCGTCTGCGCCGCCGGATCACCGCCGTTCAACTCGATCATGACGACGCCGGTGATGCCCTTCATCGCGAGGGTGGCCCTGGTGTCGGTCTTGACCGGCGTGTCCTTGCGCAGCCTCACCTCCACCAGAACCAGGCGCGGATTGTCGGGATCGAGGACCATCGACTTGACCGTGCCGACGTCGATGCCGCGATATTTCACCGGATCGCCTGCCGAAAGCCCGCTGACCGAATCGGGGAAATGCATGCGGTAGACCACGTCGTCGTAGCGGCCCGAGCTTCCCAGCCACACGGCGAAAATCGCCGCCGCCACGGAGAACACGATGATGAAGAGACCTTCGAAGAAATAATGCTTGTCAGATTCCATGGCCGGTTTTCCTTGCTTTCATTGCGCCTTCCGCGCGCGGTCCGTGAAAGAATTCGTGGATCCACGGATGGTCGGACTTCATCAGCGTGTCCGCCGTGCCGACGGTCAGCTTGCGGTCGACCAGCACGGCGATGCGGCTGCAGACGGTAAAAAGGGTCGTGAGGTCGTGCGTGACAATGACGACGGTGACGCCGAGGCTGCCGTTCAGCTGCCGGATCAGCGCGTCGATGCCGCCGGCGGCGATCGGATCGAGATCGGACGTCGGTTCGTCGAGAAAAAGTATTTTCGGGTCGAGCGCCAGCGCGCGCGCGAATGCGGCGCGCTTCACCATGCCGCCGGACAGCGCCGAGGGAAACTTGATGCCGGTGTCGGCCGGCAGGCCGGACAGCGCGAGCTTCATCGCCGCGATCTGCTCCTGCTCCGGGGGCGGCAGCGTCGTATGCTCGCGCATCGGCAGCATGATGTTCTGCGCGACCGACAGCGAGGAGAACAACGCGCCCTGCTGGAACAGCACGCCGATGAGCGACGCTTTCTCGGACGCGCCGATGGTCAGCACCGCCTTGCCGTTGAGCGTAACTTCGCCGGCATCCGGCGCGCGCAGGCCGACGAGCGTTTTGAGCAGCACGGACTTGCCCGCGCCCGAACCGCCGGCGATGCCGATGATTTCGCCGCGCGCGACGTCGAGGCTCAGCTTGTCGTGCACCACCTGCCTGCCGAAGCGGTTGACGATGCCCTGCGCGGACAGGATGGTTTCCGCCTGCGCCTTCGTGCGCGTGTTCATACGCCGAGCCGCTCGAACAGGATGGAGAAAAACGCGTCGAGCACGATGACCAGGAAAATGGATTTCACCACTGCGCGCGTGGTCTCGCGCCCGACGCTCTCCGCCGAGCCGGTCACCCGCAAGCCGTGCATGCAGCCGATGATCGAGATGAAGAAAGCGAAGACCGGCGCCTTGAAGAGACCGACGAAGAGGTCGCTGCCGTCGATCGCCTGCGGCAGGCGCGTCAGGTACTGCACCGGCGACACGTCGAGCAGGAAAAGCGAAATTGCGCCGCCGCCGACCAGGCCCATGATGTCGGCGAAAAAAGTGAGCAGAGGCAGCGTGATGACGAGCGCTATGATGCGCGGCACCACCAGCACCTGCATGGGCTCGATGCCCATCACTTTGAGCGCGTCGACTTCCTCGCGCGTCTGCATGACGCCGATTTCGGCGGTGAACGCGGAGCCCGAGCGGCCGGCCACCATGATCGATGTGATCAGCACGGCCATTTCGCGCAATACCGACACCGCCACGAGGTTGATGGTGTAGTCCTCGCCGCCGAAGGGACGCAGCTGGGCGACACCCTGGTAGCCGATGACGATCGCTATCATGATGGCCATCAGGCCGATAATGGGCAGCGCCTGGATGCCGGTTTCCGTGATATGCCGCGAGATCGCCGCGGGGCGCAGGCAACCCGGATGCAGCAGCGAGCAGACCGTCCAGTTCGCCGCGCGGCCGATGAAGGTCGTGAGATCGATCGCCTCGCGGCGGAAATCGTGCGAGCCTTTGCCGAGCTGGACGACGAGCTGACACCAGCGCGGAGTGGATTCGACTTGCGGGATCGGTTTCAAATCGAGCCCGCAGATGAGATCGAGCAGCGACTTGTGCTCGGCGCGTATGCCGGCGAGTTTCACGCCCTTGTCCTGGAGGCCGCACAGGAACAGCGCGCCCGGCGTGTCGAGACTATCGAGCTTCGCGATATTCAGCGTACGCGATTGCACGTGCCTGGACCATTTCTTGAGGGCGCTGCGCGCTTCGTCGAGCGTGGTTATTTCAAGCGCGCCCGCGAGGGCAAGGCTGTCGCCATCGCCGCTGACGGCCAGCGCCGGAGGCGATGCGTCTGCGGATGCTTGCTGCGGGTTTGCAGGCACACTGGTCACGGTTGGTCCACGGTTCCACGAGTTCAGAATGCATTGAGAAAATAAGCTTCGATAGTTTCCCGGGGCGGCACGGGTGTCATCGTATTGCGATGAAGATAGGCGAAAGCGCGGGCGCACTCTGTACGCTGTCACACATTGATGCGGAATCGCGCCCGCGCCCGCGAAGGGCGGAGCGGAAAGCCGGCAGCCGGCAAACGGTCGAACCGGCGGCGTCAGGTCAATTCAGGCGGCGCAACCGTACGGGCTGCGCGAAACCGGCGCGACATGCGGCGCATGCAGACGTTGCGCGGTGCTGTGCGGACGGAGCAGGCGATCGTATTCCCGCTTGACGACCGCATAGCATTCGCACGCCCGCGCTTCGGTGCCGGGTCGATCGAGCACGGCAATATGGCCGCGGGTGTAGTGGATCAATCGCGCCTCCTGCAAATGCCGGGCGGCCTCGGTGATGCCCTCGCGGCGCACGCCCATCATGGCGGCGATCGTCTGCTGCGTCATCGCCAGCTCGTTCGAGGGCAGCCGGTCGATGCACGCCAGGATCCAGCGGCACAGCTGCTGTTCGAGCGTATGGTGCCGGTTGCACGCGGCGGTCTGCCCGGCTTGCGCGATCAGCAGTTGGGTGTAGCGCAGCAGCAATTGCAGCAGCGGACCGGCATGCCCGCGCTCGCCTTGAAGCAGATCGGCGCGCATTCGATAAGCGTAGCCGCTGCTCAGCACCACCGCCTGGCTCAACGCGCTTACGCCGCCCAGGAACGAGGCGACGCCGATCACGCCTTCATTGCCCGTGACCGCGAATGCCGCCGACGGGCCGGCGTGCGTCAGGCAGTAGCGCGAAACGATGCCGGCGGTAAGGAAATACAGGTGATTTTCCCGGTCGCCGGCGCCGTGCACCGTCCATCCCTGCGGCAGGGCAACGAGTTCCAATGCGGGCAGCAGCCGCTGATAATTTTCGGACGGCAATGCCGCAAGCAGACGATTTTGCGCCGGCGCATGGCCGGCGATTACCGGGCGTTGAATTTCTGCGGAGGCGAAACGCCTCTGCGGAGGCGGCTGGAGCGATGGCCGTACCAACATGATGCCTCCCTGGAAACGGCAATGGGCGAGCGGAAATATGCCGATTGAATATACCCGCCCGCTTGTCGCCCCGGTTGACGTGGATCAACCTTTATGTTCGCTAGCGAACATATCGGACCGGCGAAATACCGGCAATCCGGTCGCGGGGCGCCGGCAACCGACACAATATTGAAATACTTTACATGCGGGCCGTTGCACGAGCGCGCGCCGCCCGTTTTGGCGGTATGCCCTGCCGCCGGGTTCGTTGATCACGATCAATCTTTTATGTTGCGTGGCGTACAGAGCGCCGCGGCCGGAAGGAATCTAATACTCCTAACGCAGGTACGGAAGCAGTCGCGCCGGCAACGCGGTTTTGTCAGGGAAAGCAAGGGCGCGCTTCGGTCAGTCGCAAGCGGCAATCTGCCAGGCGCTTTTTGGTAACGGAGTTCGGAAGAAAAGGAATCGACATGAAAACCATGCACAGGTATGCGGTCGGTGCGCTTAGCGCAGCGTTGCTGCTCGGCTTGAGCGGCTGCGGCGAGATGTCGACGCGCGACAAAGACACGGCGATCGGCGCCGGAATCGGCGCGGTTGGCGGCGCAGTGCTTACGGGCGGCAGCGCGGTCGGAACGGTCGGCGGCGCGGCGGTCGGCGGCGTCATCGGCCACGAAGTCGGCAAAGACAAGCAGTAATTTACCGGGAGAATTGCCATGCTGTACACCTTAGCTGTTGTTCTGACTATCTTGTGGCTGCTGGGCCTGGTCAGCTCTTACACCATGGGCGGCTTCATTCACGTTCTGCTGGTGGTCGCGATCGTCGTCGTCCTGCTCAGACTCATCGGCGGCGGCGGGCGCGGCACCGCGTAAGCGTCAGCCTGTTCCACACAACCGGAGCATCAACGTGTTGCAATACGCCGTGGCATTATTGGGGATTGCCGTAGTCGCCGAGGCGCTGGGCCTCGGCGGGATTCCCGCGCCGGCCGTGCAGGCGGAAAATACTCTGTTGATCGTGCTGCTGGTCGTACTCATCGCGGTGGTGCTTGCAAAGTTTGTCCGGCGCCACGGCTTGCCGGACCTGGACAACAAGGGAGGGAATCAAAATGATGAATATGGGATATAACGGCATCTGGGGCCTGCTGGTACTCGCGGGCGATATCTGGGCGATCATCAATATCGTGCAAAGCTCCGCCTCCAACGAGAAGAAAGCGCTCTGGGTGATCATAGTGGTGGTGCTGCCGCTGATCGGCCTGATCCTCTGGTATTTCCTCGGACCGCGCGACGGTAAAACGCCGGGCCCGTAATCCGCAAAACCGGCAGGCACCGGCGGGCCGGTCCGGGCTCTCCGTCGTCTGCAGCGCGGAAATCGCTTGTGCCATGTTCGCCAGAGCATGGTGCGCGACGTTCGTTAAACGCAAAATACCCGCTCGAAACTCACCGGAAGCGAACCATGGCCATCCCGCGCAACGCCGCTCACCACCCCCGCCAGGAACACAGCGTTCCATGGTTCTGGCCGATGGCCGCCGCCATCGAACTCGGCGAGCAAGGCGTGAAGCTGTTTCGGGACAACCTGCGCTACGTCGCGGAAACGGAAAAAATCGGCGCGCCGCCCGCGCCGCGATGGGCAACGTCGAATCGCGTCATCCTGGATCTCGACACCATGCGGCTGCGGGATTTTTCACCGTCCGGCGGCAAGCCGGCGCAGATCCCCGCGCTGATCGACGCGCCCTATGCGGGCCACAGTTCGACGATCGCAGACTATGCAGCCGGGCAGAGTCTGGTCGAGGCCCTGCAGGCGGCCGGTCTCGATCACGTGCTGGTGACGGACTGGAAAAACGCCACCGCCGCGATGAAGAACTTCAACATCGACAAGTATCTGACCGACATCAACACGGCGGTCGACAGCCTGGGAAACATGGTCGACCTGATCGGCCTGTGCCAGGGCGGCTGGATGAGCGCGATGTACGCCGCGCGTTTCCCCGAAAAAGTGCGCACGCTCGTACTGGCCGGCAGCCCCATCGATACCGACGCCGGCGATGGCTCCATCAAGCGGCTCGCGCATACCCTGCCCCTCGGCACTTATGAGGAAATGGTCGCTGCGGGCGGCGGCCTCATGCGCGGCCAGGTGATGCTCGCCGGCTGGAAGAACATGAATCCCGAAGAGCAGTACCTCGGCAAGTACCTCGAGCTTTATCAGCATATCGAGGACAAAAACTACATCAAGCGCACGGAGGCGTTCGAGCGGTGGTATGAAAATCCGCTCGATCTTCCCGGCGCCTACTATCTGCAAACCATTCAGCAGATCTTCAAGGAAAACCGCCTCGCGAAGGGGCAATTCGTCGGTCTCGGCAAACGCCTGTCGCTCAAGGACATCGTCTGCCCGGTTTACCTGCTGGCGGGAGCGGCAGACGATATCACCACGAAGGAACAGGTCTTCGACGCGGAAAAATATCTCGGCACGCCGAAGGCGGAGATTGTCAAGCAGCTCGTCCCGGGCGGACATATCGGACTCTTCATGGGCGCCAAGACGTTGACCGAGTGCTGGCCCGGTGTCGCACGCTGGATCCGCTCCGGCGGCAAGCCGGTTGACTGACTGCGAGCGGGATCGCCCGCCCGACGCCTATTTGAACACCACGCCGCGATAGCCGCCGGCGATGAGCGCGGCGACGTCCGCGATCGCGCGCGGCAGCATCAATCCGGAGCCGGCGGCGATGTACTTGGCCGTCCATTGCGGATGGAACTGCTCCTTGAAATCGCGCACGCCCTTGAAGTTGTAAAAGTGCTCGCCAAAATGAAAGATGAACTCGCCGAAGCGGTTCCATAACCGCGCGGATGCCTTGCCGCGCACACCCGACAAGGGGGCCATGCCGAGATTGAACGAGACGTAACCCTGTTGCCTTCCCCACAGCATGAGTTCGACCACCATGAATTCCATGACACCGTAAGGCGCTTCCGGCCGTGCGCGTATCAGGTCCAGCGACAACTCCTCGAGGCCCGCGCTGCACAACACATTGGCGAACGCGACGATCCGGCCCTCAAGCCTGACGACCGCGGCCGGAAAGCGCCGCAGATACGCGGCATCGAAGTAGCCGACGGAAAATCCTTTCTCGCGCGTGTGTTTTTCCTCGAGCCATGCGTCTGAAATCGTCTTGAGTTCCGGCAGCAGGGCATCGACGGCGGTTGCCGGCAGCACTTCGAAGACGAGGCCCGCGCGCGCCGCGCGGTTGTGTGCTTGCCGCAAGCCGCGCCGCTCGCCTCCCTCGAGCGCGAACGTTGGCAAGGGCACGTGGCCTTCCTCGCCCAGCTTGTAAAT
>Ga0265314_10005380_pt1 | contig 11576 bp, 9 predicted proteins | sample 4126metaG_FD_203106 | JGI IMG/M metagenome (GOLD analysis project Ga0265314, IMG submission 203106) | Rhizosphere microbial communities from Carex aquatilis grown in University of Washington, Seatle, WA, United States - 4-1-26 metaG | ecosystem: Host-associated > Plants > Roots > Rhizosphere >... | reverse complement strand
TTGCTGGTATGCCCGCCACGGTCCTCATCGTCGACGACGAAAAGAACATCCGCCGCACCATCCGCATGGTCCTCGAGGGCGAGGGGTTCGGGGTCGAGGAGGCCTCGAGCGGCGAGGAGGCCCTGGCCCGCCTTCCGGACGTGGGCGCCGACGTGATGTTGCTCGACGTGCAGCTGCCCGGGATCTCCGGGCTCGAGGTGCTGGATCGCCTGCGTGCGCAGGGACCGGCGGCCACCGCCACCCCCACCGCCCCGGCGGTGCGCGGGTCCGAGGCGCAGCCGCCCACCGTGGTGATGATCTCCGGCCATGCCACCCTGTCCGACGCCGTACGGGCCGTGAAGTCCGGGGCCTACGATCTGCTGGAGAAGCCGCTCGACCGCGAGCGCCTCCTCGTCACGGTCCGCAACGCGCTCGAGCGCCGGGCCATGGCCCGCGAGGTGGCCGGGCTGCGGGCGCTCACCGCCGAGCGCTTCGAGATGGTGGGCCGCAGCCCACCCATGCAGGCCCTCTACGCCCAGATCGTGAAGGTCGCCGCCACCCGCGCCCGGGTCCTCGTCACCGGCGAGTCCGGAACCGGCAAGGAGCTGATCGCCCGCGCGATTCACGGCGAGAGCCCCCTGCGCGATCGCCCGTTCGTCAAGGTCAACTGCGCGGCGATTCCGCCCGAGCTCATCGAGTCCGAGCTCTTCGGTCACGAGCGCGGCGCCTTCACGGGCGCCGCCGCGCGCAAGCGCGGGCTGTTCGAGCTGGCCGACGGGGGCACCATCTTCCTCGACGAGGTCGGGGACATGATCCTCTCCGCGCAGGCCAAGGTCCTGCGGGTCCTGCAATCGGGTGAGTTCACCCGGGTGGGCGGCGAGCAGCCCCTCAAGTGCGACGTGCGGGTGATCGCCGCCACCAACCGCGACCTGCAGGCCGCCGTCACCGCCGGACAGTTTCGCGAGGATCTCTACTTCCGCCTGGCGGTCGTCCCGCTGCGCGCCCCGCCGCTGCGGGACCGGACCGAGGACATCCCGGCCCTGTGCGCGTCGTTCATCGAGGCGATCTGCCGGGAGAACGGCATGCGCCCCAAGGGGATCTCGGAGGCCGCGCTGGAGGTGCTGGCGGCCTATCCCTGGCCGGGCAACGTCCGCGAGCTCCGCAACATGATCGAGCGCCTGGTGATCCTGTCGGGCGAGGGCATCGACGTCGGCGACCTGCCCGAGGAGATCCTGGCCGAGGCCGAGCGCGCCCGCCGGGAGCGCGGCGGGGTGGGTGCGGGGACCACGTCGGCCAATCTCCCCCGCATCGAGCTCTCTGCCGAGGCGCGGGCCCTGCCCCTGCGGGAGTTTCGCGACCACATCGAGCGGGAGTACGTGCGCGCCAAGCTCGACGAGAACGCCTGGAACATCTCCCGGACCGCGGGTGTGCTCGGGATCGAGCGCACCAACCTCCACAAGAAGATGCGGGCCCTCGGCCTCAGCCGGGACGACCGGTGACCGCCCCCGCCGCGAGCTCCGCCCCGGGCTCCCCGCCCACCGCCCATCGGCGGGGCTCTCGACCTTCGGTCGGCGCATCGGCGGGGCTCTCGACCTTGGCCCTGCGCGCCGCCGGGGCGCTGGGGATGACGGGCGTGATGCTGGGGGCCTTCGGTGCCCACGCCCTGCGTGGGCGGGTTTCACCGGAGATGCTCGAGGTCTACAAGACCGGGGTCTCCTACCACCTGTGGCACGCGCTCGGCCTGCTCGGGATCTCGCTGCTCGTGGACCGTCTGCGCTGGCCGCGGGTGACCCTGGCCCTCTTCATCGGTGGGGTGGTGGTGTTCTCGGGCACCCTCTACCTGCTGGCCATCTCGGGCGTGCGCTGGCTCGGCGCGATCACGCCTCTCGGTGGGTTGTCCCTGATCGCCGGATGGGCCACCTTGCTCGCCAGCCGCGGAGCGGGTCCATCGGCGCGACCACCGTCCGGGCCCTGACCACGGGACGACGGCTCCCTCAGCGGATCAGCACGCCGAGGAGCAGGGTCGCCACCAGCACGATGCCGGCCAGGACCCCGATGCCGATCCCGAGCTTGCGCCGGTCGTAACGCCCGGCCAACTTTTCGACCATCGCAATCTGACGGTCGCGCTCGGTGATGGTCTGCTGGTGCCGGTCCAGGCGCTCGTACCGGGAGATGAGCCGCTGGTCGGGGATGCGCAGGTGCCAGCTGATGCGCCCGATCTGGGTCTGCAGCTCCTGGATGCGACCCTCGGCCTCCGCCCGCTCGCGGGCGTGACCGGTGATGCTGGCGGCGAGCGCGGCCAGCGCCTGGCGGCGGGCGGCGGTGGCCTGATCGAGCTTGGCCCGGGCGGCGAGCCCGGCGGCGCGGAGGGCCGCGGCCCGTTCGCGGGTGGCGTCGTATTGCTGGTCGAGGTGGGCCCGGCGCAGCTCGGTGGCGGCGCTCTCCTGGGTCTTCGTGACGCCGCCGGCGGCGGCCCCCGCCCCCGCGCTGCCGCTGGCGCCGGCCAGCTTGCGCCGCTCGTCCTCGAGCTGGCGCAAGGCCCGCTCGGCCTCCTCCACGCCCCTCTCGCAGGCCTGCAGCTCGGCGCGCACGTGGGCCTCGAGATCGCCGAGCCGGATCTCCTCGGCCGCCCGGAAGGTTTCGGTCGAAGCTATCTCCGCCAGCGCGGTCTCGCGCTGGGCCTGCGCCCGCCCCACCGCCTCCAGCAACCCCGTCAGCTCGGGGCTGTTGACGCCCTCGCCGAGCACCGCCTGCCCGAGCTCCGCGAGGGCCCCGGAGACCAGACGCGCGGCACCTTCCCGTTCCTCGGCCAGGCGTCGCCGGCGGGCGTCGGCGTCGAGCCGACCGCGCAGATAGGTGAAGACATAATGCACAGAGTCAAAAAGCTGGCGGACCCGCCCGTGGGGGATCTGCTGGGCCGGGGTCGGCCGGAGCAGCCCGTTGGCGTCGGGCAGCACCGCCAAGGTCGGCGCGGTTCCACCATCGCTCCAGCCATCGGAGGCAGGTCTCCCCGTGGTCTCGCGCGGATCGGCCCAGGAAGCCGCGAGGCGACGCCCGCACTCCGTGCAGTAGAAGAGGTGGTCGGCACTTTCGAAGCCGCACCGCGGGCAGGCGCGCATGACGCACCAACTTTAACAGGACAAAATGCGGTCCCGGACGAGTGTCCTCGAATGCTGGCCGAATTCGTGGTACCCAAAAAGGCATGAACCTCGCCGCGAAGAGCAGCTGCCAGACCATCGAGAAGGCCCTCAAGAAGAGCTCGGCCTATCGCAAGATCGACGATGGTCTCTACGTGGTCAAGCAGGGGTCTTCCCTGGTGATGATCAGCGTGTTGCCTTGGAATCCCGATCGCGCCGTGGTCCGTTGCGTCGCCCAGCTCGTGAAGGGGGTGACCATGGAGGTGCCCCTCGCCATGCAACTCCTGGAGATGAACGCGTTGCTGCGCTTCGGGGCCTTCGCCTACGTCCCGGCCGGCGAGGTCATCGTGTTTTCGCACACGCTGCTCGGGGGCCCGGCCCTCAGCGCCGAGGAGCTGACGACCACCGTGCGGGACGTCGCCATCATCGCCGACGAGTACGACGATCGGATCGCCGCCCGCTACGGTGGTCAGACCATGCAGGAGCTGCTCGAGGAGAGCGTCGTCGAGCACCTCCGCTCGGCCCCCGGCCGCGATCACTTCAAGACGTAACTGCCGCGCTGGAGCTGGCGGGCGGGAAGGGGAAGACGGGAGTGCTCCGCGCGCCGGCCAAACGAGAGAAGGCCAGCTTCCCTCTCGGGAGGCTGGCCTTTCTCGATCCGGAGCTTCAGGCGCCGGGGTTACTGAGGAGCGACCTCGGTCGCCGTCTGCTCGATCTGGACGGGGTCGACCAGCTCATCGGTCGGCTGCCCCTCCAAGGCCGGCTCTTCCATGTCCTCGCCGGTGCCCGGCGTGACTTCCAGAGCCGCAGCGCCACCGAGACCACCGGCACCACCCATGCCCATTCCCATGCCGCCGCCCATGCGTCCGCCGGCGCGACCACCGGCGCCGCCGCCCATGCGTCCACCCGCACGACCGCCCATGCCCATTCCCATGCCGCCGCCTGCGCGACCGCCCATGCCCATGCCCATGCCGCCGCCCATGCGTCCGCCGGCGCGACCACCGGCGCCGCCGCCCATGCGTCCACCCGCACGACCGCCCATGCCCATTCCCATGCCGCCGCCTGCGCGACCGCCCATGCCCATGCCCATGCCCATGCCGCCGCCTGCGCGACCGCCCATGCCGCCTCCCATGCGGCCACCCGCGCGACCGCCCATGCCCATGCCCATGCCCATGCCGCCGCCTGCGCGACCGCCCATGCCCATGCCCATTCCCATGCCGCCGCCCATGCGACCACCCATGCGACCGCCCATGCCCATACCCATTCCCATGCCGCCGCCCATGCGACCACCCATGCGACCGCCCATGCCCATACCCATTCCCATGCCCCCGCCTGCACCGGGAGCGGCGCCCATGTCTCCGCCGGTGCCAACGGTCACAGCGATGGATCCGCCCGACCCGAAGGTCGTCGCGCCGCCGGTTCCACCACCGAAGGTGAATCCACCGGTGCCACCACCGAAGGTCGAACCGCCGGAGCCGCCCCCGAACGTCGTTCCGCCCGAGCCACCACCGAAGGTGGTGCCTCCAGAGCCGGTCTTGCCCGTGCCAACCGCCGAGGCGTCGACGTCGCTCGGGGTATCACTGCTTCCACCACAACTTATGACGCCGATGGCCACGATGCTACAGGCCGAGAACCAGACGACCGATTTCCGGGAGATCAGAGTCATTTCGTGCCCTCCAGTGTGAACTGGGGCGTATGTGGAGGGAGGTGCGCGATCCTTTCAAAAAAAAGAAGCGCCCCTCACTCTTTCCGTGCGATGGGTCCGTGTCGCGCGTCATTGCCCCCTAGGGACAGGGGGTCGGACCGTTCTGGCTATATGTGATCTCGACCGCATCGGTCGTGACCTTCTGGAGCTGCACGCACGCGGGACCGTGAACCTGGATCTCCTGGACGGGCTGAGCCGGATCGTTGCTCGAGGACCATCCACCCTCGGCGAGCATCCCCGTGGGATCGTATTGAATCAGCTGTCCCGCGATGCGCAGGGTCAGGTGGTCGAACTTGAAGGTCGGCCCGCGCGGATCGGTGATGAGATCGATCGCACAATAGGTCGTGCGCGCCAGGTACCCGAGGATCGTGTCGAGCGCCATCTGAAGGTCATTTCCGTCCGCCACCGGGAAGGCTTGATAGGTCGTGCCCCCCTGGTTGGCCATCGCCTTGAGGCACGCCGCCGGGTCGGTGCCCTTGTCCACCAGCGCGATGACGTAGGTCTTGATGGGCGGAAATTTCTGACTGTTCCCGTAGGTGCTGTTGGTGGCGGCCATGCACGGATCCTGCGCGCCGTCTTGCGGCCCACAACCCGGGGGGCCATCCGCGATCAGGATGGCGGTGAACTTCTTCCCATAGTCCCCCGACATGGGAGCCTGAAAGTCACCCGAGAGTGCATCCATCGCATCCTTGATGGGACGGTTGTCGCCGAGGAGGCACCCGGCTGCCGTCGGACCTCCGTCGCAAGGCTTGAGGGCCAGCTGGATGGCGTTCGACGTGTCGGTGTTCGGTCGAATGGGCGTCGCGGAGGCCGTGCAACTGCTGGTCGCGTCGCTGGGGTAATCGAGGTATCCGAAGTGGATGGCATTCGGATAGCTGGCCATCGCGCCCATCAGCTTGGCCTCGACGGCCTGGATACGGGTGGTCCCGACCCCGAAGGGGGCCGCCATCGACGCGTTCCTCCCGACGACCAGCATCACGTCGCTCGCCCGCAGCGGCCGCGGGTAGACCCGGGTCACGCACTCAGCCTGGGATGGCGGCGGGGGCTGCTGCTGCCGCGGCGGGAACGGCATGTTCGGAAATGAAGGTCGCCCATCGCGATCGAACGCGTCTCGATGCGAGTCGACCCCGGCGTCGACGCCGCCCCCCGCGCCCGAATCGACCAACACGATCGTGCCCGCGCCCGAATCGCGCACCGAGCCCCCGGTGGCTCCCCCGCCCGTCCCCGCGGACGCCAGCGAGCCGGTCGATCCTGCCGACCCAGTGCCGCCGACCGACAGCTCGAGGACCGTCCTTTGCGTGCAGCCCGCGCCTCCGACCGTCACCGCCGCGACCGCCACGAGCGCGGCGGTCCGCGCGAGCAGCCGGGGTCGCAATGGACTTGCGGCGCGAGCGGCCCGGTCATGGCGACGCATCCGCTCCACGATCTAATTCGGCGCGGCCCCTCCGGGCTCGAGCGGCGCGCCGCTCATCAAACGTTGCGCCTGTGCCCGGTAACGTCCATTGGGAAACTTCTGAATGTAGGCCCGCATGGCCTCCGAGCCCGGGCCCGAGCCTGGGCTCTTGCGGAGCAGGCAGATCGCTCGATGAAAGGTGACCTCGTCGAGGATCGCGCCCCGCGCCCGTCCATCTCCCAGCACCTCGTCATACGCGTCGATCGCCGCCTGACACTCGCCCCGCTCGCGCGACAGGTCACCCACGAGGCGCGCCATCTCGGGATGTCGCTCGCCTTCGGGATAGCGGCGAATGAAATCGGACGCCTCCGACAGCGCGCCCGACTTGTCGTCGAGCGCCATCAGGGTCTCGATGATGGAGAGATCCGCCTCGATCCGCAGCAAGCCTCGAGGGTTACGCGCCCGGTAGAGCCGCCAGGTGGCAATGGCTTCCCGGGGTTGTGACAGCTCGTCGCGGTACAGGCGACCCATCTCGTACGCGGCGTCCTCGCCAACCGGGCCACCATTTTCCACCAGCTTGCGGTAAAGGCCGAGGGCCTTGCGGCGCTCGCCGGCGGCGCGCGCGACCTTGGCCTGGCTCAAGAGGGCGGCGACCTCCGGTGCGGGCGGTGACACCACCCGCGCGGTGGGCGCCGTCGGTCGTGCCACGATCGGATCAGGGCTGGTCGCGCTCGGTTCGAGGCCCGCCCCCGGACCGTTGTCGTCGTTCCCGAAGTGGCTCGTCCCGGACGGACCCAGGCTGGCGGCAGCGTTGTCACCGGGGCTGCCGAGGGCGAGGGTCACGCCCGCCTCGTGCGCCGAGCCCGACGGCCCCACGGTCGGCGCGTCGTGCCGGCGGCCATGCGTGCGCGGATCGAGCGGGTGGGCTGACCCGCGGCTCTGAATCGCCACCGGGGCCCGGAGAGTCGAGCGACGAGACTCTTCGCCCGCCACGGCGTCCGGATTCCGCACGTCCTGCCGCGCGCCGACCGAGGCGCCCGAGTGATCAGTTGCGGTCGCCGTCTCGGTCGGGGCGGTCCAGCCCTCGCCCGCATGCAGCACCGCGAGGGGCGCTCTCTCTCCGGTGCTCCAGACCTGAACCACGCCTTCCTCCACGCTCACGTGGACCCGCGGGACGGCGGGGGCGTCCGTCACCTGCACGGCGAAGCGGGTGCCCACCACCACCACTCGGTACCCCTGCGCGGCCACCACGAACCTCTGTCCGGGCGGCTGGTGGGGCACATGGAAGCGGACGTCTCCCGCGGCGACCGTCGGCTGGTCGTCCTTGTCGAGCGACAGGATGGATTCGGAGTTGAGGGTGACCGCGGTGCCCCCACGCAAGGAGAGGTTCAGGATCTCGCCCCGGGCGGTCCGCACCGTCGCCGGCGCCACCAGGACGGACTGCTCGTCGTGCCGGTCCCCGGGCCCGTATTCATTCGAGGTAGAGGCCTGGCTCGCGAGGAAGCTCCCGACTCCGGCGTCTCCCTGGCCCTGGCGGCCATGTGAGTGGACCGCCAGCATGATGATGGTCGCGGCCGCCACGGTCCCCGCCCCGACCAACCAAGCCGACAAGGCCCACTTCCACCAGCTCCGCCAACCCCCGCCTCTCGTCCCGGCCCCGGCGGAGGCCGGGATCGCATCGCCAGCGATCAAGTCCGGGGCCTGGGCCAGACGCGACCACACCCGCCGCAGGGCCACCTCGTCGGCCTCCCGCTTGGCAGCCTCGTCGAGGGCCTGCCTCAGCTCCCTTTCGGCGCCCGTCACCGCGGGATCGAGCCAGCGGCCTGGCTGCCCTGGCTGACCCCGCTGATCCGATCGTCCCCGGAGGCTCATGGCCGCTCCCCGATCTCGTCGATTCCCGACGCGGGGTCGCCTCCCGACATCGATGCCGGGTGTTCCGCCGCGTGGCCTCCGGCGGACGTCTTGCCCGCCCGAGGCGCACGGGCGCCGGACACCAGCGGCGTCGCGGATTTCTCGGACTTGGACTGGCGGTCGACCTTCATGCGCTCGGCCATCTTGGTGAGCTCGAGCCGCGCATGGTGGAGCCTCGACCACACGGTGTTGGTGGGGCAACCCACGATCCGCGAGATCTCCTCCACTGGAACGCCCTCGAGCTCGAAGAGCACCAGCACGGCGCGCTTCTTCGGGTTCAGGCGCTCGAGCATCCGTTCGAGCACCAGGGCGCGTGCGGTCTCCTCGGAGGGATCGGGTCCGCTCTGCGGCGGCGGCTGACCGTCCAGCAAGGTCGCGATGGCCTGACGCAGGCGCTTCTTCTGGATGAGGCGGCTCGTGGTCCGCGAGGTGATGCGGTAGATCCAGGTGGACAGCTGCGAGTCTCCGCGAAAGGAGGGCAGGCTCCGGTAGACCGCGATGAAGACGTCCTGACAGGCGTCCTCGCGATCGCTGTCGCGAATGCCCATGGCCGACAGGAACCGATAGACCTGGGAGGCGTGGCGTTCGTAGAGGCTGCGCCAGGCGGAGCGATCCCCTGCGCAACAGCGGGCCACGAGCTCGCCGTCACTCAGCTTGCCGCTGGTGGCGGGGGGAACGCGATGTAGGCCGGGTGTATCCATGAGATCGGGCGCCCTTCAGGAGTTTGCCACGAGGGAGCCTGTACCGGGATTAGTGAAGCGCAAAGCGCCATCTTCATCTAAAAACAAAACCAGTTTCCACCGCCGCACCGAGGTAGGCGCGCGGCGTACTCAGCAGATCGGGCGAGTATTTATCGGGCGAGTATTGGACATTGAGGGCATACCTGGCGATCGCCAGCCCAAAGCCGCCACGGATTCGCAGGAAGAGGAGCGATCCGATGGCGACGCGATAGCCGACCGCGCCATTCACGGTCCAGTTCGTCAGGAGCATCGCGTCAGTGGTCGTCAGCGTGTCGGGCCCATTCATGGCCACCACCTGCCCGTGAGCCCAGTCCGCCCCGAGCTCGACGATTGGCTCGATGATGCCCGGTCCAGCATCGAAGCTGGCCGCGGCACCGAGGTGGAATGCCATGCGGTCGAGCTTGGCGCTGCCCGCGGTCTTCGTCGCGTGTTGTTCGGGCACGATGCCGACGCTGGCAGTCAGCGATACCGGGACCCGCAGCACCCCGAGCCCGATCGCGGCGCCGACGTGGCCATCGTAGGTGCCCGCGTCCCCGGTTTGCACCCCGCCCCCGACGTACAGCTGCCAGGCGCGTCGGGGCGGCACGAGGCGGGTCCCGGCCGTCGTCACACCCGGCGGCAAGGGCGACAAGCCCCCCGGAGGACCAGGACCGGAGTCTGTCTGGGCGTCGTAGTCGCGGAAGTCGAGGAAGCGCTCGACGATGGCCGCCAGCGCCTCGGCGAGCGCCACGCACTCGTCGGCGTCGCCACGGACCGCCGTCGGCAACGAGCGGCGGAGCTGCACTTCCCCGTGGGCATCGACGAGCGAGAACCGGACCAACGTGGCGTCTGGCGCGATCTCGAGCACGGATCGCAGCACCTCGCGCTCGGGTGGCCAGAAGAGGGGTTGCGCAGGCACGGTCGCCTCGGGCAGGCGGGTCCGCAGCGCCTCCGCGACCTGCGTGGCATTCGGGCAGCCACTCTGCGGCGCGACCGGCACGGCGACGAGCCGGGGGCCCGCCACGGCGAGCCCGATCACCGCGGGCACGATGGTGACCAGGCTCGTCACCCGGGGGGCATCCTCACCGCTACCCGGTGCGCGAGCGCCCGGATGCCATCCGCGAACACCGCCGGCGGCGGCAACAAGCTCACCACCACGTGGCTATCGCGCGGAAGGTCGAAGAAATAGCCCGGTTGCACCAGGACACCATCCTCGGTCAGCAACTCCGTGGCCCAGGCCTCGTCGGACTGGATGGCCGGCAGCCGCAGGATGGAGAGCCAGCCGCCCTCCGCCGGCAGGGCCGTCACGGGGCTCGGTGGGGCCAGCGTGTCGGCCAGAATCCGCCGGTTGGTCGCCAGGCGCCGCGTGATCGCGGCGCGCCGCCCGGCCCCGAGCTGGAGCAACTCCGGGAGGGCTTGTTCGGTCGGGGCGGCCACCGGCAGGTAGGTGTCGAGGATCAACTCGAGGGCATCAATCGCAAGTCGCGTCGTCTCCGGGGGGCCGCCGAGCGCGATCCACCCGAGCTTGAGGTGCGGCAGGCCGCAGCTCTTGGACAGCCCACCCAGGCTGAAGGTCAGGCAGGCGGTCGGGGTGGCCGCGACGCTCGGGACGTGCTCGGGGTCTGGCCGGGTCACGAAGTCCCCGAAGACTTCGTCCGAGACGATCGCCATGTCGCGCTCCGCACAGCGGGCGTCGAGTGCCGCCAGGGTGTCGCGCCTGAGCACCGAGCCAGTCGGGTTGTTGGGCGAGACGACCACCAGCGCCCGGACGCGCTCCCCGTGCAGCCGGAGCGCCTGGTCCAGGGCCGGGAGATCCACCTCCCAGCGGGCGCTGCCCGCGTGGCCCATGTGGCCCGCGTCCTCCAGGCGATACGGCAGCGTCTCCACGCCCTCGAGCCGGGCGAGATAGTCGAACAGCGGATAGCTCGGCTGGGGGACCAGCACCCGATCGCCTGGATCGCAGAGCAGCTTGAAGAGGAAGGAATACGACTCGCTCGAGCTCGTGGTCAGGACCAGCCGCTCCGGATCGATCACCACGCCCCGCGTGGCCAGCGCGTCGGCGGCCACGGCCCGCCGCCCCTCCGGCGATCCGCCGGGCGCCGGGGTGTAGCGGGCCAGGCAGGCCATCGCGGCTCGCCCCAGCGCGCCGGCGAGCTTCGGACCGTCATCGAAGAGCTCGACCGTCGTCGGATTGGTGGAGGTGAGGTCGAAGCGCAGACGGCCGGCGGCGCGGGCCACGGCCTCGACCTGCGACAGCGGGTTCTGGGTCGTGTTCCAGTCGAGGCGCCGAGAAAGCCGGGGCGGCACCCGCCGAATGTATCAGAACCCCCTGTCCTCGGCGGGCGATTGGCGCGCGCCCCCGGTCGCTCCTATGATGTCGACACGCGGCATGGGAACCGACCTGAGATACCTCATCGGAGAGCGCTTGATCGTTCATCCGCGGCTGAAGCAACAGCAGCTCTACACGGCGCGCTCCGAGATCGAGCGGCTGGTGGCCGACCTGCCGCCGCTGGTGCCCTTCCAGCAGGCGCAAGCGGTTGGCGGAAGTGGCGGCAGCGTGCGCTACCAGGACGCGGACTGGATCCTCGACTGGGATCACCGTCTTCCATCGCGCAACGCCATCTTGCGCCTGGGCGCGTACTATTCGACTGGCCGGCGGGACGAGGCTCGGGCCGTGATCGATCAGAAGCAGGCCGAGATCGCCAGGGCCGACCTGTTTCCGGAGTTCGACG
>Ga0265314_10005378_pt1 | contig 11579 bp, 11 predicted proteins | sample 4126metaG_FD_203106 | JGI IMG/M metagenome (GOLD analysis project Ga0265314, IMG submission 203106) | Rhizosphere microbial communities from Carex aquatilis grown in University of Washington, Seatle, WA, United States - 4-1-26 metaG | ecosystem: Host-associated > Plants > Roots > Rhizosphere >... | reverse complement strand
GCGAACGGGCCGCCGTTATGTACGAGTCGCCGCACCGAATACTTAAGACGCTCGAAAGCCTGGCAAAATCGCTCCCGCCGGAGCGCCGAGTGGGTATCTTCCGCGAGCTTACCAAGATGTACGAGGAGGCCAAGGTCGGCTCCGCGTCTGAAGTCCTCATCTACATGCAGGAGCACGCCGACAAACAGCGGGGAGAATTTGTGGTCATCGTCGAAGGGATGTAAAATACCCCTATGTCCAAAGAGATGTGGGTCATCGTGCTCGGTGTGTGGGTCGTCGTGGTCCCGTACCTCGGTATCCCCGGCTCGTGGCGCACCGCTATTCTTGTGCTCTCGGGCGTCGTCATTGTGGTCGTCGGATTTTTCCTGCGCGCCGACGCCACCATGCGGGGTGGCAAGCGCATCGAGCACCGCCCGTTTGTCGAGAACGCCGACATGGCTGCGCCGCATCTGACCCCGAATGACCAAAAAGAAAGAATCACCTCGCTCAACTAAGCACGCTTTGCTTGCGGTAGGCGCGTTCGTAGTTGCTGCGGGCGCGGCTTTTGTCTTTGCATACGGCGCGCTGCCTCAGCTCATGTCCGTCTCGTACTCGCAGATCGTCGCAACCTCAACCGCGCCAAAGCTCCCGCCCCCGCCGCCCCCGCTTGATAAAACGGCATATGATCAAAAACTGCTCGCGCTCGCTCACGTTGCGACATCAAGCGCGTGGTACATTGCGTTTCAGGCCGGTACGACGACTATCACGCTCCCGGGAGCGACTACTACGATAAAAGTCGCTCCCAAAGCCTGGCCTACCAGGCAACCGTATCCGGAGGATGGCCGCGCGCTGCTGCCGTTCAACCGCATCGTCGCGTACTACGGCAACTTTTATGCCACGGGCATGGGTGTGCTCGGCCAATATCCGCCGGACGAGATGCTGCCGAGGCTTCAGGCAGCGGCGGCACAGTGGGCCGCGGCCGATCCAGCAACGCCGGTGATACCGGCAATCGACTATATCGCGGTCGTGGCGCAGGGGAGCGCGGGAGCCGACGGCAAATACCGCGCGCGCATGCCCGACAGCCAGATTGATGAGGCACTCTCTTTGGCCGATAAGGTAAATGGTATTGTGGTGCTCGACGTACAGGTCGGCCTGTCGGATCTCCAAACCGAGATTCCGCTTTTGGAAAAATATCTCAAACTCCCGAACGTGCACCTCGCTATCGATCCGGAGTTCGCGATGCACAACGGCACGCCGCCGGGGCGCGTCATCGGCTCGCTCGATGCCAGCGATGTCAACTACACGGCACAGTATCTTGCATCGCTGGTAAAAGAATATAATCTGCCGCCGAAAATTCTTGTCGTGCATCGCTTTACCGAAGACATGGTAACCAACGTCGACAAGATAGAGCCGAACCCGCAGGTCCAAATTGTGATGGATATGGATGGCTGGGGCGGCCAGGCGAAAAAGATCGGCACGTATACCTATGTTGTCGCCGCCGAGCCGGTGCAATTTACCGGATTCAAGCTATTCTATAAGAACGACACCTTGGCCTCGACGACCATGCTGACGCCCGCCCAGGTGCTCGACCTGACACCCTCGCCGGTGTTTATCCAGTATCAATGAAAAAGGAGCTTTTGCTTTGGTGCTTTGTCGGAGCGCTCATTATCGTGGGGTTAGTGGCCGCGATGTGGCCGAGCGCTCTTGCGCAGATAACGGTCGACGCGTCGCATGCGCTCGAGGCTCCCACCATGCCCGCCAGCGACGTACTTTTTGTGGGCGATATCATGCTCGACCGTACCGTCGCGGACCATGCGCGCGAGGTAGGCGACCAGGCGCTGTTTGCTGGCGTACAGGATCTCTTTGCGGCTTCGCATCTGCGCATAGGCAATCTCGAGGGTACGATAACGGATAATAAGTCGATTGCAGAGGTCGATCACTCGACGCTGCGCTTCACCTTTGCTCCCAAGTATGCGCAACTCCTGGGCGAGGTGGGGTTCGACGCGCTTTCTTCGGCCAATAACCATTCGCTGGACTTCGGCGAGGACGGCTATCAGCAAACGCGGCAGAACCTTAGTACGGCCGGCATAGCCTCCTTCGGCTCCGCGCTCAACAACGAGCATCTGGCCGTGATGCTCAAGGTGCAAGGCCGCGAGCTGTGCGTCGTGGGCTACATGCAGCTTTTCAATCCCGATCCGACCGCGGTCATACAAAAAATAAAGGACATCCGCTCGCAGTGCGACTATATTGTCGTGACGCCGCATTGGGGGGTGGAGTACCAGCACGAGCCGACCGCGGCGCAAGTTGACCTCGCGCACCAGTTCATCGATGCGGGTGCTGACATCATCATCGGCGGCCATCCGCATGTTGTAGAACCCTTGGAGATCTATAAAGGCAAAGCGATCTTCTACTCGCTCGGCAACTTCCTCTTCGACCAGGCCTTCTCGCCGCAGGTCTTGCGCGGGCTAACGGTCGGCATCACGTTTGAGGATTCTGCGACCAAATTCACCCTCGTTCCGGTCAATACGTTCCAAGAGGTATCGATAGCCGATGCAACGACCACACAAGCTACGCTTGAAGATGTAGTCACACCAAATCTGGCAGCAGATATAGGAAATTCGATACTCACGACAGGCACTTTTGAGCTTGTAAAGTGATATAATCAGGTCAATGCAGGATGACCAGAAAATAAACTACTTTGCCCAGACCAACTCCCGGGGGAAGGAGACTCCTTTCGGCATCAAGAGCAAGGACAGGGCCCGGCACATGTATATCATCGGCAAGACGGGCATGGGCAAGTCGACGATGCTCGAGAATATGGCGATACAAGACATCCGCAACGGCGAGGGCATGGCCTTTATCGACCCGCATGGCTCTACAGCTGACCGCATTATGGAGTACGTTCCCGAGCATCGCATCAAGGACGTGCTCTACTTCGCGCCGTTCGATATGGACTATCCCGTCGCATTCAACGTCATGGAGGATGTCGGCTACGACAAGCGCCATTTGGTCGTGTCCGGACTATTGTCGGCCTTCCGCAAGATCTGGGTCGATGCATGGAGCGCGCGCATGGAGTACATCCTTTCCAACACCTTGCTGGCACTTTTGGAGTACGACGGCTCGACCTTGCTCGACGTCAACCGCATGCTCATCAACAAGGCGTTCCGCAAGAAGGTCGTCGATAATATCAAAGACCCGACTGTGCGCGCGTTCTGGGTCGAGGAGTTCGCCAACTATACGGACCGCTACACGCAGGACGCGACACCGGCCATACAAAACAAGGTCGGCCAATTCACTTCAAATCCCTTGATCCGAAATATCGTCGGACAGCCGAAGTCCTCGTTCGATATCCGGCAGATGATGGACGACAAGAAGATTCTCATCATCAATCTTTCAAAAGGCCGCATGGGCGAAGTCAACGCGACGCTGCTCGGAAGCATGCTCGTGACAAAAATTTATCTCGCGGCGATGTCGCGCGCCGACGTATCGGCCGATACGATCGCAAAACTGCCGCCGTTTTACTTGTACGTGGACGAGTTTCAGAACTTTGCCAACGAGTCGTTCTCCGACATTCTCTCCGAGGCGCGCAAATACAAGCTCAATCTCATCATCGCGCACCAATACGTGGAGCAGATGGAGGAAGAGGTGCGCGACGCCGTCTTCGGTAACGTCGGCACGACCGTGACCTTCCGCGTCGGGCCGTTCGACGCCGAGACGCTCGAGAAAGTTTTTGAGCCGCAATTTACCGCGACCGACCTGGTGAACCTCGGCTTCGCGCAGATCTACCTTACGCTTATGATAGACGGCGTGGGCTCGCCGCCCTTTAGCGCAACGACGCTCCCGCCGTTTGATCCGCCACCGGAGAAATTTGTCGATGATGTGATAGCGAATTCCCGCGCGCAGTTCGGCAAGCCGCGTGTGCAAGTGGAGGAGGCGATAGTAAAGTGGAACGAGGCCGACATAGATTCCCCCGCGGCGCGCTCCGCCGCCGCGGCAAAAAAAGCGCCCATTGCGCCAAGGTCCGAGGCACCAAGGCGCGAACCGCCTCGATCTATAACGCCGGCGGCAAGGCCTGCTGTACAAGAAGCTGCTCCTGCGCCATCAGACGCACCGGCATCTACTCCTGCAATGGCTCCTGTCTCGACTCCGCCTTCGCCCGCTCCAAAGGCAGAAGCTCCGCGCCCCAAGCGGGATGAGCCTCGACCGCCGCACCGCGAGCCCGCGCACTCTCCAGTTGCTCCCGAGAAGCCGCCGCTCGGAGGTGCCACCAGCTTGCGCGAGGCGCTTGCGCAGGTAGCCGCTCACAAGACGGGTGCGCCTGTATCTACTGCTCCCAAGCCGCCCGCTCAGAAAGTGACTTACATATCGGAGCTTAAGGAGGTGCTCCACGTTGTCGCGCCGAAGGCAGAAGCGCCGAAGACAGAAGCAGAGCCGGCCGCGGCGCCGCAGACCGCGCCAAAGGCCGAGCAAAAGCCGGCCGGGTTGCCAGAAGACGTTTTGCGGTCTATGCTCGCTGTTGATGAAATGGGGGAGAACGAGTAAAAACAGAAAAAATAAAAATACCCATAAAAGTGAGCTCTCCGGGCCGCTCTGCCAAGTCTTACTCACTTTTCTAGGTATTTTTGTTTTTTCTCTGCCCGCGACTGTTTTTGCCGCAGTGGAGATAACTAACGTCATGTACGACCCGCCGGGGAGCGATGTCGGCCATGAGTGGGTGGAGGTGACCAATAAAGGGGAGGGGAGCGTCGATCTTTCGACATATAAATTCCGCGAAGGCGGCGTCAACCACAAACTGACGCTCGCAAGCGGCATGCCCACACTTTCGGCGGGCGCCTCGGCCATTATCGCAAGCGACCCGGCTACGTATACGAGCGACCACCCGAACAATACAGAGAGCGTGTTCAAAAGTTCTTTCTCGCTCTCCAACACCGGCGAGACGCTCTCGATAGTAAATGCGAGCGGTACCATCGAATCTACGATGTCTTATACGGCTCCGCCCAAGGCCGTATCTCCCGCGCCTGTCAAAAAAGCTTCCGCAAAATCTACCGCGACAAACTCCTCTAAATCATCCGCCACGGCTGCTGCTGCGCCAAAAGCGACTTCGTATCCGAGCGACACCTCGGCCGCGCTCGGACTTGCAACCCAGATCCCGCCCATGGTCGGCTGGGGCGCGGCGCTCGCGGCTATACTGGCGCTCGGCACTGCGGGCGCTCTGTACGCGCGCGGTCAAAGCGCTGCCAGCATGCGCGCGGCAGCTCCCGAACCGGGAAAAGAGTTCGAGATAGTCGAAGGATAAAAAACGGTATACAGTAAAGATATGGCAGAAGCTCAAAAGCTCGTACTTGTGACAGGCGGGGCCGGATTCATCGGCTCGCGCCTTTGCGCGCGCCTGCTCGAGATGGGCTACAAGGTGGTGAGCCTCGACAATTATTTTACGGGCTCGCGGGACAACCAGATCGCGGGCGTCGAGTACCGCGAGGGCCACACCAAGGATATCGAAAGGCACGTGCCCGAAGTGCCGGACATTATTTACCACTTGGGCGAGTATTCGCGCGTCGCCAAGAGCATCGAGGAACCCGGCCTGGTGTGGAACCTCAACATGGAGGGGACCTTCGGCGTGCTGGAGTTCTGGCGCACGCGGCAAGCGCAGAAGCCGGTCAAGCTCGTCTATGCGGGTTCTTCGACCAAGATGGCTATGCCGCGTCCGGAAGGGATACTCGGCCGCGATCTCTCGCCCTACACGTGGTCAAAGGCATCCAATACCGACCTCGTGCACAACTACGGCGCGTGGTACGGGCTCCCGTACACCATCGTTTATTTTTACAATGTGTACGGGCCGGGCGAGCGGGCGGGCGAGTACGGCACGGTGATAGAGATATTCAAGCAGGAGTTCCTCAAAGGCGATCCGCTCCAGGTGCGCGCGCCGGGCACCCAGGAGCGCATCTACACGCACGTGGACGACACCGTCGACGGCATCGTGCTCGCGGGGGAGAAGGGGACCACCGACGAATACAGCATAGCTGCCGCCGAGAGCTACCCGATACTTGCGGTGGCGAAGATGTTTGGCGACAACATCAAGATGCTGCCGGCGCGCACGACCAGCCGGCCGTCATCGGCGATAGATACCGATACCGCGAAGCTCAAGAGCCTCGGCTGGCAACAGAAGCACCAGCTCACGGAATACATAGACGCAATAAAGGCGGCCAAGAAATAAGGCATGAAGAAGGTGCTTATATTGAGCCTCGCGTACTATCCGAAGTTTATCGGTGGCGATGCCGTCGCGATACAGGAGATCACCGACAGGATCCCTCCCGCCGACATCGAGTTCCATATGGTGACGCTCCGGTTCGACTCGTCTGTGCCAAAGGTGGAGAAGGCGGGGAACGTGCTCGTACATCGCATCGGATTTGCGGGCCGCAATGTGACCATCGCCGACCTGCAGAAATTCCCGCTCAAATATACAAAGTATCTTTTCCAGCTCACTGCGGCGCTCAGGGCCCTTTCGCTTTATAAAAAATACAAATACGACGCGATCTGGGCGATGATGGCGCACTCCGCCGGCGTGCCTGCGGCGCTGTTTAATATCGCGCACCCGCGCGTGCCCTACATATTGACCCTCCAGGAGGGCGATCCGCCCCAGCAGATAGAGCGAACAATGCACCCGCTGTGGCCGCTCTTCAAACGCGCGTTCGTACGCGCGAGCATCGTGCAGACCATCTCGCACTTTTTGGCGGACTGGGCGCGCAGCATGGGATATAAGGGACCGATCGAGGTCATACCGAACGGTTCGTCGGTCGATCTTTCCAGGACCTATTCGCACGAAGAACTTGAGGAATATAAAAAGAAGGTAGGGAAGCGGGACGGCGATATTTTTATAGTGAGCGTCTCGAGACTCGTGCACAAAAACGCGGTCGACGATATCGTGCGCGCCCTCCCGATGCTGCCCGCGCATATAAAACTTTTGCTGGTGGGGGACGGGCCGGACAAACAGATGCTCCAGAAACTTGCCGCCGACCTTGGCGTTGCAGATAGGATCATATACACGGGCCAAGTCGATACGTCAGAGACGGCAAAGTACCGCGCGATCTCGGACATCTTTGCGCGCCCCAGCCGCTCAGAGGGGATGGGGAACTCGTTTGCCTCGGCGATGGCTTCGAAACTGCCGATAATCGCGACGCAGGAGGGGGGACTGGCCGATTTTATTTTTGATGCAAAGAGAAATCCGAGTAAAGAAACAACCGCCTGGGTCGTCGATCGAGATTCGCCCCGGCAGATCGCCGAGGCGGTAAAAGATATTCTTGCGAACCCCGAGCAAGTTAAAAAGGTGGTCGAGACCTGCTATGGGCTCGTGGCAGAGGTCTACAATTGGGACACCATAGCAAAAGCCATGCGCGATAAGGTATTTGGGCGGGTGCTTGCAAAATAGGATATTTTGTGATGTACTAGCCAATAGACGCTCCTGAAGCGTCCTTTTTCATCTACCAAGGAGGAACTGAATGGAAAAGCGCTTCGGAGTGCTTGTCCGCTCGTACAACAAGAAGGGCAAGTCGCAGGAAGACATCGACAAGGACATCACGCGTGCGGTCGTGAACGCCCGCACGCTCTGTGAGCTCGTTATGCCCGATGGCACGCAGGCGCTCGAGGTCGTCATGTTTGTCGTCCCCAAGGACTACGATTATGGCGGGACCGCTGAGCGCTTGCGCAACGAGTTCGAGGCCGCCCAACTCCGGGCTCTTGCTATTAAGGTGAGCGGCCATCACTCCTGCGGCGCCCTCAATCAAGGCCTCTTGCGTCTCCGAGCCTATACCCACAACTACGATCCGGATGTTTATGAGCCGCAAGGTCCCGCGTACGGCATCGTCATCTCGGGCAAGGCGACTGCTTATATGACCCCGGCGATCGTGCAGGGCATCAAGGAGGCCTTCGACGCCGGAGCCAGGGTGGTTGGCGTCGAGACCGACGAGCTTGCGGAGATCGTCGCCAAGGGCAGGGTGCAAAACACCTTTGCCGCGTGGGATCTCGATGCACTATTTGGCTTGGCACCCCCGGCATTTGACTCCGAAGTCGGTGTCGAGGAGTACGCGCCCGCGGCACGCCTGGTCCGCCAGTACGGCAAGTGCATCGCTGTCCTCAAACCTGCCAACATGCCGCCGCTCAACATCCGCGACAATGCGGACGGTCGCGCGCGACACGAGGAGGTCATGCAGACCAAGGCGGCTCGTCAGCAGGATGAGGCCGATCGCGTAGGCGTCCAGTTTGACGAAGTTGAAGCCGGCATTCTGCCCGGCTACCCGAAGACGGTGTAGCCGAGATAGTCCGACATAACGACCCGCACAGGCAACTGTGCGGGCGTTCTTTTTTATAGAACCGCGTGGTAGTGTTTTTGCATGCGGATACTGATGATCAGCACGGATAGAAATTTGTGTAAAGCGGGGAGTCAATCGCGTCTGCGGCTCGAAAAGTACGCGGCCGGGGCGGGGGAGATCGATGTGATTTTGTTCAGCCTCCGGAGCCGTAAATTGGCACCTGTGGATAACTCCAGAGTGCGTATTTACCCGACCAACTCGTTGTGGCGAGTTTTTTACATGCGGGACGCTCTTCATGTTGCCCGGACACTTGCCAAGCCCGACGTGGTGACTGCGCAGGACCCGTTCGAGGCGGGCCTGGCCGGCATGCGCATCGCAAAGCACTTTGCCGTGCCGCTGCATGTGCAGGTGCATACTAACTTTCTCGCACCCTCTTTTATACGCCGCCACTTCCCTCTTAATTTCATCAGATTTTATATAGCGGGCTTTGTTCTCCCTTATGCTGCGCGCGTCCGCACGGTCTCGAACTCGATCAGAGACGCATTGGTTAAAAAATACCATCCGACTTCCCCGCCCTCGGTGCTGCCGATATTCGTCGACGTCCAAAAATACAAGCACGCACTGGCGCCCGAATCGCTCAAGGCAAAGTTTGCCAAGTTCGAGAGGAAGGTGCTGGTGGTCTCGCGGCTCGAGAGCGAGAAGAACGTCGACCTCGCCATACACGCGTTTGCGGAGGTCGGGGCCGACAATGCTTGCCTCATCATCGTCGGCAGCGGCTCCGAGCAGGCATCGCTCGAGCGTCATGCACGCGAGCACGATCTGCTCGACGGCCGGATATTTTTTGAGGGCTTCCAGGATCCGACGCCGTACTACAAGATAGCGGACGTTGCCCTCTTCCCCTCCGACTCCTACGACGGCTACGGCATGGTGATTATCGAGGCGCTTGCGGCAGGCATACCGGTCGTCTCAACCGATGTCGGCGTTGCGCGCGAGGCCGGAGCGATCATCGCTGCACCTACGCACTTTGCGCACGTGCTGGCGCAGCTCCTCGAGGCGCCCAAGGAAGAGATCGTGCTCAAGAACTATCCGTACGCGAGCGAAGTTCAATATGTGCGGGAGTGGGTCGCCGATGTGGCCGCGGCCGCCTCGCAAAAGCCGTAAAAATCGCTATACTCAAATCTCATGGATGCAAAACCTTTGGTCGGATTCGTCGGACAGGGCTTTATCGGCAAGAGCTATGCCGACGATTTTGAGAAGCGAGGGTTCTCGGTCGTGCGCTACGGCTTGGAGCCCGAATACGCCGGCAACAAAGAAAAGATAAAGGACTGCGGTATCGTGCTTATCGCCGTCAATGCGGGCACGGTCCCTGCGGGCGCTGCGCGCGACGACGGGCATCCGGCCGTGCGCTTTGACGACAGCAATATCCGCAGCACGCCGGCGCTCGCCCGGCCCGGTGCTATTGTCGTCATAAAGTCCACGATGCCGCCGGGCACGACCGCCTCTATCCAGGAGCAGTACCCCGACCGCATCGTCCTGCACTCGCCGGAGTTCCTGCTCGAGACCACCGCGGCCAAGGACGCCTCAAAACCCGAGCGCAATATCGTCGGCCTCCCCAAAGAAACCCCCGACCAACGCAAAGCCGCAGAGTTGTTCCTGTCGCTCCTGCCCCAAGCGCCGTACACGCTTATCACGACATCGGGCAACGCCGAGCTCATTAAGTACGGCAGCAACGCGTACTTGTTTACGAAGATAGTATTCTCCAATATGTTCTTCCAACTGGCCGAGAAGTACGGCGGCGATTGGGAGATCGTTCGCCAAGCGATAGCGGCCGACCCGCGCATCGGCCCTTCGCACATGGACCTGCACCGTAAGGACGATCCGGCCGGAGTATTTAAGCGCCGCGGCGCGGGGCGCAGCTGTTTTATCAAGGACTGGGCGGAATTGAGCGAGCTGTACGCGCGCGACTTCCCCGACGATCGCAGTACCATACAGGCTTTGCGCGGGTTCGAGTATAAGAATGCCGAGCTTTTGCGCGAGTTCGACCGCTATGTGAACCTGCTTGAGGGCGTGTACGGCAAGGATACCGGGAAAATAAGATGAAAGAATATGATTTTGCGGTAGAGCTGGTCCGCAAGGCGGGCGCACGACTGACTGCGGCGCACCGTGGAGCTACTATTGTGTCACACAAAGGCGATGACGCGCGCGATATCGTGACGAACCTTGATATAGAGGTCAGTGAGTTTTTACGCAACGAGATACAGCGGGCCTTCCCCGATCACCGCGTGTATTCCGAAGAAGACGCAAAAGGGGCCGAGGCGCGCATGAACGGATTTGAATGGGTGCTCGATCCGATAGACGGCACGGCGAATTTTTCCCGCGGAGTGCCGCATTTTGCGGTATGCGCGGGGCTCTTAAAAGACGGCGTGCCAGTGGCGGGCGCGGTTTACAACCCCGTCACAGACGAGCTTTTTAGCTTTGAGGAGGGGAAAGGCGTGTTCTTAAACGGCGCTCCGGTACATGCCCTCACAGTACCCGAGCTATCCGAGGCGCATGCGCTCGTTATCATCGGCCATAGGGCTCCTCTGTGGGGTTGGGGACTGGCGGTGTATCGCAGTTTCCTTGAGCGGCTCAAAAAAGTGAAAGGATTCGGCTCTTCCTCGCTCGACCTGTGCTTCTTGGCGGCGGGGCGGGTAGACGTCGTCGTCTACGGCACGCTCTCGACACGCGATATCGCGAGCGCAGTAGGCATGGTGCGCGCGGCGGGAGGCGAGGTGTACGCGGTACGCACCGGCGAGCCCGCACTTATCTCGACCGAGGCGCAGCCTATTGTGGCAACGTCGAACAAAGCTTTGTTCGAAAACCTGAAGCCGTTTTTGCACGCCGACCTACTTCCCTCCTAGTATCTCCTTTTGGCGCGCCTTTTCGTCGTCTGACCGCAGCCGCTCGAGCCCTCCCATGTAGGAGTCGATAATTTCTTTTGGTACCGGCTTGTCTTTGAGCACCGCATCCATCGCGTGCGTCCATAAGTTGATGCGATGCCGGGTCAGCTCGTGGAGATTCCCGGAGGTCTTCCCGAGCGCTTCGGCATGGAAGGCGAGCAGATAGCCGATCTTATATATGCGCATAAGCCTGAGCGAAAGATACTCCTCTTCGGTGCGATTGTTCCTGACGTATTCCGCGAGGGTGTGCTCGAGCTCCGGATTGTGATGGATCATAAAATTAAGAAACCGCGCCCAGCTCTCGTACTTGTTGCCGAAGTGGATCGAAGCGTAATCGAGCAAAAACAGATCGCGC
>Ga0265314_10005375_pt1 | contig 11580 bp, 11 predicted proteins | sample 4126metaG_FD_203106 | JGI IMG/M metagenome (GOLD analysis project Ga0265314, IMG submission 203106) | Rhizosphere microbial communities from Carex aquatilis grown in University of Washington, Seatle, WA, United States - 4-1-26 metaG | ecosystem: Host-associated > Plants > Roots > Rhizosphere >... | reverse complement strand
GGCGAAATAGGTCGCGAAGTCGGCCGCCTTGCCCGCGAGGCCGGCCTCGTGCCAGCGCGTGCCCGCCACGCGCACGATCCGCACGCCGCGGCGGATTTCCCGACGCGGGACATCCGGCAGCCCGGGATGGCTCGTGATCACGGTCACGTCGAGTCCGCGGGCGGCGAGCCCCTCGGCGAGGTCGGTGAGCAATTGCGCGGTCGCGGGCTCGTCCGGCCAGTAGAAGCGGTTGAGAAAAATCGCCCGCATGGTCAGGATGAAGCGGCGCGCAAGCGGCGGAGTTCCTCAGTCGTGAAAGCCTCGTAGCGCGCGAGCAGCCGGCAGTAGCGCAGGCCGGGCCGCCCATCGAGAAATCCGCGGCGCAACACATACTGATAAACGAAACGGAACCACGGCCGGGCGGGCAGCGCGTAGCTGAGCTGCTTTAGGGCGCGGCGGCGGCGCAGGCGTTCGCCGGCGAACAGATCGCGCAGGGGCGCGCGACTCGCGCCGGAGAAATGCTGCTTCGCCTCGGCCCGGGCGTAACGTCGGTGCTTCTCGAGCCATTCTGCCTCGCCGCCCGAGGACAGGTCGTGGAGGTAGTTTGCGCGCAACGGCGCGAGCCGCATGCCGGGCGCCTCGCGCTGGCCATGGCCGACCTCGATGAACTCGAACTGCGGCGCGCGGACGAAGCGCGCCTGCCACGCGGGAAAATCGGTGCAATGCGGAATCCAGCGGCCCAAGAACATCATCTTCGGCGCGACGAGGCAGCCGTCGAGGTCGGTGCGCGTGGAGGCGGCGCGACACTCGGCGTCGAGCTCGGGCGTGAGTTGTTCGTCGGCGTCCAGATGAAAGACCCACGGGTGTCGGAAGGGGATCGTGCGCTGCGCGTGGTTCCGCTGCGCGGCGAAATTGTCGAACGGGCGTTCGAACACCCGTGCGCCGGCCGCCCGCGCCAGCTCGACGGTCCGATCGCGCGAGCCGGAGTCGAGCACCACGAGGTCGTCGCAGGCGCGGGCCGACGCGAGGCAGCGCGGCAGGTCGCGCTCCTCGTTCAGCGTGAGGATCAGGACGGAATACATGCGGTGGGACGGACGGGCGACGCCGCCTAGACCGGCGCGGCGTCCGGCGACGTGAGCGCGGCGGAGCGCTCGGGCTTGGTGGGAGACGGCGCCTCGCGGTCGCGCAGGCGGCCGTATTGCACGGCGCAGAAAAAGCAGAGCCACCACGAAAATACGACGGCGAGATTGCCGAACGGAAATTCCACCCAGGCGTAAAGCAGGACGAGGGCGCAGCCGGTCAAGAGGTAGGAGGGCAGCATGCCTTCGAGGTGCCGCCGTCGCAGTCGCAGGAGGGGCACGAGGCCGCAGAGCCCGAGGAGCGCCGTGCCGACGAGGCCGTGTTCGGCGAACGACTGCAGCCAGTCGCTGTGGGCGTCGTGGTAGAAGACGGGCAGCCGGTCCGACCCGGGGACGCGCGTGTTGTAAATGGTGAACACATGGGGATAGGAGGCCATGCCCCAGCCGAACCAGAGCTTGTCCTTCGCCATGCTCAAGGTGTTCTCGTAAAGCACGGCGCGCGAGCCGATGCCGCCGAGGGCGCGCATTTCCTCGACCTGCTCGCGCGTCACGGCCACGCGCATCACGATGCTTTCGCGCGCCACAAACCACACGCCCGCTGCCGCCAGCACGACCGCCGCCACGGCTCCGCCGAGGGGCAGCGCGATGGATTCATGGTAACGTCGGCGCTGTTTGATGAGGCGGCCGATCCAGTGCAGCCACGCGCCGCCGAGCAGCAGCACCGTGAGCGCGGTGCACGACCGCGAGGTGCTCAGCGGCACGGTCGCGGCGAGCAGCAGCACGGTCACGAGGCCGCCGAACACCGGCGAGTGGAAAAAATCGCGCGACTCGTGCCGCCGCGCGTAGTGCCAGAGGAGCCCGAGGCACGCCGCCATCATCAGCACCATGAAGGAGCCCCAGTGGTTGTGGTAGATGAACGACGCGAAGAAATACGACTGGGGCGAGGCGAACGCGTCGAAAAACAGCCCCCGCGCGTGGGTGAGTTTTTGCACCGTGCCGAAGATCGCGAGCGCGAGCGCATTGCACGCCGCCACGAGGAGCAGTCCGCGCAGGGCGCGCCGCTGGCGGATGACGAGGGCGAGATTGAAGCACGAAATCCAGATGGCGTCGAAAAACCACAATGCCTGCCACGCGAGCGCGGGCCGGGCGGAGCTCGGCAGGCCGGGCCGGGCCCCGTCGTTCACCAGCAGGGTTTCGGCGCCGAATTTGATCTCGCGAAAGCTCGGGTTGAGGCAGCCGGCGGCGACGAGGAGGTTGAAGGCCACGAACGGCCACAGCCAGAAGACCGGGCGCAACCAACCCTCTTTTCGCGCCTCGCGATCTTGCAGCGCGGTGAGCATGAGGAGCAGCCCGATACTGCCCCACCAGGCCAGCAGCGACCGGAGCGATTCGGCGCCGCCGCCGAAGCCCCACGTGATCGCCACGAGGTAAATTCCCAGGTGCAGCAGGACCGCCCACTCGAGCGGGCGCAGCGGACGCTGGCTGGGCGACACGCGGGCGCCGACGCCCGGAGCGTATTTGAGGTCGCTTTCGTCCAGCACCCGGTGCCGGCGCCTCACGGCTGGCCTCCCTGCAGCTGCCGGTAAAATTCCGCGAGGTCGCGGGCCGACTTGTCCCACGAAAATTCGCGCACGACCCACTCGCGCGCGCGACGGCCGCGCTCCTGCAGGCGCCGGGGGCCTTCCGCGGTGGCGGCGCGGAGCGCGGCGGGATATTTGCCCCACGGCACGCACCAGCCGCGGTCGCCGGTGTTGAGGGCGCTCCATGGCGTCGAGTCCGTCACGAGCGCCGGCACGCCGTGCGCCATCGCCTCGGCGATGACGAGGCCGAAATTCTCGCTGTGCGAGGGCAACAGGAAAAGCGAGGCGACCGCATAGGGCGGCGGGCGGTTCGTCCCGTCGAACGCCAGCACCCGGCCCGCGCCCGACGCGCGCATCACGTAGCGCTCCAGCATCTCGGCGTTGTAATCCTGCGGGATGCCCACGAGCAGGAGCAGCCAGTCGCGGGGACCGTGCTCGAGCCACAGGTCGATCAGCTCGAGCACGCGTTTCTTCTGGTGAAACCGCGAATAGAACAGCGCCACCGGCTGCCGGGCGACGGCGGGGCAGGCGGTATTCCAATACGCGGAGGCGCGCGCGAGATCGCTCAAGTCGGGCTCATCCACGCCATTTGGCGCGACGCAGACCGGCTGCTTGAAACCGAGCCGGCGGATGTCCTCCGCCTCCTCGACGCTCGTGGCATGCCAGCCTGCGGCAGCCTCGCAGGCGCCCGGATGCACCAATGCCCGCGCGATTTTTTTCCGCCACCCGTGCCGGCGCCACGCCCACGGGCTCATCATGCCGCGGGGCGAAAGCACCAGGGGTGCGCCGTGCCGCGCCGCGCTACGGTGCGCGTAGTGGAGCGTGCGCAGCCAGAGCGAGTGATGGTGAAAAACCGCGGCGTCGCTCGCCTGCAACGCGGCGCTCATGCCCGCCGACGGGCAGAGGCGCTGTGGCCAGTCGCGCCGGTAGGTCCGCACTGTCAGCCCGCCCTCGACGCGATCGGGTTGCGCCGCGGGGTCGCTGGTGACCAGCTCGACTTCGTGTCCGCCGCGGGCCAGCGCCGCGCTCAACGCGTAGATGGATTTGCTCGGGCCGCCGTGCTCCTCGGCGAGACTCGGCACGATCTGGCAGATTTTCATGAAGCGGCCGGCTCGATGCGATCGCGCACCGGACGGCAGGGATGACCGATGCAGATCATGCGCGCGGGCAGATCGCTCACGACCACGGAGCGGGCGCCGACCACGCAGCATTCGCCGATGGTGACACCGGGCCCGACGTAAACATCCGCGGCAATCCACGCATTTTTTCCGATCGTGATCGGACTGGTGACGAGTGGCATGCTCCAGCGGTTGTAGTCGTGAGTGCCGGCGCAGAGATGCACGCCCTGGCTCACGTTGGCGCCATACGCGAAGGTGATTTTGGCGAGATTGTAGACGGTCACGTTTGGGCCGATCATGGCGCGCGGCGCGAGCGAGAGGTTCCAGGGAAACGTGATGCGGGCGGTCGGAAAGACGACAACCTTGGTGATGTCGGGGATGTCGGCACCGAAGAGCCGCAGAAGCCGCGCCCGAAACCGGTGCAGCGGGCGGGGGCTCCAGCGAAAGACGGTGGCCTGCACGGCCGCCCACAGCGTCCGCAACACCACCTCGCGGCGCGGATAGGGCGTCACGCAGTTTTGGCCGAGATAGGGAGCTTCAGGCGACATGGGAGGATGAATTACCAGAGGAAGCCGTGCATCACTTCAATGTCGAAAAATCCTCGAGCAGACGCGAGGCGAACTCGGGGAAATCGTAAACCCGCGTGTCCGCCCGGGCCGCGGCCGAAAGCCGGCTGCGGTGGGCGGGGTCCGCGAGCAAGCCCGCGAGCGCGGCGGCGAGCTGGGCCGGGGCGTCGGCGGCGGTGTGGTCGAACACCGTGCCGTTTGTTTCGTGGCGGACGAAGTCGGTGAAACACGGCAGTTGCGATACGACCGGCACGGCGCCGGCGGCCATCGCTTCCGCGACTGCGACGCCGAAGGTCTCGCCGCGCGCGGCGAGGCTCGGATAGCAGAAGACGTCGATCTCACGATAAACGGCGGCGAGTGCCGCTTCGTCGAACACCGGTGCGCGCAACACGAAACGGTCGCGCGGCAGGGCGGCGGCGAGCGCGCGATCCAGTTTTGCCGCGTAGGCTTCGCCCGAGCCACCCCGCGCGATGTCGCTCGGCCCGCACAGCAGCACGCGCCACGGCGGCAGATCGCGGTGCGTGGCGAGCAGCGCGAGGGCGGCCACGAGGAGATCGAGTCCTTTTTCGCGATGCAGGCGTCCGACATAGCCGATGGTCACGGCGCGATCGACCACGCGCTCCCGGGGCGGAGCGGCGAGCCGGCTCCACGCGATGGGATAGCCGAAAATTTTGCTGACAGCGGCGAGCCGGAAATTTTCCGCGGCGAGGGCCGTGCACACGGCCGAGCTCACCGCGATGACGCGGTCCACACGGCGGTAAAAGCGATACTGGCCCTTCGGCATGCGGCCGGGCATCACGACGAGGCGTCCCGCGCCGCGCCGCCACCAGCCCAGCCAGATCGGCAGCGTCACCGCGTTGACCACGGTCACATCGGCGCGCGGGAGATTGCGCCAGACGCGGCAGCTCCACCAAAAATCTCGCCACAGGTTTCGGATGAGGCGCGAGGTGTGCGGATAGCCGCGGAGCCGGAGATGATGCACGCCGTCGCGCCGCTCTTCGTCGGGCCAGTCCGGCCATTGGCGCGAGATCACGCAGACGTCGTGGCCGCGCGCGGCGAACTCGAGGGCGAGGCCATGCCAGGATTTTTCCGTCGCCCCGCCGGCGGCCGGCGGCATCGGCAGAAAAAATCCCATGACCAGGTTGATGCGCATCTCAGGAGGGCAGGTCCAGCAGGTGGCGGACAAAAGGTGGGATGGTCACGGTTGAAAAGGCACGGTCAGACGGGGATCGTGGCCAGCGCACACAGCAAGCCGGCCGAGGTTTGCTCGTAGGTGTAGCCGGCGATGCGCGCGGCGACGCGCGGTTTGAAGGCGGAAAGGTCGGCCGCGAGCGCGGCGGCAAGCCGGTCGCGCAAATCCGCCGGCTCGTCGGCGCGAAACACCCAGCCGGTGACGCCGTCGGTGACGAGGTCGCGCTGGCAGCCGACGCGGTCGCTCACGAGACAGGGCACGCCGAGGTGCATCGCCTCGTTGACGGCGAGGCCCCAGGTCTCATAGCACCCGCGCGAGGGCAGGACAAAAATATCCGCCGCCAAATAGCGCGCGGGCATCTCGCTCTGGTTGGCGAACGGCAGGAAATGCACGGTCCCGGGCGGGGCATCCTGAGCGAGCTGGAGGAGCGCGGGTTTTTCCTCGCCGTCGCCGACGAAGACAAGCGCCGCGTGGCGGGGGTGCAGCGCGAGGAAGGCGGCGAGGAGTTCGCGGGGCTGTTTGGCGGGGACGAATTTGCCCGCGAAGAGGACGACGCGGGTCGAGGCCGCGAGGCCGAGTTCGGCGCGCAACGCCGCGGCGCCGGCGCGGTGCGCTGGTGCCGTCGCATCGAAGAGTTGGCGATTGACGGCATGCGGGGCGAAAAAAAGCTTTTCCTCCGGCACGCCCAGCACGGTGAAGTAGTCCCGGTTCGCGGCGCCGACCGGCAGCAGGGCGGCGAACTGCGCATACAGCAGCCGCAGCGCCAGCCGGGCGGCCGGTCGCGGGGTGCCACGCCCGAGCAGATGCGAGTCGCCGCGAAAGAGCAGCGGCACGCCGTGGAGCCGCGCCCACAGCATCCCACGGAGATGGCTGGAGGATTTGTAGCCGAAAAACAGGATCGCCGTCGGCCGCCACGCGGCAAGCCGCGCCGTGAGCGCCGGGTTGCGCAGCCCGCCGAAGCGGTGCGTGCCAGGATCGCGGGCGACGTTGGGCACGAACTCGGAGTCGTAACCGGTCAACAGATCGACGTCCCACTTGAACGTGGCTTGAAATTGCGGATCGCGTTGCGCCGTGACGCCAAATTTCCAGAGGTAAAAGACCCGGAATTCGAGCGCGGTGTGGGCGCGAAGCCAGGCAAACCACGGACTGTAATACTGCGTCGGGTGCGACAGCACGATCGCGACGCGATGGGCGGCCGCGACTGCGGCGGGACGGTCGGAAACGGGTGCGGCAGGTGGAGTCATCCGCCGATGAAATTACGGAGAACAAAGGGCACGCCGATGACCGCGATGCAGGCTTGGTAAAACGAACTGATCCAAGCTGCCATCGTCAGCTCCGACTGAAACGACCAGGCCATGAGCACGATGAGGAACAGGCCGGGATACGAGAGAATGGGGCTGTTGCGCGACCAGTCGCCGATTTTTTTTATCCAGAACCCCTGCGCGAACGCGAGCAGGACGATGCCGAAATAACCAAAGTTGGCGTAGGCTTCCGCGAGCAGGCCGAAGGCAATCGTCGTCCTGGCGGTGTCCTCCGGGCTTTGCAGGCCGTAGTAAACGGAGAGGCGATAGGTCGCGATGTGCGAGGGTGGCTTGCCATGCCAGAAAAAACTCGGGATGAGTTGCGCCGGGACGTAGCCGTAAGTTTCGCCGTCGAGGTAGGGCTGGCGCGCGGGGGTGCAGTCGGCCACGAGACACAACATGTGAAAGAGGGACGTGCGCTCGAGGAGGAGGGCTCCTTCGCGTTTGTCCTTGATCCGCTCGTCTTCGGGGTCGGGACTCACGGCGTAGCCGACCCATTCCGCATAGAAGGCTGGCACCTCGGTGAGGGTGGGCATGGGCGTGCCGCCCTCCCAGTATTTTGCCCGCATCACGCTCTTTCCGGTGTGCAGGAGGGCCACAATCGGCAGCACAATGACCAATGGCAGGATCGGGATTTTTTTGCCACCGGAGATGTAGCCAAGCAGCGCCAGAATCAAAATGGACAACCCGCCGATGAGCAGCAGCGCGGCCCAGCTGAAGATCACCTGGAGCACGAGCTGGAACACGAAGATGCCTTTGCGATACCTGGGCAGCGTGCCCTGGCCCCACATGCGGCTCTGGATAAAGGTGCTGATGATCCCGACGCCGAAAGACACGGCGCGAATCGCGGGATTGAGGTCGTAGGGGATCCAGTCGGTGAATTGGCTGATAATGGTGTAGGCCGTCGTGATGATCATGCCATAGCCGAGGTAATTGGCGATGTTCGCGGTCATGATCTCCCGCGTCCAGTTGGGCGACGTCTTGGCCCGGCCCCGGGTCATCGCGTAGGAGACGTTCGCGACCAGCTGAAACAACAGCACCCCGGTCGCGGCGCGCATGATGGTGTCTCCGGGATAAAGTTGCAGCTGGCGGTGACCGCTGAGCAGCGGAATCGCATACGTGTTGATCCCGGTGAGCATGAGGACTTCGAAGACCGGGAAGCGGTTGTCGGCGCGCTTCGCCCAAAGGAGGGAGGGAAGGGCGGCGCCCACGATCATCAGCAGGCCACAGTAGAGAAAGACGGGGTCGTCGACTTTGGCGGTCTTGGCATAATAGATGAGCGCCACCGCGAGGGCGCCCAAACCACCGCTAAAAAGCTTGTTGCCGGACTGGCCCGATTTTTTCGTCGCGACCGCGATGTTGCCCAGCCCCGACGTTTTAATGGGCGGCGCGATCTCCGGCGGGGGAATATCTTCGGATTCGGTCAAAGGCGAGGGTGGGGCGGCGCGAAGACGCCATCGAACAAACGGCGCTGTGCGCCCGTCAATATGTGGGCGAGAAACTGCGCGTCAAAAAATGTCTCATTGCGGTGTGGCCGCGAACCGGGCCGTTCACGATAGTCGGTCCGCCACGGATCCTGGGAATCGAAGACGTAGGGCGTGCCGAACCACGCAGGCCAGATGCGGCCCAACGGGAAGGTCACAAACTGCATGTTGGAAAAATACACGAGATCGATCCGCTTCTGCCGGATGAGTCGCGCGCCGGCGAAAAGAAAATGCAGCCAGCAGCGCAACCGACGTTGCGCACGCCGACCCGCCGCTTCCACGGCAACGGCTGCGCCGGGCAGTGCACCACCTCGATGTCCGGCGGCACCGTCTGCTCCAACTCGGGTTCACGCACGCCGTCCTGCGAGGCGGCGGCGACGCAGAGCACCACGGGGTCCCAGCCGAAGTTCCGGTAATAGGGTAGGCTCATGCGCGCGCTGCATGTCGGGCGCGTTGACCGGCGGCCAGTGCAGCGAGACGATGAGAACGCGGCGGAGCGGTGCAGGCATCGGGCGCGTCAGAGCTCGAAGTAGTATTCGACGGGCGTGAGGAAGAACGAGACAAAGGCGGGCGAGAGCACGGGTTGGGTCCACGGCGGCACGGGCTCCATCTGCGAACGATACTCGGCGAGCGCCCGGCGCTTGAGGGCGGCATCGCCGGCGAAGTTGAAGCGCCACACCCGCCGGCTGGTGCAGAGCGGCCGCAGCAACCGGACCGGACTCCACCACGCCCAGATGGGAAACTCGTAGAGCCGCGGCGCGAGGCCGGTGGTCTGCAGCGCCGATCGCACCAGCCGGAACGCGGCTTCGTGCTCGCTGCTGCCGTCGCGCCGGTAGGGCAAAAAAATCTCGTCGGGGCGGAGGGCGGTCAGCGCGGCGGCGAGCCGGGCGACGAGCGCGGCGGCCTCGGCCGGCGCGAGCCGGTCGAGCGTGCCATCGCGGGCGAGGAGGAAGGTCGTCTCCGCCCCTTCCACGCCGAGCGTGTGCAGCGCGCGGTGTTCCTCCTCGGCACGCTGCTTTGCGAGCGCCTCCGGCGTCAGCTGCGGGTGATGCGGATGCGATCCGCTGCCATCGGTCACCACGACGACATGCACGCGCTGGCCGTCGCGCCGCTTGCGGGCGACGAGCCCGCCGCAACCCAGGGGGCCGTCGTCCTGATGCGGCGCGATGACGAGGGCGACGGGATGCGCGGCGGATGGCGGCGCATAGACGCGGCTGCGGGCGGCGAGCGCGGTTCGCAGCGCCGCGTGCAGCGCGCGGCGCACGCCGAGTTTGACGCGGGGAAAACGCAACGCGAGCAGCGCGACGGCGGCGAGCAGAAGACCGATGAACATCAGGGAACGGCCGCGGGAAGGGAACAATTCAACCGCGGCGCAGGAGGCGTTTCCACCAGCGGTTGTGGGCGAGGGCGGTGAGGGCTTCGCTCCAGTCGACCATGCTGGCGTTGAGGTCGTGATCGCCGCGCTGCGCCGGCGGAATATCGTCCGTCTCCACGCGGCGGACCAACTCGGGCAGACGCTCGTAGAAATCGGCGCACCGATACGGCGGATGCAGCGACCAGCGGCCCGGGGCTGCACCGAGAAATTCCCGGCGCACGAGGCCGCGGGCCCGCATCTCCGAGGTGAAAAGATGCTCGGGCAAATCTTCCGGCGGATTGCCCTCGACCCGCGCTTTGATCCGGTCGCGCCACGCCGGGGGCCGCCGCGGGGCGAGCGCGCCGATCGTGGCGGCAAAGTGCCGGCGGCTCAGGAGAAAAAGCCGCGTGCTCATCGTGTCGAAATTCTGCACGACGAACGCGCTGGGTTCTGGTGCCGCGGATGGGCGCGGTGGGATGACGTCGATCGGTGGCGGACCGGACCGTGGCGCCGTGAACAGGACTGCGGGATGCGCGGCCATGTGCGCGGTGGCCTCGGCCAGCCACGTGGTGCTGCCGCCGCCGAAAAACATGTCGGAGTCGGCGTGCAGGACGTAGTCGTGCCGCGCCTCGGCCAGCGCGAAAAAATACGAATAATACGGCCCGCCGCGGAAGTCCTTCGCGGGCACGCGCCGCCCGCCGAAAAATTCGGCCGCCACTTTCGCCTGCGCCTCCGCACCGTAGTCGACCGTCACCACCCGCGCGCCGGGCAGCGACTGAGCGAACGGCAGGAGGCGGTCGCGGCCCTCCTCCCAGCGTTCGGAAAAACGGCCGGAACTCCGGTGGAAATCGACGGTGAGCAGCAGCTCCGCGAATTGTCCGCGCCAGGCGCGCACCTGGTGCGGCAGCAGGTGCTGCGCGTGCCGATAGTCGGAGGGGGCGAGGCTGATCTGCAGCGTGACCGGGGGCGCGCTCATGGGGCGGGAGGTTGGTCGGTGCGGGCGAACAGCGCCGTGCACCAGCCGAGCACGGGATTGTGCCGGCATTTCTCGTAAAAATCCACGAGCCGGAGTCCGCGGGCGTGAAGAAACGCGATCACCTCGGCCGGCGCGGCCTGGCCGACGTAGAGGTCGGCGAAGTTCAGCTCCACCAGCACGGCGCGGATGCGGCGCGCGGCAAACTTCGCCTCGGCGCCGCGGAACACGTGGAGTTCGAAGCCCTGAGTGTCCACCTTGAGCAGGTCGATGTCGTCGAGCTTTTCCTGCGCCGCGTAGTCGTCGAGGCGCAGCACGGGCACGCTGACGGTTTGCGGCGCGTCGTTCGAATCCAACCGCACGCGACCGTGCGAGGTCAGCGGTAGAAACGAATTGAGGGCGTGATTGGCGAAGACCTGGAGCGTGAGGGTGCCGGGGGCGTCGCCGAGCCCGGCATGGTTCAACTTCACGTCGGGCGTCGCGCGGTGGTTCGCCTGGAGAATGGCAAACGTCGCCGGATTCGGCTCGAACGCATGGATGCGCGGCGCGACGAGACACTGGCGGAGCAGATTGATCGTGCCGCCGTCGTTGGCGCCGGCGTCGATGCAGCACGGACGCGACCGCCCACCTACGACAATGCGGAGATCGCGCGCGAGATCCGCGCCGGTGACCAGGCCGCGCGGCAGCCGATGCAGCGAAAAACCGCACTGGGCGAACAAACGTTTGAGCAGTTTTTTCATTTTTGAGAGCACGACAACAGGCGAGAGCGCGGGCGCAATGGCGCCTAGGAGGACGCGGGCAATGGCGCGGCCAGCGCGCCGTGCACGGCGGCGAGCAGGCGCGGCTCCTCTTTTTCCCAGCAGTAAATATTTTCCGCGGCACGGCGGGCGGCCGCGCTCATCGCGGCGAGGCGTGCGGGATCGGCGAGGACGGCGTCGAGTTTTTGCGTGAGGG
>Ga0265314_10005371_pt1 | contig 11584 bp, 9 predicted proteins | sample 4126metaG_FD_203106 | JGI IMG/M metagenome (GOLD analysis project Ga0265314, IMG submission 203106) | Rhizosphere microbial communities from Carex aquatilis grown in University of Washington, Seatle, WA, United States - 4-1-26 metaG | ecosystem: Host-associated > Plants > Roots > Rhizosphere >... | reverse complement strand
CGCGGTTGGAGGGGGTGGGTTATGAGGAGTTGCCTGGGGCGATTCTACAGACGGAGTTGGCGAGCGAGGAGGCGCGGCGGGTTGTGCTGGAGCAGGTGCTTAAGCGCGAGGCGGTGACGACGCGGGAGGTGGTATTGGCGGAGCTTTCGTGGATGAAGGAGGCGGGGGGACTGTTGGAGGAGATGCGGCGGGCGGGGAAGGTGATGGAGGTTTTGGGGGAGGGCGGGGACGTGCAGATTTTGTGGGGGGAATATGCGGAGCAGTTGCGGGCGATGGCGCTGCGGCGGGAGCGTCGCGGGGCGGCGACGGCGGACCTGGCGGCGTTGCAGCGGCATTTGATTCATTGGCAGCGGGTGATGGCGGCGGGGGAAACGGGTGGGGATCTGCTCCGGGTGGAGGATGCGGTGCAGGATGTGCTGGATCAGATGATGGGGCTGAGTTTTACGCTGGAGATGTGGGAGCATGAGATCCTGGCGAGCCGGGTGATGGGGTTTGTGCCGGCGGTGTTGGATGGGTTGTTTAATGGAGGGGGGCAATGGGTGTGGGTGGGAGCGGGGGAGCCGGGAGCGGAGGAGATTGCGTTTTGGCCGCGGCATTTGCTCATGCAGCGCGGCGGGAGGCGCGAGGGGGTGGAATTGTCGGCTTCGGCGAAGCGGGTTGCCGCGTATTTGCGGGAGCGCGGGGCGTCGTTTGGGTTTGATATGCAGGTGGCGCTTTCGATGGATGAGCGGGAGATGGCGGTGGCGCTCAAGGAATTGGTTTTTGCGGGTGGGGAGATTGCGGTTTCGAATGATCAGCTTGGGAGCTTGCGGGAGGTGTTGCGGGTGGCGGGCGTTGCGGAACGGGATGAGCGTCGGGTCCAGAGGCAGGGAGTCGGGGTTCGGGCGGGGCGGGATTGGCGTCGTGGTGGGCGGCACGCGATGACGGCGGGGAATTTGGGTGGGAGGTGGTTTATCTTGCCGGCGGTGGGGAGCGGAACGATGGAGATTGGAGCGATTGAGCGGGCGCAGCAGGCGGCGGATCGGGTGGAGCGGTTTTTGCGGCGGACGGGGTTTGCGTGCCGGGAGTTGCTGGAGGCGGAGGCGGATGGGTCGTGGAGGGATGCGTATGACGTGCTCACGCGGATGGAATGGGCGGGGACGGTGCGGCGCGGGTATTTTGTGGATGGGATAGCGGGGTCGCAGTTCATGACTCCGGGGGTGCGGCTGGAAAACACGAAACACGAAATACAAAACACGAAACACGAAACACGAAATACAAAACACGAAACGGAGGGCGTGTATTGGTTGTCGATGCTGGATCCGGCGAATGTGTGGGCGCGGGCTTCGACGCATTGGGTGAGTGATGCGGGGTTGGCGGCGCGGGTGCCGCGGATGGCGGGGTCGTGGGTGGCGATGGTGGAAGGGCATCCGGTATTGGCGGCGGTGTCCTGGGGGCAGCGGCTGATTCCGTTGCCGGCGGCGGAGGAGTTGCAGATGCGGGCGCTGGGGACGGTGGGGACGCTTTTGGCGCGGTTTCCGCGGTTGAGCCATCCTTTCATGCAGGTGCGGTATTGGGATCAGCAGGAGATTCTGGGGACGCGGGCGGGGGAGATTCTTCATGGGGCGGGGTTCACGCGTGATCCGCAGGGGCTGCGGTTGTATCGGAGTTATGCAATGGCTTGAACCGTGAGCGCGGCGCGAAACGCCTAATTAGGTGTATGGCGATGCTGCATTCGGCTGGCATTAGGGCTGGTGCGGCTGGACAATGAGGGGCGACCGGAGCCCTTCTGAAATCGCGTGCGCCCTGGCGTGGCGTCCGTCGTTGGCCGTGGTTCAATTCTGCAGGAGATTTGTTATGCGTATTGGCTCGGGGGTATTGGCACCTGGTGTTGCGTGTCTGGCCCTGGCTGTGTGTATTGCGGCAGGTGCACCTGCGGCCGATGGTCCTGGACCCACGCCGCATGCGACGCCGGATGCAGCGATTGATGGCAAGGGGGCCTTTGCGACGGGGAAGTATCGCGATCTGTTTGTGGAGAGCGGACATTCCGAGGCGGAGGTGGATGCGAAGCTCAACAAAGCGTTCGACCAGCTTTTTCATGGCGATGCGAGCACGCAGACGCTTTATTTTGAGAACGGCAAGAATGATGACGGGCCGATGGCGTATATCGAGGATTTTAACAATCGCGATGTGCGAACGGAGGGGATGTCGTACGGGATGATGATCGCGGTGGAGATGGGGAAGAAGGCGGAGTTTGATGCGCTGTGGAACTGGGCGAATACGTATATGTATTACGCGGATCCGGGGAGCCCGAATGCGGGGTATTTTGCGTGGACGGCGCAGCCGAATGGCCAGCATGCGACGACGGGGCCGGCGCCGGATGGGGAGCAGTACTTTACGATGGCGCTGTATTTTGCGGCGCATCGCTGGCCGGGAGGGAAGGGGATTTATGACTACAAGGCGCGGGCGGACAAGCTGCTGGTGGACATGCTGCACCATCCGGGCGGGCGCAACAACATGTTCAACACGGCGGTGAAGGAGGTGCGGTTTGTGCCGGGGACGGGGACGGCGGGGAGCACGGATCCGTCGTATCATTTGCCGGCGTTTTATGAACTGTGGGCGCGGTGGGGTCCGCAGGAGGATCGGCAGTTCTGGCTGGATGCGGCGACGGCGAGCCGCGATTTGTTTGCGAAGTCGTCGAATCCGGAGACGGGGTTGTGTCCGGATCAGTGCTCGTATGCGGGGGCGCCGGGGAGGTCGGCGTTTCAGGCGGATGCGTGGCGGTGCCAGAGTAATTGGTCGGTGGATTGGGCGTGGTTCCAGAAGGACCCCCGCGAGAAGGAGCGGAGCGACAAGGTGCAGGCGACGTTTGCTTCGAAAGGGATGGATACATATCCGGAGAAGATGAGTTTGGATGGGACGCGGGTGATCAGCAGCCGGCATGTGGTGGGACTGGTCGCGACGAATGCGGCGGCGAGCCTGGCGGCGACAAATCCGCGCGAGAAGGATTTTGTTGAGGCGTTGTGGAACGCCCCGATTCCGGATGGGCAGGACCGGTATTATTCGGGGTGTTTGTATTTGATGAATTACATGCACGTGGCGGGGAGGTTTCGGATCTGGTGAGGGCGTGGCAGCGAGCTGGCGGTGTTTCAGGTCGAGGCAGATTTGCAAAGGTCGCTTCTGTATACTCTGGATATGTCACATCAAGCTCATGACTTGACGAGTCTGGCGCTGGCGCGGCGAATCGCGGAAGGACTTGAAACCCATCCGGAATGGATCGTTCTGGCGCGGGGGAATCTTCGCCGGTGGTCGGAACAGAACGCCCAGGCGCCGCGTCTTTTGGCCTGCTATGCGGAGTGGTCGGAGATTCTTGAGGGGCCGATGGAGGAGCTTCGCCAGCGGCTGCTGGACGAAGGAGATGAGGGGCAGCGCTTGCGACAGAACTCGCCGTTCGCGGGGGCTTTGTCTACCGCGGAAGTTCGACGCATAAAGGGCGGGAGACTGCCACGGGGGTCGGTGATGTGATTGGGTCGGGGACGCTGGCGGAAATCGCGAAGTGCCGGGCCTTCGGCCCTCGGCGGAAAAATGGGGGACACGACCGACACCTGACGGTGTCGGCTATTAACTGACGGGGCTTCGCCCCTGGAGAATGGGGGATCGTGGTGACTGCCGGGATTTGTGCGGGGAGGGGAAGTGTGGGATTATTGCGGCGACGTCGCGATTGCGTACCCGGAAGTGCTTGCCAAACGGAGGTTTCATGACTGCCGCTGCGATGGGCGATCCCTCAAAGGCTCCAGGCCGATCGAACCAGGGCCATCTTCAGGCTGAGCCCTGCATCATTACGATTTTCGGGGCGACGGGCGATCTGACGATGCGGAAGCTGTTGCCGGCGATTTACAATTTGACGCGTGACGGGCTTCTGCATGAGAACACGGTGGTGGTGGGTTTTGCGCGGCGGCCGAAGACGGACGAGCAGTTCCGCAACGAGATGCTGGAGGGGATCAACAAGTTTTCGCGCAGCAAGCCGGCGGATGCGGAGCTCTGGAAGAAGGTGGCGTCGAAGCTGTTTTATCACCAGTCGACGTTTGAGGATGCGGAGGGGTACAACCGGCTGGCGCAGCGGTTCAAGGAACTGGATACGCAGTTCAACATCGGGGGGCGGCGGCTGTTTTACCTGTCGACGAGCCCGACGGAATTTGCGTCGATCATCACGCACCTGGGCGAGGCGGGGCTGGGGAATATTGATCCCTACTCCCCCACCGCGTGGCGGCGGATCATCGTCGAGAAGCCATTTGGGCGGGACCTTGTGACGGCGCACGAGCTCAACGAACAGATTGGGCGCGTGTTTGATGAGACGCAGGTGTTCCGCATCGACCATTACCTGGGCAAGCAGACGGTGCAGAACATGCTGGTGTTCCGGTTTGCCAACGGGCTTTTTGAGCCGGTGTGGAATCGAAATTATGTGGATCACGTTCAGATCACGGTGGCGGAGGCGATCGGGGTGGAGGGTCGCGGGCCGTATTATGAGGTGTCGGGGACGCTGCGGGACATGATTCAGAATCATTTGATGCAGCTCCTCGCGCTCACGGCGATGGAACCGCCGGTGGCGCTGGATGCGGCGGCGATTCGTGATGAGAAGGTGAAGGTGCTGCGGTCGATTCAGCCTCTGACGCCGGAGGAAGTGGCGCGGCGGACGGTGCGCGGGCAATACACGGCGGCCAAGATCGGCGATAAGGATGCAAAGGGATATCGCCAGGAGGACCGCGTCAACCCGCAGAGTCAGACGGAGACATTTGCGGCAGTGAAGGTGCACATTGACAACTGGCGCTGGCAGGGCGTGCCGTTTTACTTGCGGAGCGGGAAGCGGATGCCGCGGCAGGGGTCGGAGATTCACATTCATTTCCGCAACGTGCCGGGGGTGCTGTTTGGGGCTTCGGATCACAAATTGCAGCACAACGTATTGGCGCTGCGGGTGCAGCCGCGAGAGGGCATCTCGCTGTTGATGAACGCCAAGACTCCGGGGACGGTGACGCGCATTGCGCCGGCGCATATGGATTTTGATTATGACGTGGCGTTTGGCAGCTACTCGCCGGAAGCGTATGAACGGCTGCTGCTGGATGCGATCGTTGGGGATTTCACGCTGTTCATCCGGAATGATGAGGTGGAAGGGGCGTGGCGGATCATTGATTCGATTGAGAGCGTGTGGGAAAAAGGCAGCCCGCCGCTGTCGTTTTATCCGGCGGGGAGCTGGGGCCCGGCCGAGGCCGACACGCTGATGACGCGCGAAGGGCGGGCCTGGGACCCGATCGCCCAGTCGCCGCAGGAGCAGCTTTCACTGGATGGGGATGTGTAGCCTGGGATACAATCTGCGTCCGGAGAAGAAAAGATGCCGACTGAGAAACCATCAGACAGGCCATCGCCGCCCCCGTTGCCCGCGACGTCCGCGGTGATTTCGCGGGGCACGTCGCTGCTGAATGTCTGGACGCTGATTGCGCTTGCGGCGCTCCTGGCGGCGGCGATGCAGTGGGATTACATCCTTTCGTGTCGATACGATTTTCTGCGGATTGACTGCATCGCGGCGGGAATTGCCGGGGGCATCGGTGCGGCAGCCTGCCTGGGCGGGGCGATGCATTTCACGGCGCTTGCCACCCCGGGGACATGGTGGCTATGGAAACTGCTGCTGCTGGTGCAGAAGCGACTGCTGATGATTGCGCAATTGCTGGTGATGGCGGTGTGCGTGTTTGCGGCGGGCCTGATTGTATTTCATATGGACATTCCCGGTTCGCAGGCCGCGCTGCAGAACTGGCGACCCAAAGCGGGACAAGCGGTTCTGATGTACTGACTCTCGCCGTGTGTCGCCATGCTTAAAGCTTGCGCAATTCGGCGAGCATTTCCGCGAGGACTGCCGGCTCTTCGAGATTTTCGAGCTGCCCTTCGAATGGGGCGGCGGCCCGAATGACCCGCACGCCGGGGCCAATGGGGCGCCACTGCACATCGTTAGAGGGCCCAAAGAGCGCCAGCACGGGGACTCCCATGGCAGCGGCCAGGTGGGTTACGCCCGAATCGTTTCCCAGGTAGAGCCGGGCCCGCGACATCCGCTCGGCAAGCTCGAAGAGCCCCATGTGCAGATACCATGAGAACTCACCCTGGAGTTCCTCCATGGCCTGCCTCCCCCACCGCTCCTGCTCGGCCTCACCGAGGATGAACGTGGGCAGGATGCCGTTGCGCTTGAGCGACCGACCGAGCGCGACAAAGCGGTCGCGCGGCCAGCACTTGTTGTCGCCGCCGGAGCCGGGATGAATGAGGACCGCCCCATCGGGGTTTGGCCGCATAAGTGGCAGCGCCGGGTCGGGCAAATCAAGTCCGGCGCGTCGGAGCTGTTCCCGGTGCCAGTGGGTCACATGGGCTGGATAATCGGCGGGCGGCCGGGGCTCAAAGAAGAAGAGTCCGTTTGCGCCGCGAAACGCGAGTTTCGCATTATGGGCCCATGCATCCTGACCGGTGGAAACCGCGGAAATCAGGAGGTCCGCATCCGTCCAAGGGGGCTGGGCGTTGGGCTTTTCGGGTGCATCGGGTTCGCGAAACCAGGCCGAGTGGTCGCGGTCGTCGGCGGAGGCGTATTCCTCAACGATACCGAGCATCTGCAGCATTTGGCCGAGATTGGGCCGGGTCACGACCTGAATGGCACATGGGCCGAATCGCTGGCGCAGGGACCTGAACAGCGGCAGCAAAAGAACCGTGTCCCCCAGCGCCGCCTGATGAATCACGGCAATCCGCATCAACTTCCCGGTCTGCATCAACTTTTCGTTCGCCTCCATGCAAATGCGTAAATCTTCAGGAGCCCAGCCGAATCTCCGATATTTTAGCCATCCGGGGCGTTGGCGGACCAGCGCGAGGTCATTTCCGCGCCATTCCGCGCCAAACAAACCGGGTGCGGGAAGTTTCGGTGTCGTTGCCCCCCCGCCGCACTTTTCGGATAATGCAGGTCTACCACAATCCGTCTCGGTTCAGCAGGAAAAAACGAATGCCTATCAACTTCACCAATCACGAAGACCATTTCATGCGGGCCATCGCGCATCATTCAGCGGGCCGCTATTCGGAAGCGGAGGCCGCCTACCGGCAGGTTCTGCAGATGAATCCGAATCATGCCGGCGCGCTTCAGAACATGGGGGTGCTGGCGTTTCAGGTGGGGCGCAATGATGCGGCGATTCCGCTGCTGAAACGGGCGATCGAAGTTGCGCCAAACAATCCGACCATCTACTGCAACCTGGGCGATGCGTATACGGCGCTGCGCCACGGCGATGAGGCGCTGGCCTGCTATCAGAAATCGGTGGCGCTGGATCCGAACATGGCCACCACGCACAACAACCTGGGCATCGTTTATTCGCGCCTGGGCAAGGTCGCCGAAGCCATCAAGTCATGGAAGCGGGCGATCGAGCTTTCGGATCGGCCGATCGGGAATTCCCGGGTGCTTGTGGGTCTCGGCGGCGGCGGCGGGGAATTGGCGAACGAATCCAAGCTGCTGTCGGCGGCCGCGCACAACAACCTGGGCAACGCCTACCTACAGGAAATCGAAGTCGAAATGGCCGTGGACTGCCACCAGAAAGCCTGCGACCTGAATCCGCATTACGCCAACGCCCACAGCAACCTGCTGCGCGACTACACGCATCTGCCCAACGTCCCGAAGGATAAACTCCTGGATCTGCACCGGAAGTGGTGGACCCTTCACGCCTCGAATGTTCAGCCGCTGAAGCGCACCAATGACCCGGATCCGGAGCGCAAGCTGCGCGTGGGCTTTATTTCGCCCGATTTCCGGGAGCACTCGGTCACGCACTTCCTCCTGCCGATTTTTGAAAATATCGACCGTTCGAAGTTTGACCTGGTGTGTTATTCAGGCGTGATGCGGCCGGATGAATTTACGCAGATGCTCGCCAACCGCACAACGCTCTGGCGCAACAGCCTGAGCGCCCAGGACGACGCCCTGGCGAAGATGGTGCAGGACGACAAGATCGATATCCTTTTCGATCTGTCGGGCCACACCAGCGACCACCGCCTGCGGGTGTTCGCGTTCCGGCCCGCGCCGGTGCAGGTGACGTACCTTGGCTACCCGATGACCACGGGCGGCGACTGCATCGACTACCGCATCACCGATCCGATATCCGATCCGCCGGGGATGACGGACTCTCAATACGCGGAAAAGCTCTTCCGCCTGCCGCACACGACGTGGTGCTATCGCCCGCCGGTGAACACCCCGTGCGAAGAAGTTGCACCGTCGGTGCGGAATCCGACGCTGCCGTTCACGTTTGGGTCGTTCAACAACTGCTCGAAGATTTCGGACATTAATTTCCGCATGTGGGCCGGGGTGCTCAAGGCGGTTCCCGAATCGCGCATTTTGCTCAAGGCCTCGGCCATGGCGGACAACAACACGCGGAAAAAGATCCACGCCAATTTCGAGAAGAACGGCGTCGCAGCGGATCGGGTCGTGCTTGTGCCGCAGCAGCTCGACCTGTCGAGCCACTTCGCCTACTACGGCAACATCGACCTGGGCCTCGATACATACTCCTACAACGGCACCACCACGACCTGCGAGGCGATTTGGATGAACGTGCCGGTGCTGACGCTGGCCGGAGACATGCACATTTCGCGGGTCGGGGCGTGCCTGCTGTCGAACGTCGGCCTGGAAGATCTTGTCGCCAATTCGGAACAGGAGTTCATCGACATTGCCGCACGCTATGCGCGGGACAAGGAAGCGCTGGCGGCAAGCCGGAAGGGGCTTCGTTCGCGGCTTCAGGCGTCGCCGCTGATGAACGCGAAGCAGTTTGCCGGTGATTTTGAAAATGCCCTTCGCACGATGTGGCGCACCTGGTGCAAGGACCCGAAGTGATGCGTTTGGTTTAAAGGGACGTGCCAGCGGCGGATCGGTGATCCGCCGTTTTTTTTCAGGGCTGCGCGGTTTCGATCCAACCCCCGCCGAGGACTTCATCGGAATCCGCCCCGTAGCACACCACCGCCTGCCCGGGCGTGATGGCCAGCACCGGCTCATCAAAATGCACAGTGAGTTCGTCGCGATCGGTCATCATTGCGGTGGCGGGCGCGGGTTCGGAATTGTAGCGGACCTTGGCCCGGCAGCGCAGGGCCTCGCGCGGACCGGCGGGATCGCCGAGAATCCAATTGACCTCCCGTGCCCGGAGCCGGCGGCGGAATAGGGATTCCTTTTCACCCAGGGTGACGCGATTGGTCTGGGCGTCGATGGCGGTGACGTAGACGGGGTGGCCGAACGCGAGGCCGATCCCCTTGCGCTGGCCGATCGTAAAATGCTGGTGGCCCTCATGCCTGCCGAGAACCGCGCCTGACGCGTCGATAAATTCCCCGGGGGCCAGGCGCTCGGGCGCCTTGCTCTTGAGCAGGCGGCCGTAGTCGTTGTCGGGCACGAAGCAGATTTCCTGGGAATCCGGCTTGTCATGAACGGGCAGGCCGATTTCCTGGGCGATGCGCCGGACCTCGGGCTTTTCCATATCGCCGATGGGGAGCAACATGCGTGCGATCTCATCCCGCGGCACGCCGAAGAGGACGTAGGACTGATCTTTTTTCGGATCACGCCCACGAAGCAGCCGGGAGGCGCCATCCGTTTCGTGCACGATCCGGGCATAGTGGCCGGTGGCCACATAATCCGCGCCGACGGCACGGGCATAGCGCGAAAGCTTGCCGAACTTGAGATACTCATTGCAGCGCACGCAGGGGTTGGGCGTGCGGCCGGCGTTATATTCGCGCACGAAATAATCGATGATTCCACCGAAGTCGTGCTGAAAATTGAGTGCGTAAAACGGAATGCCCAGGAGGCCCGCGACAAACCGCGCATCGGCCGCATCGGAAGTGGAGCAGCAGCCCTGCTTGTGGGGCTTATGCAATGGCAGCGAGGCCCCCGCGTCATTTTCGCGGGCGGCGGCGGCCTGCTTTTCGGGCGAACAGGCGACGAGTTCCTCGGCCTGCTCGGCAGGGTCGTTGCCGAGGCGCATGAAAACGCCGACGCAGTCATACCCGGCGCGCTGCAGGAGCGCCGCGGCGACCGCCGAATCCACGCCGCCGGACATGGCGACGACCACTTTCTTCCGCGTATTCATCGACGAAGTATAGCCCGCCGCCCGCGCAATCTGAAATGTCAGTGCGGTGCGGGCGGAAGTGGTGGCGAGGCGGCCGGCGGGCGGTGCTGGCCGGAGATATGTTCGTGGGGGATAACGGTGATGTTGCCGCCGTTTTCGAGGATGGCGGTTTGAACGTCGTGGGGGCCGGCGCATCCGGCGGCGCGCAGGGCGGAATTGAGCTCGTGAATGGTCATGCGCACGCTGTTCATGGATTTGTGGTTGATGTGGCCGTTGTGAATGAGGACGACGGGATGGCCTTCGATGATTCCCTCGAGGAATTTGCTTTTGAAGGTCAGCCAGCCGACGAAATAGTTGAGCGCCACGAGCGTGCAGGCGCTGATCATTCCGCCCTGGACGCTGTTGTCTCCGGCGTTCATGGCATTCTGGACCGCGTTGGAGAGGATCAGCAGGAGGACGAGGTCGAAGGGGGCGAGCTGGCCGATCTGGCGCTTTCCGGAAATCCGGATCAGCACCAGCACGAAGGTGTACATGAGGGACCCGCGGAGGACGAACTCCCACCAATGGAGCCCCGGGGTCATGTCCCACATTGTTCCCATGGCGAATCCCCGATCAGGTGTGGCTGGATAAATCAGGATGGTTCGAGCAGGCGACGGAGCATACGTCCGTATTGCACGACACGCCGGATCACTTCTTCGGTCGATTCCTTGACGAGGATCCGCTCGCCGCTGGTGAGCGTGAGCAGGGTATCGGGCGTGGCTTCGATGAACTTGATCAGGTCCGCGTTGACGACAAACGCCTGGTGATTGAGGCGGGTGAGTGGAATCATGGGCTGGGGCTCCGCTGCTGGAAACTCACGGGATTACCCCTGAACGGAGGCAAGCAGGGACTGCAGGAGCTGATTGGCGGTCGTGATCACGCGGGAGGCGGCCGAGAAGCCGGTACTGGCGCTGATGAGTTTTACGAATTCGGCGGAGAGATCGACATTTGAATTTTCGAGGGCATCGGGGGTGAGCTTTCCGGCGGAAAACTGTCCTGGAGCCGAGACGATGGGAGTGCCGGAGTTGGCGCCGACGGCAAAGTTGTTATCTCCAAGATCGACGAGGCCCTCATCGTTGCGGAAGGTGGCGAGAGCGACCTGCCCCAGGCTGCGCTGGAGGCTGTTGTCGAACTTTCCGGTGATGATTCCATCGCCGCCGATGGAATAGCTCACCAGGGTGCCGGTGGGCGCGCCGCCGCCGGTGCCGGGCGTGGTGCTGATGGAGATGCCGGGGGTTGAATTGGATTGAGCGGTCAGGTGGCTGAAATCGATTGAAAAGGTGAGGTTTGGGGTGGCGCCGGTGTTGGCGCGGTTGATGGTGGCGGAGTTGTTGGTGGAGCTGAGGTAATCGCCGTTGGTGTCGAAGGAGATTGTGCCGGTGCCGATGGCATCCTGGATGTTGGGACCGGTGGCGGAACCATTGGGCGAGGTGGCATAAAACTGCCATGTGGTTCCGGCGTTGGTT
>Ga0265314_10005368_pt1 | contig 11586 bp, 10 predicted proteins | sample 4126metaG_FD_203106 | JGI IMG/M metagenome (GOLD analysis project Ga0265314, IMG submission 203106) | Rhizosphere microbial communities from Carex aquatilis grown in University of Washington, Seatle, WA, United States - 4-1-26 metaG | ecosystem: Host-associated > Plants > Roots > Rhizosphere >... | reverse complement strand
CTGGTCGCGCATGTCGCCGAGGTTATCGCCATCGGAGACGTCGCCCATCTGGCGGGAATCGAACTGCGTTTCGAGGGCGAGCTGCCCGACCCTGGACCGGGACCGGAGGCGGAAGGCACCGCGACCCTGGCGCGCCGACTGGTCCACGACATCTTCGAGGCCTGTCCACCTGCCGAATGTGCACGCCTTGCGGTCGTGGCGGGGTCGGCGCTGGGCCGCGAACTGGTGCTGACCGCATGCGGTCGCACGTTCAAGCTCGGCCGCGGCGAGCAGTGCGATCTGGCCATTCCTGACGACGATATATCGCGCGAGCACGCCGCCTTCGAGCGTGGAGCCGACGGCATCGCGGTTCGCGATCTGGGGTCCAAGAACGGCGTCGAAGTGGAGGGCAAGAAGATCACAGGCCCGCGCATCCTGCGCGACGGGGAAATCGTGTGCGTGGGAAATACCCGACTGCGCGTCATCGATCCCGAAGAGCGCTACTTGCGCCAAATGGAAGCGTGCGATGTCCGTCCGCAACCCGAAGGGCAGGGCATGGTTCCACCTTCGGCCCCGCCCGCGCTACTTCAAACATTGCCCGCGGCAACGGTCGCGCAGGACGCACGACCTTTTCGAAGCCGACTGCCTTGGGTTGCCGCTGCGACTGCCGTCACGGCACTGCTGCTCGCGCTCGGCCTTGTGTTGGCTTTCGCGCTGGCGGGCTGACGCCGGAGCCGCTAGCGCTTCTTGCGCGCCTTTTTGCGGGCGTTGCGCGCATCCTTACGCTTGCGCTTTTCCTTCGCGCGGTCGACGTTGCGGGTGGGCGCCTGGAAGTGGCCGCGCTCGCGCGACTGCATGTTCATCATCGAGGCGAGCTGGTCCATGTCCATCCCGCCCAGCATCTTTCTGGCCTGGTTGAGCTGGCCGAGTTGTTTGAAACCCGGGATCTTGCCGAGCAGGCCCGACGAGGCCCCGAGCTGCATCATCATCTGGCGCATCATCGCGAAGCGATTGAGCAGGTCGGCGACCTCGGATTCCTTGCGCCCGCAGCCACGCGCCACGCGCAAAAGCCGGCTCTGGTCGAAAAATGCGCTGCGCTTCTTCTTGCGCTTGCCGCTATCGATGATTTCTTCCCAGCTCGAGATGACGAAGAGTTCGGGCTGGCGTCGTTCGGCGCCGGTCATGGACGAGATGATGGAGCCGATGCGCACCAGTTCGTTGTCGTCGACCTGGATGTTGGCGTCGGCGATGCCCGGGATCTTCTCGACCATCTCGGACAGCGGCCCCATTTTCTTGAGCACCGAGATCTGCTCGAGGAAGTCGTTCATGTCGAACTTCCCCTTGAGCATGCGCAGGGCGTCCTGCTCGGCCTTTTCCTCGTCGACGACCTCTTCGAACTGCTGAACCAGGCCAACCACGTCGCCGCGACCGAGAATGCGGCTGGCCATGCCGTCGGGCCTGAACTCTTCCAGTCGGTCGAGCGACTCGCCCATACCCACGAACTTCACCGGCTTGCCGGTCACGGCCTTCACCGACAACGCCGCGCCGCCGCGGGCATCGCCGTCGAGCTTCGTTAGGATCACACCGTCGTAGTTGAGCCAGTCGTTGAAGGTCTTGGCGGTGGCCACGGCGTCCTGGCCGATCATGGCGTCGATGACGAAGAAGATATTGGCCGGATTCGTGCGGCGCTTGATCTCCTTCAGTTCGTTCATGAGCAGCTCGTCGATGGCGAGGCGGCCGGCGGTGTCGAAGAGGACAGTATCGCGGCCGTGTTCCGCAGCGTAACGATGCGCCTTTTCGCAGATGAGGGGCGGGCTTCCGCCGGGCTCGGCAAACACGGGCATGTTCAGGGTTTTGCCCAGAACCTGGAGCTGTTCGATGGCGGCCGGGCGGTAGACGTCGGCGGCGACCAGCAGCGGCCGTTTCCCGCGTTTCTCCAGGTAGCGGGCGAGTTTGCCGACGGTGGTGGTCTTGCCGCTGCCTTGCAGGCCGACCATCATGATGCCGGTCGGACCCTTTTTGGCGAAGTGGATGTCCGAATCGACGGCGCCCATGAGCTGCACCAGTTCGTCATGACAGAGCTTGACGAAATGGTCCTCGGGGCTGACCCGGCGGACCTTCTCCTTGCTGGTGGCGCGCACCTTGACGATGAGGCCGACCGCCTTCTCTTTGACCTGCTTGCAGAACGACTGCACGACCTCGAACCCGACGTCGGCTTCGAGCAGCGCCGTGCGCACCTCGGCCAGCGCTTCGTCCACGGTTTTGTCGTCGAGTTCTGCCAGGCCCTGGAATTTCTGCTTGGCGGATCTGAAACCTTTGGTAAGTGTCTCGAACATCGGGGGCGCAATCTACCACAGGCAAGCCCTTGCGCAGCCGGTGCGATTGCTAGGATGGAAATTGGATACGGCTATCCCTGCTTCTTGCTCTGCCACCAGGCGATCCAGCGCTGGCGCGCCTCTTCGCGGTCGCGCTCGGGAAGGTCGTAGTGGTAGCCGAAGTATTCGCCGGAGATCTCGTAGAGCTCGGTGGAGGCGAGCAAGCGCAACTCGGGATCGCGGTGGGTGAGGGCCTCAAGGAGCCACTCCACGCGGGAGAGGCTGCCCATCCTGGCCCACCAGTCCTGCCAGCGTTTGGCCTTGGTGCCGGCATCGTCGCAGCACAGGGCCACGAGGGCGTCGTGCGCGGCCGACGCGATGTCGGGATCTTTGGCTTCGAGGATTTCTACGAGAGCAGGCACTGCGTTCTTGTCGCGCAGCTCGGCCAGCGCATGCAGTGCGCCAGCGGCCACGGTGGTATCGTTCTCCGCAGCCTTTTTCTCCAGGGCATGGCGGAAGGCGATCACGCGCGGGTCGTGAACGCGGCGGGATAGCCTGCGCAGAGCCCTTCGTCGCGCATTGGGGTCGTCGCCCAGGCGCGCGGCGGCCAGTAAGGTCTCGACGGGATCGACGCCAAACGCGGTCGGCGTCGGGGTTCGCATGTCCCGCACGCTGTCACCGGTTGCCGCGCGCGCATTGGCAGGGCCGACCAGCTTCGCCAGCAGCGCCAGATAGCGCGGGGGCATGGGCGTGTCGTAAAGAGCGCGGAGATGGGCGCGAAACCGCACCTCGCACACCAGCGCGGGCTCGATGAGCAGCGAGCGCTGTGCGGCCCACGACACCAGGGCATCGTGATCGTGTTCGGGCCGGACCAGCACGTCGAGAACGTCGCCCTGCTTCGCCCGGGGCGCGGCGCCCAGCTTCTGCGCGGTAGCAGCGTCCATCCAGGCACTCGCCGCTCGGTTGGGTAGTGACGCCAGCGTGCCAGGAGAAGCCAGCGGGATGCCGGTGATTTCAGCTAGCTGACTGGTCAGTGTCTCTTCGTCGGTGGCGCGCAGTTCGAGAAGCGCGGTATCGAGACCGCCGCCGTAGAGCTTCTTGCGCTGCTCCGCCTCGGAGGCGGCATCGCGCGTGATCACTCCGCGGCGAACGAGGGACTGGGCAATCTCGGACAAGGGCATGGCTGATCCCGGCGCATGGTCATCATCGTTCGTCGAGAATGACGTAGGTGCCCGACAGGTGGTCGTGCAGGGCGCGGCGCTCGCGATCGAAAATGCACCACAAGAAGCCCAGGCCAGCCAACGCCAGCGAAAGCACCATGGTTAGAAAACGGATGCAGGCGACAAGAGGGCCTGGTGCTTCGCCGCGCGACGAGATCACGCGCAGACCGAAGAGCCGCTTGCCCAGGGTCTGGCCCAGCACGCCGCCGAGGTAGATCTGGTAGAGCGCGCTGATGCCGAAGAGCAGCCCGAAGGCCCCGGCGGCCATGGGGTTGCGATCGAGAAGGCCGGCCATCACGAAGTCGGGGCCAAATTCCTTGGCCGTCGGCAGATGAACGCCGAGCGCAAGTGCCGCCGCGACGGTCACCGCGATGGAAACTGAAAGGATGAGCACGAGGTCGACGAGGGCAGCCGCCAGCCGGCGTGGAAATCCCGCAGCCCGCACGCGCACCACCTTGGTCTCTCGGCTGTGGACCCTGGCGACATCCGCCACCGCACGCACCGGTACCCCCGAGGATTCCAATCCTGTCTGCTCGGCGACGGCTGCGTAGCTGGTCACGCGCCCATTTTGCGAAGCCTGGCCCCTGGCCGCAAGTTTATTGCAAGGGTATTGTTGCGGATCAATCGAGTCCGCCCGCCGCGGCTTGTGCCAATGCGACCGCCACCATGGCAGCGGTTTCTGCGCGCAGGATGCGCGGGCCGATGGAAACGGGTTCGAAACCGGCCTTGCTCGCGGCCGCCACCTCGGCGTGGGAGAACCCGCCCTCAGGACCAACCAGCAGCACGACCTCGGCCGGGCCGGCGGCGAGGGCGGCACGGAAGGCGCGCGTGCGTTCACCTTCCCAAAGCATGAAGCGCGCGCCTTCCTTGCCCGCGAACGCTGCCAGGGCAGGGACGAGCGCGAGGCAATCGGCGATGTCGGGCACGTCGGCGCGGCCGCACTGCCGGGCCGCCTCTTCGGCGATAGTTTGCCAGCGTCGCCGACGGGTGCCGGTCGGATTGACCATGCCGAACTCGGACAGCACGGGCACGATCCGCGCCACGCCCAGTTCGGTGGTCTTCTGCACGATGAAATCCATGCGCTCGCCGCGCGGCAGGGATTGCAGCAGGGTGATCGCACACCGGGGCGCGGGCACCTGGAAGCGTTCTCCGAGGGCGATTTCAACCGACGATTTCCCCACCGATTCGATGCGCGCCTCGATGACCGTGCCGTCGCCGTCGAAGACCTGGATCGCCGCCCCTGGCGCGAGTCGCAGCACCTTGATGAGGTGGCGGTGGGCGGCTTCGTCGATGGTGGCGTGCGCGCCTTGCAGTTTCTCCGGGGAAACAAAGAGCCGCACCATAGTCTCGCTCCTAGCTCTGCGAACTTGCCTTGCGCAGCAGTAGGCTGGTCCACTCGCCTTCGTCTTGCCGCGTGTCCAAGGCGAATCCTGCCGCCGCGTAGGCGGCCAGCACGTCGTCCCCCTGGTCGCACAGAATGCCGGAGAGGATCGTGCGGCCGTGGGGTGCAAGCTTGGCCGACATCGCCGCGGCCAAGTCGCACAGTACGTCGGCCTGGATGTTGGCCAAGATAATGTCGAAGGCGGCTTCGGCCTTTTCCAGCGTGCCGGTCACGATGGCGACGCTCTTCACGTAGTTGCGCTCGAAGTTCTCCTGGCTGCACTCGGTAGCTTCGGGATCGTTGTCGATGGCCAGCCCGACCGCTGCGGGCCACAGGCGCGTCGCCGCGATGGACAGGATTCCAGAGCCACACCCGAGGTCGAGAAAGCGTGCGATGGAAGGCACTGCTTCGCGCACGTTTTCGGCCAAGGCGATGGCCAGTCGAGTGGAAGGATGCGCGCCCGTGCCGAAGGCCCGCCCGGGATCGAGATCGATGACGAACTCGCCGGCCGGAGCAGGTCCTGGATCCCAGCTCGGCCGCACCGTGAAGCGGCGGCCGACGCGCGTGGCGCGAAAGAACTGCTTCCACACATCTCGCCACTCGCTCTCATCGGCCTGGCGCTCGCGGACGGCGACGGGATCGACGGGCAGGCCGGACTCGCGCGCAGTGGCCAGCGCCTCGTGCGCACTGGCCAGGACGAATTCGCGATCCTCGGGCTTGCACAGAGCGATCACGGCCGTACGCCCAGGCGCCGTGGAAAGCAGCGTGCCTGCATCGCGCACCTCCACGCCTCCGACCAAGGGACCGACCTCGGCCGCCAAGATGTCGGCGGCCTCGGCCTGCGTTTCGAACTGAATTTCGAGCCAGACGGTCAGCGGATCACGCGCCTCTTGGCCTCACGTCGACGCCGCTTGCGCGCCTCGCGGATCTTGCGCTTGCGCTTGACCGAAGGCTTTTCGTGGTACCTGCGGCGCTTGATCTCCTGCAGGATGCCCTCCTTTGACATCTTTTGCTTCAGGATCTTCATCGCTTTTTCGATGGAATCCCGAACTTCTACTTCGAGGGGGCGTCCGAGCAGTGTCTCCAAGCATTCCTCCAGGTGGGGCGGGTCGAATTTGTGAAGGGTGAGTATTAACCATTCCAGATGCTCGCGGTCAAGGTTCGTCTAGTGGACTCGATGCGTTACCTAACGAACATTACCGTGTTATAGATTACTAAAAAAAATGTTTACCTTTCCCCTTTTGCATCGTATCTCATTAGATAAGCAGGTTGTGAGAGAGCCTCGCGAACAGTGTTCTGTAGGACAGTTCGGAAGGAGAAGCGCCAATGATGGGGGCAAAGGTATTTACGGCCACGAAGGCCAAGGATCGCGATGAGCTCGGCGAGGTTTTGACGCGGTGGATTCATGACAATCCCAAGGCTCGGATCATCGACAAGGTCGTGACCCAGAGTTCGGATCGCGAGTTCCACTGCCTCAGCATCACGATCTTCTACGAGATGCAGCCTTAGCGCATCGGCGCTTTTGCGATCGGGGGATCTTCGCGATCCCGTCTGATCTTGCAAACGATCGGCAACACCGTGATGGCGGTGTTGCCTCGCCTCGAAGACGGGCCGGATTTTCCTGCCGTCATCGTCGTGAGCAGCTTTTGCGTAGATGCAGGCGCAGGCGCGTCCGTGCCATACTCACGCCGATGCGATTCGGTTTTCTCGTCAGGCAAGGCAATCCCGAGGCCGCGAGCCTCGCCGCCGGATTCGCGAACATGCTACGCGCGCGTGGGTCGGAGGTCCTTTTCGTTTCGGACTACGGGCAGGGCGCGCCGTCCGGCTACTCGTCCGTGCCGGGCGAGGACATCGGGTTGTGTATCGATGTCATGGTTGCGCTCGGTGGCGATGGGACCTTTCTTTTCGGCGCCAAGCTGGTGGCTGACCACGATGTGCCGCTGCTTGGGCTGAACCTCGGCAGTCTAGGCTTTCTCACCCCCTACGCCGTGAGCGAGGCCAGCGCCGCGCTCGCCGATGCCGCCCAGGGACGGCTGCCGGTCGAGGAGCGCATGCGGCTTCTCGTCACCTTGCGCTCGAAGGACAAACCCGCGGAAAGCCAGAGCGCGCTCAACGAAGCGGTCATCAACCAGCGCGAAGTCGCGCGCCTGATGGATCTTCTGGCCTCCACCAACGGCGACACCATCACCACCTACAAGGCCGACGGGCTTATCCTCTGCACGCCGACTGGATCGACCGCCTACAACCTTTCGGCGGGCGGTCCCATCCTAAGCCCCGATCTGGAAGCCATCATGCTCACGCCCATTTGTCCCCACACCTTGTCCAACCGCCCGCTGGTCGTGCGCGCGGACACGGGCGTCACCGTGACCAATGTTTCGCGCTACCAGGGCGTGCTTACCGTCGATGGGCACTGGAGCCGCGAGATGGCGCCCGGGGATGTGGTCGAGGTGCGCATGATGGAAAAGCGCCTGCGCGTGTTTCGCCCCGGCCATTCCTTCTTCAAGATTCTGCGCCAGAAGCTCTCGTGGGGAGAGCGCAAGGCCTGAAGCAACTTCGATCCCGGTCTTGCCGAAACAAACACCATGCTGACGCTGCTACGAGTTTCCGGTTTTGCGCTTATCGATGAGGTCGAGCTCTCGCTCGGCTCCGGGCTTACGGTCATCACCGGGGAAACGGGTGCGGGCAAGAGCATCTTGGTCGAGGCCCTTGGACTCTTGCGTGGCGGCCGGGCGCGGGTGGATTTGATTCGCACGGGCGCCGAAGAGGCGCGCGTGGAAGCGGTGTTCGATCTCGCGGCCGACTCGGAGATGGCGCGGTTGCTGGTCGCCGATGGTCGGGAAGTGAGCGACGGTCTGGTCGTCCGCCGCGCCGTCGCGCGCACCGGGCGCGGCCGCGTCCACCTTGGCGGCGGGCTATGCACGGTGGCGGATCTTGCGGCCACGGTGGGCCGGCTGTGCGACATCACCTCGCAGCACGATCAACAACTGCTCATGGATCCGGAAAGCCAACTCGCGATCCTCGACGCGTTCGCCGGCAATGCAGCGATGCTGGCCGCGGCCAAGCTGGCCTACGCGACATTGTCGGACGCACGCGCGGCCCTGGCCACATTCGACGCCGACGCGAAATCGCGCGGCGAGCGCGAAGATCTCTTGCGTTTCCAGCTTGCCGAGTTGGAGCAGGCCGACCTGAAGCCCGGCGAAGACGATGCCCTGCGCGTCGAGCGCGAGCGCTGCAAGGGAGCGGAGAAGTTCCTCGCGGCATGTACGCGGGGCGAGGACGCGCTTTACTCGGGCGAGGATGCGGCGGCCGGACGCATCGTCGCGGTGGCGCGCGAGATCGCGGCGCTGTCCGCGCTCGACCCGGCGCTTGCACCCGTGGTCGAAAGCTTGCAAGCCGCGCAGGCCCAGGTCGAGGATGCGGCGTCCTCGCTGTCCCGCTACGCCAGCAAGCTTCGTTTCGAGCCCGAACGACTGAGCGAGATCGAGGAGCGCTTGTTTCTCATCGGGCGGCTCGTGCGCAAGCACGGCGGCTCGGTCGAAGCGGCCATCGCTCGCCGCGAGGAAATGGCGCGCGAGCTTGCCGAGCTGGGATCGTTCGAGGAAGGGCTCACTTCCAGGCGCGCAGCCGTGACCGAGGCGGAGAAACGCATGGACGAGCTGGCGGGTCAGCTGGGCGAAAAGCGGCGCAAGTCTGCCCGTACCCTGGGTAAGCGCATCGACGAAACCCTGCGCGACCTGGGATTATCCGGGGCGCGCGTGCCCATCGCCATCGAGGATCGCGGAACCCTTGGCGCAAATGGGCGCGACCGCGTGCTCTTTCTGTTTGCACCCAATCCAGGCGAGGAGCCGCGCCCGCTCGACCGCATCGCCTCGGGCGGCGAGCTTTCGCGCGTGATGCTCGCCGTGACCCAGGCCCTGGCGCGAGAGGGCCAGGCAACCACCTATGTCTTCGACGAGGTCGATGCTGGCGTTGGCGGCGCCACGGCCGAGGTCATCGGGCGCAAGCTGCGCGCCATCGCCCAGCACAAGCAAGTCCTGGTGGTGACGCACCTGCCGCAAATCGCAGCCCTGGCCGACCACCATATCAAGGTGACCAAGGAAGCGACCAAGACGCGAACCACGGTTCGCATCTCCCTGCTCACCGACCAAGAGCGCAAGGACGAGATCGCTAGGATGCTTGGCGGCGCTACGGTGACCGAGCAGGCGGCAGCCCATGCCGAGGAAATGCTGCAACGTTCAAAACAGTTGTGACAGGGGCCCGTGCCCAGATCATCGAACTCCTGCTTGATTACCTCGACGGGTTTTCAGGTATAGTGGCCGGCACTGCGTCGGCCCAAGCCACACGGCATCGAGGCGGCGTTCGACATAGATGCTCAACCTTTCAACCATCTTCCCGCGAGGCGACCTCCTCGTTCTCGATGCGCACTTCACCTTGCAGGTGGGGTGGCCGTTCCATGGGTTGGCTGACCATCTTGGAGCAAGAACGAATCGTCGGTGGCGATGCACCCGGCCGAGCTGTCGTTAAGGGAAGAAAAGCGCGCGCTCCGTCGCGCCATGGCCGAGCAGAGGGACGCTCTGACGTCCGCCGAGCGCGATGCCATGACCGAACGCGCGGTGGAGCGCTTTCTCGAATTGCCCGAGACCCGCCTGGCCAAGACCGTGGCGGGGTTCGTCTCTACACGCTCGGAGATCGATACCGAACCGCTCATTGCACAGCTTCGCAAGCGAGGCGTCGACGTTGTGCTGCCGCGCGTGAGCACAGGGCTCATTCCACCGCGGTTGCGCTTCCATCGCGTGGATAGGCGCTCCGAGCTGGTCTTCGGGATCTTCGGCCTGCTTGAACCCGCACCGGATGCTCCCGAACTGGCCGCTCATGAGATCGACGTCTTCATGGTGCCCGGACTGGCGTTCGACAAACGCGGCGCGCGCATCGGCTATGGTGGCGGCTACTACGACGAGCTGGCGGCCTACGTGCGCGCCCATCCCAATGCCACAACCGCCCGCTTCATTGGATTCACATTCGACTTTCAGCTGGTGGAAACCTGCCCTTCCGGCGAGTGGGATGTGCCGCTTGACACCATCGTGACGGACGAACGCGTCGTCCGCTGCCAAGAATCGAACGACTGAGGTAGAAACATGACCGCTGGAGCAATCATCGGCGCAATCCTGGCTGCAGTCATTGCCGGGGTGGTCGCGTTCCTGCTGGGGCGCCTGTCCAAGCCGGACACGGTGCCTGAAAGCGAAGAAGAGCGGAAGCGGGCGCTCGCTGCCGCGACCAGCGAGGCCGACGCCATCAAACGACAGGCCCAGGTCGAAGCCAAGGAAGGCGCGCAGAAGATCCGCAGCGAAGTGGAAAGCGAACTGCGTGCGCGGCGCCAGGAACTGGATCGTGGCGCCGCCGAGATCCGCGCGCGGGTCGAGGCCGCGGATCGGCGCGACCGCGAGATGAAGGCCGAGCGCGAAAACCTTTTGCGCAAGGAAAAGCAACTGCTGACGCGCGAGCAGACGGCCGAGACCGTGGCACGAACGGCGGCCTCGGCGGCGGCGGAGGCGCGCACGCGACTGGAAAAGATCGCGGGCATGGGCGAGGTCGAAGCGCGCAAGCTGCTCACCTCCGAGGTTCAGGCCGAGGCGCGCGCAGCGGCAGCTGGCGAAGTCAAACGCATCGAGGAAGAAGCCCAGACGCAGGCCAAACAAAAGGCCCAACTTATTTTGGGGGCGGCGGTCCAGCGCTACGCCAGCGAGTACGTGGCCGAACGCACGGTGGCGGTGGTGCCCTTGCCGTCGGACGACATGAAGGGCCGCATCATTGGGCGCGAGGGCCGCAACATTCGCGCCCTCGAATCCGCCACGGGCATCGATCTCATCATCGACGACACGCCCGAGGCGGTGGTCATTTCCTGCTTCAATCCCGTGCGGCGCGAGATCGCGCGCCTGGCACTGACCCGGCTCATCGCCGACGGCCGCATCCACCCCACTCGCATCGAGGAGATGGTTCGCAAGGCGACCGACGAGGTGGAGCAGCAGTGCAAGGAAGCCGGCGATCAAGCCGCCTTCGATCTGGGCATCGGGCGACTGCATCCGGATCTCGGCCGCTTGCTCGGCAAGCTGCGCTTCCGATCGGGAACCGCGCAGAACCTGCTCCAGCACTCCATCGAGGTCGGATTCCTGGCCGGCACCATCGCGGGCGAATTGGGTTATCCGGTCAAGGTCGCCCGCCGCGCCGGGCTTCTGCACGACATCGGCTGCGGCGTCGATCAAGAAGTCGACGGCTCGCACGCCGTGGCGGGCGCGGTCATTGCACGCAAGTTTGGCGAGACACCCAAGATCTGCCACGCCATCGAAGCCCATCATGGCGAGGTGCCGGCCGAAGACGTGCTCGACCACATCGTGGATGCCGCCAACGTGCTGTCCAACCAGCGGCCGGGGGCGAAGCGCGATTCGCTGGAATCCTACGTGCAGCGCTTGGACGATCTGGAGAAGATCGCAACCAGCTTCGCCGGCGTGGAGCGCGCCTTTGCCATTCAGGCCGGCCGCGAGGTGCGCGTGTTGGTCGAGAACACCAAGGTCAGCGACGAGCAGGCGCGGGTGTTGTCCAAGGAGATCGCGCGCAAGGTCGAGGCGCAGCTTGCCTACCCCGGCCAGATCCGCGTGTCGGTGGTGCGCGAAACGCGCGCGGTGGACTTCGCCAG
>Ga0265314_10005367_pt1 | contig 11587 bp, 8 predicted proteins | sample 4126metaG_FD_203106 | JGI IMG/M metagenome (GOLD analysis project Ga0265314, IMG submission 203106) | Rhizosphere microbial communities from Carex aquatilis grown in University of Washington, Seatle, WA, United States - 4-1-26 metaG | ecosystem: Host-associated > Plants > Roots > Rhizosphere >... | reverse complement strand
GCATCAGGAAGTCCCAGAAACCCCGCAGCGTCCGGCCAAACAGGAACCACAACTGCCCGAAAATTGCCGAGGTGGTTTCGTGCTCGTAACGCCGCACAAAAAAAATGCCCAACGCCAGAATCAGCAGGTTTGGCATCCACATGACCCATGCGCCCACGATGCGCAGCGTTGAGATCTCTTTCATGATCATGGAAAGAAACACATGTAGGATCATGTATGCGATTACGCCGACTACGAAACCCAGCAGCCGGTTGCTTTTGCGCACCAAGAGCCCCAGGCCCACGCCCAGCAGCACCAGACTGAATGGCATAAAGGAAAGCGAAAGCTTCTTGTGGAATTCGACTTCCTGTTTGCGGATGCGGTCGGCAATGCCTACATTGGCGTCCGACGCGGCGCGCATGTCGGCAAAAGAATTCGAAACCTGCGCTTCCGCAAACGGATCGCCCGGGGAGCCTGCAATTACAAGCGCGCCGAAGTCCGCCGCGCGCTCCATCGTGAAGCGCCGCCGCTCGTTGCGATTGTTTTTCATCGTGGTGGCTTTGACGTAATTCACGCGCCAGCCCGACTGGCCCGGCGTGTTGCCCAGCGAGAACTTTTCTTCCGAAAACGTGGGCAATTGAATCGTCAGGTCCAGCTTGCCCATTTCGATGTAGCGTAGATTCTCAAGGAAGAGCTGGGTTTCCCAGAACTGGAACGCGATCGATTGCGTGATCTTGGTGCCGACGCGCTCGGGCGCTTGAAACTGGAATTCGAAGCGTCGCGCATAAATCGACTGCACCGGCAGGCCCTTGGTGAATTTGGAAATCATCACCGGGCGGTCCTGCGGGTCCGCGTTTTCTGGACGTGGCAGGAAATTGACCGAATAAATCGTGCCATCGTCCTGAGTCACGGTGAAATTCTGGCCTTCTTTGCCGATGCGCTGCTGGACTTCAGGGCGATTGACATTGAAGAGCACTTCTCGGATCGCGGCGTAACACCATGTGGTTCCGGCGTCGTTCAGCCACAAACCAAAGACGCTGATTAGCAATGCGAAGCTCATTACCGGCGCCAGAATGCGGTTGATGGAAATCCCGCCCGATTGCGCTGCGAGAATCTCGTTGTCCGCCGCCATGCGCCCAAAGACCATGATCGCCGCGATCATGCATGCGAGCGGGATGGCCTGCCCCAGTGCCACTGGCGCCAGGAATGGAGAGAGCATCGCCATCTGGCCGAGCGAGATGCCAAAGTCTTCCAACGGGGCGCGGATGACGAAAAGCGTGATCAACAGGAACATCAGCGATGTTGCCGATAGCGAGAGAACCAGCGCCTTCAGGAATTCCTTGAAGACGTAGCCTTGCAGGGTGCGCGTGCGGAAAATCATCAGCGCGCGCCTTTCCGGCCGGCCAGCGCGGGCGTCGTGCGTTCCAAAAGATCTTCGCAGGCCGAGATCACCCGCGCGGCCTGCACCCACATCAGGCAGGCCAGGTCTTTGCGCGCGCAGGTCGTCTTCCAGCACGGCTGGCATTCCGGGCCGCCGGCTTCAATGCGGTTGGAATGTCCATAGGGGCCATTGCGCAGCGGATCCGATGCGCCAAACACAGAGACACATGGCACGCCCAGCGCCACCGCCAAATGCAGCGGGCCGGTGTCGTTGCCCACGAACAACCGCGCGTAAGAGAAGAGCGCCGCCAGTTCACGCAGGTTTGTTCCTGGCGCGATGCGCACTTCCGGATGCTTCGCGACCTTCACGATCTCTTCCGCGGCGAGTTGTTCGTCCTTGCCCGCCCACGTCACGATCAACGGCAACCCGCGCCGTTCGATCAGTCCTTTCGCGACCTCGCCCAGGCGTTCCGCCGGCCAGCGCTTGGTCAGCCAAGTCGCACCGGGATTGATTACGGCGAACGGCTTGGCTTTCTCGCCGTCCATCAGTCCGACTGTCTCAAGGAACTTCGCCATCGCGGCGCGCTCTTCGGTATACGCAGGCAGCGTCCATTCAGCTTTATCAGGCGGCGTGATGCCCAGCGGCCCGAGCAATGCCAGATTGCGGTCCACGATATGCACCGCGGTCTCCGGCGGCTCGACCCGGTGGTTCATGAACAGGCTGTTGACCTCGCGGCTCTCTTCACCCTTAAAGCCGATGCGCTGGCGCGCGCGGCTCCACCAGGCCACCAGGCCGCTCTTGCTTAGGCCCTGCAAATCGATCGCGGTTTCATAGCCCGCGTCGCGCAGTTCTTTGCGGAAGTTCCGCAGCGCGCGCATGCGGTCAAAGAACGTGCCTTCCTTGCGTTTGAACAGCCCGCGCGGAAAGACGTGGAATTTATCGATCAGCGGGTGCCCGTGGAGCAATTGATGTGGCGCTTCCTGCGTGGCCCAGCCGATGAACGCACCCGGCATGCTCCGCCGCAGCGCCGCGACCAGCGGGAGCGCGTGCAGGCAGTCGCCGATCGCCGAGAGCCGCACGAGCAGGATTCGGGGGGCCGATGTCGCGGTGCTCATGCGTGCCCGGACACCACGGTTTTTGAAGCGCAAAGTTCGCGATACAGAGAGAGAGTCCCGCTGCTCAGTGCTTCAGCGGAGAAGAGTGCGCGCGCGCGCATCGCGGCGGCTGCCCCGAAACGCGCACAGAGGTCCGCATCGCCGGCGAGCTTCTGCAAGCCCGCGGCAAGCGCTTCGACGCCCCCGATCGGCACCACCAGTCCCGTCACGCCTTCCTCCACAACTTCCGGCATCCCGCCGGCGTTGGTCACCACCGCGGGCAAGCCTGCGCCTTGCGCTTCGACCAGCGCCGTGCAAAGGCCCTCGGCTTCGCTGGCGAAGACCGCCGCGTTGGCCGCGGCCCAAAGCGCCCGCAAGTCCTTCCGAAAGCCCAGCAAATGCACCCGCCCGCGCAGCTTCGAGGCTTCGATCTGCGCCTTCAAATCGCTTTCTAAAGCACCCGTTCCGGCAATGACCAATTGGACGCCGCCACCGGGTCTAACCTTCGATCCTTCTTGGGCTTGGATGCGAGCCAAGGCCGCGATCAAGTCCGTTTGGCGCTTCTCGCTCGTGAGCGCCGCAGCATGCGCGACCAGGAAGGCTTCTGGCGCGATATTCAAGCTACGTCGGAGGTTTGCAGCTTCGGGCCCACTCTGGGGGAGGGCAGGGGGGAATTCCAGCCCGCTAAACACAACCCGGATAAGGTCTTCCGCGATGCCCGCAGTGCGCAAGTTCTCCTTTACGGCCCGGCTGATCGCGATCACTGTATCGACGCGGCCCCGGTATTTCCAGCGCCCGCGCAATTTGAAGACGGTGCGCCGGTGCGCGACGACCGCCAGCCTTTCACGCGGAAAAAGCCGCCCGGCCAACTGGCCCGGCATGACCGCATGCCCGTCGTGCAGATGCAGCACCTGGGGTTTGAATTTCCCGATCAGCCGCGCCAACCGCCACGCGCCGAGCGGTCCGCGCACCGAAAGCGCCTGAGTCTCCAAGCCGCTTTCTTTGGCGCGTTCGAGCAACGGGGCACCGCGCGGCGCAACGATTAAATTCTGTTGCCCTTCCCGCGCCAAACCCTTGGCCAGCAGGAAGATCTGGTTCTCTCCACCGCGCCAGGAATGCGCGGTCGAGACGTGCAGAATTTTGAGCTTTGGCGTCGCCGACATGGAACTCAGAGCTTACCACGCTTTTCACCGGCTGCGACTCCAACCCTTTCGCCAGACGGCGTTCTCGTCATGCTTTGACGCCAGTTGAAAAGGAGCCTGCCATGCGTGCAATCGCGTTGGTTCTGCCGCTGGCGTTCGTGGTGCTTAGCCTGAAGTCGGAAGAAGAAGCGCCCAAAGCCGAAGACGTGATCGCCAAGTTGGCCAAGCCTGCTGAGAAAAGTGAACTTATGGACTTGGCGCGCGATGCGCTGACCGTAGCCACGCAACAGAACCGCGCGGTGCTCGTCCCCATGCTGATCGTAGCCCTCGATGGCCGTGACGATCAGTTTCTGGAAGTCTTCGTAGGCACCATCGTCGAACGAATTTATGGAATTCAGGCGGATCCGAAGGGGCGCGGTATTTCCGAGTGGCCCATGCGCAAGGCCGAAGCGGCGGCCATTATGGGCGCAGGGACGGAGGAGGCCAAGGCCGTACTCAATGGACTCTTGGGGTCCAACAAACAGTACGCACATGAGGTTGTGCTGAAAGCTTATGAACTGGTGAAGTCCGGAAAAGCTCAAGACGCGCCGGAGCTTGATGCGTTGTTTAAGGTGCTCGCCGAATCGAAGTTTCCGAAAGTTGCCGCGGCTGCAAAAGCGTTGGCGGAGAAGAAGTAACCAAGAAAATTATTGTCCCATCAATTTCTTAATCTCCGGCGCGATGGCTGCGGCGAATTCTTCGTAGCCCTTCGCTGATAAATGCAGGTGGTCCTCCGCATAATTCGCATCGATTAGCTTGCCGTCCGCGCCTTTAAATTTCGCGCTGATGTCGAGCACCTCGACGGTTTTGCCGCCATCGTCGAATTTTGCGATCAGGACGTTGGCGGCTGCGTTACTCGCGGCAAAGTTCGCGTCGTCTCCGCGCGGCAGGATCTGCAGCAACAGAACCTTGGACTTTGCGCATTTGGCTTTGATCGTGTCGAGAATTGTGCGAATTCCCAGCGCGATGTCTTCCGGCTTGTGTCCGCAAGCCGAATTGTTCGTCCCAATCAGCAGTACAATCAGCTTGGGCGAGATGCCATCCAGTTCGCCATTCTGAAAACGCCACAAGATGTGCTCGCAGCGGTCTCCACCGATGCCAAAATTCGCTACCTTGTACGAGGCAAAATTCTTCGCGAAGACCGTCTTGCCGGTGGAGTCCCAGCCATGCGTGATTGAATCACCCATGAACAGCAATTCGATCCCGCCTTTTTTGGCGGTCTCGGCGTAAGCCAGATGCGTCTTCTTCCAATCGGCATCGGGTTGCTCCCGCGGCATGGTCGAAACCGGCAATTTTGCTTCGCCGGCGCTCAGACTCGCGTACAGCGTGCCGAGAATTAGGCACGCAATGGACATGGCTCGGATTAGTGTGGACATGGAGGCTCCTTCTAAAATGAAGGATACATTCTAGCGCTCGCCCGGTTGAGCGCTGGTTCGAAACCCGTAAGGACCTGAAAATTTCATCCTTTTCTTGCCGCGCGAGGCAAATGTAAGACGATGTCCCGGCTGGGGTTTATGGGCCGCGCAAGTTAACTTGCGCCGGGGATGGCCTTCAAGAATGAGCATTCGCGTCGCGATTACCGGGATGGGCTGCGTTTCGCCGCATGGCCGCGGCGTCGACGCGCTCTGGAGCGGCTTGCTTGAAGGCCGCAGCGCGTTCAAGCCCATCACACTTTTCGATGCCACCGCATTCCGCAACGCCCTAGCCGGCGAAGTCGACGGTTATCCGGTTCTGCCGGGTGGCCGCCCGCGCGCGTTCCGCATGCTGCATCACGCCTGCTCCGAAACCCTGCGCGATGCGCTTGGCCTGCCTGCGGGTCACGGCGACGGCGAAGCCGCCAACACGCTGATGCGTATGCCGCTCTTGCGTGGGATGGCAGTTGTCACGGGCACCAATTTTGGCGGGATGTCCGCTGCCGAGCGCGCACTGGTGTTGGGCGAGAAGGATGCAGGAGAAGCCTCGCTGGCGGAATACCTGTTCGGCGCAGCCAGTGAAGGCGTTGCTTCGACGTTCGGGCTTTCGGGCATGCGTCTAAATCTATCGCTTTCCTGCGCGTCGGGCGCTGCAGCCATCGGCATGGCCTACGATCTCGTGCGCCGCGGGCGCGTGCAGGCCGCGCTGGCGTGCGGCTACGACGAACTTTCCTTATTCGTGTATGCGGGGCTTTCGGCGCTGCACGCAATCACGCCTGAAACGGTCCGCCCGTTCGACAAGCGCCGCAAGGGCACGCTCTTTTCAGAAGGCGCCGGAGCGGTGTTGGTGGAAAATATGGAATCCGCTAAGAAGCGCAAAGCGCCGCGCGTTTACGCCGAAATTCTGGGCCGCGCCATGAACAACGATGCCTACCACATGACCGCGCCGGAGCAGGAGGCGCGCGGCATCCAGGCGTTGATGCGCGCGGCGCTTGCCGATGCGCGCATCGGCCCTGAAAAGATTGACGCCGCGAACCTGCACGCCACCGGCACGCCTTACAACGACAAGATCGAAACAAAGGCGCTGCTCGAAGTCTTCGGCGCGCGCGGCGCGCAAATTCCGGTCAGCTCGGTCAAGAGTTCCATCGGCCACACGATGGGCGCGGCGGGTGCGATTGAAACCATCGCGGCGGTGCTCTCGCTCCGCGACGGCAAAATGCCGCCGATTCTGGGGCTCGAAGCGGCGGAAAAAGACCCCGAATGCGGGCTCAACACGCCCATCGGTGCGCCGGCGCAGGGCGACTACAAAACGATCCTCAAAACTTCGTATGGTTTTGGCGGCACGAATGCCGCGCTCGTGCTCGGGCGGATTGAAAGCTAGCCATCGGCGTTTACTCGAATATTTTATGAAAAATGAAACCGAACGCAAAGCTTGGTCTTTGCGTTCGTTTGTTGATGCATTGGTATAATTTATTTACTGCTTGTTGATCCAGTTGCGCCAAGCGGCGGGATTATTGCCGAAGTTCTGGCCTGAAATCGCCGCCAAAGCGACGCCCGCAGGCACGCTGACTGTTGTGCGTACCTTACTGATCGCGAGCGTCGGGAACTGGATCGGCAGCACGATCGGCACCGTGGCCGGATTGGCGCCCGTTCCGGTCGTCGTGAGCACCTGCAGGTTCAGCGTCTCGAGGTTCTTCAGTTCGGCGACGGTTGGCCGAATTTCCAGCACGCAGTAGTACTGGTACAGCGACTCGTACACGCGCTTGTCGTTGATGTTCCGCAGGCCCGCCGCGGCGTTCGCCAGTACTTTTTCGTTGGTGACCTTGCCGTACTCGTCGACCGCGCCGAGCGCATAGCCCATCATCATACCCACAGCGACGTCGTCCTTGCGCGACTTGATCATCGCCACAGCCGCTTTGCGCACGCCTTCGTCTGGATCGGCGACTGCATTCTTCGCAATCATCACCGAAAGATTATTGTTCGAAGCTTTCGCCGCTTCGATGCCCTTGAGCGCGCCGAGCCGCAATTCGTTGTCCGCGTTCTTTTCCCAATCGAGGGCCTTAATTAGCTCGGGCGGCGCCTTCTCGCGTTCCTGGATGAAAAATTTGATCGCGCCCTGGCGCTTATCATCGCTCAAGCCCGTCTGCGCGAGCACCTTGGCGTTCTCGCGCACCTGAGTTGCGAATGCGACCGGCGCGGACTGGCTGATGGCAATCTCATCGGTGCTTTGGGTGCCTTCCGCGGCGTATCCGACAGTCCCGCAGAACAGCCCGAGCCCAAGTGTAAGATATTGTAGCGCCTTCATTTGCAGCTCCTCTCCCCGGAATCTTTGTGTAAAACCTGAGCCACTGACGGGGAGCTCTTCCTTATATTAGGTCCAAATTCCTGCGCGTCCATTGGGACTATTTTTTGCGAAGCTGCTCGAAGAAATGCACGAAGACTTCGATTCCGCGGTACCACGTTGGCAGGTGCAATTTTTCGTTGGGCGCATGTAAATTATCGTCGGGCAAGCCGAAGCCTACCAATAGCGATTCCATGCCGAGCAGGTCCTGAATCTGTCCGACCACCGGCACGCTGCCGCCTTCGCGTTTGAACAGCGGCGCTTTGCCCCAGACGGCTTCGAAGGCCGCGCTTGCCGCGCGCACCGCGACCGAATCGCGCGCCATGATCGAGGCCCGCGAACTGGAATGCGTATCGACGGTCCAGGTGATGGTCGGCGGCGCCTTTTCCTTTAAGTAGCGTTCCAGCGACGTGCGGATTTCGTCCGGGTCTTGATCGGGGACGAGGCGCATCGAAACTTTCGCCATCGCTTTGCTCGGCAGCACAGTCTTCGAGCCCTTGCCCGTGTAGCCGGTCAGGAAGCCGTTGACGTCCAGCGTGGGACGTGCGCTGGCGCGTTCGGTGGACGAATAGCCCGCTTCGCCAAAGAGCGCGGGGGCGCCGGACTTCTCCATCCACCACGCGTCGTTCGCGGGCAGCTTGGCCAGCCAGCCGCGCTCTTCCGCGGAGAGCGCGCGCACCTTGTCGTAGAAGCCCGGAAGCGTCACGCGGCCTTCCGCGTCATGCATGCCGGCGATTAATTCGCACAGCACCGTGGCCGGATTGTGCACCGCACCGCCGAAAATCCCCGAATGCAGATCCCCCACCGGGCCCGTGACGTTGATCTCGAAGTACGCGATGCCGCGCAAGCCATAGGTGATCGAAGGGCAGTCCGGCGCGAGGATCCCGCCGTCCACGTTCAGGCAGAAGTCCGCCTTAAAGAGCGCCTTGTTCGCCGCGATGGTCGGCGCGAGGTGGGGCGAGCCGATCTCTTCTTCTCCTTCGAACATGCACTTCAGATTCACCGCCAGCCCCTGGCCCGAACGCAGCAGCGCCTCGATGGCCTTGAGCAGCGCCATCAATTCACCCTTCATGTCGGACGCGCCGCGCGCGTACAGGTTCTCGCCGCGCACGGTTGGCTCGAACGCGCCAGTGGTCCACAAGTCGAGCGGCTCGGCGGGCTGCACGTCATAGTGCGCATACAGCAGTACCGTTGGCGCGCCCGCGCCGGCTTTCATGTATTCCGCGTAGACCAGCGGATGCCCGCCGGTCGGCATGAGTTTCACGCCGTCGAAGCCCAGCTTTTTCAGCTCCGCCGCGACCCAGTTGGCGGCCTGCTCCATCTCGCCTTTGCGTTCGGGCGCGGTCGAGACGCTAGGAATGCGCAGCAGCGCTTCAAGTTCGGAGCGGAAGCGGTCCTTGTTCTGGCGGACGTATTCGATGGCGTTGGGCATGCGTGGCTCCTGAAAAGTTGTGCGCGTCCTACCAAAGGGCAGGGGAGAGTTCAACCGCCCGCGCGTCTGCTATGGCTTGCGCTCCCAGCGGCTGCCGTCGGTAAAGGTGATATCCAAGTGCTTCTTGTTCAAGCGGAACATCTGGATCGCGGCCAGCAGCACGCCGGCCTGGGCATGGTTCTTCTCGTCTCCGGCCCGGCCCACGGCCTGCGCGGTGCGTTCGCCCACGCTATGGCGAAAATACAGGCGGCTTCCGTCGCGCAGCATTACCCAAGCCTCGGCAAAAGGTTCGCTTGAGGCCAGCGAGACGATCTGCGCTTCCAATTCTTCAGCGTGGGTCATGCGTGCGATCTTCAGTCCGAAGGCGAAGCGCGTCAATCGCAGCGCTTTTTTATCGCGGCCCCTGCGGCTAACCTTGCACGGCCGATGAAAACGCTCTGCTACATTTGCGAAGCCACCGCCGGCGGCGTGCGCAAGCACCTGCGCGAGCTGGTGCGCCATTTCGCGCGGCCCGAAGAGAACTTCCGCATCCACGCGCTCTTCGGGCACCGCGGCGAGCCGGGCTTCGACGAAGAACTTGCCGAGTTCCGCAAGGCCGGCGTGCAGATCGAACTCGTTCCCGGCTTGCAGCGTGAGATTCGCCTGGGTCAGGACCGGCGTGTGTACACGGCGCTGAAAAACCGCCTGCGCGCGCTCAAGCCCGAGATCGTGCATACACATTCTTCAAAGGCCGGCTTTCTCGGCCGCCTTGCCGCGCGCGCCGCGGGCGTGCCCCGGATTATCCACACGCCACACGTCTTCGCGTACCAGTGGTCCCACGGAGTAAAGCGTTCCTTTTATTTGGCGCTCGAACGCTACGCAGCGGGCAAGGGGAGCCGCATAGTGTGCGTCGGCCAGGAGCAGCGCGAAGAAGCGCTTGCCGAACGCGTCGCCCCGCCGCCGCAGCTTGTCCACATCCCCAACGGCGTCGCATTGCCCGAACCGCTCTCGATGGAAGCTCGCCTGGCGCTGCGCGCGCGTTTGGAACTCCCGCCGCAGGCGCTGGCGGTGGTGATGGTCGCACGCCTGGCTCTGCAAAAGGGCGTGGAACATTTTTTGAACGCGGCGCGCGAGATCCTCGCGAAGCGCACCGACGCGTACTTCGTGCTGATCGGCGGCGGTCCACTGGAAGCCCAGGTCCGCGCGCGCGCAGCAGCGCTTGGCCTTGACCGCGTGCGCATGCGGATTTTAGGCCACGTCGAAGGCGCGGAAAACCTGTATCCCGCATTTGACCTCGTCGCGCTCTCTAGCCTTTACGAAGGCCTGCCGTTTGTGCTGCTCGAAGCGATGGCTTGGGGCGTGCCTGTCGTTGCGACGGACGTACTGGGCTCTCGCGAAGCGGTGCGGTCAGAGCGCACGGGCCTCCTGGCTAGGCCCGGCGACGCGGCCGATCTTGCCGCATGCATGGAACGCCTGTTGGCAGATGCGCCCCTGCGCGCACGCATGGGCGCGGCCGCGCGTGAGCGCGTGCGCGCCGATTTCACTCTTGAGCGCTTCCTCGATTCTCATCGAAAATTGTATCTGGATTAGGTTCTGCAAAAAAAAAAGCGGGCGGACCTTGCCGAGGCCGCCCGCTTTTCCCACCATCCATTAATTCGCTATTTGTCTTGCAGCAGCGGATCGCCGGTTAATACCGTCAGGCGTATCGCGTTTACGGTGAAGTCAATTTTCGCGTTGTCGCCCCACGTGAACGGCGCGATGCACGGCTGCAGTTCCTTGCCGCCCGCGACGCGCATTTTATGCACGGTCTTCCAGCCGTTTTCGCCCGATTGGTTGAAATCGCGGAACTGGAAAGTCCATTCGCTGCCGTCGCATTGTACCGCCAGTTGGCCGCGGTCCGGCCAGAACCCACGCTGCTCGTTCATCAGGTTGCGGTTGTCTTCATTTTCGCCCTTGCCCGGCAAGTTGCCGAAAACCGAGAGCGGGCCGTCGCGCAATTGGCGCAGGCCAAAGACCAGTCCGTTGTTGCCGCCGCCCCAAAGCCCGATCCCGCCGCAGTAGCCGTCGCGGTCTTTGAAGGTCGCGTTCACCGAGTACGCAATCTCCATGCGGTATTGCGTCAGCTTGGGCAGGCTGCGCGGCACGATGAAAACCGCGCCCTTGCGCTGGTGGTCCCACAGTTCGCCGCCGTCGCCCTTGGCTTGCATGATCCCGCCGCCGCCCGGCATGTTGATGAATTCGCCCAGCTTGCGGTTGCGCGGATCGCTGACTTCCCAATCCTTTTGAAAAGCTGCGGCATCGTTTGAGGCCCACAACCAGTACTTGCCATCCTTGCCTTGGTTAAAGGCCACGGTGAAAAGCTTGGCCAAGTCGATTTTCTTCACGGGAATCGGCGGAGGCGGCTTGCTTGCGCTCCACTTCACAACTTGGTCGAAGAGCGCCCAGGTTTTGTCCGTGGGGTCCAGGTTCCATTTGCGACCCGTGACGAGGAACGGAAAGAATCCCACGCGCCGCGCCGGCGCCCGCAGGTCGTCCTTCATCTGCGAACCAGGTTCGTAGGCGAAAACCGCCACCTGGTCTTGGTTGTCTTTGTTTGTCACGACGGCCAACGCTTCGCTCGTCGGATGCGCGAACATCACTTCGCCCTCTTTGAGCGGCGTGAATGCGTCCTTCTGCTTTTGAGTTAGCACGTGGTCCTTCAGCGGCACATTGAAGTCTACCTTGCCGTCGGAGTGCCCCACGTCGTCGGCCAACCCCAGCGCGGAATAGCAGCCCGGTGAAGATGAAA
>Ga0265314_10005366_pt1 | contig 11589 bp, 7 predicted proteins | sample 4126metaG_FD_203106 | JGI IMG/M metagenome (GOLD analysis project Ga0265314, IMG submission 203106) | Rhizosphere microbial communities from Carex aquatilis grown in University of Washington, Seatle, WA, United States - 4-1-26 metaG | ecosystem: Host-associated > Plants > Roots > Rhizosphere >... | reverse complement strand
CGGCCTCCTCCGGCAGCAACGTCACATGCGGGCCGCCCATAACCACGCACGCTCCTCGCGACCTGAACCGTGCCGCAACGCTGTAGGCGTGATAAGCACTCGGCGTGTGAAAGGTAATGCCAACGACATCGGGTTGATCCGCCCAGTCAATGGCTTCGGCCTCTTCATCGACGTGAGTGACTTGCCAATCGGAAGGAACCCTGGCGGCCAAATACGGCATGGTAATCTGCTGAAAGTTGAGGAACCGGGACCTTCGCGCTCTGCGGATGTCATTCGAGGATGCAGTAATCAGGAGGAGTTTCAGCATTCGCGTCGAGAACTCGTCAGGTCGGTGTCGCGCAACGAGCTCCCATCACCGATAGGCATAGCATACGTCGTGGTCCAAAGCGGTTTTTTCTTCTGGTCTACCCTTTGCCGGGCGCTCATGGTGAATTGGCGCCGACGGAACTCCCTTGGCCACGAAGTCAAAGGATGGAGGAGATTGCGCACGCCCAACCTGGCATAGCAATGACGATCCAGAATGCCAGAACGGCCGTTTTCACGCGAAGATCGTATTACACGCCTCCCGGCCGCCCCGAGCCTACTCCAATCTACTCCCGGGTCGACCTGGAGATTGGCCAGGACCGCTTAAAGGCCATCGCGGCGAGGCGTATAGGTCGAATTGGGCTGAGCCTGATCGCGTTCGGCGCGCGCGCGGCGTAAGTCTTCCTGTAGCTCCGGCTGTTCCGGAAACTCGGCAGCCAGCCGTTCCACCGCAGTAACCGCGGCGTCGAAATCGCGATTTCGTAGCAGCTCTTCGAAATCTTTTCGACGCCGTGAATAGGCTTCCTTGCGCGCCGCACGATCGCGCGATTGGCGCGCCCGATCCAGGAGATCCACCAGTTCCGGTTCCTGCGGAAAAATTGCCAGGAGCTCCTGGGTCTTGTAGACAGCCTGTTCAAACTCGCGGCTGGTCACCAGCCCTTGAAGAGCCTCGCGCTCTTTGGCGATGGCCGCCTTTCGCGCCACTTCGTCGCGGTGGGCGATAGCGCGGCGCAGGTCATTCTCCACTTGCGGCTCGTCTGGAAAAGCGACGGCCAGTTGCTGCAGCCGGGTGACGGCATCGTCGATCCGGTGGTTCTTCATTAGTTCCAGGACTTCGCGGCGGCCATCCAAATAGGCCTCTTTGCGGACGGCCGACATACTCTGCGGGCGCTCCTGCGAGACCAGCGTCCGGCGGATACGATCGCCCAGATCGCGAACGATGTTCTGAACTCCGGGGTTATCGGGATGGCGCTTCCAGAGGGCGCGGGCGCGTGTCTCGGCCTGATCCATGCGGCCTTCGTCCATGAGATCCCGGCACTCTTTGAGCTCGCGGTCAATGGCGTTGGTCGCTTCGTCGCTCTGGCGGTTGGCGAGCGCCGCAGCTTCGTACTGCTGCTTCTGATCTCGGGCGATGGTCAACAACTGCAGTACTTGCACGTTCCGACCGGCTTCCGGATCCAGACCGGAGAGCAGATCGATGGCTTCCTGAATGGCCCCCTTCGATAGATACTCGCGGCTTTGGGAGAGGGCCGCGGCCACCCGGTTCTCCGTTGCGCTGGACGCTTGCAGGCGGCGTTGCGCTTCCTCGATCCGGGCGCGTACTTCGGGATCGCCGGGGTATTCCCGGTCCAGTTCCTGCAGCGTGAGCAGGGCGCCGTCATAGTCCTGAACCAGCACCTGCCCGCGCGCCCTTCGCAAACCGGATTGGCGGTGGGCGGCGTTCTGTTGTTCGATGGCCTGCCGGGTCTGGTTCAGAAATTCCGACGCTTCCGAGCTGGCAGGGTCGTTTTGAGCGGCTTCGCTGGCGCGCTCGAAGGCCGCGGTAAAGTTCTGACGTTCCCATTCGACGCGTGCTTCGGCCAGCAGGCGCTGCGCGCGGGTCTTCTTCTCGCGCACTTCCTGGATTTGACTCAGGCGGGTGCGAGCCGCGCTGTTTTCGGGATCGATCTGCAGGGCTTCCTGGAGCCGCGATTCGGCCGACGGGAAATCCAGAACGGTAAGCTTCTCGTCGGCTTCGTCGATCAGGGTTTTGATGCGCGATCCCTCCTTTTGCCGGCGGCTGAACTCGCGAAGTTCGGAGCGCCATTTGCGCGCCTTGGCGTTTCTGTGATCGAACTTGAGAATGCGGACGGCCATGGCCATGGCTTCATCGAATCTACCGGCCTCGATCATCGACTCGGCGTCCTTTTCCATGCCGGCGACCTGGGCTTCGCCAAATTCCTGAATGACCATGTCCAGATCCAACCGCAGATCGTCCATGGTGGCGTAGCGATCAGCCTTTTCCTTGGCGAGAACACGCCGCAGGACGGGATCGAGACCGCGCGGCAGTTCGGGGGCTAAATCGCAGACCGGCGGCGGATCTTCGTGGGTGACTCTATACATAGTCACGCCGGGAGTATTGCCGGCGAAGGGGTTCTTGCCGGTGAGGAGTTCGTAGAGCACCACTCCATAGGCCCATACGTCGACTTGCGAATCGATGGTATCGCCCATGAATTGCTCCGGCGCCATGTATTCCGGAGTACCCACCATGTATCCGACGGCCGTGAGGCCCGTGTCGCGCTGGATGAGACGGGCGATTCCGAAATCCATGATCTTCACCGAGCCATCGCTCAGCCGCATGATATTGGCGGGCTTGATGTCTCGATGAATGATGCCGTGGTCATGGGCGTATTGCAAACCTTCGGCCACCTCCGACATGATGCTGAGCCTGGTGATGGCGGGAAGCGCGTCCCTGTTTCTGACGAAGTGTTGCAGGTTCTTGCCGTCGAGGTACTCCATGATCAGATAAGGAATACCGTTCTGCTCGTCGAAGTCGAAAATGGTGACGATGTTTTTGTGACGAAGTCTTACTGAAGTGACGGCCTCGGCGCGGAAGCGGCGAAGCATGCTCTCGTCGTTCTGGACATTTAGTACCTTGATAGCGACGATATTGCCGATAGCCGGATCTTCGGCCTTGTAGACGTGGCCAAAACCGCCTTCCCCCAGCGCGCCGATGATCTTGTACTTCCCAATTGTTTCCATTGCCCGATGACCCGGAATAGTCGACGATTGCCCGAATTATATCGGAGTTTGCGGATAGACGGTAGTCCCCTGCGATTGTTGGTCATCCGGGTGTTCGATCGCACAAAATAATCGCTGCTCCCGGTTGTCTCGCGACGCCGGGAATTGTGCGAAGAGGTGGGCATGGCGCGCCCAGTTTGGCAGGAGGCAAGATGAATCAGCCCCTGCTCAATTGCGATCCGCTAGCTGAATCGAAAATCCCTCGAACCCGTAGTTTCTTCTTCCGTTCCTTACGGTGAACGTAGTGATCTTCCCGGCCCGGATATCGGAAAGGGCGGGCGACACCTTTGCCAGTAACTTGGGGTCTGCTTCAGGAAGATTGTGGGCAGGTCGCAGGACGTCAACCAGGTCAACCAGCTTCGCGATCCGTTCCACAGACCGCTGATATGCATCCAGGTCGGTTTCCGGCACCCACAGCCAGAGATTACCTGGATAGAACGTATCGCCGGTAAACAATTCCCGCTGCGCTCTGTCCAAAAGGCAGACAGCATCCGGCGTGTGCCCGGGAGTCGCGATTACCTCAAGCTTTCTGCCGCCCAAATCAATGATCTCGCCATCGGCAACGATCCGGGTGACCCGAAAAGGCTTGACTACATAATTCTCTTGAGTGACCCCATCAGGGAGGGGCGGACAGAACTGGCCGGGCGCCAGGGAAGCCGCCATCTTTGAATTCGGGAAGCCGCGCGCGCTATTGCGCGTGTAATCGGAGTCGATTCCCAGGACGTTTGGAAAGGCGAAGTTGCCGCCGACATGATCGTAATGGGTGTGAGAGTTCAAGACGATTACGGGAAGCGCAGTGAGCTTGCGGACGACTTCCTCGATGTGCCCGATGCCGAATCCGGAGTCGAAGAGGAGCGCCTGCTTTTCTCCGGTGATGAGGTAGGAGAAGACGTGTTCCGATTGACGAGGCTCCCAAAGCGCGTAGACGCCACCCGGGAGCCGGTAGACCTCGAACCATCCGTCGGTGATGGCCAACTTCTCATATTTGTCGAACACCGGACTTCTTGGTGCGTCGCACCGCAATTGAGCGCAAAGGGGGAGGACGGGCGCGAGACAGAGGAAGAAGAACGCTGTTGTTTGCAAGGTCATAGGGCTAGCCTACCTCAACGCCGCGCTATTCGGCGTCGCTGATATACTGTCTCGGGAAAGAGGCACTAGATTCATGTCACCGAAATCAACGCCGGAAGTTGTGGTTCGCACGGCTCATGTGAATGATAGTTCTGTGTGCGGGAAAATTTGCTACGAGGCGTTCTCCAGCATCAACAGCGCTCACAATTTTCCGTGCGACTTTCCCGGACCGGAGGCAGCCACTGGCGTGCTTTCGATGATGTTTTCCAACCCAGGCTTTTACTGCGTGGTGGCGGAAATCGAAGGCCGCATGGTGGGAAGCAATTGCCTCGACGAGCGGTCGACGATCGCGGGCATTGGACCGATTACGATCGATCCCGGCGTGCAAAACTCCGGCGTCGGGCGAAAGCTCATGCAAGCCGTGATGGATCGAGCTAGCGAAAGCCGGGCCGCCGGAGTTCGACTGGTGCAAGCTGCGTTTCACAATCGCTCGCTCTCCCTGTATACCAGCCTCGGCTTCGACGTCCGGGAGCCCCTTTCATGCGTTCAGGGACGGATCCGGGAGACGAGTGTTCCGGGATGTAGCATTCGGCCCGCCAGCTCCACCGATCTGGACGCGTGCAACGCGCTATCGAGGCGCGTGCATGGATTCGATCGGGGGACCGAACTGGAGCAAGCCATTCAGCAGAACACCGCCGTGGTTGTGGAGCGTGGCGGCCGCATTACGGCATACGCGTCGGCGCTGGCGTTTTTCGGCCATGCAACCGCGGAAACTAACCTCGACATGCAGGCGCTCATCGCCTCGGCCGAATCCTTTGGCGGCCCCGGAATTCTGGTGCCCTCGCGCAATAGCGCGCTGTTGCGGTGGTGCCTCGGGAATGGCCTGCGCGTCGTCCAGCCGATGACTTTGATGAGCATCGGGCTCTATAGTGAGCCAGCCGGTGCTTGGTTCCCCTCGGTCTCGTTTTGATTCGGCCTGACTGAGTCAGGATCGAATCTTCCCGACTGCAACGCTGCTGACAGGTCGTCGTGCGTGGCTCGCCATCGATGTACTGTACAGGAATTGTCGGCATCGAACCCCGTCCTAAGCCGCACGGTTGAAGAAGCTTCGTGCGGCAGCCAATCCTGGCTGCAGGAGGCCTTTAGGCCGCCGGGCGGGCTGGAAAGCCAGCCTGCAGTCAAGATTGCCTAATGCCCCATAGTTTTTCCCAAGGCTGGAATACCTGCGGAAATCAAGTGGGGCAGGCCCCCTGGCCTGCGCGGGACGCCCTCGTCCCGCTACTGCTACTGATTCAGTCGATTGCCATCGCGAAGAGGCCGACCAGGGGGTCGGCCGCGGACGTGGGCGTCCGCCCCACCCATTTATGCAGATGCCCGGAATTTGGGAATACTATGCGGCATTGGGCAAGATTGCCTGCCAAACATCGGCGCTCCACTCGGTTGAAAGGCGCATTTGGTCAGGCGGCGCCGACATGAGTGTCGGCGCTGCAGGCATGAGTGCCCGCGCCACGTCGATCTGCAAATACACTGCGATTTGGGTTGAGAAACAGGTCAGGTCCTGATAACGTGACCTTCATGGCATGGAGGGTCCGGAACGCGCGCTGCCTGGCGGTACTGATGCTGGTTTCGCCGGCCCTCGCCCAGGGCATCGAATTCAATCGCGACATCCGGCCGATCCTCTCCGAGCGGTGCTTCTCTTGCCACGGCCCCGATGCCGCCCAGCGACAGGCAGGCCTGCGTTTCGACTTGCCCGATGGGGCGAAAGCCCTGGGGGACGAAATCCTGCGGCGCGTCGCGTCCACCGATCCGCTGGAGCGCATGCCTCCGCCGTCATCCGGTAAAGCGCAGCTTAGCGCGCACGAAATCGACCTGCTGCGTACCTGGATCGCGCAGGGCGCTCCCTGGCAACCGTTCTGGTCGTTCATCCCGCCACGGCGTCCCGAGCCGCCTTCGGTAAAGGACGAGGCGTGGGTGAAAAATCCCATCGACCGTTTCATACTGGCGCGACTGGAGCGCGAAGGCCTCCACCCGTCCGCCGAGGCCGGCAAGCGCCTGCTCATCCGGCGCGTCTCGCTCGATCTCACCGGACTCCCTCCCACACCCGCCGAAGTGCAGGCCTTCCTGGCCGACTCCTCGCCCCGCGCCTACGAATCGGTGGTCGACCGCCTGCTCGCCTCACCGCGCTACGGCGAGCGCATGGCGTTCCGCTGGATGGAAGCAGCGCGCTATGCCGATAGCAACGGCTATCAGACCGACGGACATCGCGACATGTGGCGCTGGCGCGATTGGGTGATCGACGCGTTCAATCGCAACATGCCTTACGACCGTTTTACGGTCGAGCAGCTTGCCGGCGACTTGCTGCCCGGCGCCACTCTCGATCAGCGCATCGCCACGGGCTTCAATCGCAACCATCGCACTACAGGCGAAGGCGGCATCATACCCGAGGAATACCGCGTGGAGTACGTGGCGGACCGGGTGCAGACCACCGCCATCGTGTGGCTGGGCCTCACCGCCGGCTGCGCCCGCTGTCACGATCACAAGTACGATCCCATCGCGCAGAAGGATTTCTACCGCCTCTTCGCCTACTTCAATCAGGTGCCGGGCGAGAAAGGTTTCGTGTGGAACTACGGCCCGGAAGAACCATTCGTCAAAGCGCCGCTGCCCGCCGACCAGACTAAGCTGGCGGAACTGGATGCCCAGCTTGCAGCGCGCCGGCAGGCTTGGGAGGCCCTGCAACCGCGACTGAAAGAGGCGCAAGCTCGCTGGGAAAAGAAGGGATCTGCGTCGGCCGGGGACTGGACGCCGACGCAGGACATGGTGTTTCGCTCCCTGGGACGCGGCAGCTTCAATGGCGATGCCGCCGAGTTCAGCTACCTGCAAACTTTCACCTACGCTGCCTGGATCAAGCCGGCCGCGCCGGATGGCGCCATCCTCACCCGCCTCGACGATTACATCGAGAGCCAGGGCCACGGGCTGTATCTGATGAACGGGCGCGTGCGCATGCACCTGACCCATCGGTTCACCGATCTGGGATGGCGCGTGGAAACCGCCGAGCCTGTCGTTTTGAACCAATGGCATCATGTGGCGGTCACTTACGACGGCAAGCGGCAGGCCTCAGGCGTTCGCATCTACATCGACGGCGAGCCTCGGGAGACAAGTATTCTCTTCGATCAGAACACCGAGCCCTTCCGAAAGAAGGACACACCCATCCGCGTGGGCGAGGGCGGAGGGATGAAATTCGACGGCGAGATCCGCGATGCCCGCATCTATAAGCGCGCGATCACTTCCCAGGAAGCCGCGGCCTTGTCGTTGACCGAACCCGTCAGAAAGATCGCCGCCATCGCGCCGGCCGGCCGCACGAAAGCCCAGCAGGGGAAGCTTGACCTGGCGTTCCTCGACACCGCCGCGCCTCGAGGAATTCGCCAGGCGCTCGATGCGGTCGGGAAGGCGCAGACGGAGCGCGACGCCTTTTACGAGCAGATTGCCACCGTCATGGTCATGGCTGACGGCGCGCGCCGCGACACCTTCGTGCTGAAGCGCGGCGCGTACGATGCGCCCGGCGAAAGGGTGACCCCGGGGATTCCGGCGGCCCTGGGGAGCCCCGAGTGCGCCGATCGCCTGTGCCTGGCGCAATGGGTCGTCTCCCGATCGAATCCGCTGACCGCGCGGGTTACGGTGAATCGCTTCTGGCAATCGTACTTCGGTTTCGGCATCGTCAAGACGGTTGACGATTTCGGATCGCAGGGCGAGTGGCCGGTGCATCCCGAGTTGCTGGATTGGCTCGCCGTACAATTCATGGAAAGCGGCTGGGATGTGAAGGCCATGCAAAAGCTCATGGTGATGTCGGCGACCTACCGGCAATCTTCGGCGATGTCGTCAGGGCTGCTCGCGAAAGACCCCGACAACCGCCTGCTGGCCCGCGGGCCGCGCCTGCGCCTGGGGCCGGAGACGATCCGCGACCAGGCGCTTGCAGTCGCGGGATTGCTGGTGGAAAAAGTGGGTGGTCCTTCGGTGAAGCCGTACCAACCGGCCGGCCTCTGGCAGGAGCTTTCCGGCGACAAAGGCTACGTGCAAGCCAAGGGCGACGACTTGTATCGCCGCAGTCTGTACACCTACTGGAAGCGCACGGCTCCGCCGCCTTACATGATGAACTTCGACTCGCCCAATCGCGAGCAGTGCACGGTATTCGAGAATCGCACGAATTCGCCGCTGCAAAGCCTCGATCTGATGAACGACGTCACTTTCGTGGAGGCGGCGCGCAAGCTGGCCGAACGCATGATGACGGAAGGCGGCGGCACGGCACAGAGTCGTGTGGCCTACGGGTACGCGCTGGTGCTGGCGCGCCCGCCGGCCGCGCGCCAGGCGGAGGCGCTGGGGCGGGCTTTGGAGAAGTTTGCGGTACAGTTTCGCGCCGATCCGAAGGCTGCCGCGGCTTTCGTCCATGCGGGCGATTCGGCCGTGCACCCGGGTCTGGACGCCAACGAACTGGCGGCCTACGCCGGCGTGGCCAGTCTGATATTAAATATGGACGAAGCCATTACCAAGGAGTAACGATGACAAGGCGCTTCTTCACCGGTCTGGCATTGGCGTCGCTGCTGCGGGCGGCGGAGCGCGAGCAACCCGGCCTACCTGGTCTGCCGCATTTCCTTCCCAAAGCGAAGCGTGTGATCTACCTCTTCCAATCGGGCGGGCCTTCGCAGATCGAGCTCTTTGACTACAAGCCGCGCCTCGTCGAATTCCAGGGCAGCGAACTGCCGGAGTCGATCCGCAACGGCCAGCGGCTCACCGGGATGTCGGCGTCGCAATCCACATTCCCGGTGGTCCCTTCGAAATTCGCCATGGCGCAACGCGGCCAGTCGGGCGCTTGGGTCGGGGACCTGCTGCCGCACACCGCCAAGATCGCCGACCGGTTGACCTTCGTCAAGAGCGTCCACACCGAAGAGATCAACCACGACCCCGCAGTCACTATGATGCAAACCGGCTTCCGGCTCGGCGGACGGCCCAGCCTGGGTGCATGGGTTTCTTACGGCGTCGGCTGCGAGACCAACGAACTGCCGGCGTTCTGCGTGATGATTTCCAATTCCGGCGGCGGGCAACCGCTCTATGACCGGCTTTGGGGCAGCGCCTTTCTGCCCAGCCGGCACCAGGGCGTGAAGTTCCGATCGTCGGGCGACCCGGTGCTGTTCCTGTCCAACCCGGACGGCTTTACCGCCGGAAACCGACGCACCTTCCTCGACGCTCTAGGAGAGTTGAATCAGGCGTCCAGCGCCGAGTTTGGCGACCCGGAAATCGCCGCTCGCGTGGCCCAGTATGAGATGGCGTTCCGGATGCAATCGTCCGTCCCCGAGCTGACCGATATCTCGAAAGAGTCGGCCGGCACGTTCGAACTCTACGGCGAGGATGCTCGCAAGCCTGGAACGTTCGCGGCCAACTGTCTGCTGGCGCGTCGCCTGGCCGAACGTGGCGTGCGCTTCATCCAGCTTTACCATCGCGACTGGGACCACCACGGCGATCTTCCCGCCGCCCTGCCGAAGCGCTGCAAGGATGTGGACCAGGCCTCCGCCGCCCTCGTCACCGACTTGGCGCAGCGTGGCATGCTCGACGACACGCTGGTGCTCTGGGGCGGCGAGTTCGGACGCACCGTCTACTGCCAGGGCCATCTTACCGCTACCGATTATGGCCGCGACCATCACGGCCGCTGCTTCACCATGTGGATGGCCGGAGGCGGCATGAAGCCCGGTATTACGTATGGCGAAACGGACGACTACTCATACAACATCGTCAAGGACCCGGTGCACGTTCACGACTTGCAGGCGACCATCCTCCATTGCCTGGGAATCGATCACAAGCGCCTCACTTATCGCTTCCAGGGTCGCGACTTTCGACTGACGGACGTCGAAGGCGCAGTCGTCGAGCCGATACTCGCGTAACCTTGCGTAGAGTATCGGAACTTGATATAACGGACTCCGATCATGAAAGCGATGTGCTTCATCGGCGCCGTGTGCAGCGTGTTATTGCAGGCGCAGTCAATGCCGCCGGCGGCGACTCCCAAATTCGATGTCGTCTCGATCAAGCCGTGTACGCTGGGCGTTGAGCGAGGCGGCGACTCAACGCCCGGAAGACTGAGCATCGGATGCGCGCTTCTGGCCGATGCCGATAATACCGGGCTGATTCAGCAGGCGTATAACCGGTATGCGAGCGGCCAATTGACTTCCACGCAAATCATCCCCATCGAGGGCGGCCCGGATTGGATCCATTCGGAAACGTTCCGGATCGACGCTAAATCCGACAGTCACCCGGGCATCTTGACGATGCTAGGACCTATGATGCAGGCAATTCTTGAGGACAGGTTCCAATTGAGAATCCATCGCGAGACCAGGCAAGGACCTGTTTATGAACTCGCCTTGGGCAAAGGCTCTCCAAAGTTGAAACCGCTGCAGGATGGAAGCTGCACACCGGTGCTCATAGGTCATCCCTTACCCTCGCTGGAAGCTGGCCAGCACCTTTGCAGGAACATGGTGTCTGCGCGGTCGGTCGACTTCGAGGGTGGCACGCTCTCCATGCTCGTCGGTTCGCTGGGCCTTGTCCTGGATCGTCCCGTTATCGACAAGACCGGCGTCACGGATTACTTCGAGATACACCTCAAGTTTTCGCCCGAGGATTCCGGGGCGGCTCGGCCATCCGCCGCAGAACCCGGAGCGCCCGCCGCCGTTGCGGCCACTGATGCTCCTGGGATATTTCAGGCCATGCAGGAACAACTGGGCCTGAGACTTTTGCCGGCCAAGGGGCCAGTGGACGTTTTGGTGATCGATCATATCGAAAGGCCGTCCGGAAACTAAAGACGTTGTCCGGTCGCTCTTCGATGGACGGAGTCCAGCGCTTCGTTGAGTATTTCGAATACGCCGCGATCCGTCAGATCGCGCAGCGCCTGGGCATTGAGTCCTCCGGGCGTGGCGTGCGCCTCCGCGAGGTCCTCGAAGCTTCGCTGGGACGTCTCCAGGCCGGCGTCGGCAAGGCCGGCGAACATCATGGCCATGTACTCGCGGGCCTGCTGTTCCGAAACGCCCTTTCGCGCCACCCAAGCGGCAATGTGGCCGATAAAACCGAAGTACGCCGCCATAGTCGAAGTCGCCGTGCTGAACGCGTTGAGATGGTCTTCCACCTGGATCTCGAACACACGTCCCAGAGGGGCAAACAGCTCGGTAGCAGGACCACCAGGCGGATAGACCGCGGTCGGGCTTCGTCTCTGCGCGATAGAAGGCAGGGGGATCGCCCTCCAGACCCGGTCGCCCGGAACCCCAAGGCTGGCGAGGCGGCGCGTGGGAAACCCGGCGACCACGCTGATCACGGCCTGGGCGGGAGGGAACTTGAGCTCCGACAGCACCTCTTCCGCAACCTGCGGGCGTACCGCGAGAATCACCGTCTCGGACGAATCGA
>Ga0265314_10005362_pt1 | contig 11590 bp, 11 predicted proteins | sample 4126metaG_FD_203106 | JGI IMG/M metagenome (GOLD analysis project Ga0265314, IMG submission 203106) | Rhizosphere microbial communities from Carex aquatilis grown in University of Washington, Seatle, WA, United States - 4-1-26 metaG | ecosystem: Host-associated > Plants > Roots > Rhizosphere >... | reverse complement strand
TGTGGCTCGAGCCGCCGCCGTTGAGGCCGATGTAAAAGCCGCCCCAATTGTAGACGGCCGGGATCATGACCGGCGCCTTGGTATAGCTCCGTGCGGGCGCGCCCCTTTATTCCATTTTCTCGAGAGTGTTGCCGTGGCGCCACAACCCACACGACGTGTTCGAACCGCGGGCCGCCGTCGCGCTCGATTTCTGGCCAGCCGCAAAAACTCCGCACCCGGATTTGAATGGCCCTGCCGCGATCGGCTGTCTATGGTGCGCCCATGTCACGCCTCGTTTGTCTGTCGCTTGCTGTCGTTTTCTCGCTGTTGTCGATGGTCGCGACAGCCGCGCCGCTCCATAAACGGCCCGCGCAACGCTGGCACGGATATGGCTTCCTGCCCGGCTATCAGCAGCCGCCGAGCAACAGCCTGCCGCTGTACGCCCAGAGAGACGTGATGCGCGGCCTGGCGAAGCGCCAGCGGCGCCCCTGGTACATCGACCCGGTGCCGCAATATTACGGCTATGACGGCGACTGGCACTATTTCGGCCGGCCCGGTTTTAACGGCGGCCGCTACAACGGCGGAAGCTATGGGCCATGCTGGACCCAGACGCCGATCGGGCCGATCTGGAATTGCGGTTGAACGTCACTTGCCGGCTGCGAGGCGATGGATGCCGGATGCGGTGAGGCCAAGCGTGCCGAGCCGTCGCAACGCATAGCCCAGTCCGACAAGGCGCTCCCAATGCAGCTGGGGAATTTCGCGCTGCGCTTCGCCCTTGCCGACCTCGCGCAACGACTCGAATTCGTCCGGACTTAGAGCTGGAAGATGATCCGCGGTCATGCTGCCTCGTCGGTCCAGACCTTGAAGCTCACCAGCGTATTCGGCCCGAACGTCTGGGTGATCGGGACATCGGAGGCATCGCGCCCCTGCGCGATCAATACCCGGCCGATCCGCGGCACATTGTTGCGCGGATCGAACATGTGCCAGTGCCCGCCGAGATAGGCTTCGAACCAGCCGGCGAAATCGCCCGCCGCCCACGGCTTCGGCGTACCGATGTCACTGAGATATCCCGTGCAATAGCGCGCCGGGATGTTCATGCAGCGGCAAAACGTGATGGCGAGGTGGGCGTAGTCGCGGCACACGCCCTTGCCTTCGCTATAGGCTTCCCATGCGGTCTTGGTGGCGCGGGCGTGCTCGTAGCCGAACGCGATATGACGATGCACGAAATCGCAGATCGCCTGCACCCTCTGCCACCCCGGCGGCGTGTGCTCGAACAGCTTCCAGGCGATATCCGACAGGCGATCGGTCTCGCAGTAGCGGCTGCCGAGCAGGTAAACCAGCGTATCCGGAGGCAAATCCTCGACCAGATGCTGGGCCGCCGATGGAAAGACCGGATCGGGCAGGCCGCTGTCGTTGACGATGCCATCGGCGAACAAGCGCATGTGGCCGGCGGGAGCGACGATGCGGCTGCACCAGTTGCCGAACATGTCGCGGTAGGGCGTGATCGGCACCGACGGGCTGGTGGTGAGATAATCGGGAACGATGATATCGGAGGCGCGGGTGAAGTGCGTCCCCAGCACCATGATCATGGGCGTCGGCTGCGGGAATTCGTAATGCATTTCGAATCCGACACGCAGTTTCATCTGAAATACGCTTTCCCTTAAATTCATCTTCGAAATGGCTACGAAGCCGCGGAAAACAAGACGGTGTGCAATATTGACCACTGCATGCAGGTCAAATGCGCGCATTGGCGGAGAAAGCGATGGCTAATTGGGCGAAAAGCGCGCAGGGTCCGCCGATGCTGCAACATATTGATGCATCCGGGCGTCGAAGCGCGGGCCGATGACCACGCGAACGCGGCGGGAAACAATTCATTTCAAGCATCCCTTCCGGATCAAGGGCATCGATCGCTTGCTGTCCCCGGGCGACTACGAGGTCGTGACCGACGAAGAGCAGATCGAAGGTCTGTCGTTTCCGGCCTTTCGTCGTATCGCCACCATGATCATGGTGCCCGGCGCGCCGCCGCACCAATCCTCGACCGAAATGCTCTCGATCAGTTCGGTTGAATTATCAAATTCGCAGCGTATCGATGCGAGTACGCCACTTGAGTGAAACGCCGGTCGAACTCGACAAGCACCGCGGCATGGCAGCGCAGAAGGCGACCGATATTCGCCGCGTGGTCGCCGACATCGAGGCCAACGCCAAACTGTTGCGCGACCACCAGAACGCGGTCGAGATCCAGCTACTAGCGGCGCCGGCCACCTCGTGGGCGGAGGCCGCGGCAAAGGCGCGCTACGTGTTGAATTTGTACGCGTCCGAACTCGCTGCCGCAGACACCCATCATCGCGACCTGGTCGCGGCGGTACTCGCGGATTTTGCCCGGCTCTCCGATGAGGGTTGACCGGCACCACCATTGACCTTGAGCAAATAAAGAACTTACCCGCGTCCGATGCCGTTTCGAACGCACAAATGAAAGCATCCCATGCAAAATCTCTCGCCGCGAAACGTAGGCACGGAAGAGTCGCTCCGTCTTGGAGTGGTGTCCGGCTGGTACTCGACCAAGATCAGCGGCACCTTCGTCTCAGGCCCCCATGCTTCCGAGGCCGACTGCCTGAGCAGGATCGCGGAAATCGACCCGCCGCCGGCCAAGATAGCGCGACGCAAATAAGGAGGTAGTGAGATGGCGCTCGATCGCGGAACTGTCATCGGTTTCGAGCATGACCGGATGGTCATGCTGTTTTCAATGATCGACGGCGACAAGGAGGTCCGTTGCGCCGTCAGCAGCTCGGCGATGGATGACCTGGAACGCGGCGTCAAGGCAAAGCCCAATCAGCGCGACGAGCAGTTCCTGCGGTTGCGTGACCGGATCGAGCAATGCGCCTCGCGCAAATTCCTCGCCCGGGAGTTCGAGGGCGCGCCACCGGGAATTATCCTGCGCAGCGTCGATTTTCGCAACTAGAGGTGCCACCTCTAACTGTGGCATGATGCGGAAAATCCCGAATCAGGCAATCCATGCGCGTTTTCAGCGTTCCCCTGTCCGTGCCGTTCCTGCGCAGCGTGATCGCCGCGCTGGTGGACGGCCGGCTGGTCGAGGGATTTGAGGCGCGGAAAAATCCGGAGCGGCTGGCGCAGGCGACGCTTTATCTGCCGACGCGGCGCGCCGGGCGGATGGCGCGCGAGATATTTCTCGACGAGCTGAACAGCGATGCCGCCGTGCTGCCGCGCATCGTGGCGCTCGGCGATATCGACGAGGACGAACTGGCGTTCGCGCAGGCCGCGACGCCCGGCATGGCCGCTCTGGAAATTCCGCCGGCGATGGATGGCCTGCAGCGCCGCCTGCTGCTGGCGCAACTGATCAATTTGTGGGCCAAACGGATCAAGCCGATCGACCCCACGCAGGCACCGCTGGTGACGGCCGGACCCGACTCCACGCTCGCGCTGGCCGACGATCTGGCGCGGCTGATGGACGACATGGTGACGCGCGAGGTCGACTGGGGCGCGCTCGACACGCTGACCCCGGAGGCATTCGACGTCTATTGGAAACTCACGCTCGAGTTTCTCGGCATCGCGCGTCAATACTGGCCGGAGATTCTCAAGTCACACGGCAAGATCGAACCGGCGGCGCGGCGCGACCTGCTGATCGAGGCCGAGGCGGCGCGGCTGACCACGCTTCATGAGGGCCCGGTGATCGCGGCAGGCTCGACCGGCTCGATGCCGGTGACGGCGAAATTCCTGCAAGCCGTTGCCAGCCTGCCGAACGGCGCCGTGGTGCTGCCCGGGCTCGACACCGATCTCGACGATGCGGCGTGGCAATCGATCGGCGGCATCAGGAGCGCCGACGGCCAAACCACCACGCAACCATCTTCGAACCACCCGCAATTCGCCATGCATGCGCTGCTGCAGCGGTTCGGCATCAAGCGCGGCGATGTCGAGAGCCTCGGCGAAGTTGCCCCGCACGGCCGCGACGTGCTGGCCTCGGAGGCGATGCGGCCCTCGAACGCCACGGCGCAATGGCACCGGCGGCTGGCGGAGCCCGATGTCGTCGCGCGCATCACGGCCGGCATGCAAAACCTCGCGGTGATCGCCGCCGCCAATCCCGAGATGGAAGCGCTTTCGATCGCGGTGGCGATGCGCGAGGCGCGGCATCTGAACAAATCGGCCGCTTTGGTGACGCCGGACCGCGCGCTGGCGCGGCGGGTGATGGCGGCGCTCGGCCGCTGGAACCTGCTGTTCGACGATTCCGGCGGCGATTCGCTGATGGATATTTCGGCGGGAATTTTCGCGCGGCTGGCGGCGGAGACGGTGGCCCGGCACCTGGAGCCGCCGACCTTGCTGGCGCTGCTAAAACATCCGTTGTGCCGGCTCGGCCGCGCGGAGGGTGCGCTCAAGCGCGCCGTCGAGACCCTGGAGCTGGTGCTGTTGCGCGGCACGCGTCCGGCGGCCGGCAGCATTGGACTGAAGCGGGAGTTCGACCGGTTTTGCGATGAACTGGCAAAACTCAGGCGCAAGGAGCCATCCTCGCTGCACGGTTCGGAGCCGCGAACCAAAGTCAGGGATTACGAGCTGGAACGGGCGCGCGAGCTGATCGGGCTGTTGCAGACAACCCTCGCGCCGCTGGAAAACCTCACCGCGGCAAAACCGCATGACTTTGCGGCGATCGCCGAACAGCATCGCGACGTATTGATCGAATTGTCGCGCGACGAACATGACGCGGCGCTCGCCTTCGAGGGCCATCAAGGATCGGTGCTGGCCTCCGCGTTCGACGATCTGCTCGGCGGGCGCGCGCCGAGCGGGCTGATGGTCACGCTGGGCGACTATCCGCAACTGTTCCAGACCGCATTCGCTGACCGCGTGGTGCGGCGGCCGGAGGTCGCGAATGCGCAGTTGCGGATCTATGGCCCGCTGGAAGCGCGGCTGACGCAATCCGACCGCGTCATCCTCGGCGGACTGGTCGAGGGCGTCTGGCCTCCGGCGCCTCGCGTGGATCCCTGGCTGAGCCGGCCGATGCGGCATGGGCTCGGGCTCGATCTGCCGGAACGGCGCATCGGTTTGTCGGCGCATGATTTTGCCCAGTTGCTCGGCAGCAAGGACGTGATCCTCAGCCATGCCGCAAAAGTCGGCGGCGCGCCGGCGGTTGCCTCGCGCTTCCTGCATCGCCTCGAAGCCGTCGCGGGCGACGCGCGCTGGAAGGCCGCGATCGCGGCCGGCGAACATTATGTGCGCTTCGCCGCGGAACTGGACCGCCCCGACCACATCAAACCGGTCGAGCAACCGGCGCCAAAGCCGCCGCGCGCGGCGCGGCCATTGAAATTATCGGTCACCGCGATCGAGGACTGGCTGCGCGATCCCTACACGATCTACGCCAAATACATTCTGAAGCTAGAACCGCTCGAGCCCGTCGACATGCCGCTGTCGGCGGCCGACCGCGGATCGGCGATCCATGATGCGCTCGGCGAATTCACGCAAGTGTATGCGACGACGTTGCCCGATCATCCCGCGACGGTGCTGCGCGAGATCGGCGAGAAATATTTCGCGCCGCTGATGGAACGGCCCGAGGCGCGCGCGCTGTGGTGGCCGCGCTTCAAGCGCATCGCCGACTGGTTCGCGGGATGGGAAACCGGCCGGCGCCCGGACATCAGCGCGATCTTCGCCGAGACCAGGGGCGAGATTTCGATTCGTCTCGACAAGGAACGCAGTTTTGTCTTGTCGGCGCGCGCCGACCGGATCGAGCGCCACCGCGACGGCAGCTATGTGATCCTCGATTACAAGACCGGGCAACCGCCGACCGGCAAGCAGGTGCGCATGGGGCTGTCGCCGCAATTGACGCTGGAGGCGGCGATCCTGCGCGAGGGCGGTTTTGCGGATATTCCGGCGGCAAGCTCGGTCAGCGAGTTCAGCTATGTCCGGCTCAGTGGCAACAACCCGCCCGGCGAGCAGAAGCCGCTGGAATTGAAGATCAAACAGAATGACACGCCGCAGGCGCCCGATGCCGCCGCCGACCATGCGCGGCAGCAGCTCGAAAATTTGATCCGCAGCTTCGAGGAGGAGACGCAGGGCTACACCTCGCTGAACCTGTCGATGTGGGCGAACCGCTACGGCAGCTATGACGACCTCGCCCGCATCAAGGAATGGTCGGCGGCCGGCGGATTGGGGCTTCCGGAATGGTGAAGGCGCCGCGAAAGATTCCGGATGCCGTGCGCGCGACGCAGGCGCGCGCCTCCGATCCCGGCTCGTCGGCCTTCGTGTCGGCCAATGCCGGCTCGGGCAAAACCCATGTGCTGGTGCAGCGGGTGATCCGGCTGCTGCTCGGCAACGTGCCGCCGGAAAAGATCCTCTGCATCACTTTTACCAAGGCCGCCGCCGCCAACATGGCGGAGCGGGTATTTTCCACGCTCGGCCATTGGGTCACGCTCGACGATGACGCGCTCGATGACGCGATCCGGGAGGTCGGACTTGCCCAGCCCAATGCAAAGATGCGGCTGCGCGCCCGCGAACTGTTCGCCAGCGCGCTGGAGACGCCGGGCGGGTTGAAGGTGCAGACCATCCACGCGCTCTGCACCCGGCTGCTGCAGCAATTTCCGTTCGAGGCCAACGTGCCGGCGCGCTTTGCGGTGCTCGACGAGCGCGACCAGACCGAAATGATGGAGCGCGCCAACCTCGCCGTCCTGCTCGACGCCGCGCGCGAACCTGACAGCGCCGCCGGCCGCGCGCTCCAGATCGCGATGGCAAGTGCGGCCGACGTCACCTTCAAGGACGTGATCCGCGAGGCCTGCCTGAGCCGCGATCATTTTATGAGCTGGACCGATACTGCCGGCAGCGCCGAGGTTGCCGCCGCGCAGGTGTCGGCCGCGCTCGGCGTCGATGCCAATGACCGCATCGAGGACGTCGAAGCCGCCATTGTCGACGGGCCGCATCTGCCGAAATCGCGGTGGGCCGCCGCTGCCGCGCTTCTGGAAGTCGGCAGCAGCGCCGATCGGAAACAGGCGGCCAAGCTGCGCGAGGCGCTGACATCCACCGGCGCCACCCAGGTTGACGACTATCTCGAGGTATTTCTCACCGAGGGCGAACCGCGCAAATCACTCATCACCAAAAAATTCGCCGACAACAATCCGGCGCTGGCGCGGTCGATTGAACAGGAAGCGCTGCGCATCGGCCCGCTGATCGAACGCCTCCGCGCTGTGACGACCCGCGACCGCAGCCAGGCGCTGCTCCACATCGCGACCGCGGCGGCGGCGAATTATCGCCGCGAGAAGCAGGAGCGCGGCCTGCTCGATTTCGACGATCTGATCGACAAGACGCTGGCGATGCTGGACGGCGGCGCCTCCGGCTGGGTGCATTACAAGCTCGACCGCGGCGTCGATCATGTGCTGATCGACGAGGCGCAGGACACCAGCCCCCGGCAATGGGACATCGTCACCCACATCATCTCGGAATTCACCTCCGGCGCCGGCGCGCGCGACGGCGTGGTGCGCACCGTGTTCGCGGTCGGCGACGAGAAGCAGTCGATCTTCTCGTTCCAGGGCGCCGCACCCCGAGAGTTCGATTCGCGGCGCCGGCTGCTGAAAAAGAAGTTCGAGGACGCCGGGCTGAAATTCGATCCGCTGTCGTTCACCTATTCGTTCCGCTCCGGGCCGGCGATCCTGCAATCGGTCGACCACGTGTTTCGCGACCAGACGATCTACAAAAGCATCCATGCCGCCGATAACGGCTATCCCGTGCACAATTCGCTGGAGGATTCCGGCCCCGGCGTGATCGATCTCTGGGAATTGCAGCTGCCTGACGGCAAGCAGGACCTCGAAGGCTGGCGCGCGCCGTTCGACGCGGTGTCGGAGACCAGTCCCGAGGTCAAACTGGCCAAACGCATCCAGGCCGAGATCAAGTCGCTGATCGATGCCGGCACCATGACCGGCAGCCTCGGTGCGCGCCGGCGGCTGCGTTACGGCGACATGCTGGTGCTGGTGCGGCGGCGCGGCAATTTGTTCGACGCCGTGATCCAGGCGCTGAAGCACGCCGACATTCCGGTCGCCGGCGCCGACCGCCTAAAGCTCACCGAGCATATCGCGATCATCGACCTGATGAATCTCGCTGATGCTTTGCTGCTGCCGCAGGACGATCTCGCGCTGGCAGTCGCCTTGAAAAGCCCGCTGTTCGGGCTCGACGATGACGATTTGTTCGCGTTGGCCTGGCAGCGCAAGGGCTCGCTGCGGCGAGCGCTGGACGACCACGCGTCGGCCTCGGAAAAATTCCGCGATGCGCTGCGGCGGCTGGAAACCTGCGAGCGCCGCGTCGCGATCGAGACGCCATTTGCGTTTTACGCGTGGCTATTGGGCGGCGACGGCGGGCGGGCGCGAATCCTCAAGCGGCTCGGCCACGAGGCGACCGATGCGCTCGACGAGTTTCTCGAGCTTGCCTTGTCCTATGAGCGCAAGGCGCCGGCCTCGCTGCAGGGTTTCATGGCGTGGCTGCGCGCCGCCGATACCGAAGTGAAGCGCGACATGGAAATTAAGCGCGACGAAGTCCGCGTCATGACCGTGCACGGCGCCAAGGGCCTTGAAGCGCCTGTCGTATTCCTGGTGGACACCACGACATCGCCATCGGATACGCAGCGGCTGCGGCTGATCCATTTGCCGCAGGGCAACGCCGCCCCCAACGCACATGGCGTCACCGTCTGGGCCGGCCGCAAGGCGGACGATCCCGCAGGCGTCGCGGTCGCGCGCCAAAAAATACTCGACGACACCGAGGATGAATATCGACGGCTGCTCTATGTCGCGATGACGCGTGCCGCTGACCGGTTGATCATCGGCGGCTGCATGCCCGGCAACCGCAACGCGATCCGGCCGCTGTCCTGGTACGATCTGATCGACAAGGGTCTTCGCACTTCCGGATTGCAGGCGCAGGAATTCGAGACGCCGGCCGGCAAGGTCAAACGCTATTCGCGGGCCGAGGACGAAGCCGCTCCCGTGAGCTCGACCGCCGTTGCGCCGGCAGCCGCGCCGATCGCGCTGCCGTCATGGCTGCGCACTTCCGCGCCGCCGGAAGCGCCCGCCGACAATCTGCTGCGGCCCTCCGACCCGGCCGAGGACGAAGGCCACCGCGTCCGCTCCGCCGAATCGATCCGCGAGCGGGCGCGAGCGCTGCAGCGCGGCACGCTGGTGCACCGGTTGCTGCAATCGCTGCCCGAGGTCGACGCCGCGCGCCGGCACGACGCCGCCGAGCGCTATCTCGCCCGCAATGCCGCCGACTGGACCGAGACCGAGCGCATGGCATTGGCCACGGGCGTGCTCGACCTGATCGCCGATGCGCGATTCGCCGAATTGTTTGCGCCGGGCAGCCGGGCCGAGGTCTCAATCGTCGGCCGATTGCCGCGGCCGGGGCGGCTGCCGGCGCTGGTTTCCGGTCAGATTGACCGGCTGGCGGTGACGCCGGCGGAGGTCTTGATCGTCGATTTCAAGACCAACCATGCCCCGCCGAGGGGCTCGGCGGAGGCGCCTGTCGCCTATGTCCGACAGCTCGCGCTTTACCGTGCGGTGCTGGGCAGATTATACCCGGACCGGCCGGTCCGCGCGGCGCTGCTATGGACCGAAACGCCTGAATTGATGGAGCTTTTGGCTCCCGCGCTGGACGCTGCACTGGCATCCTGACGCGCCGGGGCGACCGAGCTTGACCCGGCAAGGTCGCGTTCATAGGTTGACCCTATGATCTCAGGCGCGATTCTCCCGCGCCCTCCCTTCAAACCGAACGAGGTATTCCCATGGCCGTTGGCAAGGTTTCTGACGCCGATTTCGAAGCCGAAGTGCTCAAGGCGACCGGGCCGGTGGTTGTCGATTTCTGGGCCGAATGGTGCGGCCCCTGCCGCATGATCGCACCCGCACTGGACGAGATTTCCGGCGCGATGGGCGACAAGGTCAAGATCGTCAAGCTGAACGTCGACGAGAGCCCGAAGACGGCCTCGAAATACGGCGTGATGTCGATCCCGACCCTGATGATCTTCAAGGGCGGCGAGATGGCCTCGCGCCAGGTCGGCGCGGCCCCGAAGCAGAAGCTGCAGCAGTGGATCACTGCTGCGGTTTGATCTGCCTCGCACTCAAATAATTTGCTCCAGCGGCCGGCGAATCGCCGGCCGTTTGCGTTGAGATGCATGCCCTGGCTCTGAAAGGCCCGCATTGCCGTCTCCCCGCGCGAAGAAAACAGCTGCCCCTGAAGCGATGGACGCTCGTTCGGTCGACGAGATTCCGCGTGGCGATGAATGGCAATATGAACCGAAATGGGACGGGTTTCGTTGCCTGCTTTCGCGCGATGGCCAAAAGGTCGACCTTCGCTCCAGGTCCGGCGAGGACCTCGCGCGCTATTTCCCCGAATTGGCCGATGCCGCGTTGAAGCTGAAGGCGACTTCTTTCGTGCTCGATGCCGAAATCGTCGTGCCTCACGGCAAGACTTTTTCATTCGATGATCTGCTGCAGCGAATCCATCCCGCCGCAAGCCGGATCCGCAAATTATCGCTGGAGACGCCCGCGCTGCTGCTGGTGTTCGATTTGCTGGCAAACGCAAAGGACAAGCAACTGTCGGCCAAACCGCTCCGGCAACGGCGTCCGGCGCTGGAAGCGTTTGCGAAGGCCCAGTTCAAATCTTCCGAAACATTCCACCTGTCGCCGGCCACCACGAGCTACGCCAAGGCGAAAGCCTGGCTGGCCCGATCCGGCGGCGGATCGGATGGCGTGATCGCCAAGCGCATCGACCTGCCCTATCAGGGCGGCAACCGCGACGGCATGCAAAAGATCAAGAAATTCCGCAGCGCCGATTGCGTGATCGGCGGCTTCCGCTACGCGACCAACACCCTCGGCGGCAAGAAGGTGGTGGGCTCGCTGCTGCTCGGCCTCTACGATGACGAGGGCTTGTTGCACCATGTCGGCTTTACGTCCGCGCTCAAGCAGCAGGACAAGCCTGCCCTGACGGCGAAGCTGGAGCCGTTGATCGCAAAACCCGGCTTTACCGGTAACGCGCCGGGCGGCCCCAGCCGCTGGTCGACCGATCGCTCCGCCCAATGGTGTCCGCTGAAGCCGAAACTGGTGATCGAAATCTGCTACGATCACTTCAGCGGCGAACGATTTCGCCACGGCACCTCGATCCTGCGCTGGCGCCCGGACAAGGCCCCGCGGCAATGCACGCTCGAACAGCTCAAGCAAAAAGCGTTCGATCCGATGAAGTTGCTGTGAATGCCGGTTCGCCGGACACGAGAAGCTTAGAGCGTTTTCGAGCGAAGTGGATGCCGGTTCGGGTGAAGAAAACGCGTCAAAACAAGATCCTAGAGCTTCGGTTCTGATTCTATCAGAACCGAAAATGCTCTACCGTGGCGGAGTGCCGTTGGCGGATAGCACGGGGCCGGCGAGGTACAGCGATCCCGTGATCAGGATGCGCGGCGGCACCTCATAGGCAAGCCGCGCCAGCGATTGCAGCGCCGCTTCGATGCCGGGCGAGGTTTCCACGCGCATGCCGAGCGCGCGCGCGGCATCAGCCAGCCGGTCCGGCGGCATGGCGCCTTCGCGATCGGGAATGGCGACCGCGATGATATGGCGGGTCAGCCCGGCAAAATTGGCGAGAAACGCGTTGGCAT
>Ga0265314_10005359_pt1 | contig 11592 bp, 11 predicted proteins | sample 4126metaG_FD_203106 | JGI IMG/M metagenome (GOLD analysis project Ga0265314, IMG submission 203106) | Rhizosphere microbial communities from Carex aquatilis grown in University of Washington, Seatle, WA, United States - 4-1-26 metaG | ecosystem: Host-associated > Plants > Roots > Rhizosphere >... | reverse complement strand
CACTGGCGCACGCAGCCGTCTCATCAGCCGGGACGAAACCGAGAACCGCTAGGACGCGCGCCGCAGCGCCGGCCGCAGGACGCCGGCCAGCGCACCGAGCAGCTCCTCGCGCGCGCACGGCTTCACCAGCACGTCCGTCGCCCCGGCGGCGACCGCCGCGGGGCGCATCCCGTCGATCCCGCTCACGATCACGATCGGGATCGACGTATCGCGTCCGTGCAGATAGCTGCACACCGACAGGCCGTCGACGTACGGCATGTCGACGTCGAGCACCGCGGCGTCGAGCACGAGGCCGCGCTCGAGCGTGTCGAGCGCCTCGCGGCCGTCCGCGCACGCGACCACGTCGAAGCCATCGTGCTCGAGCCAGATCCGATACAGCTCGCGAAGAGCGAGATCGTCCTCGGCCACGAGGATCCTGCGCATGTCTGGATGGAATCGCACGACGCTAAGAACAGCGTGAGCTGAGCGTTAAGAAGCTCTCACACAATGAGCGTTGTGTCGCCCGGCCGCGCCGGATCGACGAACGTCATTGTGTGAGAGCTTCTAAGCCGAGAGAAGGCCTGCGGCGGTCTTGCCCACCCGCCGGCCCGCCTCGGTGAGCCGGTACTCGACGCGCGGCGGCCGCGTGTCGAGGACGCGCCGCTCGAGCACGCCCGCCTCCTCGAGCTCGACGAGCCGCGCCGCGAGCGTGCGCGGCGGGATCGTCTCGAGCGCCTGCTTGAACTCGTTGAAGCGCACGGCGCCGGCCTCGAAGGAGACCCACAGGATGGCGAGCACCCAGCGCCGCCCGAGAAGGTCCGCCGCGCGGGCGACCTCCTCGGGCAGCGGCTGACATGTCCTACACCGCATGGAGCGAAGCCTTCGGCTTCGGCTCGAGGGCGAGGTCGAGCACCTCGCCGAGCGTCATCACCGGGTGGAAGCGCATCACCTCGCGCACGTCCGTGGGGACGTCCTCGAGGTCGGCGCGGTTCCGCTCCGGGATGATCACGTCGGTCAAGCCGGCGGCATGGGCAGCGAGCACCTTCTGCTTCAGGCCGCCGATCGGCAGCACTCGCCCCTGCAGCGTCACCTCTCCGGTCATCCCGACGGTGTGCTTCACGGGCCGCTCCGACAGAAGCGACGCGAGCGCAGTCGCCATCGTGATGCCGGCACTCGGGCCGTCCTTCGGGATCGCGCCCGCCGGCACGTGCACGTGGAACGACTTGTCCGTGAACGCCGACGGGTCGACGCCGATCTCCTCGGCGTGCGAGCGGACGAACGAGAGCGCGATGCGCGCCGATTCCTTCATCACGTCGCCGAGCTGGCCCGTGAGCATCAGCTCGTTGCCGCCGTCCATCGACGTCGCCTCGACGAAGAGGACGTCACCGCCCATACCGGTCACCGCGAGCCCGGTCGCGACGCCGGGCACGGCGGTCCGATCCGCGGTCTCCTGGAAGAACTTCTGGCGGCCGAGTGCGTCGCGGACGACGTCGACGTCGACCGTAACGGGCGCCTCGACGTCCTCGGAGGCGATCTTCGTCGCGATCTTGCGGAGGGTCTTCCCGAGCTCGCGCTCGAGCTGGCGGACGCCGGCCTCGCGCGTGTACTCGGACACGACGAGCTCGATGACGTCGTCGCCGATCGACACCTCGTCCTCGCGCAGGCCGTTCCGCTCCCGCTGCCGCGGCCACAGGTAGCCGCGCGCGATCGCCGTCTTCTCGTCGGTCGTGTAGCCGTCGAAGCGGATGACCTCCATCCGGTCGAGCAGCGGTCCGGGGATCGTGTCGGCGATGTTGCCCGTGGCGATGAAGAACACGTCGGACAGGTCGAGCTCGACGTCGAGGTAGTGGTCGCGGAACGAGTGGTTCTGCGCCGGGTCGAGCACCTCGAGCAGCGCGGACGACGGGTCGCCGCGCCAGTCGGCGCCGACCTTGTCGACCTCGTCGAGCAGGATGACCGGGTTCATCGTCCCCGCGTCGCGCAGCGCGCGCACGAGCCGGCCCGGGAGCGAGCCGATGTACGTGCGGCGATGGCCGCGGATCTCCGCCTCGTCGCGGATGCCGCCGAGCGACATGCGGACGAACTCGCGGTTGAGCGCGCGTGCGACCGACTCGCCGATCGACGTCTTGCCCGTGCCGGGCGGCCCGATCAGCGTGAGGATGGCTCCGCTCTTCTTGTCGTTCGCGATGCCGCGCTCCTCGCGCAGCTTGCGCACGGCGAGGTACTCGACGATGCGCTCCTTCACGTCGTCGAGGCCCGCGTGGTCGTTGTCGAGGACCTCGCGCGCATGCTTCGGGTCGAGCCGCTCCTCGGAGCGCTTCGACCACGGCACCGAGGTCAGCCAGTCGAGGTACGTGCGGATCATCGACGCCTCGCCGGAGGCCTCGCCCATCGACTCGAGCCGGCGCAGCTCGCGCTCGGCCTGAGCCCGGACGTCGTCCGGCATCTCGGCTTCCTCGATCTTCGTGCGGAACTCGTCGATCACGGAGCCCTCGTCCTCGCCGAGCTCCTTGCGGATCGAGTTGAGCTGCTGGCGCAGGAACCACTCGCGCTGCTGCTTCTGCGCGCCGGACTCGACGTCCTCGCGGATGCGGCGGCGAACCTGCAGCTCGGCGAGCCGCTCGCGCTGGAGCTTGACGGCGAACTCGAGGCGCTCGACGACGTCGACCTTCTCGAGCAGCTCGACGCGCTGCGCGAACGAGATGTCGGGCGCGTATGAGCACGTGTCCGCGAGCGCGCCCGCGTCGGTGATCGAGCGGAGGAACTGGCTGATGCGCTCGTCGGCTTCGCGGATCTCGAGGATCTCCTCGACGACGGCGCGGTACTCGCGCTCGAGCTTGCGGGTCTGGACGGGTGGCGGGTTCTCGTCGGGCCGCTCCTCGACCTCGACGCGGAGCCGGCCCTGCGGGTCGGTGTGGGCGGCGCCGAGGACGCCGCGGTGCACGCCGCTGAGGACGACGGCCGAGCCGGCGCCCCTGGGCAGGCGGACGCGCTCGTCGACGTCGGCGACGACGCCGACCTTCGCGTACTCCTGCTCGTGCTGGGGAACGAGCAGCACGCGGGTCTCCTCACCGGTCTCGACCGTCAGCGTGACGGTCATGCCGGGGAAGACGACGGTGTCCTCGAGCGGTACGAGGAGCAGGTCAGTCACGATCTTTCACTCTCCAATCCGTGTACTAGGTATACGGATTGTATCTAAGGTCGGGCAGCCTCCGCCAGGACGATCCGGGCCGCCCGGACGAGCGTCTCGGGCGGCATCTCCGCCGGCACGTGGACGAAGCCCCCGGTCGTCCCGGGCCGCTCCTGCTCGAGGAGCCGCATGAGGACGTAGAAGGCGTGGTTGCAGAGGAAGCCGCCCGCGTCGCGTGAGGCGGCGGCGGGGATGTCCGCGGCCCGCAGGGCGGCGACGATCGCGTCCACCGGCAGCGTCGAGCGGTAGGCGGCCGGGCCGTCGGGGTCGATCTCGGCCGCCGAGACGGCGCCGTCGTTGTCCCCCGACTCGGCGCAGTCGAGGTTGTGCGCGAACCACTCGACCGAGATGGCCTCCCGGTCGGCCTGCCCGAAGCTCACCACCACCTCCGGGTCGGCGGCTCGAACCGCCGCGCGCAGCGCGTCCGCAGCCCGCGCGTACGAGACGGGCAGCACCACGCCCCCGAGCGCCTCGACGATCTGCTGCGACGTGTTCACCGACGAGCCGCCGAACGGCTCGAAGCCGGTGACGAGGATCCCGCTCACCCCACCTCGTCTTCGAGACCTACGGCGGCGAGCGCGGCGCCGAGGTGCGGGTGCTCCTCGACGCGCGCGACGCGGCCGTCGCGCGTCGTCACGACGGCGGCGTAGCGGCCGACGAGGTAGTAGCGGCGGGACTGGAGCGGGCGTTCGTCGGTCTCGTCCGGCTCGATGCGCGAGAAGCGCATGCTGAAGACGACGCGGTCGCCGACGCCGATGCAGCGGTCGACGGTGACGTGATACCCCTCGGCGACGCGCTCCGCGAGGACCTCGAGCACGTCGTCGCGGTCGAACGCACCCTGCGCCTCCTCCCCGACCCATTCCACCTCGGGATCGAGCATCTCGGCGATCGCGTCGAGGTCGCCGGCGACGAACGCGCGGTAACCACGCAGCAACAAGTCCACGCCTTCCTGACTCACGCGGCGAGCGTAGCGAGCGGGAACTCGACCTGCGCGTGCTCGATGAGCACCGGGTCGTGCGTCGCGCAGACGATCGCCGTTCCGGTCGTCCGGGCGAGCTCGGCGAAGAGCGCGCCCACCGCGCGCGCGTTCGCTTCGTCGAGCCGCGCCGTCGGCTCGTCCGCGAGCAGCATCGCCGGCCGCGCGGCTAGCGCCCGCGCGATCGCGACACGCTGCCGTTCCCCCATCGACAACCACGCGACCCGCTGGCCGGCGAGCTCGCCGAGGCCGACGGACGCGAGCGAGCGCTCGGCACGGGTCGACGCCTCCTCGTGCCTGACGCCGCGCAGCGCGAGTGCGAGCTCGACCGTCTCCCGCGCGGTGAGGAACGGGACGAGGTCGGTGCCCTGCGTGACGAGCCCGATCTGCGCGCGGCGCAGGAGGGCGCGCTCCGTCGCGTCGAGCCCGGAGAGCGGCGTGCCGAGGACGCGAACGTCGCCGGCAGTCGGCCGGTCGAGACCGGCGAGGAGGTGGAGAAGCGTCGACTTCCCCGACCCGGACGGTCCGGTGAGCGCCGAGAGCTCGCCGGCGGCGAGCGAGAGCGAGAGCCGGTGAAACACCTTGGTCGCGCGCGCGCCGGTGCCGTGGACCTTCGTCAGCTCGACCGCCTCGGCGACGACGTCCCCGCGCGCCGTCGGCGCGGGCGCTTCGGCGGCCTGCCCGGCCTCGGCGGCGACCGTGTGCACGAAGACGCCGCCTGCGGCCGGCTCGAGCCGCGCCCGCGTCGTCCGTCCGAGCAGCTCCTCGGGGATGCGGATCCAGCCGCCGCGGTTGACGACCGCCTCGGTGACGTCGCCGCCGCGGCTCTCGCCGCTGACGCGGCCGTCGCGGATCTGGACGACACGGTCGGCGACCGCCGCCGACTCCGGATCGTGGCTGACGACGAGCGTTGTCGCCCCGGCCTCGTGCGAGAGCTCGCGGACGAGCGCGTAGATCTGCGCCGCATTCGCCGCGTCGAGCTCGCCGGTGGGCTCGTCGGCGATGAAGAGCTTCGGGCGGTGCGCGAGCGCGGCACAGAGCGCGACGCGCTGCTGCTGGCCGCCGGAGAGCTCGCCCGGAAGCGCGTCGCGGCGATCGGCGAGGCCGACGCGCTCGAGCAGGCGGTCGGCGGTGCGCGCGCACTCGGCCTTGTCGACGCCGAGCAGGCTCAGCCGGAGCGCGACGAGCTCGCGCGCGCTCAGCTCCGGCGCGAGGGCACGGCCGTAGTGCTGGTCGGCGTAGCCGAGCGTTCGGGCGCGGTAGTCGACGAGTGCGCGGCCGCGCAGCGTGCGCAGGTCGTGCTCGAAGACGCGCACCGTTCCCGCCGACGGACGGTCGAGCCCCGCGAGCATGCGCAAGAGCGTGCTCTTGCCCGAGCCGCTCGGGCCGAAGACGACGACAAGCTCGCCCTCAACGATCGTCAGCGTGAGCCCCTGGAGCGCCTCGACCGCGGTCATGCCATTCTCCTCACCGCGACCGTCGCGGCCGCGGTCGACACGGCCGCGACGCACACGAGCGCAACTGCCACGAGCGGCCAGTCGAACGAGAGCGCGAGCGGCGGCAGCGGATTGCCAGCGCCGGCCGTGACGGAGACGACGGCGACGACGAGCGCGCTGACGATCGCGCCCGCGGCGACGCCGCCGGCGATGCCGACCGCCGCCACCGTCAGTGCGCGGAGCAGGAGGTGCCGGCGCAGCTCCGCGGGCGTGACGCCCTGCGCCTCGAGGTCGAAGAGCTCGTCGCTCTCGTCACGGCGGTCCCCGACGACGCCGAGGAGGATGCCGACGGCCGCGAGCGCGAGGCCGACGACCGCGGCGGCGAGCAGCAGCGCGAGCGAGCCGCGCGCGAGGGGGTCACCGCGCAGCCCGGCGAGCGTCGCGCGTTGCGAGACGACGTCGAGGGACGGGAACGACGGGCGCTTCTCGGCGTCGAGCCAGATCTCGCTCGCCGTCGCCGTCCCCGGCTCGCTCGTGTTCGCCGCCTCGAGCCACGTCGGCAGGTCGGCGACGACGAGGTCGCCGTCGACGGACGGGAAGTGCCGCGCGACGCCGACGACGTGGCCCTCGATCGTCTGGTCCTCGACGTGGAGCGGGAGCACGCCCGAGCTCCCAGCCGCGCGCGCCAGATCCGGCGACACGACGACGGGTACCGGCGCGCCCTCGAGCGGCTCTCGCGGCCGGACGATCGAATCGGACGCGCGGTTGAGGACGTAGCGCAGCGTCGTTCCCTGGGCGCGCACGCCGTTCGTGCCGGTCCAGCCGGCGAACCGCCGGTCGAGGCGCAGCGTGCCGACCGACGAGTCGTTGACGGAGAGCGATGTCCCGCTCTCGCGGTGCCCGGCGACGAACGAGGCGATCTGCGGGAACGACAGCCGCACCGCGACGACGCGGCCGCCGCGCGCCTCCCGCGGCAGGGACACGGTGCGCGCGTGCGTGCCGCGGGCGAACTCGCCGAGATCGAGCAGCGTGAAGTCGCCGCGCCGGTCGAGCACGTTCAGCGCGATGCCAACCTTGTCGCCGGTCACGGTGAACGGGAGCGTCAGCGTCGCCGCGTCGCGCGGCAGGTCGAACCCGAGCAGGCGTGGCGTGACGGGCGGCGCGAGCAGCTTCGCGACCGCAGGCGGGGACAGCGCGGAGAAGTCCGAGCGCCAGCCGTCGACGTGCGGGATCGCGGAGGCCGGCAGCGCGAGAAGGGTGAAGTCGATGCCGCGGCTCGCGGTGACGAAGCCGCTGTCGCGGAGAACCGGCGTCGCACCCTTGAGGTTCGGCGGCACGGCCTGCTGGACCGTGATGAGCTTGGAGAGATCCTCCTGGAGCACGTACGGCGCGGGGACCGCGTAGCGCGCCTGCTCCACCTCGCCGCGCTCGAGCGTCGCGCGGTACGCGATCGCGAAGAGCGCGACGCCGACGCTCAGCACGAAGAAGACGACCGACAGCAGCACACGGCCGGGCGAGCGGGCGAGCGAGAGCAGCGCGAGGCGGATCGACGGCGGCCCGTGCCGCCCGGCCCATTCGAGCGCGCGCAGCAGCGGCGCGAGCACGCGCGCCGCCGCGACGGCGAGAACGAAGAGGACGAGCCCCGGCAGGAGGAGCAGGACGATCCCGGTCCCGCCGCCGGAGGCGAGCGTCGTCGTGTCGGTCTTCCCGCGCGACAGCGCGAGGAGGATGGCGCCGAGCGCTCCGAGCGCAGCGACATCGGCAGCGGTGAGCGTGAGCCCGCCGAACGCGATGCGCTCCATCCGCAGCGCGGCGAGCATGACGACGGCCGTCAGTGCGGCAAGTGCGGCGGCGACGCCGAACGCGCGCAGCGTGAAGAGCGAATGCTCGACGGCGAGGCCGCCGGGGGCGCCGAGGTGGCGCGCAAGCAGCGCGCCGGCCCCGCTGCCCGCGAGCCAGCCGGCGACGCTCGACACGAACGTGATCGCGGCGACTTCGGCAGCGGCGACGAGGAGGATCTGCCCGCGCCGCGCGCCGAACCATGTCAGCCGCCGCCGCACCGCCTCGTGGTCGCGGCGCAGGCGCGTGGACGCGAGCACCGCGAAGCCGAGCAGGAGCACCGCGGCGTCCCCGCCGAGGATGAGCAGCCGCTCGCCCGCGACACGGCTCGTCGCGCGCACCGCGGCGATCGTGTCGAGCGGCGCGGTCACGCCGAAGATGTCGCTGCGCTCCTCGAGCTGCGCCTGCGCCCGGTCGATGCTCGCGCCGAGGCTCGCGAGATCCCAGTCGTGGATCGACCCAGGCGCGAGCGGCACGACCCAGCCGTACGTCCGCGCGATGAGCGGCGCGTCCGGGAGCGGCGTGCGCGAGAAGGGCAGGACGCCGTCGGCGAGGAGGATCGGCGGCCGGTTCGATCCCGCCGCCGCGAAGTAGGCGGACAGCGGCGCGCCGGCGCGAAACGTCGCGCTGCCGACGACGTGGAGGAACGGCAGCTTCGGCGCGACGGGCCTGGGGCTGCGCTTGCGCTGCCCCGTAGAGGTTGCACCGGCTTCGCCGGTGCGACCGCCTGTAGCACCGATCTGCACGAGCTCGCAGTCGGTGGGCGTGCACGCGCGTGGCAGGCGCCCGCTCCGGAGCACGAGCCAGTGCGAGAGGCCGTCGACGGCGCCGAGGTTCACGAACGCGCCGCCCCACGTCGCCTGGCGGAACACCTCGACGGCGAACGCCGGCTGGTGGAGCACCGGCTCGAGCGCGGTGCGCGCGAGGTGGTCGAGCTGCGGATACGTGAGGTTCGATTGCGCGGGGACGCCGCTCCACACCGCCTGGACGGCGCGGTCGGAGGGCTGGAGCGCGCCGAGCGCGCGCTGGACGGCGCGGTCCTGGACGGCGACGGCGCCGACCGCTGTCATCGCGAGCACTGCCGCGCCGACGGCGATGCCGACGGCGACGACGAGGTTGCGGGCGGCGTGCGCCCGGAGGCGAATCGAGGCGATGCGGAGGGGGACGAGCAGCCTGCGCCCACGGGCCGAGCCGCCGAGGCGCGGTGCGGCGGCCTCCCGCGCGTAGGAGCTCCCCTCCACCAGCAAAACCTTAACGGTGGTTTGCAGGTCGGCACTACTAAGCAGGCCCCCCGTCGGGTATGAAGGAGTCGATGCGCGTCCTCGTCGCCGACGACAGCCCTCATCTCGTCCTCCTGTACCGCGCGGTGCTCGAGGACGCAGGCTTCGAAGTCGTGAGCGTGAGCAACGGGATGGCTGCGATCGCCGCAGTCGAGGGCGGCGACATCGACGCGGCCGTTCTCGACGTCCTCATGCCGGGCGTCAGCGGCGACGCGATCGCCGACCGGCTGCGCCGCTCGCACCCTCGACTGCCGGTGCTGCTCATGACGGGCGCCTACGGCGAGCAGTTCGTCATCGACGCATCCGCGCCCGTGCTGCACAAGCCGTTCGCGCCGGAAGAGCTCGTCCGCGCGGTGCGCGAGCTCGCCGGCTGACGGCGCTACACTGGCGCCCTCGGGGCCGTAGCTCAGCTGGGAGAGCGACTGGCTGGCAGCCAGTAGGTCAGGGGTTCGAGCCCCCTCGGCTCCATCAGCCCTTCCGCGCGACGAGGTTCCCCTTCGTCGCCATGGCCGGCACGGGCCCGAGCGATCCGCTCCGGTCGATGAACTCGAGGTTGCAGCCTGCATCCGCCAACGGCCGGACTATGTCCTCGAGCGAGAACGAGCGCGCGGCGAGCGCGGAGGGATTGACTTCCGCGATCACGACGAGACGCGTCGCCCGCCGCATCGTCTCCGCCGCGCCCGCAAGCGCGAGCGGCTCTGCGCCTTCGACGTCGAGCTTCACGACGAGCGGACGCTCGAACCTGCCGGCCACGAGCGCGTCGACGGTCGTCGTCTCGACCGTGACCGCGCGCCGGAGCTCGATGTCCGTCCGCGGCAGGAGCGAGCTCCCGGTCGTGCTCGCGCTCGGATGGAACGTTGCCTGCCCGACCGTGTCCGCGACGGCTGCGGCGACGACGTCGACCGGCAGGCCGCGCACGTTCGCCGCGAGGGCTGCCCGGTTGTACGGATCCGGCTCGACGGCGATCACGTGGCCGCCTGCGGCCGCGGCGAGCACGCTGTAGTAGCCGATATGGGCGCCGACGTCGACGAAGACTGCGCCGGGCACGACGCTCTCGAGGATGAACTGTCGCAGGGTGGGCTCGTAGTCGCCGCGCGCGATCTCGGCGAGGAAGCTCCGGTGGCGGAGGAAGCCGCGCAGGCGGCGGCCCGCGGCGGGCGCGCTCAGCACCGGCATGCGCAGGCGGAGAAGCCCGGCGTCGATCGCGTCGCGCGCGGCGGCGAGCGGGCGCGCCAGCCCGGCCGCCCGAGTGAGGCGCGCCACACGTCCGAGCACGACCTTCACGAAGCTCACACGGTAGAGGGTTGCGTGACGGCGCGGAAGAAGGTCATGCTGAAGGCCCGGAGTTCCGCATGTCTCCCCCCGACCGCGTTCCGACACCCGACCTGCTCCACCAGGCCCTCCTCGGCGAGGCCGCCGACAGCGCGTCCGTCGGCATCAGCGTCTACGACGACGACGGCCGCATCGTCGCGCTGAACAAGCGCGCCTCGGAGCTCCTCGGCTACTCACGCGACGAGATCCTCGCGCACGACATCGCCGACTTCACGGAGGGCGGCATCGACCGGAGCGTCCTCCAGCGCTCGACGCTCCGCGAGGGTGTGCGGCTCGTCCACTGCAAGGACGGCTCGACGACACCCGCGGCCTTCGTCGTGGGCACCGCGAAGCTCGCCGGCCTCCCGTACTTCTTCGCCGTCTGGTGGGAGCTCGCGCCGGACGACCCACGCGCCGCCGACGCGTCCTAGAGCAGCACGAGGACGTCGTCGAGCTCGGCGTCCGGCCCCCGCCAGGGCAGGTTGCTCCACGTGACGCGATCCCGGACCTCGCGCGTGTGCGACAACGCCGAGCACGTCGAGCGGCATTTCGCGCGCAGGATCTCCGCGTCGAGGGAGCGAGACATTTCGCGGAGCTCGCGGTGTAGTACCGATTTCTCGCATCGCGCCTGCACGATGCTCACACCGTGCACCGCGTCGCCGGTGTCATCGTCGTTGCGCTCGTTGCCACGGGCTCGCCCGCGCCGCAGCAGCCGTTCCTCCACCCGCGCCTCTTCGTCTTTCCGGCGGCGCTCCAGCAGAGCCTGAACCCGGTTCAGCCAATCGCAGCGATCGGCTTCGAGCGTGACGTCGACGCCACCGCGAAGGTCGCGGTCTACGCGCCCCCGGGGACGACGATCGGGGTCGGCCAGGCTCCTGGGACCGTCATCGGAACGCCGGGCGTGCGTATCGACGCCGCCGGCACGACACTCGCCTACAACCCCAGGCAGGGCGGCCTCGTCGCCGCCGACCCTGCGGCATACGCGAACGAGGCCTGCGATCCCGGCCCGCATGCGGCAGTGTGGCTCCTGCACGCGACTCCGACGAAGAATTACAACCCCGGGCCGGCGCCGAACCTGCCGGTGACGCTGCCGAACTTCGTCGACAGGATCGCCCCGTCGCAGGCCAACCTGTTCTCGACGTACGAGCTGCAGGCGTGCTTCGGCGCGGCAGGGTGGCCGGCAGGCGCGGTCGTCCGCCGCCTCACCCTGAACTTCTCGCCCGGCATCGTCGCCGAGCAGCCGCCGGCGCCGGGCGTCTACGACTGGCGGGGCGTCTTCACCACCGTCGGCACCTCGGGCTCGGTCGAGAGCCGCGCGATCCTGCCTCTGCCCATCGACCTCGTCCTCCACGGAACGTACAACCGCGCGAGGAAGGTGATCGCTGTCACCGGCACGCTCACGCAGGGCGGGCAGCCGGTCGCGGGCGACAGCGTCGTGGTCGGGTACGGCACGAGGCTCGGCGCGGGCTGGCTAGGGATCGCCGCTCCCAAACACGCGATCGTCCGCACGACCGCCCAGGGGCGCATCGCCGTGTCCATCCCGGCGACGCGGACGACCTACATCCGCGCCTCCCTCTCCAC
>Ga0265314_10005357_pt1 | contig 11593 bp, 6 predicted proteins | sample 4126metaG_FD_203106 | JGI IMG/M metagenome (GOLD analysis project Ga0265314, IMG submission 203106) | Rhizosphere microbial communities from Carex aquatilis grown in University of Washington, Seatle, WA, United States - 4-1-26 metaG | ecosystem: Host-associated > Plants > Roots > Rhizosphere >... | reverse complement strand
TTCCCGGAAACGAGGGTCGCAACTACGTCATCCGCAGGATCCTGCGCCGCGCCGCCCTCTACGGCAGGCACCTGGGGCTCCAGACGGGCTTCTTCGAGAAATTGGTCGAGCCGGTTGTCGCCTCCCTGGGGGATGTCTTCCCGGAGCTCAGGCGCCAGGAGGCGACCCTGCGCCGGGTGATCCGATCCGAGGAGGAGAGCTTCGGCAGGACGCTCGAGCGCGGCCTGAAGCGCTTCGACGAGGCGGCCGCGGCCGGGACCCTCCCAAGCCAGACCGTGTTCGAGCTCTACGACACCTACGGGTTTCCGCTGGACCTGACTCAGGTGATCGCCGCCGAGCGGGGGATCTCCGTCGACGCGGAGGGCTTCGAGGCCCTGATGGAGCAGCAAAGGGAGCGGGGCCGCTCGGCCCAGAAGAAGGAGATCATCGTCGCGGCGACTGAGGGCGGCGGCCCGTCGGCGCACGCTCCCACCCTCTTCACCGGCTACGCGATCGACCCCCACAAGGGCACGCCCGCGAAATTGCTCGAGGTCGTCACCTCCGCTCAGAGCGTGTTCCTCGTCTTCGACCAGACCCCCTTCTACGCCGAGATGGGCGGCCAGATGGGCGACACGGGCCACGCCCTGATCGGCGGGCAGGCCCTCCCGATCCTCGACACGGTCAAGGACAAGTCGGGCCGCCACCTGCACCGGATCGCCCCTGGGGCGGCCCTCCCGGCCGCGGGCGCCCCGGCCGAGCTCGCCGTCGACCTCGTCCGCCGCAGGGCCATCCAGCGCAACCATACCGCGACGCACCTCCTTCATTGGGCGCTTCGCAAGGTGCTCGGCACCCACGTCCGCCAGGCCGGCTCGCTCAACTCCAACGAGCGGCTGCGCTTCGACTTCTCGCACTTCGAGGCCGTGACGCACGCCCAGCTCCGCGAGATCGAGGAGCTCGTCAACCAGCGGGTGCTCGAGAACTCGAGGGTCGAGGCCTACGAGGTCGAGTTCGACAAGAAGCCGGAGGGCACGCTCGCCTTCTTCGGCGAGAAGTACGGCAAGGTGGTCCGCGTGGTCGACATCGGCGGCTTCAGCCGCGAGCTCTGCGCCGGAACCCACGTCGCCACGACGGGCGAGGTGGGCTTCGTCAAGGTGGTCCACGAGAGTGCCATCGCCGCGGGAACGCGGCGCATCGAGGCCGTGGCGGGAGAGGGAGCCTACCGCCACGCGCTCCACGCCTTCGACACGGTCGATTTCGTGGCCCAGAAGCTGGGCGCCCCGCGCGAGGACCTCCAGGCGCGGATCGAGTCGCTCCTTGCCGAGAAGCACGAAGCGGACAAGAGGCTGAAGGCGTTCGAGCAGAGGGCCGCGGCTGGCCTCGCCAGCGACTTGGCCGGGAAGGCCGTCACGCTGGACGGGCTGAAATTCGTCTCCGCAGTCGTCGCCGCCGAGTCGCCGGATGCGCTGCGGGCCATTGGCTCCCAAATACTTGCGCAGATCGGCGAGGGGGTTGTCCGCCTGGGCGCCGCGTTCGGCGAAAAGGCCACCGTCGTGGCGTTCTCCTCCCCCGCCGCCATCAAGGCGGGTTACCAGGCGGGCAAGATTGTGAACGAGCTCAGCCTCCAGCTCGGCGGAAAGGGCGGCGGCAAGCCCGACTTCGCCATGGGTGGCGGAAGGGACGCCGCCAAGCTGCAGCAAATCCTGAGCGCCCCCTTGCCGAAAGGCGGGGCCGGGGGCAAATTGGCCTGATGCCCACGACCACGGGGGTCGCCGTCTCGCAGCTCGACTGCATCCTGGCCTTCGACGCCAACAACAGGCTGGCCGTCCGCCGGCTTGGCTCGAAGGCGGGACTCCCGTTCACCGGTTCGACCCGGGCGATGGCCGTCGGGCGCCTTGAGTCCGCCTTCAAGGCCCACACCGAGCCCTCCGAGAGGCTAAGCGTCGAGGCCGGAGGCCGCTCCTACCGGATCCACATAGCCCAGGTCGAGGGCTGCCCGGCCGACCCCGAGATCGCCTTTCAGTCGCTCGAGCGGCTCGCGGCGGACCCCGGGGCGCTGGCCCCATCGCTCGCCGGGATCCTCCCTAAACTCGAGCCGCTCCTGATCGACATCCCCTATCTCAACCTCGGCGAGAACGACTTCATCTACAAGTTCCGGCCCGAGAAGGAACGCAACACGGCCATCTATGCGCAGGACGCCGAGGCGGGCGCCATCTACCAGTCCCGCCTGTGCGCCGCGATCAAGGCCCTGGCCCGGCGCCACGAGCGGACGGCCACGGCGCCGGTGACGCTCGATTTCGGCGCGGTCCATTACCTCGTGCCCAGCCATTTCGGCTTCTGCCTCGGGGTGAAGAACGCGATTGAAAGGGCGTACGAGACCCTGACGGAGAACCCCGGCAGGAGGGTATTCATGCTCTCCGAGCTGATCCACAACCCCTTCGTCAACGACGACCTGATCCGGCGCGGCCTGCGCTACCTGCAGACGGACAAGGGAGTCCCCCATCCGACCGGGCCGGGAGGGCCCGACCTGTGGGACACGCTCACCCCGGAGGACATCGTCATCATTCCCGCCTTCGGCGCCACGGACGAGGACAAGAGGAGGCTCGTCACAAAGGGCATAGCCGTGCGCCAGTACGACGCGACGTGCATGCTTGTGGAGAAGGTCTGGAAGGCCGCCAGGACCTACGGGAGGGAGGGCTACACTGTGGTCATCCACGGCAAGCACGAGCACGAGGAGACCAAGGCCACGTTCTCCAACACCCGGCGGTATGCGCCGGCCATCATCGTGAGGAACCTCGACGAGACCCGGCAGCTCGGGGAGATCATCCTGAGCGGGGACTCCGCCACCCGCTTGCGGTTCGAGTCGCTGTTCGCGGGAAAATACACCGAGGGATTCAGGTTTGACCGCGACTTGAACCGTGTGGCCGTCGTCAACCAGACGACGCTCCTGATGAACGAGACCCGGGAAATCATCGCCTACCTAAGGGACGTATTCGCCCTAAAGTTCGGCCGGGACGAGCCCGGCTCCCCGCCCCGGGTCGGGGGCCAGGGGCGCAACGACACCCTGTGCTACGCGACCCAGGTCAACCAGGACGCGCTGACGCGGGCCCTCGAGGAACCGCTCGACGCGGCCTTTGTGATCGGCGGGAAGAACTCGTCCAACACCTACCAGCTTTACCGCCTTTGCGAGAAGCGCCTGGGGCGCCGGGCGTTCTTCATCCAGAGCGAGGCCAACATCCTCTCGCCCGCCGAGGCCGAGCACTATGTCTTCCCTGCAAAGGGGCTTCCCGGCCAGGAAGGGCACGTCGAGCGCCGGGCCCTGTGGGGCGCAGCTCAAGCCGCGCCCGCGGGCGCACCCAGGCGGGTTCTGGTCACGGGTGGGGCCTCATGCCCCGACGGCATCATCCAGCAGGTGATCTGCAGGATAAACAGCTTCTACCGGCCGGGTCAGCTGCGCGAGATCGAGGCGGTCCTGGCCGACCTCGAAACGGCCTGACCCGAATCTTAGCCCGTCAGAACCTGACGGTCATCCCGCCCTTGAAGCCCTCCTGGCTTCCGAAGTCGATCCGCGAGGTGTAGGAGGTTCCGGGTCCGCTTGCGACCGTCTGGGTGTAGCTTCCCGCGCCCTGGTAGACGCCGCCCATGTAGAAGCCGGCGGTGTCGGTCAGCTGGTACTGGAGGTTCACGTCGACGTAATAGCCCGGGAGTATCTTCGAGTTCTGCTTCGAGTACAGGTCGGTGAAGTCCTCGCCCGTCGCGATGTTGAGGTCCTCAAGGACGTTCGTCACCGAGCCGGAATAGATGACGGCCGGCCCGGCGCTCACGTTGAGCGTGAAGTGGCTGCCGATCGGCATCATCAGGGTCGGACCGAGGCGCAGCGTGTAGTAGGCCCCCTCGATGAAGTACCTGTTGATCGTGTTGATGGAGGTCGGGATCTCGGTGCGGCTAAGGGGCACATTCCCGAGCAGGATCACTTGGTTGATGCTCTGGCTCTGGTTCGAGCCGCTCCCGGTGACCGGAATGCCGACCGAGTTGTAGACCGTCTGGGTCCCGGTGAACGGTGAGGTGAACGGCGCCGGGGGCGGGACCTGCCCGAACAGATCGTACGTGTCGGTCAGGGTCGTCAGCGTGGTCGGAACCGAGGCGTAGATGCTCGAGTGGATGTCGGCTATCGAGAACCCGGCCGTGAGGCTCCACTTGAAGTGCTTTCCGAGCTTGCCCATGTCTCTGTCGAGGATCAGCTCCACGCCCGCGTTGGCGTCGGCCGCCCTCTGGTGGGTGGCCGGGTCCGTGACCTCGGCCGAGTAGGTGTGGAAGGCAAGGTTCCCGTTGGGAAGGAGCTGCGTTCCATTGGAACCATAGTTCCAGAGCACCGTGCCGGAGTTGTCGTAACTCCAGGAATTCGTGCGGCCGTCCGAGGTTATCGGCACGGAGATGGTGCCGCCGAGGCCCGTGTTCAAGGTGACCGTGCGGGTGTCCGGGGAGATGGTCCCGTCGATGTAGGTGCGGGAGATGTTGGGGACCGTGACCGTGGTGTCGTCGCCGGGGTTCACCGTCGAGGGGATGCTCCCCTGGCCGCTGTAGCTTGTCTTCGGGCCCCTCAAAAGGAAGCGGCCGCCCAGGCTCAGCGTCGACTTTGGAACGTAGACGTACTCGTCGAGCTGGTTGAAGTTGGGAATCTCTTCGGGAGCCTGCTGCTCCTCCTTGTCATCGGCCGCGCGGAGCCCAGCCAGGGGCAGACATGCGAGGCACAGCGCGAATCGGAGGAATCTCATGCTATAGTGTTGGAAAGGGTTGGACGCCAGGTCCCGAGAAAAGTTTCATCAAAATAGGGTACCCGGCTAAACCGCGTCAAGGATCATGCCCGCATTTCGTCGGAATCGGCCGCCGCCTCGTCCTCGGCCTTGAGCGTGGCGGCCGCCTGGGGGCTCTCCGCGGCCTCGCTTTCCCTGAACTTCCTCATGCGCACCTTCAGTTCCTCCTCGCGCTGGTCGAGCTCGATTTCCCTCTCCTGCTGGCTCTGGACCTTCTCAAAAAGGCGGGTCTCGCTCTCGTCCATGAACTGCTCGCGCTCGCGCAGGGCGTTCTGGGCTTCCTTCAGCACGGCCTCCTGGCGCTCAAGCTCCGCGCGAAGGCCCTCTAGGGCGGCCTTCTCCTCCGGTGAGGCATGCGCCGGGGTCGACTTCCGCGAGGCGGCCACAAGCTGCTCCCTGGCCGCCATAAGCGCCTCTGCCTCAGCCAATTCCCTTTCGAACTCCTTCAGCCGTGCCTCGCGTTCCTGCACGATCCTCTCGCGCTCGGCGAGTTTCAGCTCGAGCTGCCTTAGCGAGCGCTCCACCTCGGCGATCCGGGTGTCCTCGGCGGCGTTGCGCCCACCGGCCGAGGGCCGAGTGGCGGAAACAATGGCGCGGATGGACTCCCTCGCCGCGGCCGACGTCTCCGAGACCGAGAAGGGCAGGTTCGTTTCGGAGCGGTTGCGGCGCAACGAAAGGCTCCCGACCGAATCGGTCTTCTTGACCGGGAACCGGATGTTGGAGGGATCAGCCATTCGAATAGGCCCCCATCATAGCCACTATTTCTTGAAGAGTCGCTTGAAAAAGCCGCCCGGCTTCCCCTCGTCGGCGTGGGCCGCCCCGGAACCCGGCTTTATCAGCTGGCGGATCAGGTCGGACACCTTCTTCTCAAGCTCGACGTTTCCGAGCACTCCGAGCTGCCTTGCGACTCCGCCGGACTCGGCGAAATCCTTCTTGAGTTGGTTGAAGTCATCGGCGAACCAGACCACGGCCTCCTTGGCTTTGGGCATCGGGTTCGGGAGCTTGGCCGCATGGCCCAGCGACTCGATAAGATGCAGGCCCTTGGACCCCTTCCTGTAGGGGAGTATCTCGCTGACGGTCAGCTCATCGAGGTTGGAAAGGGCGTTGAGAAGCTTCCGGAAGTCGCCCCCGATGATGACATTTTGCGACATGCCCTGGGCGAACACCGCAAACTCCCCGAGGGTCTTCAGGTTCTCGAGCTTGCAGAACTCGACCGTGTCGGGGCCGAGGGCTGTGAGTGAGATCGGGAAATTCTCGGGCACGCCGATCCTCGATAGATTCTTAAGCAGCGGATTGTCGCGCACGGAGGCGGCCTCCGTCTGCTCGACCATGTCCCCGAAGGGATTGTCGAAGGCGAGCGTCTCCTTGAGGATCGAGATCAGCAGGTCGAGCTTGTCGGCCGACTGGCCCTTCAGGGCGAGCAGTTCAAGGACCTCGCTGTAGCTCATGTCGATGTACTTGGAGGGGGTCTCGTCCTTGGACTTCACGGGCCACACGGGACCGTCAAGATTCTGCGCAAGGCTCGAGAGCTGCGTATCGACCATGATGGAGCTGGCGAAGGCGGTTCTGACGTCGTCCCAGTCCTTTTCAGTGAATTTCGGTTCGGGCATTTTCGTTAAAATCAGAAGGCGGGCTCGTGCTGGGCAAGCTCGCTCGCGAGCTTTCGGTAGTCGTTGGTGACGGAATCCGTCGTGTCGGCGGCCTCTGTCCCCACGAGGATGACCGGAAGGCCGAGGGCCACCGAGCGCCTCACCACCATCGCGTCGCGGATCTGCGTGGCGAAAATCTTCGAGCTAGGGGCTGCGCGTTTCGCCGCACGGAACTGATTCAGGCGCAATTGCATGCGCATCTTTGGAACCTCGATGTCAACCCCGGTCCGGATCGAGTTGAAGATGAGGCCCTGCACCTGCGCCGGCGGGCCCATCGATGCCTTGCGGAAACTTCCGGAGAGAGCGTGGAATTTCTGGAGCTTGTCGACCAGGAGCGTGAAGCCGATGAGGCTTAGGGCGTCGGGGTTCGACGGGACGTAGATCTCGTTGGACGTGAACACGCCGCACTGCGACGCGCGCAGGATGTTCGGAGGGCAATCGAAGAGAATGAAGTCGTAATTGGGCTCGAGCATGGCGACCTGCTCGCAGAACACCACGTAGGCGGGCCGCTTCGGGTCTCCCATGTATTCGGCCTCGAGGTCGACCAGGTTGAACGTCGTCGGAACCAGGTCCAGGCCAGGAAGGAGCTTCTCGCCGGCCTTTCCCTCGACCACGTCCTTGATGACGAGGTCGCGGATGTGGGTCTTGCCCGGGTCAAAGATGGAGTAGATGGAGCCCTCCCCCGTGGCATTGATCTTATTCCAGCGGTCTAGCCGCAGCAACCAGATGCTCGCGTTTGACTGGGTATCGAGGTCGAAAAGAAGGACCCGCTTGCCCATTTTTGCCAATGCGGCGGCCGTATTTACAATCAATGACGTCTTGCCGACGCCACCCTTGTAGTTGATGAAGCTTATTTTGCGCGCCATGCTTTAGCTACGGGAAGTTCTAATATCACAAAACAATGTGCGGACTCGTGTAGTGATCCGCGAGTCAAAAACACCCCGCAGAAACACCCAATTCGGCCCCTGCGGCATCAGTCGGGGGCTGTCCACTTGAAAACCAGAGTCGTCAGGGGGGGAAGCGTGAGCTCGATCGACTGAGTGTAGCCGTCGCGCGCCACATCCGATGTCGCGCGCCCGCCATGGTTCCCGAGGCCCGAGCCCCCGTAGAATTCGCTGTTCGAGTTGATGACCTCCGCCCACAGACCCCTGCGGGGAACCCCCAGGCGGTAGGTGCGCGTCGCTCCCCCGAAATGGCCGACGACGACAAAGACGGTCCGGTCGGAGGCGTCGGTGCGCAGGTAGGAGACCAGGTTGGCATCGGCGTCCAGGCAGCTGATCCAGCGGAACCCATGGGGGTTGAAGTCGTTCGCGCCGAGCACGGGCTCCGAGCTGTAGAGGCGGTTGAGGTCGCCCACCAGCCTGCGGACGCCCTCGTGGTCCATGTACTGGCACAGGTGCCAGTCCAGGCTCGCCTTGTGGTTCCATTCCTGCGCCTGCGCGAACTCGCCCCCCATGAAGAGCAGCTTCTTGCCCGGGTACACCCACATGTGGGTGTAGAGCGCACGCAGGTTCGCCGCCTTCTCGGGGATGTGCCAGGCGCCCATCTTGTAGAGCATCGAGGCCTTCCCGTGCACGACCTCGTCGTGCGAGAAGACGGAAATGAAGCGCTCGGCATACTGGTAGAGCATGCCGAAGGTAAGGTCGTTCTGGTGGAATCTCCGGTGGATCGGCTCCTTTGAGAAATACTGAAGCGTGTCGTGCATCCATCCCATGTTCCACTTCAGGTCGAAGCCGAGGCCTCCCTCGGCCGTCGGGCGCGTCACCCCGGGGAACGAAGTGCTCTCCTCGGCGATCATCAGCGACCCAGGATAGTAATGGTGGACGAGGTCGTTGACCCTCCTAAGGAAATCGATGGCCTCCAGGTTCTCGCGGCCGCCGTAGCGGTTGGGCACCCACTCCCCCGCCCCGCGGGAATAGTCCAGGTACAGCATCGACGCCACGGCATCGACCCTGAGCCCGTCCAGGTGGTACCGGTCGAACCAGGCGAGGGCGTTTGCAACCAGGAAGCAGCGCACCTCGTTGCGCCCGTAGTTGAAGATGAGCGTACCCCAGTCCATGTGCGATCCCTGCCTTGGATCGGCATGCTCGTAGAGATGCGTGCCGTCGAATTCCGCCAGGGCGAAGGCGTCCCTCGGGAAATGCGCCGGAACCCAGTCGAGTATGACGCCGATCCCTCGCTGGTGGAGGTGGTCGACAAACCACGCGAAATCCTCCGGGGTCCCGAATCGGTGCGTCGGGGCGAAGAAGCCCGTCACCTGGTAACCCCAAGACCCGTCGAAGGGATGCTCCGCCAGCGGCATCACCTCGATGTGGGTGAACCCCATCTCGTTCGCGTAGTCGGCAAGCTGCGGGGCGGCCTCCCGGTACGTAAGGGGACGATCGCCCTCCTCGGGCTTGCGTCGCCACGAGCCCAGGTGCACCTCGTAGATGGAGATCGGTCGGTCCAGCCTGCCGGCCTCGGCCGTGCGCCCCTCCATCCATGCGGCGTCGTTCCAGGCAAAGGCGCCCACCTCGCATACGATCGAGGCGTTGCCGGGCGGCGCCTCGAAGCAGGTCCCGTAGGGGTCCGTTTTGACCCGTATGGCGCCGCCCGCATCGCGCACCTCGAACTTGTAGAGGGCCCCCGCCGCCAGCCCCGGTATGAAGATTTCCCAGACCCCGGACCCGCCCAGGCTGCGCATGGGGTGGTAACGGCCGTCCCATCCGTTGAAGTCCCCGACGACCGAGACGCGCGAGGCCGACGGGGCCCAGACGGCGAAGGCCGTGCCCACGACCCCTCCGAGGTCCCTAAGGTGCGCGCCTAGTTTCCCATAGATCCTGTGCTCGTTGCCCTCGTTGAAGAGATAGAGGTCCTGGTCCCCCAGGGTCGGCAGGAAGCAGTACGGATCCCTGAACTGGCGGATGCGCCCGTCCGCCGAGGTTGCCCTCAGCTCATACCCGCAGATCGAGGGGCGCTTCGGGATGAAGACCTCGAAGAGCCCCTCCGGGCAGAGCCGCTTCATCGGGAAGACGCCGGCCGCAGCCTCGTCGGTCAGGACCACCTCGCACGCCACCGTGTCCCTAAGGAACGCGCGAACGACCAGTCCCTGGCTGCGGCGGTAGGTGGCCTGGTGCATCCCGAGCACGGAATGGGCCGAGCCGTGCCGGGCTTGCAGGATGGCCTCGAATTCAGGCTTTGATAGGATCAATGCGGGGGTGTGGGGTTTGGGGATGGTGTGCCCGCGCTCGAGCGCGCGCCAACCAAAACGTCTCCAGCCTAGCCCGTGTTCTTCAGGCCGCCGCTGATGCCGTTGATCGTGAGCTCTATCACCGCGCGGATCGCGTCGGCCTCGCGCGGCTCGAGGGAAGCGCCCCCGCGCAGGCGGCGCATCATGTCGACCTGGATGTAGTTGAGGGGGTCGATGTAGGGGTTGCGCAGCTCGACGGAGCGCAGGAGCACCGGCTCGCGCCCGAGCAGGCGCTTCTGCCCGGTGATCGAGAGGATCGCCTTCTCGGTGAGGTCGAATTCGGCGCTAAGGATGGCGACCATCTTGCGCCTTATCTTCGCGTCGGTGACAAGCCCTGCATAGAGCGAGGCGATGCCCATGTCGGCCTTCCTCATCGTCAGCTGGGCGTTGTCAATAAGCGTCTGGAAGAACGGCCAGCCCGCGTGCATGGCCCTCAGCCGCTCCCTCTCCTTCGGGCCGCGCGCGATCATCGACTTCAAGGCGCTGCCCAGGCCGAACCACCCGGGGAAATTGAAACGGCTCTGCATCCACGAGAAGACCCAGGGGATCGCCCTCAGGTCGGACACGTTCTGGGTCGCCTTCCGGTAGCTCGGCCTTGAGCCCAGCTTCAGGTTGCTGATCTCGTCGATCGGCGTCGCCTCACGCCAGAACACAAGGAAATCGGGATCGTCGTGGACGAGCGCCTTGTAGGCCTCGAACCCGGCGCGGCTCATCTCCTCCATGGTGTCGCGCCACTCCATGGGCACCGACAACTCCCCCTCCGCCGCGTGGATGCCCAGCATCACGCCGTAGGCCATCTGCTCGAGGATCCGGTGCGCCAGGTCGGGGTCGTGGTAACGCGTCGAGAGCACCTCGCCCTGCTCCGTCACCCGGATCTTCCCGTCCCGAAGGCCCGCCGGCTGCGCAAGGATGGCCTTGGCCGCGGGACCTCCGCCGCGAGCAATGCTGCCTCCGCGGCCGTGGAAGAGCGTGAGCTCGACCCCCGCCTCGCGGCAGACCCTAGAGATCGTCTCCTGGGCCTTAAAGAGCGCCCAGTTCGCGGTGATGTAGCCGCAGTCCTTGTTGCTGTCCGAGTAGCCGAGCATCACGTTCTGGTGTGCGGGCCGTCTCCCAGGTATGGCGAAAAGGTCCGAAAGGACGTCCGGGGCGCGGTCGAGGTCGTCCAACGTCTCGAATAGGGGTGCTATTGGGAGCGACGACCCCGCGAGCTTCTGGAGAAGCTCGACCTCGAGGACGTCGGAAACCCCGTCGGTCATGCTGATGATGTAGATCCCTAGCGCCTCGGCGCCGACGATCGAGGCCGCCTTGCCCGCCATCATCAGCGGGTCGATCACGTTGCGGGTCGCCGCCGAGTACCCCTCGCTCGACCCGAGCCTTCCCGCCACGGCCACCGCCTCGATCAGGACGTACTGCTTCTCCTCCTCCCCGAGCCCGGGATAGTCGGGGCGCCCGAGGAGCTCGGCGACCGCCGCCTCGTGCAGCGAGGAATGCTGGCGCAGGTCAAGGCGCGCCGTGTGAAGCCCGAACACCTCGAACTGGTTCATCGCGGCCGCCAGGTCGCCTCCCTCGGCCAGCATCCCGCCCCGGCCGGCCTCCAGGCCCGCCTTGATCGTCTCGAATGTCTCGCGCACCGTCGCCCGCGAAAGGCACGAGCCCACAACCGGACCCTCCAAAAGCATCCGGCGCTCGCGCACCTCCTCCCTGGCCTGCCCGAGCCTCTCGTGGAGCACGCCGAGGAGAAGGCGGTATGGCTCGTGCGGATACCGCTTTTCGAGCTCGTCCATGTGCTTGGAAAGGTGCAGGTCCTCCCGAAGCTCGCGCTTGAGCGCCGGCACGACCGTGTCGCGCCGATCGCTTATCGTGAGCGTCTTGCTCAGCTCGCCGGCGGTCGATCGGAGCTTCTCTATGGCCAGCGTCCGGTGCAG
>Ga0265314_10005355_pt1 | contig 11594 bp, 11 predicted proteins | sample 4126metaG_FD_203106 | JGI IMG/M metagenome (GOLD analysis project Ga0265314, IMG submission 203106) | Rhizosphere microbial communities from Carex aquatilis grown in University of Washington, Seatle, WA, United States - 4-1-26 metaG | ecosystem: Host-associated > Plants > Roots > Rhizosphere >... | reverse complement strand
CGCGTGCGCGACGGCGGCCGTCGAGCCCGACTTCCACCGTCTCAACGCCAAGCAGTACGAGGAGACGGTCAACCAGCTCCTGGGAACGGCGTTGCCGCTCCGGCAGGACCTGCCCGCGGACTCGACGCTGTACGGGTTCGACAACGGCTCGGACACGACGCTCACGGCGGCGCTCACGCAGCGGTACATGGACGCCGCGCAGAAGGCGGTGACGTCGGCCCTGGCGACGCCGGCGGCGCGCGCGCAGCTCGTGACGTGCGATCTGACGAAGACCTCGGCGAACGGGACGACGCCGGCGGCGTGTGTGCGGACGATCCTCGCGGCGTGGCTGCCCAAGGCCTTCCGGCGGCCCGTGCTCGCGAGCGAGGTCGACGCGTACGCCGCGTACACGAAGACGTGCGCGAGCAGCGCCGAGGCGGGCCTCTCTTGCGCGCTCCAGGCGGCGCTGCTGTCGCCGAAGTTCCTGTTCCGCGCCGAGACGCCGGCGGCGGCGGATCCCGTGGCGGCCGCGTGCACCGAGGAGGCGCCGCTCGCGTCGACGAGCGCGGGCATCCTGGGGCAGTATGCGCTCGCGTCGCGGCTGGCCTACTTCCTCTGGAACGCGCCGCCCGACGACGCGCTCTACGCGGCGGCCGCCGCCGGGACGCTCCCCGACCCCGCGATGCTCGCGGCCCAGGTGGACCGCATGCTCGCGGCGCCCGCGCTCGGGGCGCACACGATCTCGTTCGCGCAGGACTTCCCGCAGCAGTGGCTGCCGCTCGACGCGCTCGCGACGGCGCAGCCCTCGGCGACGCTGTTCCCGACCTTCGATGCGCCCCTCCGACAGGCGATGCACGACGAGTCGCAGCTCTTCTTCCAGGACCTGCTGCTCGGGAACGGCTCGGCGCTCGATCTTCTGCGCGCGGACTTCACGTACGTCAACGAGCGCCTCGCCCAGCACTACGGGCTGCCGGGCGTCACGGGCGCGCAGATGCGGCGCGTGTCGACGGCGGGCACGGTGCGCGGCGGAATCCCCACGCAGGGCAGCTTCCTCACGGCGACGTCGTCGACGGAAAACACGTCGCTCGTGCTGCGCGCGAAGTGGGTGCTCACGAACCTCCTGTGCGTCGACCTGCCGGCGCCGCCACCCAAGGCGGTCATCGACGCCGTGCCCGTGCCCGATCCCGGCCTCGGCCTCACGAACCGCGAGTCGCTGGACATGCGCACGGCGGGCGAGCCGTGCCACAGCTGCCACGTCGCCATCAACCCCATCGGCTACGGCCTCGAGATCTTCGATCCCGTGGGGGCCGAGCGCACGACCGACCACGGCAAGCCCATCGACGCGAGCGGCGTCCTGCCGGGCGGCAAGACGTTCCAGAACACGAGCCAGATGCTCGACCTCCTGCGCGCCGACGATCGCTTCCCCGCGTGCGTCACGAAGAAGATGATGACGTACGCGCTCGGGCGCGGAATGGTCGAGAGCTGCGACGGCGCGCAGATCGACGCGCTCGCCGCGGCCCTCAAGGCCGACGGCTACAAGCTGCGCAACCACGTCGTGCGCATCGTGCAGAGCGATCTGTTCCGAACGCCGCGCGCGCGGCCCGCGGTGTCGCCATGAACATGAAACCGACGAAGCCCGTCTGGCGCGCGAAGCCGTTCCGCCTCTCGCGGCGCGCGCTCCTGCGGGGCGCGGCCGCCTCGCTCGCGCTGCCCTGGCTCGAGGCGATGATCCCGCGCGAGGCGCGCGGGGCCGCGGCGGCGCCGCCTCCGCGCGCGCTGTTCGTGTACTTCCCGACGGGCTACCGCGTGGGCAACTGGGTGACCCGCACCGCGGGCACCTACGACGACATCACGCTGCCCGCGATCGCGAGCTCGCTTCAGCCGTACCTGCCGCAGCTCAACCTCGTGACCGGCACCGGCAACACGCCGGCCACGGTCGGCAACGGCGGCGACGGCATCCACGCGCGCGCGACGGGCACGTTCCTCACCTGCGAGATCTTGCAAAAGACGGGCTTCGCGACGGGCATCTCGGCCGATCAGGTCATCGCGCGCACGGTCGGCACGACGACGTGCGTGCCCTCGCTCGCGCTCGGCATCCCCGGCGAGCGCCTGCCCGGCTTCGACGAGGACGGCTACGGCGAGGTGTACCTGGACAACGTCTCGTTCGTGGGGCCGCGCGCAAATCTCCAGAAGGACAACAACCCGCAGGCGCTGTTCAAGCGGCTGATCATGTGCTCGGGGATTCCGACGGGCGGCGCGGCGCCGGCGGTGGATCCCGCCGTGGCCGAGCGGACGGCGTTCGAGAAGTCGGTCATGACCGGCATGAAGGACGAGGCGACGCGGCTCATGGGCTGCCTCGGTCAGGCCGATCGCGCGCGCCTCGACCAGTACCTCACGTCGGTCAGCGAGCTCCAGCAGCGGTTCCAGACGACGCCCGTGATGCCGGCGGCGACGTGCGTGCAGCCGGCGATGCCGCCCGCGGCGGGCGCGACGTACGCCGACAGCATCCAGCTCATGATCGACGTCCTGCTCTTCGCGTTCCAGTGCGGGCTCACGCGCGTCGCGACGCTGATGATGGACGGCGCGTTCTCGCGGCGGAACTACGGACTGCCCGACATCGACGGCGTCGACTACATCCACGGCCTCTCGCACGGGGAGATCGGCGGCAAGACGGTAGACCACCCGCGCTGGGTGAAGATCACGACGCACTTCTTCGCGAACTTCGCGACCATGCTCGGCAAGATGAACGCCGTCAACGAGGGCGATCGCACGATGCTCGGCAACAGCGCCGTCTACATCAACAGCGAGTTCGGCGACGGCGACGCGCACGATCAGTACCAGCTGCCGCTCATCGTCGCGGGCAACGCGGGCGGGAAGCTGCGCACGGGCCGCCACATCGCGCTGCCCAGCAAGACGCCCGTCTCGAACGTCATCCTCACGCTCATGCAGACGATGGGCGTGACGCAGACGTCGTTCGGCGACAGCACGGGACCGGTCACGGCGCTGCTCCCCTGACGACGGCGCGGCCGGCGGCCGTGCTAGGTTCGGCGCATGAGACGCCGGCTGGTCGCGACGCTGCTCGCGCTCGGCCTCGCGCGCGCGGCGCACGCGGCCGACCCGGTGCCGCTCGACGGCGCCGTGCCCGAGGCGGCTCCCGCGGCGCCGGCGCCCGAGGAGGCGGCGCCGCCCCCGTCGCCGCCCGCGATGGCCGCGGCGCCGGCCGCGCCGCCGCCCGCTCCCATCGTCGCTCCGCCCGCGATCGTCGTCGCGCCTCTCGAACCCGCGCCGGCCCGCGCGCCGGGTAGCGCGGCGCCGCTCGTCGCGGGGGCGCTCACGTCCTTCGTGCCGTTCGTCGTGGGCAGCGCGCTCTGGTCGACCGAGAAGATCGACCTCGAGCGCGCGGGCACGATCACGATGGCGCTCGGCTTCGCGGCCGCCCCCTGGGTCTCGCACGGGCTCCAGCGCCGCTGGAAGCGCGCCGCGATCTTCGGGTCGATCTCCGCCGCGACCTCGGCGGCGACGCTGATCGCGATGGAGGCGAAGGATCCCTTCGTCTCGATGTACGCGAACCGCCAGCGCGTAGCCTTCGGCGTCTTCCTCACCTCGGCGCTGTTCGCGTCGGCGGTCGGCGTGTTCGACAGCTTCCTCTCCGCCCCCGCGCGCGAGGCGCCGTGAAGGCACGCACGCTCGCCCTCGTCGTCGCGCTCGCGCTCGCCGCGTCGGCCGCCGGCTGTGTCATCGTGCCGCAGAACCGGCGCAAGCACCTGGCCGATCCGATGATGCGCTTCCAGACCGACGCGCTCGAGGCGCACGCGCACCAGAAGCTCTACGGCTCGCGCGAGGCGGCCGCGGGCGGCGACGGCACGCCCGCCGGCGGAGGCTGCGCCTGCCAGTGAGCCCGCTCGCGCTGCTCGCGCTGCTGGCCGCGGTCGAGCCCACCGTGCCCCAGTACGACATCGAGTCGCTGCGCGTGCGCTACACGCAGTACGCGCAGACGGGCCTCGGCTACCAATCGGCCGCCGGCCCGCCCGGCAAGCCGGGCTCGGAGTGGCTGCGCGTCGAGCAGCCGCAGGCGGAGATCACGGCGCGCCTCGGCGAGCGCGTCACCGAGCGCGTCTGGATCCCCGTCGACATCGTGACGGCGGCCTCGCCCGACCACTCGCGCTACGGCAAGCCGTACGACGCCGTCGACACCGTCACGACCGCGTCGCGCTCGACGCCGTCGGCGACGCTGGACACCTTCACGACCTACCGCGCCGATCGCGCCACCGACCTCACGATGCGCGCCGGCTTCCACATCGAGGAGCCGTTCGAGTCGTGGATCGTCGGCGTGGGCGCCTCGCGCTCGTTCGCCGAGGACAACACGGTCGTGGGCGTGAGCGCGAACCAGATCCTCGACTGGTTCGATCGCTTCGACCTCGACGGCAACCGCCACGGGCGCGCCACGCGCTCGACGACCAACCTCAACGTCGACGTCACGCAGGTGCTCTCGCCCACGACGCTCGCCAACGTGGCGTACGGCGGCACGCTGCAGGCGGGCGAGCTCGGCAACACCTGGCAGAGCGTCATGCTCGACGGCGGCGCGCGCGGCGACGAGCGCCTGCCGGGCCACCGCTTCCGCCACGCCGCCGCCGCGCGCGTCGCGCAGTGGCTGCCCTGGGACGGCGCGCTGACGCTCGCGTACCGGATCTACCTCGACTCGTGGGGCATCGCCGCGCACTCCGCCGAGGGCGCGCTCGCCCAGCGCGTCCTCCCCGGCGTCGTGCTGCGGGCGAGCTACCGCTTCCACGTCCAGTCGGCGCCCGGGTTCTTCACGACCGCCGCCGCCCCGAACGGCACCGGCTTCCGCACGTCCGACAGTGATCTCGGGCCCTTCCACGCGCAGACCTTCGGAGGCGCCGTCGTCGTCGATCTCCCCGTGGCGCGTCACGCGCACGACCTGCACGTCGACATTGGCTTTGAACGCTACGTCCGCTCGGATAGTCTCCGGGTCGACGTCTCGACATGCGGTCTCGGGTTTCGCTTCTGATCGCGCTCGTGCTGCCGGTGCTCGCCTGCGCCGCGCCGGCGAGTGAGGGCGTCCGGTCCAAGGGCGGCGGCGACGCGCCGGCCGCGGCCGCGACGTTGGGCCTGCGCGACAGCGACGGGCGCGGCGCGACGCTGTCGTCGGTCATCGGCGGGCGGCCTTCGCTCGTCAGCTTCTGGGCGCCGTGGTGCGAGCCCTGCGTGAAGGAGCTGCCCGTGCTCGAGAAGCTCTCGCGCGCCGTCGCCCCGTGCGGCGGCGCCGTCGTCGGCGTGGCCGTCGGCGAGAAGCCCGACACGATCGCCAGCTACGCGCGGGCGCGCGCCCTCACCTATCCCCAGCTCACCGACGAGCCGTTCGCCGTGGCCGACGCCCTCGGCCAGCGCCGCATCCCCGCGACGGTCGTCTTCGACCGCGCGGGCCGCGTCGTCTTCACGGGCGACGCCGTCGACGCGCGCGCCACGGCCGCCCTCGCCCACGCCCTCGGCGACGCCGCCGACGCGAAAGGCTGCGCGCTTCCTTAGCGAGAGCTCAGCGGGCCGCCGACGTCGGCGATCTTCTTGGCGGCGTCTCGGTGGGCGCGCAGCAGCGGGATGCGCTCGTCGATCAGGGCGCGCAGCCGATCGTCACCCGTGTCGTCGCGCGCGGCCGACTCCTCGGTCAGCTCCTGCTCGGCGTCGTCGAAGATGATGCGCGCGATGACCAGATCGAAGTCGGTGGTCGTCGTCGGGATCCCCGCCGTCTCGCCGGGACGAAGCGGGACCGTGTGCGACGGCAGGTCGATCAGCTCGGCGCTCGCGAGCGAGACGATCTTCTGGTCGGACGCCGTGCGCTCGTCGGCGACGGTGCGCCCGAGCTCGCGCGCCTCCTGCGAGTGACCGTAGCGCTGGGCGAGGCCGCCGAGCTCGGCCTCCTTGAGGTTCGAGTGGTGGATCTTGCCGAGCACCGTGCTCGTCAGCGGCGCGTCGTTGGTCCAGCCGAAGCCGGCGCTCATGATCCACCCCGCGGCGAGAGCCAGACCCCACATTCCGATCCGCCACATTGCCGAGCCTCCCCTACCCTTTTCATGGGTCGCCGAATGTCGGGCGCAAGGCGCGTTGCTCATGACGACGGACCGGTGTAGCCCGACCCGAACAATCCCGTGGACATGCCGCCGCCGCCGCCCGCGCCGCCCTCGCCCTCGCCGCCGCCGCCGCTGATGGAGCCGCCGCCGCCGGTCATGCCGCCGCCGCCGGTGATGCTGCCGCCCTCCCCCGTCCCGACCGTGCCGCCCTCGCCGAGCAGCTGAGTGGGGACCGCGTCGCCCGGCCGCTCGCTCCGAGGCCACGACACCGCCGTCGCCAACGGCACGAGCACGACCCCCACGAGCATCGCCAGCATCTTGTACTTCATCGCTTGCCCACTCCTTGCGGCCCGCCGCGCGAGCCGCCACCCGTCGCTACTTCAAGCGGCGTACCAACGAGTGCGCGCGGATATTCCCCGTCAGAGGGTCACGCCGGGGTGACCGAACGTCCGCGGTGGGAACGCCGGCGGTGTCACGGCAGACGTGGCGAGCTGCGCCGCAGCAGCCGCGCGCAGAGGAGCAGCAGCACGGAGCCGATGAGCGCGACGAACACGCTCGACGCGATCCCGTGGAAGGGCACGCGCACGTGCAGCGCCGGAAACAAGAAGCCGGCGGCGATCGCGCCGACCACGCCCAGGATCAGGTCGGCGATGACGCCGGAGCCGCCGGCGAGGAACCGCGACGCGAACCACCCCGTGAAGAACCCGATGGCGATCCAGACGAGCGCCGTTCCCATGCTCGCTTCTCCTTGCAACAACCGTGGCATCGGGACGGGTCCGCAACGGGCGTGTCGATGTAACCCCACGGATACATGACCGTGGCTAGACTACGCCGTCATGCACCCGTCCCACCTCGACGACCGCGTCGTCGACACGCACGCCAAGGCCCTCCAGATCAACCTCGATGCCCGACGCTACGGCACGTTCGCCGAGATCGGCGCGGGCCAGGAGGTCGTGCGCTGGTTCTTCCGCGTGGGTGGCGCCGCCGGCACCGTCGCGAAGAGCATGTCCGCCTACGACATGACGGTGAGCGACGCGATCTACGGCAAGGCGGACCGCTACGTCTGCCGCCCCCGCCTGCACGCGATGCTCGATCACGAGCACGAGCTCAACAAGGAGCGTCTCTCCGAGGCGCGCGGCGCCGAGACGGCCTTCTTCGCCTTCGCCGACACCGTGTCGGCGCGCAACTACGCCGGGACGAACGAGTGTCACGGGTGGATGGGCGTGAAGTTCCAGTCGCGCCCGCGCGACCAGGACAGCCAGATCATCATCCACGTCCGCATGCTCGACGGCACGAACGCGCTCCAGCAGGAGGCGCTCGGCATCGTGGGCGTCAACCTCCTGCACGGCGCCTTCTTCCTCTACGCCGAGCCCGAGCTGCTCATCGAGTCACTGCTCGACGGGCTCAACACGGAGCGCATCGCCATCGACATGATCGAGTTCTCGGGCATCGAGTTCCGGCAGGTCGACAACCGCCTCATGAGCATGAAGCTCGTGCAGATGGGCCTCTCGGGCGCGGCGATGTTCGACCCGACGGGGCGCGTGCTCCAGCCCTCCGAGGTGCTGCACCGGAAGAACGTCCTCGTCGAGCGCGGCAGCTTCCGGCCCGTGTGCCACGTCAACATCGACATGCTGCGGAGCGCGCGCGAGGCGTTCGAGCGCGATCTCGCCGGGGCGCGCGCCAACGAGCCCGGGCCGCACGACGGCGACGTCGTCGAGCTCATGGAGCTGACGATGCGCAACCTGCGCGAGCAGGGGGGCGAGGTCGACCGCGCCGATTTCCTCGCGCGCGCGGACATGCTCGCCGCGTCCGGCAAGACGGTGCTCATCTCCGACTACTTCGAGTACTACCGGCTCGCGGCCTACCTCGGGCACTACACCAAGAAGCGCATCGCCATCACCATGGGTGCGGCGAGCCTGCTCGACCTCTTCGACGAGAAGTACTACGCGGAGCTCGAGGGCGGCATCCTCGAGTCGTTCGGGCGTCTCTTCAAGAACGACCTGCGCCTCTACATCTATCCGCTGCTCGACAAGGACAGCGGGAAGCTCGTCACCGTGCAGAACCTCGAGGTCGCGCCGGCGCTGCGCAAGCTCTACGGCTACCTCGTCGACCGCGGACACATCGTGCAGCTCGAGAACGTCAACCGCGACTTTCTGCACATCTTCTCGCGCGACGCGCTCCAGAAGATCCGCGTGGGCGACCACTCGTGGGAGGAGATGGTCCCGCGCGAGGTGGCCGACATCATCAAGAGCCGCAAGTACCTCGGCTACCGCGCGCCGAACCTCGGACAAAACTAGGGGCAGGCGACGGGCGACGGCGGGTCGGGGGTGACGTACGTCGGTACGCCGGCGTCCGTCGCCGCCATGAGCACGCCGTTGTGGGCCGCGTGCCCGGCGCTCGAGACGGAGTCCTTCGCCGTCAGCGAGCCGGGCGCGTCGTCGAACTTCCAGTAGCCGACCAGGCCCGCTGAATCGGGGGCGACGGCCTTCGTGTAGTTCGCCATGATCTCGGCGGGCGTGCGCGCGACGTTCCACACGCGCAGCTCGTCGAAGAGGCCGTTGAAGCACTTGAAGTTGAGCGGGAGGCAGCCCACGTAGAACAGCCCGGCCAGCGTCGCCAGCGGCTGGTTCATCGGGGCCGGCGTCGTGATGCGCGCGACGCCGTTGACGTAGGTGATGAACGCGACGTTGTCCCACACGATCGCGATGTGCACCCACTGGGGCATCGCCGAGGTGATGCCGAGGTACTTGCCGCTGTCGTCGTCGTAGACGCCGTCCGTCCACGGGTTGAGCGTGGCGTGGTTGCCCGTCATCCCAGGGACGCCCGGCTGCCCGAAGTCGAGGCCGATCACCTGCCGCGTCGTGCCCTTCGTCGAGCCGTAGAAGATGATCTCGTTGTACTCGGCGATCCAGTCGCTGGGCTTCACGTAGAACCAGAACTCGATCGTGCGCGGCGTCGCGCCGATGGGCATGTCCGCCATGAGGTCGATCTCGACGTGGGAGTGCGCGGTGTCGGGGTCCATGCCCGTGCCGTTGGCCGACATCGAGATCGCGCGGCCCGAGCAGCTGGTCTCGCCCTTCGGGCCGTCGGTGGCCGTGGCCGGGGCGTCCGCGCCGCCGTCGGTCTGCGTGCCTCCAGCGCCGCCGGTCGCGCCGGCGCTGCCCGTCGAGCCGCCGCCGCCGGACACGCCCGAGCCACCGGTCGCGCCCGCCGTGCCCGTCGCGCCCGCCGCGCCGACGCCGGCCGTGCCGCTCGTCGCGCCCGCCGTGCCGGCGCCGTTCGAGCCCGCCTTCGAGCCCGACGCGCCCGCGGCGCCCGTCTTCCCCGAGCCGCCGCTCGAGCACGCAGAGAGCGCCCCGAACAACGCAGCCACCACCAACAGGCGACTTCCGACCTGGCTCGTCATGAGCCGACTCGTACCACGATGCCGGCGCCTTCTGCTGCAAAAGCGCGGGCGGTAGTGCGTCACGGAGCGTCGCGACGCGCGTCCGCTCAGTAGAACGAGATCTCGTCGACCTGGAAGTCGACGTTGGGCCCCTCGATGCTGACCCAGTTGAGCGCCATGATGAGGCCGGCGTAGATCGCCGGGGTGCCGAAGCCGGATTGCGTGAGGTCGCTGAACTTCACCGAGAACTGCTGCCAGCTCGACGTGAGCGTGACCTTCTTCGACGGGTGGTCGTAGCACTTCGTCGTGCAGTCGCCGAGATCGGCGACCGCCTGCGTCTGCGGGATCGCGACCTGCAACGCGATGTTGTTGCTCGTCCCCGAGGTGCCCTTCGCCCAGAACGTGATGCCCTGGAACGCCGAGGCGTCGTTGCAGACCATCATGAGCCCGAAGCCCGCGCCGAATCCCTGAAAGCCGGTGCCCGAGAGGTGAATCGCCTTGCTCGTGCCGTTCGCGCCGGGCGACGAGATGGCGAGCGCGGCGAGCGACGCGCTCGCCGTCGCGTCCTTGTACTCGTACCAGCCCGTGAGCGAGCCGTTCTCGAAGTTGTCGATGAGCGCGCCGGCGGTAATCACCTTGCCGGCGCAAGCGCCCGTCACGACCTTGCCGCCCGTGCCGCCGGCGCCGGTCGCGCCAGCGGAGCCCGTCGTCCCCGCGGCGCCGGTCGCGCCGGCGGTCCCGCTCTTTCCAGCGGCGCCGGTCGTTCCCGCGCCTCCGCCCGTGCCGGCAGCGCCGCTCGTTCCCGCGGCCCCGGTCGCGCCAGCGGCACCCGTCGCTCCCGCAGTGCCGGTCACTCCGGCCGCGCCGGTCGTGCTCGTCATTCCCGCGGCGCCCGTCGTGCCGGCGGTGGCCGACGCTCCAGCCGCGCCGCTGGCGCCGGCGAAGCTCGTCATCCCGGCCGCGCCGCTCGTTCCCGCGACGCCCGCTGCGCCGCCGAGGCCGGTCCCCGTTTCTCCGGCGACGCCAGAGGTCGGCGGGCTGATTCCGCCCGCGCCGGTCCCCCCGATCGCCGGCGATCCGCCGTTCCCCGCGTCAGCCGCGCCCCTGAAGCCTTCGGGATTGCCACAACCGACCACCACCCCGGCGATCACCACCAGGAAATGGGGAAGCGCGGAGCGGCGAGCGCGCGGTCTCACGCCAATGAATGCCCGAACCCCTCCACATCCGTTTCGAGCAATCGCGGAAATCCGTTTCGACGCCTCGCAATGACGCCTTAAACCCGCGCGTCCTCACGGCGTCATTCGCGTCGCGATCTTTGTTGTGAGCCCCTGCCTGATCGCGCGACGCCGAAGGTACAAGACAGGGTTAGGTCGTGGCTCGCAAATTGAAAAAAACAAACTGAGCCGCACTCTTACGCCGCGAATCTCCTCATTGGCGCCCAATCTCCGATCAGGCCCGAAATCAGCGTCGCAGATGACGCCGGAGGAATCGCCGATGAAGAAGCTCGGTACGTTCGTTTGCGCGCTCGTGACCGCGGGGTGTGTGAGCAGCGAGCCCGTCTTCCTGACGACAGCGGATGCTGGCGGGCAGCCCATCCTCAACGCAACGGGCGCGGCCGGGCAGGTCGGAGCGGCGGGACAAACGGGCGCTGCGGGCATGGCCACGAACGGCAGCGCGGGCATGTCGGTCGGCAACACGACTGGCGCAGCCGGCGCGGCGAGCTCGGGAACGGCGGGCTCGACCGGCGCCGCGGGCGTGGGCAGTCAGGCCGGACGAAGCGGCTCGAACAACGACGCCGGCGCGACGGGCGGTCAGGGCGCGAACACCGACGCGCGCACGACGATCGACGCCGGCGGCGACGCTGTCTCGGCGTACGCGGCGACGTGGACGGACATCTACAACAAGATGCTCAACAATGCGTCGTACCCGTCGAACTGCACGGGCGCCGCCTGCCACGACCCGGGGACGCAGAAGGGGCTCGATCTCTCGACGCAGGCGAAGGGCTACACGACGATCAAAGGGAAGCTCGTCGCCGGCAACCCGAGCGCCTCGACCGTCGTCAGTCAGCTCAGCAGCGGGAAGATGCCGCAGGCGCGTCCCAAGATGCCGACCGTGGATCTCAACGTCATCAAGGCGTGGATCAT
>Ga0265314_10005353_pt1 | contig 11597 bp, 8 predicted proteins | sample 4126metaG_FD_203106 | JGI IMG/M metagenome (GOLD analysis project Ga0265314, IMG submission 203106) | Rhizosphere microbial communities from Carex aquatilis grown in University of Washington, Seatle, WA, United States - 4-1-26 metaG | ecosystem: Host-associated > Plants > Roots > Rhizosphere >... | reverse complement strand
GACGAGGACCGCCGCCACGGCGACGCGGCGCTGGGGCAGGAAACGTCCGACGGTGGCCGTGATGCCGGACATCCCCAAGAGCACCAGGGAGGTTCCGCCGAGCTGATGGCCGGGGAGCAGCAGGTCCGTCATCAGTCCTCCAAGGAAGGCGACCGTAAGACCTTCCTCGACCCCGATCATCATCGTCACCACCACGGTGATGAGGAACACGAGGTTCGGCTGCCCGACGCTGGTCAGGCCTGGAATGACACTGATCTCGAGCAACGCCGCCAGGACGCTGGCGACCGCGGCCAGAATGATGCTCATCCTGCGTGCCTCGAAGCGACCACCCGGACCCGTGCGTCGGGTGCCGACCGGACCGCAACCGGGGTGAGCAGCGCTGCCCGGTCGGCAGTATAGCGCGGAGGGCCCCAACAGCCGCCCAAGAAGCAGACTCAGGGCCGCCTGGAGACGGATCGTGACGCTCAGTGGTGCGCTCCGGCACCAGGGCGGGTGTTTCACGTGCAACAACGGCCAGGCAAGCGTTGGTGAAGTCACCGCAGCCATGATTCGGGCCGTCACGGAGGGCCTCGACGAGTTCCGGAAAGGGTCGGAGAACGCCGAATCCAGTAGAATCAGGTGCAGTGATAGCGCGTCGGTCGGGAAGCTGAGTGGGCGAGACGGTCGCATGCGCGAACCAGAAGGGCGGCGTCGGCAAGACCACCACGGTGGTCAACCTGGCGACCTACCTGGCGCTCGCCGGCCGCTCGGTCCTCGTGGTCGATCTCGACCCACAGGGCAACGCGACGAGCGGGCTCGGGATCGACCGGGCCGCCGTCGTCCAGTCGACGTATGACGCGCTCACCGATGACGTTGCAGTGGACGAGCTCATCGTCGATACCGCGATCCCGCGACTCCGCCTGCTCCCCTCGGCGATGGCGCTCGCCGGCGCTGAAGTGGAACTGGCTTCGATGTCCCAGCGCGAGCGCCGCCTGGGCCGGGCGCTTGCCTCGATCCACGAGCCGTTCGAGCACATCCTCATCGACTGTCCGCCGTCGCTCGGGCTCCTGACCGTCAACGGCCTCACATCGGCGGATCAGGTGCTGATCCCGCTGCAGTGCGAGTACTACGCCCTGGAAGGGCTGAACCAGCTGATCGCCACGATCAACCTCATCCGCGACCATCTAAACCCTGGGCTCACGATCAAGGGAGTGCTCCTGACCATGTATGACGCGCGCACGAAGCTGGCGGCCGACGTGGCCGCTGAAGCGCGCCGTCATCTGGGCGACCGCGTCTTCACGACCGTGATCCCGCGCAGCGTCCGCCTGTCGGAGGCGCCGAGCTACGGACAGCCGATCGCCACGTATCGGCCCGATTCGGCCGGCGCCGAGGCCTACCGAAGCGTGGCCCAGGAGTACCTGAGTCGACAGGGCCTGACCATGACGGTCCCCGCCATCGCGACGCCCGTCCCTGACGCACCCACTGCCGACGAGCAGCGAGGTGCAGCGTGACCGGCCTCGGCCGGCGGCCCAGCGGGCTCGGCCGCGGTCTCGCGTCGCTCATCCCGCAGCGTCCGGCCGGCCCGTCCGCCGTGGAGATCCCCGTCGAGCAGGTCGCCCTCAACCCGTCCCAGCCACGGGCGCACGCCGAGGAGGAGGCCCTCCAGGCGCTGGCGCGCAGCATCGAGGCCCACGGCGTCCTCCAGCCGATCGTCGTGCAGGAGACGGTGGACGGCTACCGGCTCATCGCCGGGGAGCGACGCCTGCGCGCAGCGCGGATCGCCGGGCTGACGCGCATCCCCGCCGTCGTCCGCGGCCCGACGTCCGACCGGCAGCAGCTGGAGCTGGCGCTCGTGGAGAACATCCAGCGCGCCGATCTCAACCCGCTCGAGGAGGCCAACGCGTTCCGACGCCTCATGGGCGAGTTCGAGCTCACCCAGGAGCAGGTCGCCCAGCAGGTCGGCCGCGCTCGCTCGAGCGTCGCCAACACGATGCGCCTCCTCGACACGAGCGAGGCGGTGCAGGACGCCGTGGCCCAGGGGCTCATCAGCGAAGGCCACGCCCGCGCCCTCGGCGGGGCCGATGCGGCGCTGCAGGATGAACTGTTGCGGATCGTCCTTGAGCGTGACCTCTCGGTCCGCGCCACCGAGGAGCTGGTCCGTCGCGCCCGCCCGGCGCCGGTGGAGGCCGCGTCCGGCGCCGCACCGGTCGATCCGGACCTCGAGCGGGTGGAGGCGCACCTGCGCACGATCCTCGGCACGAAGGTCACGCTCACGAGCGGGAGCAAGGGGGGCCGCATCATCATCGAGTACTACGGACCGGACGACCTGGGGCGCCTGGTCGAACGTCTCGGGGGCAGCCCGGCATGACCGAGGCCACCAAGCCGCTCGATCCCGTCGCAGACGCGATCGACTCACCGGCCAACGGCACGGCGCGAAGCCGCAAGCGCGGCAGCGCCAGCTCCGGCTACACCGCGGAGAGCATCCAGGTCCTGGAAGGCCTCGAGGCCGTCCGTCGGCGGCCCGGCATGTACATCGGCTCGACCGACGTGCGGGGCCTCCACCACCTGGTCTGGGAGGTCGTCGACAACTCCATCGACGAGGCCATGGCCGGCTTCGCCGACCGCATCGAGGTCACGCTGCTCCCCGACGGGTCGGTGCGCAACCGCGACAACGGCCGCGGCGTGCCGGTCGGCCGGCACAAGACGGGCAAGGACGCCCTCGAGGTGGTGCACACCGTCCTGCACGCCGGCGGCAAGTTCGGCGGTGGTGGCTACAAGGTGTCCGGCGGCCTGCACGGCGTCGGCGTGAGTGTCGTCAACGCCCTATCGGCCTGGATGAACGTGGAGTCGGAGCGCGACGGGCGCGTCTGGGGCCAGGGCTACGAGCGTGGCAAGCCCACGGGGCCCGTGCGCGAGCTGCGCCGCTCCGACGGGCACGGCACGACGACCGTCTTCATGCCGGACAGCGAGGTGTTCGAGTCCCTGGATTGGAGCTTCGAGGCCATCTCGCAGCGGCTCCGTGAATCGGCCTACCTCAACAAGGGCGTGTGGATCACCCTGCGCGACGAGCGCGAGACGCCGACCCGCGAGAAGTCCTTCTACTTCGAGGGTGGCCTCATCAGCTTCGTGCGCCACCTGAACAAGGACAAGGAAGTCCTTCACGACCGGCCGGTGTACGTCGAGCGAAAGGATGGCTCGACCGTCATCGAGGTGGCCCTGCAGTACAACGACGGCTACGCCGAGAACGTCTTTTCCTTCGCCAACAACATCAACACGGTCGACGGGGGCACCCACGTCACCGGCTTCCGCGCCGCGCTGACCAGCTCCCTCAACGATTGGGCGCGCCGCGCCGGCGTGCTGAAGGAGTCCGACACCAACCTGTCAGGTGACGACGTGCGGGAGGGCCTGACCGCCGTCATCAGCGTGAAGCTGGTGGAGCCGCAATTCGAGGGCCAGACCAAGGCCAAGCTGGGCAACGCGGAGGTCAAGGGCCAGGTCCAGGCGGCCGTCACCGACGGCGTCGGCCAGTACCTGGACGAGCATCCCGCCGACGGGCGGGCGATCATCCAGAAGTGCCTCCTGGCGGCCCGCGCCCGCGACGCCGCGCGCAAGGCGCGCGATCTCGTCATCCGCAAGGGTGCCCTCGAGGGTATGTCGCTGCCCGGGAAGCTGGCCGACTGCCAGGAGCGTGACCCCGCCCGCAGCGAGCTCTACATCGTCGAAGGCGACTCGGCCGGTGGCTCGGCCAAGCAGGGTCGGGACCGCCGCTTCCAGGCCATCCTCCCGATGCGCGGCAAGCTGCTCAATGTGGAGCGAGCCCGCCTTGATCGCGTCCTTGGTTCGGACAACGTGCGGCCCCTGATCATCGCCCTGGGGGCTGGCATCGGCGAGTCGTTCGACCTCGCCAAGCTGCGGTACCACCGCATCATCCTGCTGGCCGACGCGGACGTGGACGGCGCCCACATCCGGACCCTGCTGCTGACCTTCTTCTACCGCCACATGCCCGAGGTCATCGACAACGGGTACCTCTACATCGCCCAGCCGCCGCTGTACCGCATCAGTACCGGCAAGGTCACCAACTACGCGCAGGACGAGCGCGATCGGGACCGCATCGTCAAGGACATGAAGGTCAAGAACCTGACCATCCAGCGCTTCAAGGGCCTCGGCGAGATGAACGCCGAGCAGCTCTGGGAGACCACCATGAACCCCGCCACGCGCACGCTCCTGCGGGCGGCGGTCGACGATGCGGCCGATGCGGACCACATCTTCAGCACGCTCATGGGCGAGAAGGTGGGTCCACGCAAGGACTTCATCAAGGCCGAGGCCCGCAAGGTCGCCAACCTTGACATCTGACCTGCGTCACGCCCCGGAGGGCCCCTCGACGCCGTCGTCGAACGTGTTCCGGGTGGAGGTGGCGCCCCACGGTTGCTTCGTGTGTGGCGACCTCAACGACCACGGCCTGCACGTGCCCCTTCGCGTCGGCGACGGGCGCGCGTGGACCGAGTTGGTCCTGACCTCCAGCCACGAGGGCTGGGCGGGCGTCATCCACGGCGGGATCATCGCCGCGCTGCTCGACGAGGTGATGGGCTGGGCGCTCTTCCAGCAGGACTGCTGGGGCGTGACCGCCGAGCTCGGCGTCCGCTACAAGGCGCCGGTCACGGTCGGCCAGCGGGTCCGCGTGGAAGGCTGGGTCACCGATGTCCACCGGCGGATCTTCCACGCCGCCGGCCACGTGGTCGACGCGGCGAGCGGCAAGGTGCTGTGCACGGGCGAGGCGACGTACATGGCAGCCGGCGAAGCGCAGCGGGCCGAGCTCCAGGCGCGCTACCACCTGCGACTGGTGCCCCTCGCCTCGGACGACCTGGCCCTCACGCCCGTCGGAGTCCGATGATGCCCTCGTCAACGACGGCTCGCGCTCAGGCGTTCGTGGCTCAGCATCGTCCCGCCGCGGTGGCTCTTGGTGACCGCCTGACCGACCTGGTGGCGGATCCCGAGCGCTTCGAGCGCAGCTTGGCACGCGGGTTCCGCGGCCTGGCCGATCCCGTCTACGCCGCCGCCCAGCCCACGATCGTGCCCGGCTCGGCGCCCCTGCTCGGCGTGCGCTGGCCGCTCGTCTCGACCGTGGCGCGCAAGGTCGACCGCGCCCTGGCCGGCCAGTCACCGGCCATCGCCGTGTACCTCGCCGAGCGGCTCGCCCAGGCCGACCTGCTTGAGGTCCGCCTGTTCAGCCACGTGGCCCTGCGTCGCAGCCTGGCCGGCGATCCCGAGCGGAGCTGGCAAGTCATCCGCCGCCTGGCTCGCCGGGCAGCCGACTGGGTAAGCGTGGACAGCCTGGCCGATCTCACCGCCCGCGGCATCCTGCTCGAGCCCTATCGATGGGCGGAACTGGAGCAGCTGGTCTACTCGCCGCACCGCTGGGAGCGCCGCCTGGTGGGCTCCACGCTTGCCGAGCTGCCCGTCCGTATCCGGGCCGACGAACGGGCGACCCGCCTGCGCCCGACACCGGCGCTGGCCCTCATCGCGACCATGATCGGCGAGGCCGACCCTGACGTCCGCAAGGCCCTGAGCTGGGCCCTGCGCTCCTGGCGCGCCGTGGACCCGGCTGGTGTGGCCGACCTGCTGCGGCGCGAGACCACGGTCAGCGTCGACACCATGGACGGCAACCGGGCGTGGGTCGTGCGCGACGCGCTGACCGGGGCGGGCGCGGACGAGGCGCTGGCCGGCGAGCTGCGGCCGGTCCTGGCGGCGGCGCACCTGCGCACGGACCGCCGCCACGACACGAGCCGGGCCCACGAAGTAGCCCACGCCTTCGGCGCGGCATGAGGAGGGCGGCCGCACTATGACGGAGGACATCGGCAAGGTCAGGCGCGTCGGCATCGAGGACGAGCTGCGCACCAGCTACCTCGACTACGCCATGAGCGTCATCGTCAGCCGCGCCCTGCCGGACGTGCGCGACGGGCTCAAGCCGGTGCACCGCCGGATCCTTTTCACGATGCACGAGATGGGGGTCACCTCGGCCGCCTCGTACCGCAAGTGCGCGGCGATCATCGGCGAGGTCATGGGCAAGTACCACCCCCACGGCGACGTGGCCCTCTACGACGCCCTGGCGCGCATGGCCCAGGACTTCTCGATGCGCTATCCGCTCGTGGACGGCCAGGGCAACTTCGGGTCGGTCGACGGCGACCCGCCCGCCGCCATGCGCTACACGGAAGCGCGCATGACGGCCATCAGCTCGGAGCTCCTGGCCGACATCGACAAGGAGACGGTCGACTTCGTCGACAACTACGACGGCACGCGGCAGCAGCCGTCTGTCCTCCCCGCGAAGCTGCCCAACCTCCTCATCAACGGCTCGTCCGGCATCGCCGTCGGCATGGCCACCAACATCCCGCCGCACCACCTCGGCGAAGTCGTGGCCGCCACCATCGCCCTCATCGACGACCCGGCCCTGACCGCCGATGCCCTGTGCGACATCATCCTGGGGCCCGACTTCCCCACGGGTGCCACGATCTTCCGCTTCGAGAAGCGGCGCAATCCGCTGAGCGGCCAGTGGGAGCAGGTCGACGCCATCCGCGAGATGTATGCCCATGGCCGCGGGCGGGTCGTCATGCGGGCCCAGTGCGCGTTCGAGGAGACCCGCCAGAACCGCATGGCGATCGTCGTCACGGAGCTGCCCTACCAGGTCAACAAGGCGGCCCTGGTGGAGAAGATCGCCGAGCTGGTGCAGGGCAAGAAGATCGAGGGCATCGCCGACCTGCGCGACGAGTCCGACCGTGACGGCATGCGCCTGGTCATCGAGTGCAAGCGCGACATCAACCCGCACAAGGTGCTCAATAACCTCTTCAAGCACACGCCGCTCCAGCTGGCCTTCAACATGAACATGCTGGCCCTGGTCGACGGGCAGCCCCAGACGCTGCCCCTGAAGGCCGTCCTGCAGCACCACGTCGATTGGCGCCGCGAGGTCGTCCGTCGCCGCACCGAGTTCGACCTGGGCAAGGCACGCGACCGGGCCCACATCCTCGAGGGCCTCAAGATCGCCCTCGACAACCTGGACGCGGTCATCGCCACGATCCGCCAGTCGGCCGACGTGGAGACCGCACGTGCCAACCTGATCGCCCGCTTCGAGCTCAGCGAGATCCAGGCCAACGCGATCCTGGAGATGCAGCTGCGGCGCCTGGCCGCGCTCGAGCGCAAGAAGATCGAGGACGAGTACCTGGCCGTCATCCAGCTCATCGCTGAGCTGGAGGACATCCTGGCCAACCCGGCCCGCGTCCTGGCCATCATCAAGGACGAGCTGACGGAGCTGGCCCGCAAGTACGCCGGCGAGCGGCGCACCCGGGTCGCCGACGACGCCTCACGCGAGATGACCGACGAGGACCTCATCGCCGACGAGGACGTCGTGGTCACGGTCAGTGGGCGGGGCTACATCAAGCGCCAGCCACTGGCCACGTACCGGCGCCAGGCGCGCGGCGGCAAGGGCATCATCGGCGCCCGCACGGTCGAGGAGGACGCCCTGGAGCATCTCCTCGTGGCCAACACGCACGACTGGGCCCTCTTCTTCACCAATCGCGGGCGCGTCTTCAGCTCCAAGGTCCACCAGGTGCCGGACGCCTCGCGGACGGCCAAGGGCATCCCCATCATCAACCTCGAGGGCGTCCAGGTGGAGACGGGCGAGATGGTCCTCTCCGTGCTCACCACGCCTGATTTCGAGAAGGGCCACAACCTGGTCATGGCCACCCGGCGGGGCATGATCAAGAAGACGCCGATCGAGCAGTTCGAGAAGGTCCGCTCCTCCGGCATCCGCGCCATCACCGTCAACGAGGGGGACGAGTTGGCCTGGGTGGGCGTGTCGGGCGGCCACGACGACATCGTCATCGCCACCGCCCAGGGCCGCATCGCGCGGTTCGGCGAAGCGGAGGTGCGGCCCATGGGCCGTGATGCCGCGGGCGTCATCGCCATCCGTTTGGCACGCGTGGGCGACCTTGTCGTGGGCATGAGCGTCGTCGAGCCGGCCGCCGACATCCTTGTCCTGACCGAGACCGGCTACGGCAAGCGGGTCGCCCTGGCCGACTTCCGGACCATGCACCGCGGCAGCCAGGGCGTCCGGCTGATCTCGCTGGAGGGCCGCAAGACCGGCCCGGTGGCGGCCGTGCAGCTGGTGACCGAAGCCGACGAGGAGCTGCTGCTGATCAGCGCCGGAGGCCAGGTCGTGCGGACCGACGTCAAGACCATCAACCGCTACGGCAGCGCCGCGCGGGGCGTCATCGTGATGCGCCTCAACGAGGGCGACACGGTGGCCGGCATCGCTGTCTTCCGCGCGGGACTGGCGGAGCAGCGGGCGATGGAGGACAATGACGGACCCGCGGAGGACGGGCCACCCGCGGGCGCCTGAGGAGCTGCAGTCGCGTGACCGTGGAGCGGACGCCGGGAACGCCACGCCCATGAGTGCCTTCGGGGCGCCGGGCCGCGTCGGGCTGGGCGAGTACGACCTGTACACCGGGAACGCCAACCTGGGCTTGGCGCAGAAGATCGCGCGCTACCTGGGTCGCGAGCTCGGCCGGGCGGAGGTCTTCGAGTTCGCCAACGAGAACATCTTCGTCAAGATCCTGGACAACGTCCGCCAGCGCGACGTCTACCTGATCCAGCCCACCTGCGCGCCCGTCAACAAGTCGATCATGGAACTCCTGATCATGATCGACGCGTTCAAGCGGGCCAGCGCCGGGCGGATCACGGCCGTGGTGCCGTTCTATGCCTACGGCCGGTCAGACAAGAAGGACCAGCCGCGGGTACCGATCACGGCGCGCCTCATCGCCGACATGCTGCAGGTGGCGGGCGCCGACCGGATGCTCACCATGGACCTCCACCAGGGCCAGATCCAGGGCTTCTTCAGCATCCCCGTCGACGAACTGACCGCCGTCCACCTCCTCAGCAACTACTTCCGGCGCAAGCAGCTGGAGGACCTGGTCGTGGTGACCGACCTGGGCTTCGCCAAGCGGGCCCGCGCCTTCGCCGAGCTGCTGGATGCCCCGCTGGCCATCATCGAGAAGCGGCGCCAGGGCAACCTGGACCGGGCGGAGCTGCTGAACGTCATCGGTGAGGTGGCCGGGCGGCGGGCCATCATCGTCGACGACGAGATCGACACGGCGGGCACGCTCATGGAGACGGTCCGCGCCCTCGAGAAGGAGGGCGTCACGGAGATCTACGCATGCGCCACGCACGGCGTCCTGAGTGATCCGGCCATCGACCGCATCCGCGAGTCGGCGCTCCTGGAGGTGGTCGTCACCGACACCGTGCCGCTGACCCCGGCCAAGCGCATCGCCAAGATCCGGCAGCTGTCGGTGGCTCCCTTGATCGGCGAGGCCATCCGGCGCATCCACGATGGCGAGTCGGTCGGGGCGCTCTTCTCCAGCGAACTCCAGCTGGTGGAGGAGATGCTCCTCTGGGAGGGCAACGAGCCGATCGCGCAGCCGGGCGACGGGCCCCTCGAGCCGGCGGCCGCTCGGTGAGCCTCAAGCTCTACCGACCCGTCGAGGGGGGCCTCGAGCCGCGGCCGGTCCAGCCGCGCGACTGGCGCACGCGCCTGCGGACTGCCCGCTGGGCCCCTTCGCGGCTCGCCAATCCCGAATCAGAGACCGCCGGCCCGCTCCAGGGCGTGCTCCTCTTCGGCGGCCTGGCCGGCTTGACCCTCGTCCTCCTGCTGCTGGGCTACCTGACCGGCTTCTGGCACTGACGCACCGCAGCGCCCGAGGGCGCGGCGGCCGTCGCGGCCTGGCTGCGACGTCGACACACCATCCAGGCTCGGGCGTCACTCAGAGTGAACGTTCTCGCGTCCAAGGCGCGCCGCGGGCCCGAAGGGCCGCGCTCGGCGGCATTCCGTCACAGCCAGTGAACGAAACGCCGCCCAAGGAGCCATCGCGGGTAGCCGGCAGGCGCTATCGGCCCCAGATGTTCACCCCGAGTGACCAAAAGCCGCGCAGGCCGACCTCGGAGCCGACGGCCGGGCTCCTCGGGGCAGGATCGTCCACCCACCGTGAACGCAGCCGCCTCCGCCACGTGGCCATGTGGCCGGCCGACGACTCCGACCCTGAACGGCGAGCACGGCCAAACGAACGACCCGCCCTATACTTTCGCTTCCCATGAAGAACCTGTTGTCGCGCTTCACCGGTGGCGGCGAGCGCGAAGCGCGGCGTCTGCAGCCGCTCGTCGACGAGATCAACGGCCTGGAGGCCGAGTTCGAGGCGCTCTCCGACGAGGAGATCCGCGAGCGCATGATCGCTTTGCGCGCGGAGATCCTCGAGGACGCGGCACCCACCGAACCGTCGGACGATGAGCTGAACCATCCCGAGTCGGAGCGACGGCGGGAGATCCGTATCGCCCGCGAGAAGGCCGACACGCGCCACCTGCAGAGCGTCCTGGACGACGCCCTGCCCGAGGTCTTCGCCGCCGCGCGGGAGGTCAGCCGGCGGCACCTTGGGATGCGCCACTTCGACGTCCAGCTGATGGGCGGCGTGGTGCTCCACCAGGGCAAGATCGCGGAGATGAAGACCGGCGAGGGCAAGACCCTCGTCGCGCCGCTGGCGGCGGCCCTCAACGCCATGGCCGGCCGCGGCGTCCACGTCGTGACCCCCAACGACTACCTGGCCAAGCGCGACCCGCAGTGGATGGGCCCCATCTTCCACGGCGTGGGCCTCACGGTCGGGATCGTCCAGCACGACACGGCCTTCGTGTTCGATCCCGCGTACCGCTCCACCGACGAGCGGACGCAGCACCTCCGCCCGGTGCCGCGCGCGGAGGCCTACGCGGCGGATGTGACCTATGGCACGAACAATGAGCTGGGCTTCGACTACCTGCGCGACAACATGGTCCAGGAGGCCACCCAGCGGGTCCAGCGCGGCCGCTACTTCGCCGTCGTGGACGAGGTCGACAACATCCTCATCGACGAGGCCCGCACGCCGCTCATCATCAGTGGCCAGGCGGCCGAGTCGGAGGACCTCTACTACCAGTTCGCCCGGCTCGTGCCGCGCCTCAAGGAGCGGCCGGAGGGCGAGGAGGAGGGCGGCGACTACTTCGTCGACCTCAAGGAGCACGCCGTCTCGCCGACGGAGGATGGCGTGGCGCACATGGAGCGCCTCCTCAACCTGCCCAACCTCTACGCGGCCGACCCGCGCATGGCCCGCCACTTCGAGCAGGCGCTGCGCGCTCATGCGCTCTACCGGCGTGACCGCGACTATCTGGTCAAGGACGGCGAGATCGTCATCGTCGACGAGTTCACCGGCCGGCAGATGCCCGGGCGGCGCTGGTCGGAGGGCCTGCACCAGGCGATCGAGGCCAAGGAGGGCCTGCGCGTCCAGCGCGAGTCGGTGACCCTGGCCACGATCACCTTCCAGAACTACTTCCGCCTCTATGACAAGCTGGCCGGCATGACCGGTACGGCCCTCACCGAGGCCGAGGAGTTCTACCGCATCTACGGCCTGGACGTGGTGGCCATGCCCACCCACCGGCCGATGATCCGCGACGACTCGCCGGACCTGGTGTACCGCAGCGAGCCGGCCAAGTTCGAGGCCCTCATCGACGAGATCGAGGAGCTCCAGGAGTCGGGCCGGCCCGTGCTGGTGGGCACC
>Ga0265314_10005351_pt1 | contig 11599 bp, 10 predicted proteins | sample 4126metaG_FD_203106 | JGI IMG/M metagenome (GOLD analysis project Ga0265314, IMG submission 203106) | Rhizosphere microbial communities from Carex aquatilis grown in University of Washington, Seatle, WA, United States - 4-1-26 metaG | ecosystem: Host-associated > Plants > Roots > Rhizosphere >... | reverse complement strand
GCTTTTCTGAAAAGCGCGGTTGCCGGCGGCGCCGCCGCCGTTGCAGTCAATATTCCGCAGACCGCGGAGGCCCAGCCCGCGACGACCGCGGCAAACGCGTCCCCCGGCTATGCATTTCTCAATCCGGAAGAGGGTGCATTTATCGAGGCCGTGGTCGATCACATGGTGCCCGCCGATGAGCTGACGCCCAAGGGCACCGACATCGGGCTCAATATTTTCATCGATCGCGCGCTCGCCGGCGGCTGGGGCAAGGGCGACCGGCTTTACATGCAGGGCCCGTGGAAGCCGGGCGTGCCGAGCCAGGGTTATCAACTGCCGCTGACGCCCGCCGAGTTGTATCGCACCGGCATCGCCGCCGCCAACGCGCATTGCGTCAAGAGTTATCAAAAGAGTTTCGACAAGCTGGGCGAGGCGCAGCGCGAAGAATTCCTGCTCGCGCTGCAGGGCGGCAAGGTGACTTTCGAAAACGGTCCGCCCGCGCGCGTATTTTTCACCGCGCTTTACCAAAGCGTCATGGAAGGCATGTTCGCCGACCCGATGTACGGCGGCAACAAGGACAAGGCGGGCTGGAAGCTGATCGGTTTCCCGGGCGTCATCGCGGTCAATCATCAAAACGTCGAGAAATTCCGCGACAAGCCGTTTCCGACGAATCCCGTCGGCATCGCGGACATGAGCTAAGGGGCTGACCATGGCAAAAAAACTCAAAGAAGTCGATGTCGTGCTCGTCGGTCTCGGCTGGACGGGCGGCATCCTCGCGAAGGAACTTTCCGCGGCCGGCCTCAAGGTCGTCGCGCTCGAACGCGGCGGCATGCGCACCACCGAGAACGATTATTCCGTGCCGCAAGTGCGCGACGAGCTGCGCTTCGTGGTTCGGCACGATCTCATGCAGAACACGCAGAAAGACACGCTGACGATCCGCAACAACGTGCAGCAGGAAGCGCTGCCGATGCGCAGGCTCGGCTCGTTTCTGCCGGGCGAAGTGGTCGGCGGGTCGGGCGTGCACTGGAGCGGGCACACGTGGCGGTGGACCGACGAGGAATTCAAGATCCGCACGCTCTATGAAGAGCGCTACGGCAAGAAATTCATTCCCGAGGACATGACGATTCAGGACTGGGGCATCACGTACGCCGAGCTCGAACCGTATTACGAGAAATTCGAATACACCGCGGCGGTGTCGGGCAAGGCCGGCAATATCAAGGGAAAGTTGCAGCCCGGCGGCAATCCATTCGAAGCGCCGCGCGCGCGCGATTATGCGCTGCCGCCGCTGACGCCGATACTCGCGAGCCAGATGTTTTCGGAGGCCGCGAAGAACAACGGTTATCATCCGTTTCCCCGTCCGAGTGCCAACGCGTCGCGCGCGTACACGAACCCCGACGGCTCGCGCTTCGGCGCGTGCCAATATTGCGGTTATTGCCAGCGTTTCGGCTGCGAGGCGAACGCGAAGGGCAGCCCGCACATGACGGTGATTCCGATCGCGATGAAGAATCCGAATTTCGAGCTGCGCACGCACGCGTGGGTGACGAAAGTATTGAAGGACCCGGGCGGCAAGCGCGTGACCGGCGTGGTTTACACGAACACGTTGACCGGCGAAGAATTCGAGCAGCCGGCGGGGATGGTCGCGTTGACCGCCTATGCGATCAACAACGTGCATCTCATGCTGCTGTCGGGCATCGGCCAGCCGTACGATCCGGCGACCCAGCAGGGTGTCGTCGGCAAGAACTACTGCTACCAGACCGGCACTTCGGCGACGCTCTTTTTCGAGGGCCGCCATTTCAATCCGTTCATGAACGCGGGCGGCTCGAACGCCACCATGGACGACTTCAATTCGACCAACACGCAGTTCGACCGCGCCAAGGCCGGTTTCATCGGCGGCTACAACGTCGGCGGCGGCTTCAACACCGCGCTGCCGATCGGCTACCGGCCTGTTCCGCGCGGCACGCCCGCGTGGGGCAAGGCGTGGAAGGCGGCGACCGCCAAGTGGTACCAGACCGCGATGAATATCAGCGCGAGCGGCTCGGTGATGGCCAACCGCTATAACTATTACGATCTCGATCCGACTTATCGCAACGCATTCGGGTTGCCGCTGATGCGCATGACGTTCGACTACAAGGCGAACGAGCACAGAATGGGCGAGCACGCGGCGAAAGTCGTCAACGACCTCGCGAAGTCGATGAACCCGACGGCCTTGAACCCTGCTATCGCGCGCACCGAACCGTGGACGGTCGTGCCCTATCAGAGCACGCACAACACCGGCGGCACCATCATGGGCACCAACCCGCAGAACAGCGTGCTGAACAAATACCTGCAAAGCTGGGATTGCCACAATCTCTTCGTCGTCGGCGCGAACGTTTTTGCGCACAACAATTCCTACAATCCGACCGGTCCGGTCGGCGCGCTTGCCTACTGGACGGCGGATGCGATCAAGCGCTACACGAAAAATCCCGGACCGATGGTGTCGGCATGAAGCGGGGCACGTTGATATTGCTCGCAGTGACGGGCGCGCTGGCTGCGGGAATCGCGCACGCGGATGTGAAGCGCGGGGAGAAGCTGTTCGAAGAATGCCGCGCTTGCCATGCGGTCGAGAGCGGAGCGAGCGGCGTCGGTCCCGATCTGCACGGCGTGATCGGCCGCCGCGCCGGCGCACTCGAGGATTTTCGCTATTCCCCCGCGCTGAAGAAAAGCGGCATCACGTGGTCGCGGCAGACGCTGGACGCCTACGTGCTCGATCCGCAGAAAGCGGTGCCGGCGAATCGCATGCCGTACGCGGGCATGCCCGAAGCGCGCGATCGCGCCGATCTGCTTGACTACCTGCAGCAGGCATTCAAGTGACAGCGTAGCCGTCATGCCCGCGCAGGCGGGCATCCAGGACTTGGCTAATTTCTTCTGGATTCCCGCCTGCGCGGGAATGACGATCTAGATCACTTTGCGTTCGCGCAGCGAACCGATCTCCGCATCGCTGTAGCCGAATTCGCGCAGGATCTCGTCGTTGTGCTGGCCGCGTTCGGGTGTCGCCGTGCGCAGCTTCAGCGGCTTGGTGCCGAGATTCACGCCCTGGCCTACGAGGTTCAAGCGGCCCAGCTTCGGGTGATCGACGGGTTGCACCACACCCATGTGCTTGATCTGCGGATCGGCAAACGTCTGGTCGAGCGTGTAGATCGGGCCGCACGGCACGCCCGCCTTGTTGAGAAGTTCCACCCAGTCCGCGCTCGTGCGCTGAACGATCTTCTCGGAGATCGCGGCATTGAGCGGCGTGCGATTTTTCGAGCGCAGCTTGAAGTCGATGTAATCGGGATGCTTGATGAGTTCGGGCAGGCCGATCGCGTTGCACAGGCGCGGATACATCGCCCCCGATCCTGAAATGTTGATGTAGCCGTCGGCAGTCTTGAATACGCCCTGCGGCACCGCGGTCGGATGATCGTTGCCGGCCTGCGGCGGCACTTCGCCGCTGATCAGGTAGCGCGCCGCCTGGAAATCCATCAACGCCAGCAGCGCCTGCACGAGCGACGTGTTTACCCACTGGCCGACGCCGGTGCGTTCGCGCTGCAAGAGCGCCAGCAGAATGCCGAACGACAGATAAACGCCGGAAGTGCTGTCCGAGATCGCGATGCCTACGCGCGTCGGTTGCGTGCCGGGCATGCCGGTGATCGACATCAACCCGGAGACGCCCTGCGCGATCTGGTCGAGGCCCGGGCGGTTTGCATACGGGCCGTCCTGGCCAAAGCCGGAGATGCTCGCATACACGAGACGCGGATTGGTTTTCTTGAGCGTCTCGTAATCGATGCCGAGGCGGAACTTGACGTCGGGGCGGTAATTCTCGATCACGACGTCGGCTTTGTCCGCCATGCGCTTGAAAATCGCGAGGCCCGCCGGGTCTTTGAGGTTCAGCGTCAGGCTCCTCTTATTGCGGTGCAGGTTCTGAAAATCTGAGCCGTGACGCAGGTCCCATGCGTTGTCTTCGTCGCCGGGTTTGGTCAGTTCTTCGATCTTGATGACGTTTGCGCCCCAGTCCGCGAGCTGGCGCGCGGCGGTCGGACCCGCGCGCGCGCGCGTCAAGTCGAGCACGAAATACGGGGACAAAGGCAGATCGTTGCTTTCAGCGGCCATAAACTCTCCAGGGAGGGGGTGTTGCAGACTGACGCTCGCGAACCCCGATTCTAACGGCGCGGCGCGAGTACCTCAATGGCGGCGACCGGCGCGCTCACCCCATCAACGCGGCGCGCCGTCTTCGCGGACCCATTGTTTGATCGCGGCGATGGTTTCCGGTTCGATGTCGGCGTAACCGTGATATCCGAACGGTTCGCAGGGGTCGCCCGTGCCGTGGCCGCCCGTCATGGTGATGAGCTTGATGTGATATTTGTCCGTCACGTACTTGGCGGCGCCATAACTCGTTGCGCGGCACCCGTCATTCAGATGGTGCACGAAGAGCTGGCGCACCGTCGACTTGTCGAACGAGACGGCGGCCAGCCTCGCCATCGACGACGTGTGTATCGCGCCGCCGATTCCGCCGAGGGTGAGCGACAGGTTGGCCGAGTCTATCGTCCCGTTGCTGGTGGATATGAGGTAAATCCGCGCGGCGGGAAAGCGCCGGTGCAGATCCGCGACGATCGGTGCCATTCTCTCGACCACGGACGTGGCATCGGTCAATGCCATCGCGAATTCGTCGTCGACCACGAGATTGCGCGTGCGCACGACGAAATTGCCGCCGAACGCGAAGCGGATTTCGCCGTCTTCCACGCGCGCGTTGAACAGTCCGCTGCCGCCGGGAAAACCGAGGATGACGTAGCGCGGCGCGGCGGATTGCACGGTCAGCAGATAGGAGAGCCGCGTGCCGTCGTCTGCGGTCACCGTCACCACCGACTCGCCCGCGCCGGCGGCCGGCGCCGCGAGCGCGAGAAAAAACGCGAGGCCCAGAACTGACGACTTCATGGAAAAAATCTAGACGCGCGCCGCGCTGATGCCGCCGTCCACTGTCAGCTCGATGCCGGTGATATAGCGCGCTTCTTCGGAGGCGAGGAACACCACTGCATTCGCAGTGTCCCAACCCGTGCCCATGTAGCCGATCGGCACGGCGGCATGACGCTGCGCGATCAGCGTCGCCGCGTCTCCTGCGCCGAGCTGCTTGACGAGGCGCTCTTCGACGAGCGGCGTGTGCATCGTGCCTACGATCACCGTGTTGCAGCGGATGCCTTTCTTCACGTACGCCATCGCGGTCGAGCGGCTGAACGCGGCGAGTCCTGCTTTGGCGGTGCTGTAGGCGACGTTGACGCGGCCCGCGACCTGGTGGCGGAAGCCCGCGATCGAAGAGATGTTCACGATTGCGCCCGATTTCTGTTTCTCCATCACGGGCAGCACGAACTTGCAGCCCATGAACACCGTCTTAAGATTCCAGTCGAGCTGCGCATCCCACACTTCTTCGCTCATAGTCACCGGATCGCCGCCGGCCGAACCGCCGCAGTTGTTGATCAGGATGTCGATGCGGCCGAACCGCTTGACGCACGCGTCTACCGCGGCATTCACTTCATCGGCTTTGGTCATATTGCATTTCTGCACGACGCACACGCCGCCTTCTTTTTCGATCAGCGCGCGCGTTTCGTTGGCGGCCGCTTCGTTGAGGTCGGTCGCGAACACCTGCGCGCCCTGACGTGCGAGCAGCACGGCGATGGCCTTGCCGTTGCCCCAGCCGGGACCGACGCTGCCCGCGCCTGCGACGAACGCGATCCTGCCTTTGAGATCCAGCATGTTCGAATCTTTCGGGTGATTTCTAATTGAGATCGATGCCGACAATGTCGTCGGGTTCGAATTCGTCCGGCACCGTGCCGTCACCGATGCCGGTGACCATGGCCGCCAGTTCGGCGCTTCGCTTGACGAAGTATTCATCGCTGATCGGATCGTAAAAACGCTGGCCGATCGCAACATCGGCGAACTTGACACGGTGGCGGGTGGGGCTGGAAGTCATGCGGGCTCACTTAACTTTTGTCGGTCACGCGATATAACCACGTTTTTGTGGCCAACTTTATCGGAAATCGAATATCAGCCGTCGATGGTACACGGAAAGCAGGTCGCTATCTTACTTGATCTTCCTCGCGTGGGGCATCGAGACGATCAACAGCACGATCGCGAGCGTGCCGGCGACTGCCATGGCGGCGACCGCGCCGCGCGGTCCCAGCGCGGCGGCGAGCAGGCCGGCCAGCATCCCGCCCGCGGTGGAAAGCATCTGGCTCATGTTGAAGAGCGCCATCGTGCGGCCCCGATATTCCGCGGACGAGTACGATTGCACGACGGTGTTCACGAGCGCGTTGGCGTGCACGTGGCAGTAGCCGGCGACGATCATGATGACGAGCGACAGCCAGTACCAGGGCGTGAACGCGAAGATTACGATCGCGACGCCGTAGACCAGCGACGAGTCGAGCATCACTTTGCCGCGTTCGAGCTCGTGTCCGGCCAGCGTGATCATCGCCGCGCTGATCAGCGCGCCGACGCCCATCGCGGCGAGCAGCAGCCCTTGGCCGCTCGCGCCGACGCCGAGCAGGTCGCGCGCGAACACGGGCAGCAAAGTCGCGAACGGAAAAATCAGCAGCGAAACGGCAGTCGTGCACAGGATGCCGGCGCGCACCGACTCGTTGTGCCACGCGTAATGCCAGCCTTTGACGATGCTGTGAAAGAAACCCTCGCGGTGCGCGCCGCTCGCACGCGGCGCGACCGGGTGCAACATCAGCGCCCACACCGTCGCCATGAACAGAAAAACGGCCTGCACGGCATACGCGCCGCCGGTGTCGGCAAGGCCGATGAGGGCGCCGGCGAGCGCGGGACCGATCAGCCGCGCGCCGTTGTAAATGAGCGACGTGAGGCCGATCGCGTTGGTCAGATATTCCGTCGGTACCGTATCGGAAATGAGCGAAGTCCGCGCCGGATGCTGGATGACCTGCATGATCCCGGCCAGCACGGCGGTCACGTAAACGTGCCACGGCGCGACCTGCTGCGTGAAGATCAGGAACGCGAGCGCGGCGAAGAGCAGCGCATTCACGGCCTGCGAGATCAGGAGCAGCGTTTTGCGCGAATAGCGGTCGGCGGCGCTGCCCGCGATCGGCGAAAAGAGCAGCAGCGGGATGAACTGGACGCCGCGCACGAGGCCCAGCTGCACGACCGAATCGGTGAGCTGGTAAATGAGCCAGCCGCGGGAGAGCTCGTCCATCCATGTGCCGAGATTGCCGAACAGCTGGCAGCCGGTGACGAGGCGGAATTCGCGGTAGTGCAGGGCTTTGAACGCGCGCTGGCTCTTCAGGGCCGACAGGAAGGATTGCATCGGCCGATTTTACCTTGCCCGGTTGTGCTAAAACTTTACTTCCATGCCCGACGAATCCCGTACCATCGTCTTCTGCGCGTTCGACCGCCGCAATTTCGGCGACATGCTGTTGGCGCACGTCGTCGCGAAGCTGCTCGGCGATCGCGATCCCGTGTTCGCGGGCAACCGACCCGATCCATCCATGCTTTGAAGAAGTGTCACTGCGTTGTCGCAGCAAACAACTTCGTCATATTCGGCTTATTTTTGCATTTCGCATTCTACGCGGTAAACGAGAGGAAAGACCTTGCGCGAATTCACTACATCCGACGCTTTGCACCCGCGCTAAAATGCGGCGATGGACGTTACCGCTTCCACTAATCTGCCGCGCGTAGTCATCGTCGGCTGCGGCTTCGGCGGCCTGTTCGCGGCGCAGGAGCTGCGCGACGCGCCGGTGCAGGTGACGGTGATCGACCGCACCAACCATCATCTTTTTCAGCCGCTGCTTTATCAGGTGGCGACGGCCGGGCTCTCGGCGCCGGCAGTGGCGGCACCCATCCGCAACATTCTCGCGCGCCAGTCCAATGCGACTGTCATTTACGGCGATGTGCGGCGCATCGATCCGGCGCGTCGTATGGTCGTGCTCGACGGCGACGACGAAGTCGCTTACGACCATCTGATCGTCGCCACCGGCGCGAGCAACAGTTATTTCGGCAATGACGCCTGGGCCCCGTACGCGCCTAGTCTCAAAACGCTCGAAGACGCGTACGAAATCCGCCGGCGCGTGCTGCTTGGATTCGAGCACGCCGAGCGCGAAACCGATCCCGCGAAGCGTGCGAATTGGCTCACGTTCGTCGTCATCGGCGCCGGCGCGACCGGCGTCGAACTGGCGGGCGCGTTCGCCGAGATCGCGCGCCATACGCTGCGCCGCGAATTCCGCCGCTTCGATCCGCGCAACGCGCGCATCGTGCTCGTCGAAGGCGGCGACCGCGTGCTGCCGACGTATCCGACGACGCTGTCCGAGCGCGCCCGCCTGCAGCTCGAGCATCTGGGCGTGACCGTATGGCTGGGACGGCCGGTGACGGGGATCGATGCCGGCGGTGTGCGCATGGGCGGCGATTATCTCGCTGCGCGAACAATCGTGTGGGCGGCGGGCGTTGCGGCATCTCCGCTCGGTGCGAGTCTCGGCGTGCCGCGCGATCGCGCGGGGCGCGTCATCGTCGGCGAAGACCTGTCCATACCCGGTCATCCCGAAGTCACGGTGATCGGCGATCTTGCGGCGCTGCAGTGGCACCAGCCGCCGGTGCCGGGAATCGCGCCCGCCGCGAAACAAATGGGCCGCTATGCAGCGCGCAAAATTCTGAACCAGCTCAAGCGGCGCCCGATGCCGCCGTTCCGCTACAGGGACTACGGCATGCTGGCGACGATCGGGCGCAATGCAGCGGTCGCGGTGTTCGGCGGACTCAGGCTCTCGGGATATCCGGCGTGGCTGCTGTGGCTGCTCGCGCACATCTGGTACCTGATCGGCTTTCGCAACCGCGTCGTCGTGATGATCGACTGGGCGTGGGCGTACTGGACGTTCGCGCGCGGCGCGCGCATCGTGACCGAGGCGCCGCGCGAGCTTTAGGGACTCTTAACGCTACGGCCACATCGCCCAACCCACGCGATCGGTCTGCACTTTGAACAAGTGTCCCTGAGTCGTCGTGACAAACAGCGTCGTCATGTCCGGCCCGCCGAAGCAGCAATTGGTCGGCCGGATCGCCGGAACGGGATGCATTTCGAGCACGCGGCCGGTCGGTGAAATTATCGTGATCATCGGGCCCGGGCCGGCGACTTCCCAGCCGTTGGTGGCGACGATGTTGCCGTCGATGTCCAGGCACATGCCGTCGATGCCGCGGTGCACGCCATGGTGGTCTTCGCCCCACGTGAACAGATTCGTGTACTTGCCGAGGCTGCCGTCGTCGTTGATCGGGTACGCTCGCAGCTCGCGCGTGATGCCCGCCTGGTAATTGCTTTCCGCGACGTAGAGCGTCTTCTGGTCCTGCGAAATCAGAATTCCGTTCGTCTGCGTGTTGTCGAACGTGACCCGCGTTGTTTTATACGTGCCGTCGGGCTGCGGATCGGCGCGCAAAACGGACATGTCCTCGATTTCCTGCGTGCTCGTTTTGTCCCATTGGCCCGGGTTGAGGGGATTGGTGAACCAGATGCGGCCTTTGCGGTCGACCGCGAGGTCGTTCGGCGTGTTGAGCTTCTTGCCGTCGAGATTGTCCGTGATCGTCTTCGTCGTGCCGTCGGGATCGAAGCGCACGATCGAGCGGCCGCCCGAGCAGCAGCCGAAGAGGTTGCCTTTCGCATCAAAGCACAGGCCGTTCGTTTTGTTCGTATTCTCGCGCGCGACGGTGATCTCTCCGCTTTTCGGGTCGTAGCGCAGGATGCGGCTCGCCTGAATGTGCGTGAAGTACAGATGCTCGCCGTCCCACACCGGCCCTTCGGTGAGCGGCTTGGCCGGCGGCTTCATCAACAGTTCAAATTTCCATTGTTTCATGGTTCCTCCCCTTTTGAAGCGTCATTGTAGCCGCAGATAAATGCAGATGAACGCAGATAAAAATCAAAAAGCAAATGGCCGCAGAGGACACAGAGAATGCCAAATTTTGTCTGCGGTTTCGTTTTTCCTCTGCGATCTCTGTGTTCTCTGTGGCAAAGCTTTAGTTCTTTCTGCGTTTGTTCCCGCACACGGCGGGAAGGCTAAGAACTTCAAGACAGCGCCGAACATCCGGCACGGTTGCGCGCCCATTCGGGCCTTCGCTCCGCGAGCTCGTCGTCGGCTGGCTGCTCGTCGTAAGGGTATTGCAACACCATCATCAAACGTTCCATCACCGACGCATCGCCTTCGGCGAGGGCGTCGATCGCGAGCTGCGCGAGGTAGTTGCGCAGCACGTATTTCGGATTGACGCGGTTCATGCGCTCGCCGCGCGTGTGCGCGGGCGCCGCGTCGGCGCAGACGCGCGCGATGTAGCGGCGCAGCCACGCTGCGAGATTGACGGCGTGAGGAGGCGCGAACGCTGCCTCGTCGTAGAACGCGCGCCGCAGCGGCTCGATGAGCGCGGCATCGCTCAGCGTTTCATCCGTGGGGACCGTCGCGAGCAGGCGAAAAAACAACGTGAAGTCGGTTTCGACCGCGGCGAGCAGGTCGAACAAATCATCCTGCAATTGTGCGTCACCCGGCTGCGCGGGCGCGCTGAGTCCGAGCTTCGCGGCAAGCGCGGATTGCCACGCATCCTGAAAGACTTCTGCGTATATCTCAAGTCCGCGCTCAAGCGGCGCCTTGTCTTCGAGCAGCGGATAGAGCGCGTTGGCAAGCTGCAGCAGGTTCCAGTGCGCGATCTGCGGCTGGTTGCCGTACGCGTAGCGGCGTCCCTGCGCGTCGGTCGTGTTGGGCGTCCACGCGGGATCGTAGCCTTCGAGCCAGCCGTACGGGCCGTAATCGATGGTCAGGCCGAGGATCGACATGTTGTCGGTGTTCATCACCCCGTGCACGAAACCCACGCGCATCCAGTCGACGATCATCAGCGCGGTGCGCCGGCAAATCTCTTCGTACCATTGTGCGTAGATTTCGCGCGACGGCGCGCCGAGGTGCGGATGGTGCTGGACAATCACGTAGTCGGCGAGGCGCTTCAACGTATCGGCTTCATCATGCGCCGCGTGGATCTGGAAATTGCCGAAGCGCACGAACGTGGGTGCGACGCGGCACACGATGGCGCCCGGTTCGGGCTCGGGATTGCCATCGTAAAACATGTCGCGTATCACCGCCGCGCCGGTCGCGGTGAGGCTCAATGCGCGCGTCGTCGGCACGCCGAGATGATGCATCGCCTCGCTGCACATGAATTCACGCACCGACGAGCGCAGCACCGCGCGGCCATCGGCGGTGCGCGAGTAAGGCGTGAGGCCCGCGCCTTTCAGCTGCAGATCGAATCGGCGCCCTTCGGCGTTGACGACCTCGGCCAGCGTGATTGCGCGGCCGTCGCCAAGCTGACCCGCCCAGTGCCCGAATTGATGGCCGCCGTAGCGCGCCGCGTACGGCTGCATGCCCGGCAGCACGCGGTTGCCCGTCAGGACTTCCACCGCCTCGCCCGTCGGCGTCGCGGGGCGCGCGATGCCGAGCGTCGCGCCGACCGCAGCCGACCAGCCGAGCAGCCGCGGCGCGGGTACCGCCGTCGGTTCGACGCGCGTATAGCTCGCATTGCGCACCGCGCGCGGCATGTTGGTCGTCACCGGATCGCCGGGTAGTTCGCGCACGAAGCTGTTGTCGAAGGCGACCGC
>Ga0265314_10005349_pt1 | contig 11602 bp, 12 predicted proteins | sample 4126metaG_FD_203106 | JGI IMG/M metagenome (GOLD analysis project Ga0265314, IMG submission 203106) | Rhizosphere microbial communities from Carex aquatilis grown in University of Washington, Seatle, WA, United States - 4-1-26 metaG | ecosystem: Host-associated > Plants > Roots > Rhizosphere >... | reverse complement strand
TCAAGTAATTCTGCTCGCCCAGCCCGCCCGGATTATTGGGCGGCATGGCGCCTTCCATGAAACCCACCAGATCGCCTACAGTGCGGTTCCCCCAACTGCCGGTGAAGGGAAGTCCCGACAGAGGCAGGGCGTTTCCGATTCCCGAAAGATCCGCGGCGTGGCAGCCGGCGCAATTCGTCTGATAGGCAGCACGCCCGGCGTCGGCCTGCTGGGCCGTGAAGGGTCCGGCAGTACCTTGTTGAGCCCCTTGCTGGCCAAATAGCTGCAACACTCCGTATAGAGCGACGAAAAGAGATACGAGTACAAGGGTTTTCTTCATGAGAGGTATTTCCTAGCGTTGCAACCAGCCCCACAGCGTGCCGTCCGCGGGTTTTTCGGTGTAGATCTGGACGTAGATTCCGCCCTTTTTCAGATTCTGCAATTGCTCCGGATTCAGATCGGCCGATCCGGTGATGGTGCCGCTCATGGCCTTGGTAATCGTGAGGTCGGCAAACGCTGGTCCGCGCACGCCGGCCATAACGGCGTTCTGCAGTTTGGCGGAGACGGCGTTGGTCTTCAGCCCCTCGAAGGTGCCGTTGACGGTAAGTTTTGTGCCGGAAAGGGTGGCAGTAACTGTACCGGTGCCGGCTAGATCGGGCCGGGTCTTGGCATCGGCAGGCAGCGCGGAGAGCCGTGTTTTGTAGGTGTCACCGCTCTGGGCTAGACTTGGAGGCCCGAACCATCCCACTCCTAAGCCCAGCAGCAAAGCCGTAACGCACCGTAAACACGCCGTTTCCCACTTCATCATTCCTCCCGATAGCTCAAAGCCGCATTCCTCTTGAGCCGGGGGTCAGCATATCATAACTACCATCCCAGAATCCGCATTCGATCCTGAATGATGGCGCTGTACTGATTCATTCGTTCCGGCTTGCGACGCCGCGGCGACGGCAGAATCGCCGCAAGCCGCGCCGATTGTTCGCGATTGAGTAACGCCGCCGTAGTGTGATAGTGATACTCGGCCGCAGCCTCGATCCCGAAGACGCCCGGTCCCCACTCGATCACGTTGAGATACAGCTCCAGCAGCCGATTTCGGCCCAGGATCGTCACCGCCATGGGCGCCAAAGTGAATTCGAAAGCTTTCCGGACGGGGTTGGCGTGCGTCGTGAAGAACAGATTCTTGACCAACTGCTGGGGGATGGTGGACGCGCCACGGGTCACTTCGCCCGCGTCGGCGCTGTCCTCGATGACCTGACGCACCTGGGTCCAGTCGATGCCATAGTGCTTGTAGAAATTGCCGTCTTCCGCGGCGATCACCGCGTGCTGAAGCTGCGGCGAGATGCGATGAAGAGGCACGAACGTCTGGCGTTTTTTGTAGGCGCCTTTCGAGAACATCGCCTCGACGCGCCGTTGGATCTGGACGCCGGTTGTCGGAGGATCGACATAGCGCAGCCCTAGCAGCGCCATGCCCCATAGCGCGTGCAATCCAAGCAGAAAAAGTACAGCCCCGACGATGAGTCGCCTCCATACGGAGCTCTTTCGGGGGATGCTGGATTTTCGCTTCAAGAATCAGTATTACGCAGGCCTGCGATAGACTGATTTGAGAATGATTCTGAAAAACGCAGTCGCTCTCGTCACTGGGGGAAGTTCGGGCATCGGTCACGGCATCGCCAAGAGCCTGATCGATAGCGGCGCGCGGGTCGCCATCACCGGGCGCGATAAGAAAAAGCTGGATCAGGCAGCTAATGTGTTGGGCGCGCATCCCATCCACGCCGATGTATCCAAGGAGGCCGACGTCCAACGCACCATGCGCGAAGTCCTGGAAAAATTCGGCGATCTCGACATCCTGGTCAACAATGCGGGCCTGGGCACGTTTAAGAAGCTAGTCGATCTCGACCTCGCGAGCTTCGAGCGAACCTTCGCTACCAACGTCACCGGCGCGATGCTGATGGCTCGCGAGGCGGCCAAGCACTTCATTTCCCGCAATCGCGGCAACATCGTGAATATCGGGTCTACCGCATCGCATCGGGGCGCACCCAACGGCACGGCCTACTACGCCAGCAAGTTTGCGCTGCGAGGCATGACCGAATGCTGGCGGCAGGAGTTGCGCAAGAACAACATCCGCGTGTTTCTGGTGAACCCCAGCGAGGTGATCACTAGCTTTGGCGTAGCGGCGGGCTTCGAGCAGAAAGACAACCCCAGCAAGCTGCGGCCGGAAGACATCGCGCACGCAGTGAAATCGGTACTCGAAATGGAAGACCGCGGATTCATCACCGAACTGACGGTCTTCGCCACCAACCCCGCGGATTAAAGCTGTAACCCTCGCTGCGTTTACCGGTATTACGCAGCGGAGGGTGTCATGAAACTTGTATTCGCCTTTTTGATGCTTGCGGCAGGTGCGCACGCACAGCTACGGGATAATCGAACTCCCCAGATGAGCTGCGATAGCGGCAACTACGGGGGCGATCGTCAACGCTTCTGTGAAATTCGTGAGCAAACGGCCGCCGGCGTGGGCCGTCTGACCGTGGATCCCGGAAAAAACGGCGGTGTGACCGTCAAAGGGTGGCTTCAGAACAACATTTCGATTCGCAGCCGCGTCGAAACATGGGCCGGCTCCGTCGACGATGCCCGCGTGCTGGCCGGGCTGGTCCGCGTGGACGCTTCGGCCGGCCAGGTCAAGGCATCAGGTCCCGACCCGCAGAGTGGTTCCTCGTGGTCGGTTAGCTACGAAATCTTCGTGCCCCAGTCGACTGATCTCAGCATGACGAGCTACAACGGAGGAATCAGTCTATCCGATGTCCGAGGTCGAATCGAATTCGATGCCAAGAATGGGGGCGTGCGGCTGACACGCGTGGCAGGTGACGTCAGCGGCCAGACTGTCAATGGCGGGATTCAAGTCGAGCTCACTGGAAGGACCTGGGAGGGCGGAAAGCTCGACGCGCGCACCACCAACGGCGGTGTGACCATCAGCATGCCGGAGAACTACTCGGCACACCTCCAAACCGAGACTGTGAACGGCGTAATCGATTCGGATTTCCCGGTTTCCGTAACGGTCCAGGGCCGCATCCGGCCGCAAAACCTGGACTTTAGCGTCGGTGCCGGCGGGCCTCTGATTCACTTGAGCACCAAGAACGGGGCCGTGAAACTGCGGAAAATCTGAGACACTGAGCGCGTGTGGGTTCAGATCACCAAGAAGTCGGATGGCTCGGGTGTGCTGCGTTGCGTTCGCGCCGACGGCTCAGCCGCCTGGCAGAAACAGACGGATCGCCATGCCGCGTTCTTTGCGCTGCACGACCTGACGCATTTTGCGGTGGAAACCGCGCTCGGGTATCGACGAGGGTTCTTCGGACTGATCGCCATGGGCTGGGAGATAGAGGACACCACCGGCAAAGGCGCTCGCGGGCCGCTGCCTCCAGAAGCCGGGGAGGTGGAGGGTATCGTTGGGTTGTTCGATGCCGAGCGAGCAAGCGGCGTGATCTGGACCGTCGACGAGTTCAACGAATTCGGGGCGATGAGCGGCGCGCGACCGCTGACCGCGGACGAGATCGCGCGAGTCAAAAAGAAGCGCAGCGAGCTGTTCCAGCAATGGTCCGCCGTCGAGCCCGGGGCGACGCTCGAGCTCCAGTTCGAAATCGTCGCCGTGCGCAAATAACTAATGCTGGAATACCGAGCGCATTTCATACTGGGCGTAGACCACGGCGGGGGCTTTGGCCCGTTGGGCCCACACGAACGCCGCCGCCACGATCGCGAGAGCAAGACTGAGAACAATACGCTTCGTACAGACCATTGACGCGTAAATCGGCTGGACGTGCAATCCGCTGGCGAAGCAGGCAATTCATGGGATAATGGCGACTTCCATGGCCACGACATCTCTTTCACAACTCGAGCGGCTCACGACCCCCTACGACCGCGAACGCATGGAAGACATTGGGTTCATGACCTGCATGACGCTGGTCCTGCTGGGGAACTATTCCCAGACCGGACACTTCGGCGGACCGCTCGCGTATACGCCGTATAACGTCGCTATACACCTGGTGGGGCCGAATCTCGGCGGGCTGCGCTACGATTACCGGCGCCCCAAGCATCCCTACTGCGACAAATTCATGCTCGCGGGCGGGCACTGCATCCCCACGTGCTACGCGCTATGGATGATCATGGGCCAGGCACTCGCCCGCAAGTACGAAGTTACGGGCAACCAGCGCTACTTCGCCGATCCCCACACTTCGATTCTGCCGATTGACGCGCTTGGGTTCCGCCGCGGCGCGGGCGCAATGAAGACGCTGCTTCAGGACAACGGCCTTGCGGATCACCCGCTGTTCGCGCAAGCGAAAGCCCGCGGCATTAAGGCTCTGGCCGGCCACGCGGAAACCACCGACGTCACGAATGACGTGAACGGCGGGCCGTCCGGCATCGGCATCGCCTCTGCTGCAGGCAAAGCCGCGTTTTGGGATGTCGCCGGTGCGTCGATCAACGCCCCCAAGGTGATCGCGTTCGAAGGCGAGTTCGCTATGACCGAAGGTCACGCCCAGGAGCTCAAGACGCAGGCTCTGGCGCTGAAAGTAGGCAAGCGTCTTCGTGTGATGATCTCCGATAACAACGCGGGCATAGATGATTCGTTGATCGGTGGCGTTATCGATTCGAAATACGAAGCATACAACTTGATCGATCAGTGGACCTCCTATGGTTGGAACGTCTTCGCCGTCGAGAACGGCAATGACTACGACCAGGTGGTCGCCGCGCTCAAGACAATGGAAGATTGGGATGGAAAAGATCGCCGTCCTATCGTGGTCGTCGGCAAGACCGCCAAGGGCTATTGGCCCGCGGCGATGAACGGCCAGATCCCCGAGGCGGGCCAGCAACTCCTGGGCTTCCCCAGCCATCCTTACGCGTTCAAGATGAACTCCGAGTACTTCATCGCGCTGGCGCAGACCTTCGAGAAGCGTTACGGTGTCACGTTCCAGGGCATTCGCGATGGCGCAACCAAGGACACGCCCGAACGCCTGATCCAGTACAAGACCAACATCGATATCGCGATGTCGGTGCTCGACAAGAACGGGCTGGGCGATTGGCTGGCGGATCGCTTGGTCGAGATCGGCGACACGCTGAAGGACGATGTACCGCTGCGCATACCCGTGGATCACGATCCGTTTCTCGACGAGCGCCTGCGCGTGAAGAATCTGCCTGAAGAGCCGCAAAAGGTGACGGTCAAGAACGAGGTTTCGGGCGCGGAGAAAAGCGTCAACATCACGCTGTTCCGCAAGCCGGGCGAAGTGGCCGGCACGCGGCGCTGCATCTCGGAAATCGTTAAGTGGATGAACTACGTCACGGGGAATCGCTTCCTGACCATCGCCGCCGATCTTTCCGAATCCATCAACCTCGAGCACGGAAGTATGTGGGGGCACTACGATCCCGAAACGAATCCGCTAGGCACTCGCCTCAAAGCCGCGATTCAGGAAGCCGGCAATGTTTCGACTGCCATCGGGTTGACGGGGCAGAACGCGTCGCTCGATCCCGATAAGTTTGCGGGTGTGTGGGCCATCAGCGGCACCTACGGCGCATTTACGCCGCTCATGTACACTCCGGCGCGCGTGTGGAGCCAGCAGAATCAGGACAGCAAGTTCCGGATGGGCGTTCTGCATATCTTAGTCGCGCATTCCGGTCCCGAAACCGCTGCCGACGGCCGCACGCACTTCGGAATCTTTGCGCCGCAAGTTTGGAAGCTGTTCCCGCGGGGGCAGACGATTCACTTGAATTTCTGGGATTACAACGATGTTGCGCCCGCGTATTTCGCTGCAGCCGAGATCGCCGCGCGCGAGGCCAAAGTCGGCATCATCACCTTGGAAGTCGCGCGACCCGATTTCCCGGTGGCCGACCGCAGCAAATTCGCCGATACCGATCTTCGAGCCGCCGCTAAAGGTTTTTACGTGATCCGCGATTTCGCGCCTGGCCAGCCGCGCCACGGCTACGTCGTCACCCAGGGATCGAGTTCCACGGTGAACCTGGTCAGCACGCTGCCGAAGCTGGAAGAAGCTGGGATCAACGTGAAGGTGGTCGCCGCGATCAGCGAGGAGCTGTTCGATCGCCAACCCGAGTCATATCGGAAGAGTGTTCTGCCGCCCGAAGCCTACTACGATCTCATGGTGGTCAGCACCGGAACGCGTCGCGTGTGGCCTTTGCGCGATGTCGGCCCACTGACGGATGAGTATTCGCTAACGTCCGACTGGGATAATCAGTGGCTCACGGGTGGCCTGGAAGCGGACGTGATCGCGGAGGCTCACCTGGATCCAAAGTCGATCTTCAATGGCATCCAGCGATTCGCCACCGAGCGCGATCAGCGAATCAGCCGGCAGAAGAACGCGTTATCCGATTAACGCCTCTGCCGACATCGCCAGATTGCCTGCGGCATCTTTCGCCCACAAAGCGACTGTCTTGCCTTCAGGCTTCCCGCAGACCGTGAACTGCGCTGTGTCGAAGAGCGGACTCACCGCCCGAAAGCTGAAGCGTACGACGTTCGCCGCAGGCTGATTTCGCCGCAACAGATCCATCAACAGCGTCGCGATCAGAGGACCGTGGACGACCAACCCCGGATATCCTTCGACCTCGGTCGCATAGCGGCGGTCATAGTGGATGCGATGCCCGTTGAACGTCAGCGCCGAGTAGCGGAATATAAGGACATCGTCGGGTTGGATGGTCCGTTCCCAGGTGGTCTCCGCAGGCGCGGCCTGCAAAGGCGCCGGCGGCCCGTGATCGCGATACACATCCCTGTACACAATGTCGTGCTCCTCGGCGATCGCCAGCCCCTCGGCGTTCGAAATCTCATGCCGCAGGACGACGAACACCAGCGGTCCGCTGCGCCCCGACTTTTCCTTGATGTCGATGACACGGGTTTCCCGTGTCATCTGGTCTCCGACGCGCAGAGGATGATGAAACTCGAACCGGCTTCCCGCCCACATGCGCCTCGGCAGAGGAATCGGCGGCAGCAAGCCGCCGCGCCGAGCGTGACCATCGGGACCCAGCTCCGACGCTCGATGCCGATCCAAGAAAAACAGCCAGTGCCACAGCAACGGCAAGAGATCGCCGGGTTGCGGCTCCGGATCCTCGCGATCGAGCGTCGCCGATAACGCAACTACCTGCCCCGCTGTCACGATGTCTGATCTGACTTCCGTTTTCCCGATCCAATCGGTAAAGCTCATGCTAGACTGGCCGGGATCGTGATGAATCGGCCTGCTCCCGGTTGGCGAATGTGGGTCGCTCCCACCACGATGATGTTGTGCACCCTGCTAGGGTACATCGACCGGCAGGTTCTGGCCGCCCTGTCGCCCACCATTCTCGCCGAAACCGGGATGACCGCTGCCGACTATGGCTGGGCCGTCTCCGCCTTTTCCGTGACCTACATGATCATGAACCCGGTATTCGGGTCGTTCCTGGATTACATCGGATTGCGGCGCGGCATGGCGATCGCGGTACTCATCTGGACCGTGGCCAGCGTGTCTCACGCGGGACTCAACGGCTTGATCGGCTTTGCACTGGCTCGCGCGTTGCTTGGCTTCGGCGAAGGAGCCGCGTTTCCCGGCGCTCTGCGCACCGCCGCTGAGGCGCTGCCCTTGAACAGGCAATCGCGAGGTATGGCTCTCGGTTATAGCGGCGCTTCTCTGGGTGCGCTGATCACTCCGCCCATCATCATTCCTTTCGCCCAGCGCTACGGCTGGAGATTCGGATTCGTGCTCACCGGATTCCTGGGCGTTCTATGGCTGATTCTGTGGTGGCGCGTCGCCCGCCCGCCGTTTTTACCCGCGCAAACGGAAAATCGCGGTCCGCTGAAGATCCAGTGGCCCGATCTGCGGGAGCGCCGCCTTTGGATCATCGTTTCGAGCTTCGGGTTGGGAGGACTCGCCCTGGGAGTCGCGGCGTACTTGAGCCCGCTGTATCTGAATCGCGCGCTGGGTCTATCTCAGGCGCAACTGGCGAACGTCTTGTGGATCCCCATGGTCGGCTGGGAAATCGGATACTTCTTCTGGGGCTGGGTGGCCGACCGTTTCGCAGCCAACCAGGATCGCCCGGTACGCATCTTCGTCCTGCTGACGATTCTCTCCCTGCCGACCGCTTTCATGACCATGACCAATTCCTGGGTCGTGGCGATTGCGCTATTCACCTGGTCGACGTTCATCGCCGACGGCTTCGTCGTCATGTCGCTGCGCGTCGGCTCGCGCATCTTTCCTGCGGATCGCATCGGAATGGTCGCGGGGATCGGATCCGGGTCCTGGGGAGCGGTCCAGGCGGTGATCCAGCCGGTCTACGGAGCATGGTTCGACCGGCAATGGTACGCAGCCACGTTCATTTCGATGAGCCTGCTGCCGCTGGTTGGAACGCTGCTGTGGCTGTGGCTCAGCCGGCCTTCGGCTGCTAGCGCTTCCGCTGGTACATCTTCAACTGCTCGAGCTGTCCGCGGGTGACGCCGTTGTTCGGGTCGAGCTCAACGGATTTCTCGTAGAACGTGATGGCGGTCGGGTCGTCGTATTTGCGCGTGTACGCGAACCCGATCGCCGCGTAAGTCTTGGCCGACTGCGGAAAAAATTCCAAATTCAGTTTGAGCAGCGCGATCGCGTCATCCGGCCTTCCGGCTGCCAGCGGCTGCGCCACGCCGATCAGCGTATCCTCGCCAAAATCGTACGTGGCTCGTCCGTAAAAGTGCTCGTGCAGATCACGATACTGGACCGCCGCCGCAGCCGCGCCTTTCTCGCGTAGCGTCTGCGTGACGATCTCAAATAGCTGCTTTGGAATCGGCACGCCGTGGTGGCAGGTAATGCACCTGACCTGCGTCGCTTCCGCGGCCGATTTGCCCGTCGCGGTCTGTACGCGAGTATTCAGATCCCGCGTCATCGCGATCATCTGCCGCGCGATGTCCTTCTTAGGTTCCGGCAACCCGCTGCCGCGCGCCGCCGAGTGGCAATACTCGCACTGTACCCCCAGCCCCTGCACGATCTCCTGCATAAGCGGCATGATGTCCTGGGGCGGTGTCTGGGCCGCCGCGCAAGTCGTGAGCGCGATGAACGTTAGTAGAGCCTTCACTTCAGATTTATTGTAGATCGGCAGTTCTTCGATCCGCAGTGGCAGGGGGTGGTCTCTTCGTTCTTAGAGAAATGGTAGTCCACCGTGAGCTCCTCGCCTTTGCGGATCCTGCGCAGGCTCATGTAGAGGATATGGCCCTTCATGATGCGCGAGATCAGATTGGGGCCGCAGCTATGGTTGATGAGCTCGGCGCCGCTTCCGCCCACCGATCCATCCAGAACCCAATAACGATCGAGCGAGAAGTAATACGTGCAGTCTCCATGCCCGCGCTTCTCGCAGGCGATCGCGCTGATCTTTTCGCCCGTGTACTCGATCACCTTGCGATTTGCCGGAATCGATTGAGCCGCGTAAACTCCTCGCCCGTGTATACCGGACTGTCGAATTTCCAAACGATAGACCACCAGGGGGTTCACTTTAGGATCTAGCGTTGTTATTTTATGTGTTACTTTATGTTTCACTTTCATTAGTCGGTGATGGGGTCCACATCCAGACGCGCGATGATGCCTTCGAGCCCCGGCTTCGCCGCGGGATAGCGCGTGAGCACCAGCGGATCGTGTCCGGGAATCACGTGCCGAGACGATTCGGCCAGCTTGCGCACCGTGTTAAATCCCTCCAGCATTTCGCCGACGTTAAACAAGATCGGGTATGGACGCCCTTGTTCCATGTTCGCGTAAAAGTGGCTCGCATCCGAAGCGACCACCACCCATCCGCGGCGGGTTCGAACGCGCACCACCTGCAATCCCATCGAATGCCCGCCGATGTGATGCAGCGTGACGCCCGGAGCCAGCTCGTCATCGCCATCGTGAAACGCGACGCGGCCTTCGAAGATCCGCTCGACCATGGAGGTCACGTCGGAAGCCTCGAACGGGAATCGCGTCACCCCGTGGCACATATGGCGTCCGGTACAGAACGCCATTTCGCGATCCTGCACGTGGAAGTGCGCGGCCGGAAACTGATCCAGGCAACCGGCATGGTCGTAATGCATGTGCGTGACGATCACGTCCTGCACTTGAGCCGGCTCGATACCGATCATTTTCAGCCCCTCGGCGGGAGTGCGCAGCAGCTCGCGTTTCCGTTTGCGAGCCATTTCCGCATTGAATCCCGTGTCGACAACGAACGTGCGATGTTCACCCACAATCGCCCACACGAAGAAGTCGATGGGCATGGGTCCATCGTGCGGATCGCCACCTAGAAAATTCTCGCTGGCCCGCCTTGGATGATGCGCGTAGCGGATCGCGTAGATCTCATAAGTATCCGGTGTTGACATAGACGCTTCTGCTTATTGTAGGGTGGCCGGAGCGCACAGCGCGCGGCGCGATCAAATCGATCCAAGCAAGCTCGCGCCGCGCTGCGTTGTGCGCGATGATATTTGGAATGGACAAACAATTGTACGAAGCTGGACTGGAAGTGCGCAAGGCGACGCTCGGCAAAGAGTTCGTCGAGAACGCCATCGCGAGCGCGGACGATTTCAACCGCCCTCTGCAGGAATTCGTCACCGAATACTGCTGGGGAGCCTGCTGGACCCGACCGGGTCTTCCGCGCAAGACGCGCAGCATGCTGAACCTGGCGATGCTCACCGCGCTCAACCGCCCGCATGAGCTCAAGATGCACATCAAGGGCGCGCTCACCAACGGCGTGACTCGCGACGAGATTCGCGAGATCCTGCTGCAAACCGGCGTGTACTGCGGCGTGCCGGCGGCGGTGGATGCTTTCCGCTCGGCCAAAGAAGTGTTCGCCGATTTAGATAAGAAAGAGTCGGACAAGAAGTAAATGGCCAAGGAACGACTTGGATTTATCGGGGTCGGCCGCATGGGCGACCCGATGGCTCGAAATCTGCTTACGGCCGGGTTCGAACTCACGATTTATGACACCAGCGCCGCGGCCATCGAATCGCTGAAGGCTCTGGGAGCGCAGGTAGCGAAATCGCCTCTTGAGGTGGCAAACGCAGCCGAGGTGGTCCTGGTCAGCCTTCCGACACCAGACATCGTGAAGAAGGTCGCGACGGAGGTCTCGTCGGGATCCCGCGTGAAGATCTTCATCGACGTATCGACGACGGGTCCGAAGATGGCTGCCGAAGTCGCCTCGATCCTCGCCGCGAAAGGTATCACCGCAGTCGACGCTCCGGTAACCGGCGGCGTCGGCGGCGCGAAGAAAGGCACGCTGGCCGTGATGCTCGCCTGCCCGCGCGACCTCGTCGAGCGCGTGCGTCCAGTGATCGAGCCGATCGGCAAGGTCTTCTTTCTAGGCGAACGTCCTGGATCGGGCCAGTTGATGAAACTGGCGAATAATCTTCTATCGGCCGCGGCGCTCGCCGTGACCTCGGAGGTGATGGTGATGGGCGTGAAGGGCGGCCTGGATCCAAACGTGATGCTGGACGTCATCAACTCGGGAACCGGACGCAACAGCGCCTCGGTGGACAAGTTTCCGAAGGCGATCCTGCCCCGCACGTTCGATTTCGGCTTCGCGATCGGGCTGCTGCTGAAGGATGTGAAGCTGTGTACCGACGAGGCCGCCGGCCTGGGCGTCCCCATGATCTGCGGCAATGCGATTCGTGAGT
>Ga0265314_10005348_pt1 | contig 11605 bp, 13 predicted proteins | sample 4126metaG_FD_203106 | JGI IMG/M metagenome (GOLD analysis project Ga0265314, IMG submission 203106) | Rhizosphere microbial communities from Carex aquatilis grown in University of Washington, Seatle, WA, United States - 4-1-26 metaG | ecosystem: Host-associated > Plants > Roots > Rhizosphere >... | reverse complement strand
TGTTGATAGTCAAGAAGACATTAAAAATCCTGTAGGCATGACTGGCATTCGCTTAGAAGTTGTCGCTTTGATTATTCAAAATCTTTCGAGTCAGATTAAGAATTTAACTAAATCAGTTTATCACACCGGTCTTAATATTGATGATTTAGTTTTTTCACCGTTAGCCGCCGCTGGTGTGGTGACGAGTGCCAAACAAAAAGAATTAGGTACGGCTATTGTTAACATCGGCGCCGCAACGACCAGCATTGCCGTTTTTGAAGAAGGGGAATTATTGCATGCGGCCGTGTTGGCCATTGGTTCCTCACATATTACTTCAGATATTGCTATAGGTCTTCGTTGCCCGATTAATTTAGCGGAAAAAATTAAGGTTCGTTATGGTAGTGCCAAATCCGACCAGTTTTCCAAGAAAGATGAAATTGATATTAGCGACTTAGTGCAGGAAGAAAATCTAACTGATGAAATTACTGTTATTTCACAACGTTATGTTTCAGAAATTATTGAAGCGCGTGTGGAAGAAATTTTTGAAAAGATTGACGGTGAATTGCGAAAGATTGATCGTTCCGGAATGTTGCCGGCTGGCGTGTGCTTAATTGGCGGCGGTTCTAAATTAGCTGACATTGTTGACGTGGCCAAACGTAAATTACGCTTACCGGCCTCCTTAGGTTCTAACCGCAGCATCGCTACGGTTGTTGATAAAGTTAATGATCTTGAATACTTAACTGCTTTAGGTTTAATTTCCTGGGGTGATCAATTATCTAAATTTGAAGGACGCCGTGGTGGTAATTTGTTTGATAAGCTTCCGCTTCAGAAAACAATTGATAAAATCCGTAATCTTTTTTCCGCCCTACGACCATAGAAAGACTGTACACAAATAGTGTACGATGTCCTTGCCATTTTGAAACCTTCGCCCTATAATAAAAGCGAAGAGTTTTTTTATTTGTCATCCCTGCGAAAGCAGGGAACTAAAACCTATTTTATATGGCTGAAGTAAAACCATCAATAGAAAGTTTTGCTAAGATTAAAGTCGTTGGCGTCGGAGGATCCGGCGGTAGCGCTTTGAATCGTATGATTGATTCTGGTGTTAAAGGCGTAGAATTTATTGCCATTAACACTGATGTGCAAGCTTTGCATTATAATAAAGCGACCAAGAAAATTCACATTGGAAAAAATATTACTCGCGGTTTAGGCGCTGGTATGAATCCTGAATTAGGACGACAAGCCGCCGAAGAAGCACAAAATGATATTCGTGATGCCTTGAAAGATGCCAACATGGTTTTTGTTACTTGTGGGCTTGGTGGCGGAACCGGTACAGGTGCATCGCCAATCGTGGCTGAACTAGCGCGCGATATTGGTGCGTTGACTGTGGCGGTGGTTACTAAGCCTTTTGCTTTTGAAGGTGCGCAACGAAAACAAGTGTCCGAACGAGGTTTGGCTGAATTAACTGATAAGGTTGATACGATTATTACCATTCCTAACGATAAAATTTTACAAGTTATTGAAAAGAAAACTTCGATTCTCGATGCCTTTATGGTAGTTGATGAAGTGTTGCGTCAGGGTGTCCAAGGTATTGCAGAATTGATTACAATTCCGGGATTAATTAACGTCGACTTTAACGATGTTAAAGCGGTTATGTCCGGCGCCGGTTCAGCCTTAATGGGCATTGGACAAGCGAGTGGTGAAAATAAAGCGATTGAAGCGGCTAAACTGGCGATTAATTCTCCATTACTTGAAATGTCGATTGAAGGCGCCCGCGGAATTCTGTTTACGATTGTTGGTGGTAGTAATTTAACCATGCATGAAGTTAATGAAGCCGCCAAAATTATTACTTCGTCCGCGGATGAAGACGCCAAAATTATTTTTGGTGCTGTTATTGATCCAAAGTTTAAAGATGAAATTAAGATTACGGTTGTCGCTACCGGCTTTAATAGTGGTAAACGTCCGATTGGTACCTCAAGCGTAGCACCGGAACGATCTTATAATCCAACACCGTTTATTGAAGATGGTGATGATCATCATGCCGCACCGGCTAAAGCCAAAGCTTCGGCTTTAAAAATTGCGCAAGCTGAACCAGCGGCAAAAAAAGCTACGGCCGAAGAAGAGGAAGATGATGAGCTTTCCATTCCGACTTTTATTCGAAAGAAAATGATGTAAATCATTTATTAAAACGTTCCGGAAATTCCGGAACGTTTTTGTTTATTGACTTTCTTTCTTGTTTTGCTAAGCTTTCTATATATGAAATGTCCGGTCTGTTATTTTGCTGATACCAAAGTTGTTGATTCTCGCGTGGCGGCGGACGGTTTGTCTATTCGCCGACGTCGAGAATGTTTAAAATGCGGTTTTCGTTTTTCAACCTATGAAGAAGTAGAAATTCTTGATTTAACGATTGTAAAGAGAGATGGACGAAAAGAAGGTTATGTGCGCGATAAACTCGTTAAAGGTTTGCGTCGCGCTTTTGAAAAAAGACCAGTCACTGAGGAAAAATTTAAGAAGTTAATCAACCTTATTGAACGCGATTTACAGGCCCTACGTAAGACGGAAATTCTTTCTGAACAGATAGGTCAGATCGTCATGAAACAGCTTAAGAAGGCCGATCAGGTGGCTTATATTCGCTTTGCTTCTGTCTATCAGTCCTTTAAAGATGCCCAGAGTTTTAAACGAGAATTAAATAAACTTTTGAAAGGAAAAAAGAGTTGAATTGCGACGAGATCCTTAGCTTACCCCATAGCTTGTTAGTATAAAAACCGCTTCTTTACGAGGCGGTTTTTATGTTGTAAACTAAGGTTAGAAAATATTTTTGCTAAGATTAGAATATAAATATGTTAAGTTTTTCTCAATTGGTTTGGAAGGCGACTAAAAAAATTCCTAAAGGTAAAGTTGCTACGTATCAGATTATTGCTAAGATGATTCATCGACCAAAGTCAGCTCGTGCGGTCGGCAATGCTTTAAATAAAAATCCGTATGCTCCTCAGGTGCCGTGTCATCGGGTAGTACGAAGTGATGGTCAAGTTGGCGGTTTTGCTTCTGGAGCAAGTGACAAAATAAAAATTCTAAAAAAAGAAGGAATTACTATTATAAATAAAAAAGTTACACCTTTGGCAAAGTTTTTATACTCATAAATCATGAAATTTCCCAAACACATTCTAGAGATGCTAACCCGCTTAACGAAAGCGGGTTTTGAAGCGTATGTTGTTGGCGGATCAGTACGAGATTTTTTACTGGATAAAGAACCAAAAGATTGGGATATTACGACTAATGCGCGACCTGAACAAATTATCAAAGTTTTTGAAGATTCAAAATATGAAAATGATTTTGGCACGGTGTTAATTCCAGTGCGCGATAAAGATGGTAAGGCAACGGAAATAGTAGAAATTACCACCTATAGAAGCGAACAGGGTTATAGCGATCGACGTCATCCTGACAAGGTGCAGTTTGAAGATAAACTCGAAGCTGATTTATCACGCCGCGATTTTACCGTGAATGCTATGGCAATGAATGCCAAGGGAGAAATAGTTGATTTATTTGGCGGAGAAAAAGATTTAAAAAAGAAAGTGGTGCGCAGTGTTGGTGAACCGTCGGATCGATTTAAAGAAGATGCACTACGAATGCTTCGCGCTGTTCGTTTTGCCTGTCAATTAAGATTTGTTATTGAACCAAAAACCGAACGGGCGATTATAAAATTAGCCGGCAGTATTAAATTTATTTCCAATGAACGAATTAGAGATGAACTAATTAAAATATTATCTTCTGACAAGCCATCCGAAGGAATTTTGAAATTGCATGAATTAAAATTATTACAATATATGTTGCCGGAATTAGAAGAAGGTTTTGGCATGCAGCAAAATCATCATCATGTTCATACGGTTTTTGACCATAATATTTTGTCTCTCAAGCATTGCCCAAATCCGGCTTGGCAAGTTCGCTTGGCTTCTTTATTGCACGATATTGGCAAAGCTCGCACCAAAAAAATACTTAAAGGCGCGGCGACGTTTTATAATCATGAAATGGTTGGTGCGAAAATGGTAGAGAAAATAGTTAAACGTTTACATTTATCCAATGAAGACGCCGATAGAATTGTCAGCTTGGTACGCAATCATATGTTCTATTATAATGTTGATGAAGTAACAGCCGCATCGGTTCGTCGTTTAATTCGTAAAGTTGGTGAACATAATTTAGCGGATTTGATTGATTTACGCATTGCTGATCGGCTTGGTTCGGGCGTGGCTAAAGCCGTGCCCTACAAATTGCGTCATCTACAGTATATGATGGATAAAGTTCGTCATGATCCAATTTCTGTTAAGATGTTAAACCTTAACGGCGATGAATTAATGAAAACATTAAAAATTGAACCAGGACCAAAAATTGGCGCGATTTTTGATGTACTTCTTTCAGAAGTAATCGAAGATCCGGAATTAAATACAAAAGAATATCTGCTTAAACGCAGTAAGGAACTATATAAGGAAGAGCTTAATGATTTACGAAGCAAAGCTAAAGAATTAATAAACGAGCAGCGTCAAGCTGACGATAATAAAATTAAAAAAAATTATTATGTTCAATAAAATAACCAAAGTTGCCGTGCCTTTACTTTTTGTCATATTTTTGGCAGGATGTAGCCAGTCGAATAATACAACGACTTACCCAGTGACTAATACTAATACAACAACTACTACTATGACAGTTCCTAGCCAAATTAACCAAGATTTAGCCAAGCAATATAGCGGTGCGACAATTGTTACTAATTTTGGAAATATTCAAATTAAGTTTTATGCTGACGCACCAATTACGGTCAGTAACTTTTTAACCTTAGCGCAGAAAAATTTTTATGATGGAACTTTGTTTCATCGCGTCATTAAAGGCTTTATGATCCAGGGTGGTGATCCGAATTCAAAAAATGCTGATTGGTCAACGCATGGTCAAGGCGGACCGGGTTATCAATTTAGTGATGAACCAACTAATCACAAACTAGTGCGCGGTTCCTTAGCCATGGCGAACGCCGGACCAAACACCAACGGTTCTCAGTTTTTTATTGTTACCGCTCCGGCAACAGCCTGGTTAGACGGACATTATAATAATTTTGGCGAAGTGGTTTCGGGCATGGACGTCGTTGATAAGATTGAAGCGGTAAAAACTAACGCTAATGATCATCCGTTATCTGACGTAAAGATTTTAAAAGTTGAATTGATTAAATAATTTAAATGTCATTCCAGCGAAAGCTGGAACCCAGGAGTAAATATACTACGGTAAAACCCTGGGTCCCTGCTTACGCAGGGATGACAACCGGGGGCTTGTAGCTCATCTGGTAGAGCGCGGCATTCGCATTGCCGAGGTAAGGGGTTCGAGTCCCCTCAAGTCCACATTTATTCATAACTTAAGTCTATGAAATCCTCAACCGTGCAACGAGCTTTTTTAAACGCCTTAGGAACCGCGGCGTACATCACGCTTCTTTCCTGGTTCATGTTTAATGCAAAATATATCTTTGGCAACAAATCAGATAATTTTCTCATGCCAATGTTAATACTCACGCTTTTAATTATTTCCGCAAGTGTTACCGGTTACTTGGTGTTGGAACGACCAATTGCTTTATACTTGGCCGGTGAAAAAAAAGAAGGCGTTATGATGCTTTTTAAGACACTGGGTTTTTTGTTAATATTTGGAATTATTGTCGCTTTGTTTATTCCTAAGGTATGATAAAAAAGAAAGTTTCAATTTCCCCGTTATTTTTTGATACATATCTACAGATAATTAAACAAAGTCCAAAGACAAAAATCTTTAGGAATTTTTTCGCGACTGTTAACGGCAAGAAAAAAGATGTAACGAAAAACGGAGAACTATCCTGCGCTTTTTTTGTATCTTTTATTCTATTTCATTTTAAACAAATTAAATCTGGCCATGTTACCGTAGATTCAACAGTTAAAGATTTATTAAAAAGTGGCTGGAAAAAAATTGCTAAGCCGCTTCCCGGCGCCGTTCTTATTTGGGAGGAGAAAGATTTTGGTCCCGACGGAATGCATAAACACATCGGATTTTATCTTGGGAATAATCAAGCCGTAAGTAACAGTGAGAAACGAGGTTACCCGATTAGACATCATTTTACATATAATAGAAAGAGGAAAGTTAAAATGATATTATTCAAACAATTTTAAAAACAAAAAATCCTGTATTTCTACAGGATTTTTTTGAATGAACTTTTAATTTATATTTTAAGCTGCTTGCCGGCTTTCCTGAAATCTAAATTTGAGCATGTAAGAGTGCTATGCTCTACTGAATTTAACTGACACATTTTTTTGCACCATTCTAGTAAATCCGGCGGTGCTTTTTTATGGTCTTCATCATAATCGTCAAAGTGGCGATGATTTTTATCTTCAAAATGAACGATGCCTAAGCCGTCACGGTATTGTTTTGGTTTTGCTAAGAGCTCAATTTTTTGAATTTTTTCTGAACACTTAATTAAAATATAATCCAAACCGTTGTTTGCAAACCGTGGCATAAACTTAAAATTATTATCCGCTTCTTTTGATGCATTGCCGTAACTAATTTCTAAGGAATATAATAAAAAGTCCTTAAAAATATTTTTTCTGAATTTTCGTGCCCGACGGATATCTTCAAGATGTTCCATTAAACCCTCAAAACTCTCATCATTGAAAGCTACATGGAGTTTTTGTTTATCGTAATTCGCTGGTGCCTCTAAGCGGAAATGAGGATATTCGCTATAATTAGATGGTAGAAAAGAAATCCCCCCGGCATAATGTACTGAAAGTACTGCTCCGCATTTATCCAAGCATTCAAATGATTCTTCGCTTAGATAGCTTCTTTCTGGATGAACAGTTTGCCAATAGCGACCAAGACCCATGACAAGATAATTTTCGAAATAATGCTCACCCCACGGCGGTAAATTCTTTGTTAAATCAAAAAAGTTTTTTCCCATGATTTATATATAATTAAGTTTTCAAAATACGTCTTTCATTGCTTGGAAATTATCATAAATAGTAAAAAATGTCAAGATAATTTTCATTGTGTAATGTTGAAAAAATTTCAGAAATAAGCTAGTATTAGTTTCATATGCATAAGGCATTATATACAATAGGCTCAAAAGGAAAAAGCTTTGGACAAGAGCTTTTGGCTTTTTTAAAGCAATATGCGGTCATAGGACTCGCCATTGGTGTGATTGTCGCGCAAGCTTCTAAAGATTTAGTAGACGCTTTGGTTAAGGGAATTTTTACGCCCTTAATTCAGATCTTAGTGCCTAAAGGTTTTAGCGGTTTAATTTTTTATGTGCATGGCGCGGCGTTTGACCTCGGCATCGTCATCAACGCCGGACTGACTTTTATTATTGTCATGATATTTTTATATATTGTGATAAAAAAAATTCTCAAGCACGATGAGCTGCTTGAGAAAAAAGATTAAAAAAAATTTATGAAACTTCTTTTACGTTGGTTAATAGCGACGGCCGCGATTTTATTAGCCGCTTATATTGTTCCTGGTATTGCCATCGCGAGTTTTTTGACCGCAATTATAGTAGCTTTGGTATTGGGAATTATTAACGCCGTGATAAAACCGTTTTTAATTTTATTAACCTTGCCTATTAACATTATTACACTAGGTTTATTTACCTTAGTGATTAATGCACTACTCGTGTTATTAACCGCGGCGATTATTCCGGGATTTTCTATCGCTGGATTTTGGGATGCGATGCTCTTTAGCATTGTGTTATCCATTATTACTTTTTTTCTCAACAAGTTACTGCCGGATAAAGATTAGTTTTCGGGATGTAGTATACCGGTAGTACACACGCTTCGGGTGCGTGTAGACCGGGTTCAATTCCCGGCATCCCGACATGCATACAATCATTTCAGTGTTAACTGATCTTATAAGCCGACTAAGCGGTTTTGTTTATATTATTTTGGCTTTGGTTGCTTTGTTTGAATCTTCGCCAATTCTAGGTTTATTTGTGCCTGGCGTCGCAATTATGCTCGTCGCTGGGTTTTTAGCGTCAGAAGGTTTATTAAATCTCACGGCTTTAATTATTGTGAGCGGAGTCGGCGCAGTGATTGGAGATTTAATTGGATTTTTTATTGGTCGATATTTGAAAAAACATATTCATCAAGAACACCGCTTTTTTAAAAAAGAGTATTTAACTAAAGCTATCGCTTTTAATAATCGCTGGGGAAAACGCGGTGCGTTTCTCGGACGATTCTTTGGCCCGCTGCGAGCAACCACGAGCGTGGCCTCAGGTATTAGTGATATTTCAGTCTGGAGTTTTACATTATTAGCAGGACTCGGCAGCGTTATCTTTTTTACTTTTCATATTTTATTGGGTTATTTTGCCGGCGGCGCGTATCAGAGCATTGAAAGCTGGTCAGGACGAGCAGGCACGCTGCTATTAGTTTCTTTTGCTTTATGTTTTGGATTATGGTGGCTTAAAGTTTTTCTGGTTCGTCAGGGACGACAACTTTTAATTTTTTCTTCAAATTTCTTCAAAACGATTTATGATATTTTTATTAAGTCAACATTTTGGAAAAAGTTTTCAACAGAATGGTCGCGTTTAGCCTCATCAATTGAGAAACGTTTTAATCCTAATATTTTTAGCGGTTTGCCAATGAGCGCTTTAAGTGTCGCCGCAATGATTAGTTTAGTGATGAGCATTATTATTGGCTTTGCTGTAAAAAATCCTAATAACTTTTTAGTTGATTTTGATACTCGAGTTCGTGCGACGATTTTACTTTTTTCTAATACTCATTTGGCCGCTTTTTCTTTTCTCGTAACAATTCTTGGTTCAGTTGCTTTTATTACTGTGGCAGGAGTCTTGGTTGCGTTTTGGTTTTGGCTCGAGCGTCGTCATTCCTACCTCATTGCTTTAGTTGTCAGCGTGGTTGGAGCTTTTACGACCTCAACCCTCTTGAAATCATTCTTCGCCCGTCCGCGACCAATGCCAACTTTTTATTTTGAAAATAATTTTTCCTATCCCTCGGCACACGCTACAATTATTTTAACTTTTATATTTTTCTTAGCCTATTATGCTATTAAAGCGTATCCACGTTGGTCAAGAAACATAAGTGTCATTTTAATTTCGTCAGTCGTTGTTGGCTTAGTTGGTTTAAGTCGTTTATATTTAGGTGTTCACTATTTTAGCGATGTTCTTGGTGGATATTTTCTAGGAAGCTTTTGGTTATTAGTAGGAATTATTATTCAACGACAAACTGAAAAGCTCGATACGGCTCGACGTTTTAAGAAATCATTACAAGTGCTGTTACTGGGGGCATTTTTACTAATTTTAGTCTTAGTTTTTAGCAAAGAGGCTTTGAATAAATCAAATTTACGAATTTTTTATTATTCACCTTCGGCCATTGAGCGTCTCACTAATATTGATTTACAGAAAAATAATCAATGGCCGGCGATAACAGAAAATGTTCGCGCTGCCAAAGAACGACCAGTCACGGCCATTATTGAAAGTTCGCAGAATACACTATTTGCAATTTTAAAAAAGAATCAATGGGAATTACGTCCGCAACCAAATTTTTCTAATATCTTTCAAGAATTTATAAACTTTGTTACTAAGAAACAATTGACGGAAATACCAGTACGTCCGAGATTTTGGGCTAATCAACCAAATGATTTTACTTTTGTGCGTACTGTAACACGAGGAAAGAAGAAAGATGATTATATTATCCGTCTCTGGCAAAGTACCACAAATCAGGGACAGAATATTTTTATCCTTGAATTATCAGTTAATCGTGATTTTTCAATTCCTTTGCCTCCTTCAGAACAAACAGTTTTAAACAATGCTACCAATGAATTAATGAAAAATCTTTCATCAGAGCCAAGCTATGAACAACGTGGTATTATTAATACCACTGACGACGAAGCTAAAGCAAAAATACAAATTAAGATACTATCTTTGTGATTAAATTAAAAATATTTTTATTTCTAGGTTTAATAGTGGTTATTGCCTTAGGGGCCAAACCAGTGCTCGGTGCTTCTTTGGCGCAAAGTTTATCGGGGCGCATACTCTTAAGCGTTGAGCAAAATGGTGAAGCTTGGTATGTTAATCCTGTTAATTTGGAACGTTATTTTTTGGGTCGTCCAGATGATGCCTTCTCCATTATGAGACAGCTTGGGCTTGGCATTAGTCAAGTAAATTTTCAAAAGCTAAGTGACGGTAGCGTTTTGGCAAGAACCTTAAGCGGAAGAATTGTTCTGCAAATCGAAAGCCACGGCGAAGCATGGTATATTAATCCAGTTAATTTAAAAAAATACTATCTCGGCCGACCAAGCGACGCCTTTTCTATTATGCGACAACTCGGATTAGGGATTACGCTTCGTAACTTAGCACTTATTACGCGAGCTAATTCAAGCACTGTTAGTCAGTATAGTAGCCATACTACCAAATCAATCGTTACAGCTTCGGGAACGTTCAATGCGCTCATAGTAACCATTGATTTAAGTAATCCGAAGCTTAAGATTAAAACCCTCACTGCTTCACTAATAAATTGTCAGACAAATTGCCCGGCAAAACCTTTAGTAGATTATTATGAAGAAGGCCGAGGATTTGCGGCGATAAACGGTAGCTATTTTGATACAAGCATCGCTAAGAAAAATTATTATTTTTTTCCAGTTTATAATTCACTCCATTCAGTTTTTATCAACGAGGATCAGCTTAAATATCCAACAACTGGTCCGCTTATTGTCTTTGATACTTTTAATAAGTTTTATTATTTTAAAGATAGTCGTGATTTTAAAAGCGTGGCTAATTTTGAAAGTAATTTTGGAATGCTGCAAGCGGCGATTGGTAACAAACCGCGCCTAATTGAAAATGGCATTAAACAGTTAGTAGTTGCAGATTTAGATCCAGGTGAACGTGATGTTAAAAAAACTCGTAACGCTATTGCCTATAAAGATAATAAGATTTATTTAGTGGTGCTCTATAGCGCAACAGTACCAAATTTGGCGGACGCATTGCTATCGCTCGGTGTGGATTATGCGCTTAACTTAGACAGTGGTGGTTCGTCGGCCTTACTCTATGATGGAGAATATTTAGTTGGGCCGGGCCGAGATATTCCTAATGCTATTGTTTTTAGCGAAGAGTAAATAACATGTTGGAAGAATTAAAAGAAAAATTGAGCGTTGAAAAAACCTTAACTTTAAAAATTAAGGTTCATGCGAGCGCGCGCGAAACAAAAATTAAATCTATTCTTAGTGATGGAACGATTAAGATTGATATCGCTAAAACACCAGAGCAGGGAAAAGCTAATGAAGTGTTGATGCACTTATTATGTGAAGAGTTTGTAGTTCAGAAAAATAATATCGAGATTCTCATGGGGAAGCTTTCCGGTGATAAAATAGTAAAGATAAGTAAATAAAAACGGGCCGAAGCTCGTTTTTTTAAGGAGTAATGCGATAAATCGTTCGTGGAAAGGGGATAGCTTCGCGGACATGCTCCAGGCCACAAACCCAAGTCACAATGCGCTCTAGCCCAAAACCAAAACCACCATGCGGCACAGAGCCGTATTTTCGTAAATCTAAATACCATTGGTAGTCTTCAACTTTAAGTCCAAACTCTAAAATTCTTTTTTTCAAGGTTTCATAATCATCCTCGCGTTGTGAGCCGCCA
>Ga0265314_10005347_pt1 | contig 11605 bp, 12 predicted proteins | sample 4126metaG_FD_203106 | JGI IMG/M metagenome (GOLD analysis project Ga0265314, IMG submission 203106) | Rhizosphere microbial communities from Carex aquatilis grown in University of Washington, Seatle, WA, United States - 4-1-26 metaG | ecosystem: Host-associated > Plants > Roots > Rhizosphere >... | reverse complement strand
CCAGATGCGGGTCGCGGCTTCGGTGAGGGAAAAGGACTGGCCGGAGGGCATCTGGAGGCGGTCCATGGAAAAGTACGGAGATTTGACGAGGCGGGTGAGGCCGGGATAGGAGCCTTCAAGCTCTGTGACGGCGGCGGAATGGGGGGCAAAGTCGATGCATTCAAGGGCCTGGTCAACGTGGAGTGCGCGCGGTTTGCCATCGTGGCCGAGGCGGTTCCAGTCGAAGACGCGGAAGGTGGTGTCGGAGGCGGTCTGGACCTCGGCGGCGATGATTCCCTTGCCCAGGGCGTGGACGGTGCCGCTGGGGAGGTAATGACAGTCGCCCTGGCGGACGCGGACGGCATTGAGGAGGGATTCGACTTGTCCGGTGTGAATTGCGTCCTTGAATTGGGCCTGGGTCACGCCGGGTTTGAGACCTTTGTAGATACGGGCGCCGGGCTCGGCGTAGAGGATGTACCATGCTTCGGATTTCAGATGGGACCCGGGGTGGGCGTCGCAATAGGCCTGGTCGGGATGGACCTGGACGGAGAGGTCCTGATGGGCGTCGAGGAATTTGACGAGGAGGGGGAAATATCCGGAGGCGGACCTGGGCAGGGCGAAGGCGGGGTCCTTTACCGCCTCGCGCAGCGTGGAGCCGGCGAGGGGGCCATTGGTGATGACGCTGGAGAGGGAGCCATCGGCCTGGGCGCCTGTGGAATCAGCCTTGACCGTTCCGGCGGGGAGGTCAGCAAGTTCCCAGGATTCACCGAGGGGCTCACGGCGCAACTCGGCGGGAACTGGTTTGGTGAGCAGCTCGTGGAGTCTGCCTCCCCCCCAGAGCCGCTTTTGATACACAGCCCGAAATTTGAGCGGATACATCGGTGGCCCCGGGATGGAGGAGGGCGGCGGTCAGCGCGCTTTGACTTCGATGCGGCGGCCGTCGGGGTCGCGGACGACGAACATGCGGCCGAGCTCGGTTTCGCGGATTTCGCGGGGAGCGAACTGGTTGCGGCGGAGGAGCATGTGGAGGCCTTCGAGGTCGCCGGTGAGGAAGCCCAGGCCGGTCTGATCGGCGGAGCCGCCTTCGAGGGGGTAGATTTCGAAGACGCCCGAATCATCCTCGCTGGCGAAGTGGATGGGCCCGTTGCCATGCTGGTGCTGGTTGAAGGCCATGCCGAAGAGCTCATAAAAAGCCCTGGAACGCTGGATGTTGGCACATCGAAGGACTAACAAATTCAAACTTCGCATATACCTCTTGAACTCCGAACTGGGGTTTGATTATCATTCTATCCGGATGAACGGATCGATGTCTACAACCTCTTCAACGGCGTCAGACGGCTCGGCGACGGGGCGGCTCATAGAGCTGCTGCGGGCGCTGGCCGATCCAACGAGATTGCGCATCGTAAGGCTTTTGGAGGGTAGCTCGCAACTGCCCGGGAGTGCAAGGTCGGGGGTGCGCGGGGAGAATGGGCATGGGGGAGACCATGGGGGCCTTTCGGTGGGGGAACTGGCTGATATCCTGAAGTTGCCGCAGTCGACGGTTTCCCGCCATCTCAAGACGCTTTTGGATGTGGGAGTGGTGAACGCCCGGCGGGAGGGGACGAGCGCTTTTTACAGGCTTTTGCAGGAATCGGCGGAGGCGCAGGCGCTCCTGGCGATGACCCGGGAGACGCTGCTGCACGATCCGGCGGCGCGTAATGATGAGACGCGGCTGCAGGCGGTGCTGAGGCGGCGGGAGGCAGAACACAACAGCGCTGATTCTTTCTTTGGAAAGCATGCCCCGCAATGGGATCAGATCCGCACGCAGTGGTTCGGGGACCGGTTTCACCTGGAGGGGCTGCTGGCGCTCCTGAGTCCGGCGTGGACGGTGGTGGATGTGGGGACGGGGACGGGGTTCATGCTGCCGCTGATAGCGCCGCATGTGAAACAGGTGATCGCAGTGGACCCGAGCCAGGCGATGCTGCGGGGGGCGCGCAAGCGGGTGGCGGAACTGGGGCTGACGAATGTGGATATTCGGCAGGGAAAAGCCGAGCGGCTGCCGATGGAGAACCAGACCGCGGATGTGGTGCTTTTGACACTGGTGCTGGCGTATACCGAGGAGCCGGCGGAAGTGCTGGCCGAGGCGCGGCGGGTGCTGCGGCCGGGCGGGGTGGCGCTGGTGATGGACCTGCAGCCGCACGGGGTGGAGTTGTTCCGGGAGAAGCTGAATCATCGGTGGATGGGGTTTGGGCGCGAGCAGATGGTGGGATGGATGGAACGGGCGGGATTTTCGGGGATGCATTGGTTTGGGCTGGCGGCGGAAGTGGGGCGGGCGAAGGAAGCGGGGAGCGCGGGGTTGCCGGTGCCGGATCTGTTTGCGGTGCGAGGCGTTGCGGCGCGGGATGGCGAAGTGGCGGGCCGGGGGAAGCGATTTTGAGTGAAGGGCCGCCGATGGCGGCTAGGTAGCGTGAGATCAAAACGAGAAACACTTTTTTGAAAGGAAATGTATGACGGTTCCGCACGATGTAAAAGACATGGGGCTCGCTTCGGAAGGCAAGAAGCGGATTGAATGGGCGGACAAGGACATGCCGGTGCTGCGGGCGATCCGCGAGCGGTTTACGAAGGAGCAGCCGCTGAAGGGGTACCGCATGAGCGCGTGCCTGCACATCACGACGGAGACGGCGAACCTGCTGCGGACGCTGGTGGCGGGCGGAGCGGAAGTGGTGGCGTGCGCGAGCAATCCGCTTTCGACGCAGGATGACAATGCGGCGTCGCTGGTGAAGGATTTTGGCATTCCGGTCTATGCGATCAAGGGCGAGGACCGGGACACGTATTACAAGCACATGAACGCGGCGCTGGATATCAAGCCGAACGTGACGATGGATGACGGGTGCGACCTGGTTTCGCTGCTGCACGGTGATCGGAAGGACCTGGCTGGAAATATCGTGGCGTCGATGGAAGAGACGACGACCGGCGTGATCCGGCTCAAGGCGATGGAAAAGGACGGGACGCTGAAGTTTCCGACCGTCGCGGTGAACGATGCGATGTGCAAGCACTTTTTTGATAACCGTTATGGCACCGGCCAGTCGACGCTGGATGGGGTGATCCGTGCGACCGATCACCTGATCGCGGGGAAGCGCGTGGTGGTGGCGGGTTATGGGTACTGCGGGAAGGGCGTGGCGTCGCGGGCGCGGGGCATGGGGGCGCAGACGATCGTGACGGAAGTGGACCCGATCAAGGCCATCGAGGCGGTGATGGACGGGTTCCAGGTGATGGACATGGCCGAGGCGGCGAAGATCGGCGACATTTTCATCACGGTGACGGGCAACATACATGTGATCCGGCAGGAGCACTTTGATGTGATGAAGGACGGGGCGGTGGTGTGCAACTCCGGGCACTTCGACGTGGAGCTGGATTTGAAGTCGCTGGAGAAGCTTGCGACGCATGTGCGGCGGCAGGTGCGGGAATTCGTCGATGAATTCACGCTCAAGAACGGGCGGCACATTTTGGTGCTCGGCGAGGGGCGGCTGGTGAACCTGGCCTGTGCGCACGGGCATCCGGCGTCGGTGATGGATATGTCGTTTGCGGTGCAGGCGCTCGCGACGGAGTGGGCGCTCAAGCAGAAGGGCAAGCTGTCGGCGAAGGTTTACAACGTGCCGGCGGAAATCGATGCGTGGGTTGCGGACCTGAAGCTGCGGTCGATGGGCGTGGGGATTGACACGCTCACGGCGGAGCAGGTGAAGTATCTGGCCAGCCATGACATGGGGACGTGAGCCCTGGCCCTGGCTCCGGTCAATGTTCCAGCGTGAAGGGGATGACAATGGGACGCATGGTCCTCATCGTCCTTTTGTGCGTGATTTCGTGGGGGTGCGCGCTACCTCGGGCGGCCGAGCTTTCGGTGCGGGCCCAGGAAATGCCTCAGATCGAAGGACACACGGCGGCCAACGCCGCCGTGTGTTCTTCGTTTATCCCCGATCTCTACGACTTTGGTTTTACGATCACCCTTACGTCGCGGGAATCCTCGGAGGATACATTTCTGTGGTACAAATCTCATCTTGAGACGCGCGGGTGGAAAGCTGGGGGATGGGCTCCAGATTGGACCAAGCCCAAGCTCCTTCCAGGAGGCTTTTATTGGCAGGACTACACTGCGACCCGCGCGGTGTATTGGACTCTCGGGAATTCAAGAATCCGGGTTGGAAGTGAATCGCTGGAATTTACCATCGACAGCCAGCGGCAGTTCAAGGCGGAGCAGCCTGGCTGCGACGTCACACTGAGGGTTGACACCGATTACTTCTGGGATTGGCCCACGGTTGGATTCAATACCATGATGCTCGCACCGCTGGGCGAAGGCGAGGTCGCTTTTTATCCACCATTCCTCATTTTCTGATGGGGAGTTTTCGCGGCCGCTCTTTTCCCGCCGCGCCCGCGAGCGCATAATCCTCCCCATGCTGAGAAATCCCGTCGTGATCGTTCCACCCTCCATCGGCTGGGCGGCCCGTTTTTGCAGCCTGGGGGCGGTGGTCCGCAACGCCCTGGGCTCGCGTGCTTTTGCGATCCATCACATCGGTTCTACTTCGGTGCCGCATCTTTGCTCCAAGGATGTGATCGATATCCAACTCACTGTGGCGGATGTTCACGACGCCCCCACGATTTCCGCGCTTGCCGACGCCGGATTCATCCTTCGCGACCAGCCGACGCACGATCACGTCCCTCCTGGTTATACCGATACCCCGGATCAATGGGAGAAGCGCTATTTGCGGGAGCCGCCGGGCATGCACGCGGCGCACATCCATGTCCGTCCCGCGGGGAAAGCGAACCAGCGGTATGCGCTTTTGTTTCGCGATTATCTGCGGGGGCATGCGGGGGCGGCGGAAGCGTATGCACGGGTCAAGCTGCTGCTGGCGCCCAAGGTGGAGCGAGAGGATTACATCGAGATCAAGGACCCGGTGTGCGATTTGATCATGCAGGCGGCGGAGATGTGGGCTGCTTCAACGGGGTGGGTCCTTCCTTCTTCTGATGCGTGAAGACGTATATTTGGGTTTTCATCCATCGATCGCCGGTTTTGCGGCCGAGATGAGGCTGCGGTGAGGGAGCGGAACGGTGATTGCACTACAGGATTTTATCGCCCGCGAACGACACGGTGTCGCCTGAGGAATTGCAACGTTTGGTGCACCCTCGGCACCACGGGGCGGGCTATTTAGGAGGTTACAATCATGGTGAGTATTAACCCATCTGATCCGGATTATCGCAGTGCAACAGGGACCGCTTCGGCGACGCCGATGCGTGAATTGCCTCTGGACCCCGAACCGTCGGGTCCATTCGGGTTACGGTCGAGCTTTGGGCCGTTGAGCGGGGTTCCGTGGGGTGGCATTATTGCGGGGTCGGTGGTGACGATTTCGCTTTTGGCGCTATCCACGGCGTTTGCGGTGGCCTGTGATGTACCGGCCTATCGCGGTGGCGATTATGGTTTTGGCGCCGGGGTGTGGGCATGCCTGACGTCGATTGTGGCGTTCTTTGTCGGGGCGGCGGTCGCGGGCATGGTGATGCCGCGGGAGCGGCTTGGCGGCGCGGTTCGCGGGATGATCACCTGGTCGCTAACGATCGTGCTGACGGTGGTGCTCTCGATGTCGACCGTTGGTTTCCTGCGGGCGCCGAGCAACATCGGTGCGGCGGTGAATCCTGACGCCCTTGCGATGAGCATCAACGGCGCGGCGTGGGGCACGTTTATCGCGATGATATTGGGCTTGGCAGCGGCGGTGGTCGGCGGCGTATTTGGCGGGATCTCAGCGCGGGCGATGACGACCTCGCGTCCGTAAAGCAGCTGGGCACTGAGGAATTAGATTGTGGAGCCCCGGCGCTTCGGCGTTTGGGGCTCTTTTCTTTTGGCGGAGCCGGGGCAAAAAAACAAGAAAGCCCGAGGCAACGCGCCCCGGGCTCTCTATCCCCGGCAAAACCGCGGCGGGTCGAATCGCCGCGTCAAAGATTGTTCCGCCGCCACGAAGGCAAGTGGCCAAAAGAAACGGGAGCGAACAGCCGCGAATGTCATCCCCACCCCGGTGATGCGGCGGATCCTTTCCACGTGTCTCGGCAACTCTCGAAAACCTCCTTTCAGGGTGCTCACGTCTGCCCTTGGGCGCTCGGGCTTCGTGGCGGCGGATATTTTATCGGATCAGGCGGACGGTGCCGCCAACTTATATACGCGTGTAGTTACGTCGAGTTCAGCACCAGGCTCGCGACCCAGGCCAGGAACAAGGGAACGGTGCAGAGGGTGACAAAACAGAAGACGACGACCATTCCGAAGTTGCGGGTGAGGGTGAGAGGCGCGGACGGAGGGAGTTCATTTTCGGTGGCGCGGGAAGAGGCAAGCAGCAGTTGGGCAGCAGCATTCATGGGAACTCCTTTCAGACTCCTGAGTTTTGTCTTCCGCAGCCGTCTGCGGAGTTCCTCGTCACACCGCCAAATAGAAATGCGAAGGGCGTGCCAGTTGGTTCAACGCGGCAATAAGTTGGTTGTAAAGCGTTTGAAATTAATACGTTATGGATAGTTTGGAAAATGGCGAAGGATTGCAGAAGGGGATTTTTGTGCACGCGCTTGCAGCAGTGGGGCGGCTGAGCGGGTTTCGCGTGCACAATTAATCAGCGGGCCACTGGTTCGCGGTGGCGGGCAAAGGGTTTTGGCGGCTCGCCGGGTTAAGGTGCTGGCCACTGTGGGGCTGCTTCCCTATGATGTTTTTCATGAACACCAGCGACTCGGAAATGAAAAAAAACCGGCTCTATTGCGACAACGCGGCGACGAGTTTTCCCAAGCCGCCGGCAGTGCTTCAGGCGATGATCGATTACGCGACGCGGATCGGCGCGTCGGCGGGGCGCGGCGGATATGCCGAGGCGCGGGCGTCGGCGGATGTGCTGCGCACGTGCCGGGAGCGGTTGAATCAGCTGTTTAACGGCGAGAATCCGGATCATTTTATTTTTACGCTCAACTGCACGGATGCCTTGAACCTGGCGATCAAGGGCGTGCTGAATCCCGGCGATCATGCGATCACGACGTGGATGGATCACAACTCGGTGCTGCGGCCCTACCATGCGCTGGGGGCGCAGACGGATATTTCCTACACGCATGTTCCGGTGGATGGGGCCTGCGTGGTCGATCCGGAGGAAATCCGGAAGGCGATCCGGCCGAACACGCGGCTGATTTCGGTGGTGCATGGCAGCAACGTCACCGGCGTCGTGCAGCCGATCCGGGAGATCGGGCGGATCGCGAAGGAGGCGGGGATATTGTTTCTGGTGGATGCTGCACAGTCGGCGGGGCATGTTCCGATCGACGTGCAGGCGGATGGAATGGATCTGCTGGCGTTTCCGGGGCACAAGGGGCTGCTGGGGCCGCTGGGGACCGGGGCGCTGTACATCCGGCCGGGCGTTGAGAAAAATCTGCGGCCGCTGCGCGAGGGCGGGACGGGGTCGGTCTCGGAGCTGGACGTGCAGCCGGATTTCATGCCGGACCGATTTGAATCCGGTTCGCACAATGCGATCGGCATCGCGGGACTCTCGGAGGGCGTGAACTGGATTTTGCAGAAAACGGTGAAGGTGCTTTTCGAGCACGACCAGATGCTGTGCAAGGTGTTCATGCAGGGGGTATCGGATGTCGATGGCCTTCGCTACATGGGGCCACAGGGGATTCGTAACCGCATGGGCGTGTTTTCGGTGCGGATCGACGGGATGGATCCCTTGGCGCTCGCGGATCTTCTGGAAAATGATTACGGCATCCTGACGCGCGCGGGGCTGCATTGTGCGCCGCTGGCGCACAAGCACCTCGGGACGGTTGAGTCGCATGGCACGACACGCCTGAGTTTCGGGCCTTTTCTGACCGCGCAGGATGTTCAATATGCCGCCGACGCGGTGGCGAAGGTGGCGCTCGAGCACGCGGTTCCGGTCATGAAATGAAATTGCGTTTTCACGAAACGAGCCAGACATGAAACCTGCATTGCCGTCGCTGGAGCGCTGCGCCTGGGCGAGAACGCCGCTGTACGAGCGGTACCATGACACGGAGTGGGGCGTGCCGGTGCATGACGATCGGCTGCTGTTTGAGTTTCTGGTGCTCGAGGGGGCGCAGGCGGGATTGAGCTGGGAGACGATCCTGAACAAGCGGGAGAATTACCGGCGGGCGTTTGACCGGTTCCATGTGGAAAAGGTGGCGCGGTACACGGAGAAGAAAATTGCGTCGCTGCTCGCGGATCCGGGCATTGTGCGCAACCGGCTCAAGGTGAATTCGGCGGTCACCAACGCCCGGGCGTTTCTCGCGGTGCAGGAGGAATTCGGGACGTTTGACGGGTATATCTGGCGGTTCGTGGAGGGCCGGCCGGTCCAGAACGCGTGGAAATCGCTCAAGCAGATTCCCGCCTCGACCAAAATATCCGATGCGATGAGCAAGGACCTGAAGCAGCGTGGATTCCGGTTCGTCGGCACGACCATCTGCTACGCGCACATGCAGGCGACCGGGATGGTCAACGACCACATCACCTCGTGTCACCGGCATGAGGCGGTGGCCGCCCTGTCAAAAATCTAGCCGCTGCAGGCCGCGGGCGATTTGGTGATTGGCGGTAATGCCGGCGCGCTGTATCCTCCCGGTATGGCAGTACGCATTCGCCAGGGTTCTCCAACGGACGGGCCGTCGCTCATGCACATCGAGCAGAGCTGCCGCGCCGCCGACTGGTTTTTGCCGGAGGGTTCCCGGGAGCCGGGGCATGTGCGCCCGCGGCACTGGCGGTCGTGGCTGCTGTGTGCGCCGCCCTACGACCGGCATCCGACGCCGCGGATGGCGTTTCTCGCGTATGAAAACAATGACATCATGGGCTTCGTCGCGGCGATGCACGATTCGATTTTCGCCGGATACCGCGCGGACATCGCGGGGCTTTACGTGTTGCCGCGCTACCGCCGGCGGGGGATCGGCGGGATGCTGCTGGTGCGCATGGCCCGGTGGCTGCAGGAGGACGGCATCAACCGCGTGACGGCGGACTGCTACCTGCAGGATTCGACGCGTGGCTTTTTCGACCGGATGGGCGGCGTGATCATTGCGAGCGTGTCGGATGAAACCGATCCGGCGGCGAAGATCACCTACGGGTTTGCCAACCTGCGCGAACTCGCGGCCCGGGCCTGACTGAATTGCCTCCCCGGGTTTTTCCGTTGCTGGTCGCGCCGTTTTCCCCCCGCTATACTCCCGGCCATGAAACGTCTCGCAACTCTGTGCGCCTCGCTCGTCGCCGCGGTTTTCGCTTCGGCGAGTGCTTTTGCCGCGCCCCCGGGCTGGGAGCTGCGCAACGGCACATGGGTACCGCTGGTAGAGCCGGGCTCCGGGACGCCCGAGGCCGAGGTCGCGCAGATGATCCGCGACCTGCAGGCGGCGTCGGCGAGCCCGACGCACATGGGGGCGGCGCAGCTGGTGAAGGTGACCAAGAAGTGGGAGAAGACGCACAAGAGCCATCCGCTCTTGCCGCAGGTGCTGCTGATCCAGGGGGATGCGGAAGTGATCCGGGGGCACAAATATGCGTCGCTTTATCCGTACGAGGATTTGCTGAACAACTATCCGCAGTCGGATCTTTTTGTGCCGGCGCTGGAACGGGAATACAACGTTGCCGATGCGTTTTTGAGCGGCGAAAAGCGGGTCTTCATCTGGTTCCGGATTTTGCCGGCCTATGATGATGCGCTGCAGTTGCTCGACCGCATCCAGGATCGCGATCGCGGCAGCGCGGTGGCGGAAATGTCCGGCCTGCGGGTGGCGGATTACTACTACGACTCGGGCAAATTCCAGGAAGCGGTCGACACTTACACTGACTTTTTGAAGCGCTATCCCTATTCCCAGTACACGCGCAAGGCGGAAATCCGCCGGGCGGAGGCGTCGCTGGGCAATTTCCATGGCCTGCTGTTTGACTTCACGCCGCTTTATGATGCGCGCGAGCGGCTCAAGACGGTGGCGGATGCCTACCCGCAGTCCTCAGAGGATCTGCAGGTCAAGGCGATTGACGACCGGATTTACCAGCTTGAAGGGCAGAAGGACCTGGAAATTGCCCGCTATTATTTCCGCGCGGGCAAGAAACACGCGAGCGCCTGGTATTACAAGCGCGTCATCGACAACTGGCCGGATACTTCGTACGCCCAATCCGCCCGCAAGGAACTCTCAGAGCGCATGCCGGGGGAGGGAAAATGACCCTGCGTGCGAAGGGAAAATTTCTGTTGCTGGCAATGGCCATGTCACTGGGTTCCTGCGGGTACACGTCGCGGCCCCTGTATAACGCGGCGTATAAGACGGTCGCGGTGCCCATTTTTGACAACCACTCGTTCCGGCGGGAGTGGGAATTCCGCCTGACCGAGGCGATCGCCAAGAACATCGAATTCCGCACGCCGTACAAGGTCGTTTCACAGGACAAGGCGGACACGATTCTCTCCGGGAAGATCACCAGCGTGGACGAAAACGTCCTCACGGAGCGCACGGGGACGATTCTACCGCGAGAAACGCAGCTCACGGTGGTGGTGGATTTCACGTGGAAGGACCGGTCGGGACGGGTGCTGGTGGATCGCAAGGGGTTCAACCGGAGCGCGACGGAAATTCCGCAGCTTAACGAGCGGGTGGAGGATGCCGAGCAGCTGGCGATTGAGCGGCTGGCGGCGGCGATTGTCGACCAGATGCGGGTCGACTGGTGAGTCGGCAGGGTTGAAGATCACTTGGCGAAAATCAGGATGAGGAACTGCGCCACCAGTACGCGGCTGATCATGGTGAGGGGGTAGACGGTGGCAAAGGCGATGGCCGGGGCTTCGGAGGTGCTCATCGTCTGGGTATAGGCGAGGGAGGGGCTGTTGAGGGAACCGCAAAGCAGGCCGCAGATGTGCAGGTAATTCATGCGGAGAACGGCGCGGGCGAAGCCGCCGATGATCAGGAGGGGGACGAGCGTAATCACGGCGCCGATGCCCAGCCAATAAAGGCCCTGAATGGTGTGGAGCTTGGCGAAGAAACCCTCGCCGCCATTCAAGCCCACGGCGATGAGGAACATGACGATGCCCAGCTCGCGGAGGAAGCCCGAGGCGCTCTGCGGCATGTACCAGATCAGGGGTCCGATGCGGCCGATACGGGCGAGAATGATCGCGACGATCATGGGGCCTGAGGCGAGACCGAGTTTGACGGGGGCGGGGAGGTTGGAGGAGGCGACGGGGATGGAGCCGAGGATCACGCCGAGGAGAATTCCGACGAAGATGGGCAGGAGGCGCGGCGTGTTGAGTTCGCGGGAGGAATTGCCGAGGAGTGTGGCGGCGGCGTCCAGGGCGGCGTTTTCGCCGACGGCGCGGATGCGGTCGCCAAATTGGAGGCGGAGGTTGCCGACGGCGGTGAATTCCAGTCCGGCGCGGGAGACGCGGGTGGCGGCGACGCCGAGTTTGCGGGAGAGGTTGAGTTCATCCACGGTGCGGCCGATGGCATTGCGGCGGGTGACGAGAATCTGGCGCGCGGTGATGTTGGAGGCGACAGCGCGGAGATCGACGGCGGAAGGATGGCCAAGGATAAGCTGGACGTCGCGAAGGGCATCGGGCGGGCCGACGGCGAGGAGGATGTCACCGGAGTGGATCTGCGAATCGGGCGTGGGAATTCGGACAACGCCGGCATG
>Ga0265314_10005346_pt1 | contig 11605 bp, 8 predicted proteins | sample 4126metaG_FD_203106 | JGI IMG/M metagenome (GOLD analysis project Ga0265314, IMG submission 203106) | Rhizosphere microbial communities from Carex aquatilis grown in University of Washington, Seatle, WA, United States - 4-1-26 metaG | ecosystem: Host-associated > Plants > Roots > Rhizosphere >... | reverse complement strand
CACCCCCAAGCGATATCGCAGTCATCGGCCCCGGCTATCAAGGCATCCCGCGGCTCGCTGTAGGCGACGATGGCACAGCGTTCCTAACCTTCCTCGACGACCGCGGCCTGGAAATCAGCAGCCTCGCAGCCCTCCCCGGGTGAGTTGAGCGTGAGCGTTGCTTCTTCTCGATCAGCGCGCGTTCTGCCTCGGCGAGTAGCTCCTCGCTCCAGATCGGTTTTGAGCGGCACAATGTGCAGCTGCAGCTCGTCGATCAGGCGCTCGTGTTGCAGGTGTTCCGGTGTCCCGCCGGGGCGGTGTTGCCGCCCGAGGTCGATCCGATCGGCGGTGTATCGCCCTGGAGCTGGCAGATGCCGCAAGTCTTCCAGTTCCGGCCGCAGATCCTCGACTGTCATCGGTCGGTGGGTCTCAACTGGTTGACCGTCGATGTGATCGATCAGGCCGAGCCGCACATCCCACAAGAGCGACTCGTCGGCCGCGTCGTCGAGCAGCGAATAACGGCTGCCCTTCCACCCCCCGCCGGCGTGGCATTGCTACAAAAGCTACTTGCCGAAGCGAACGCTACAGCGCCTTCAAGTACTCGACAACTACGCGACTATCACGCGAAGCCAGGGCGTTTCCTAAACCGCGTGCACAAGTTCGATTCTTGTCGGGGGCATCCAGTCGCGAAGCCGCTGCAGCCTAAGGCGTTGCGGCTCTACGATCAGTTGGAGCTGTTGTTGCCGACTCGGATCGATTCAGATTGGGGGCGCCACAAACCATGAGCAGTACCGCCGGAGCCTCGGTGCCAGCGGTCGTCGCCGATTCGCTGACGAAGCGGTTCGGGTCGGTGCTTGCTGTCGACTCGCTCTCGTTCGCGCTCACACAGGGCACGATCACCGGCTTCCTCGGCCCGAACGGTGCCGGCAAGACGACAACACTGCGGATGCTGCTCGGACTCGCCAAGCCGAGCGCCGGCAGCGCGCTGATCTTCGGCCGCGCCTACGCCGCACTCAATGAGCCGGCGTTGCGAGTCGGAGCGGTGCTCGAAGCGACCGACTTCCACCCGGGCCGTTCCGGCCGGGACCACCTCCGAACGTTGAGCCGGGCGGTCAACTTGCCGGACTCGCGCGTGGACGAGCTGCTGCGCTTGGTCGAGCTCGACGGCGCAGCTCACCGTCGCGTCAAGGGGTACTCGCTCGGGATGCGGCAGCGGCTGGGGCTCGCGGCCGCATTGCTCGGCGACCCCGAGCTGTTGATCCTCGACGAGCCGGCGAACGGGCTCGATCCCGAGGGTGTGCGTTGGCTGCGCGACTTCCTGCGCGCCTTCGCAGCAGGCAAGAAGACAGTGCTGATCTCCAGCCATGTGCTGGCGGAGGTCGCGCAGACCGTCGATCAGGTACTGATCATCAACCGCGGCAAGCTCGTCGTCGAAGCCTCGCTGGAACAGCTGACCGCCCGTGTCGGCGGATCGGTTCGCGTCCGCACCCCGGAACGATCGAAGCTGCAGGAGGCCCTGGTGCGCGAGCGGATCGAGACGACGACCGTGAACGAACAAGGACTGCTCGTGCACGGGGTGAGCAGCGAGAAAGTCGGCGATGTCGCATTCGCAGCCGGCGTCCCGATCCACGAGCTCGTCGCCGAAGGATCGTCGCTCGAAGACATCTTCCTCGAGCTCACCGCGGAGCCACAGACATGATCGCCCAGGCTCGGGCCGAGCTGCTGAAGATTCGCACGACCCGCACCACCATCGGGATCGTGCTCGGGATGGTCGCGCTGGTCCTGCTCTTCTCCCTGCTCTCCGGGCTCCTGACGAAAGCGCCGAGCCTCACGAGCACCGAGGATCAGCGCGGGCTGCTGAGCGTCGGGAGCCTCGCCGGGGTCTTCTCGGCGCTCGCGGGGATCATGCTCGTGACGAGCGAGTACCGCCACGGAACGATCCGCCCCACGTTCCTCTTCACCCCGCGCCGGTCGCGCGTGATCGACGCCAAGCTCGCCGCCGGCCTGCTCGCCGGAATCGTGTTCGGGATCGTCGGCGAAGGGCTCGGCTTCGCAATCGGCTACGCCTGCCTCGCCGGCCGCGGCGTCGACTACGCGCTGAACGGCGGCCAGACGACGCTACTGCTGCTTGGGACGCTCGCCGGGGTCGCGCTCTGGGCCGCGCTCGGCGTCGGGATCGGCACGATCGTCCGCAACCAAGTCGGAGCGATCATCGGCCTGCTTGCCTGGGGCTTCGTCGCAGAAAACCTGCTCTTCGCCTTCGTCCCCTCCGTCGGCCGCTTCGCACCCGCCCACGCCTCAGACGCCCTCATCGGACTCACCAGCAACCACCTCCTCCCCGCCGCAGCAGGCGGCGCCATCCTGCTCGCGTGGACAGTCGCATTCGCTCTCATCGCCATCGCCCTCGCCGCACGCCGCGACGTCACCTAGCGCCAACCGCCGAGGAGCACGAATGACGGTTCGCAGCCCGACCGCGCTCGTGCTGGCCGCGTGCGCGCTCGGGTTGATCTTCGCCACCGCGACGGCAGCAGCGCCGAATCCGCCGACGAACCTTCCGCGGAGCGCGAAGCCGGTGCAGCAGGGGGCGGTCGCGCACTTCACGATCAGCGCCCGCGACGCGAACGGCGGCACCGCACCACAGCTTTGGCTGCAGATCACGCTTCCGGCCGCGGATCCGCTGGTCTCGGCGCAGGCGACCGTCGGGATGACGTGCGCGAACACCACGCCCACGCTCCTCGACTGCACCCAGGACGTCCTCTTTGGACCGGGGACTGCTGCGACTGTCGCACTGTCGCTGCGGGCGAGTGTCACCGGACAGATCCCGATCGCGGCAACCGTGCAGTACGCGTATCCGGATCCCGTGCCGGCGAACAATTCCACCTCTGCCGCCGACGCTGTCGTCCCGGGGTGCACGGTCCCGAAGGTGGTCGGCCTGAGCGTCAAGCAGGCGACCCGCCTGATCACACACGCTCACTGCAGGCTCATCCGGACGACGTTCGTCCCGACGCGTTCCACGAGTCTCGTCGGCCGCGTCGTCTCCCAGCTTCCCCGTGCGGGGGTCCACCTGGATCCCGGACGGCGGCGTCCGAATCGTCGCCGGTCGCCGCGCGCAGCGTTGACCGCCGCGACCTCTGAGCACAGCCAGGAACGAGAAATTTAGAGCCGATCGCCAACTGCCGATGCGCTCTGAGTGGCGGTCGAAGACAGAGACTGGTACCGCGAGGATCCTCCACGCGCAGTGCGACCCGCGCCCGTGGTCGTCCTCGTCTCGATCGTCGCGGTCCTGCTGGCCGTCTTCGCCCTGCACTTCGTCGGCGGCGGGGGTCAGCCCAACGACCCCGAGCATCAATCCCACCACGATCGCTCGTTCCAGATCCTGCCCGGACTCGAGATTCCCATCTCGCGCGCACCGCTCTACGCCAAGAACGATCCGTGGCAGGCCTACCTCGCAGACGAGCAGACCTGCCCACACGGTGAAGACGCAAGCGCACCGCTGGCCGCGCAGGCGCAGACGATGGTCTGCCTGATCGACTTCGCCCGCGCGCAGCGCGGGCTCAGCGCGCTGCAGATCTCACCTCTCCTCTCCACGTCCGCCCGCTTGAAGGGCGAGGAGATCGAACGGTGCCGGGTCTTCGCACACGCGCCGTGCGGCGGCGATGCGCACGACGTCGCGGACCAGGCCGGCTATGTCGGCGCCTGGGGCGAGAACCTCTACATCGCGGACGGACGGTTCGGCGCGCCACGGGTCGCACTCGACGGCTGGCTGAACTCTCCGGCACACCGCGCCAATCTCTTCGACCCGGAGTGGCGCGTGCACTCGCTCTACGTGGTCAAGCTCTCGAGCTTCCCCGGCTTTCACGATCCGACGCTCTGGGTTTCCGAGTTCGGCGACCGTTGAAGCAAAGGCGTCGAATTAGGCGGTGAGGACGCGCCGCAGCCGCCAGGTCGCAAACGTGATCGCGACGCCGGCGAAGGCGAGCAGCACGCCGACCTGAGGGAGCACGCTGCCGAGATCGCCGCCGTGATTGAGCAGCTTCGAGAAGGCGTCGTTGGCCCACGCGTGCGGAGTGACGTGGGCGATCGTGCGCGCGGTCTTGGGGAAGACTTCGAGCGGTGCCATCGAGCCGCCGAGTGCAGCGAGCCCGAGCCCGAGCAGAAGCGCGACCGGTCCGGCTTGCTGCTCGTTCGAGAAGAGGCTGCCGAGCAGGACGGCGGCGCCGGTGCCGACGAGGCAGAAGGCAATCACCACCGCGGCGGTGCCGAGTGGGTTGCCCCAATCGACGCCGAAGAAGAGCAGCGAGCCGAGGATGATGATCAAGGCTTGCAGGAGCGCGACGGCAAGGCGTCCGAGCAGCTGTCCCGTGACGAGTGTCCGGAGAGAGGTTGGTGTGGAGAGGATGCGGCGCGCGATGCCGAGCCGGCGCGTTTCGATGATCCAGGCGGCGCCGTTGAGCGAGTTGAGGAAGATGAAGAGCAGGAGCTGAGTGCTCGCGCCGGATTCGAAGCGGCCGGTCGTGGCGATGTAGTTGCTCCCGTCGGGCGCCGTCAGCCGCACCTGAACGCGTGGGGTCCTCACTGCGACCGCCCGCGCGCGTGCAAGCGCCTGGGTGAACGATGTTCCGCGCGCGCGCTCGAGAACCTGGGCGGCGGCGAGGAGCCGGCCCTGCTCGGCGGCCACCGACTGAATGGTGGCGCGGACCTGCTGCGCGACGGAGTTCGGGCGGGCGAAGTAGCTGATCGTTGCGCTGTTCCCTCCGCGCAGACGGCTGTCGAAGCCCGCCGGGAGGACGAGCCCGGCATCGAGATCCCCGCGGGCGACCGCGTGCTGCAGACCGGTGGCGCTCGAGTACCGGCGGAGCTCGATCGCAGGGCGCGCATCCAGCGCCGCGAGAAACTGGCGTGCCAGCGGGCCACTTCGACCCTCGATGACGCCGACGCGGGCCGTGCCCGAGCCGCCGAAGGCTGCTCCGAGCAGGAGGATGATCAGCATCGGCAGGATGAAGAGGAAGAAGATGTTCGCGCGCCAGCGCAGCAACCGGCGCAGTTCGTTGGCTGCGATCGTCAGCGCCTTCACCGCGCGACCAGCTTTCCGGCGCGCAGGAACGCCAGCGTGCCTGTGACGGCGGCGACGGCGAGGATCGCGGCGGCCGGGCCCAGCGCGGCGCCGGCGCCGGCACCGCCCGCGAGGTTCTCGATTCCGCGCAGGAACCAGGCCTGCGGTGTCGCAAGGCTGAGCGTGGCAAGCAACCCGCCGGCCTGGGAGACAGGGAAGAAGGTGCCGCCGAGCATGCCGAGCACGAGCGCGACCATCGCCTGCCACGCGCTCGCTTGATCCGGCGTCCGCGCAAATGTGGCGACCAGCGCCATCACCGCCGTCGCGGCGAGCACACCGGCGCCGATCAGAATGGCGACGCCGAGCGGATTGCCCCAATGAGCGTTGAGCAGGAAGTGGGTCGCGAGCGCGAGCACGGCCATGCTGATCGCGCCGAGCGCGAGGCTGGTCAGAAGCTTCCCAGCCAGAACGGCGCTGCGGGCGATCGGCGCGACGAGCATGCGCGCGAGCGTCCCGTCACGCCGTTCCTCGAGAATGCTGGAGAGTCCGAACTGAACGGTGAAGAAGAGAAAGAACACCGCCATCCCGGCTGAATAGAAAGTGCCGGCATCGAGTTGCCTGCTGGTCGTCGAGACGTCGGCGATCCTGATCGGGTCGACCGCGGACGCGGTTCGGACCGAGCCCGGCGTCGTCGAGCCGAGTGCAGCACCGGCGAGCCGGACGGTGTCGATCCGGCTCGCGTACGACTGCGCGATCGCTTCGGCGACCTGCACGCCGATCGACTGATCGATGTCACCGAGCACGCGCAGCTCCGCCGTCCTCCCGTTCCCGATCGCAGCGCTGAGGCCGGCCGGGAGCACGAACGTGGCGGCAACCTTGCCGCGGTCGGCCGCGCTTCGACCGGCCGCCAGGCTTGGCTCGGGCCGGACCACGACCAGCCCGCCACGCTCGAGCGGCCCGAGCGCCTGCGTCTCGAACGCTTGCGCAGCCTGACCGTGGTCCTGATCGACGAGGCCGAAGGTGAACGTGAGGTGACCGCCGGTGACGTTGTGGAAGATCAGCCCGAAGATCGAGGCGAGCGCAAGGGGAACGACGATCGCCGACAGCAGCGCCGAGCGGTCGCGCAGGCGCTGCCGCAGGTCCTTGCCGGCGATCAGCAGCGCCGCCCGCACCGCTCAGTCCCGCAGCGCCTTGCCGGTCAGGTGCAGGAACACCGCCTCCAGATCCGGCTCGACGACCTCGACGGCATTGACGGCGACGCCCGCGGCGGTGGTCACTTGCAACAGTTCGGGCAGCAGATTTCGGGCGTGGTCGACGATCAGCTGAATGCCGCCGTCCTCCACGCTTGCGGCGTCCACCGAGGGGAGGGCCCGGCAGGCTCCAGCCGCAGCCTCCAGGTCACCGACTCCCTCCAGGTGCACGCGGTCGTGCTCACCGACCAGCGAAACGAGCTCTGCACGTGTCCCCTCGGCCTTCAGCTCGCCCAGGTCGACGATCCCGATCCGGTCGCAGAGTCGCTCGGCCTCCTCCATGTAGTGCGTCGTGTAGAGGACGGCCATCCCCTCCGCCGAGAAGGACTCCACGCTTTCGAGGATCGCATTGCGGCTCTGGGGGTCCACGCCGACGGTCGGCTCGTCGAGCACGAGCAGTCGCGGCTTGTGCAGCAGGCCGATGCCGATGTTCAACCGGCGCTGCATCCCGCCGGAGTAGTGCTTCGCCTGGTCGCCCGCCCGGTCGACCAGACCGATCAGGCGCAGCACCTCCTCCACCCGGTCGCCCGCGACCGCAGGCGCCAGCCCGTACAGACGCGCGAAGAAGCGCAAGTTCTCCCGGGCGTTCAGGTCGGGGTAGATCGCGAGCTCCTGTGGCACATATCCGATCGCCGCCTTCGCGCCAATGCTGCGCGTCGTCAAAGGCTTACCAGCGACGATCACCTCGCCCCCGTCACGCTCCAGAAGACCGCAGACCATCGAGATGGTCGTCGTCTTCCCGGCGCCGTTCGGGCCGAGCAACCCGTAGGTCTCTCCGGCTGCGATCTGGAAGCTCACTCCGCGCACCGCTTCGATCTCGCCGAAGCGCTTTTCCAACGAGTGAACCTCGAGCACCAACTCGGTCACGCGGCCAACCCTACGCGTCGGCGGCGTCACCCCTTCGAGGGATAGTCCCTCACCGTTTCCACAAGTTCGGGCTATTGCGAGAGCCGATTCCGGCCGAAAAGTGCCATAGCGCTCAATGGCTCACACCGACGCAGAAGCCGGGCACCGTCGTACGTCCCGCAGAGTGGCGGGCGGGCTCCTCCTGCTCGCGGCGATCGTCGCGGTCTGCGGTGTCGTGCTGCCGTCACGCCCGACTTCGAGAGCAACGACCTTCGTCGACCGCGCACTCGGCTCACCCAACGCCGACGCCTCGCTCGAACGGCACCTGGTAACGGGGACGACGCTTGCGGTCGACCGCGCCGGCATCGACGCGCGCGCCGGCTCGCAGACGATCGCCCTCACGTCGCGCAGCGCAGGGCACGGCGACTGGCGGCGCTACGGAAGCGGCGTCACGCGCACGACGAGCTACGGCCGCGAGTCGGTTCTCTTCGGGATCAACCGCGCGGAGCAGTTCCTGACCGTCAATCGCCATCTGGGGACGCGCACGTGGAGCTGGCAGCTCGACGCGACGCACGGCACGCCGCACCTCGGCGCCGACGGCGGTGTGAGCTTCACGCGCGCCGGGCACCTCGCCGGATTCCACATCCTGCCGGTCGCGATCCTCGACAGCGCCGGCCGCGACGTCACGCCGGCCGGGCTCCGGTGGTCGCTCACCCGCAACGCCTCCGGCTGGACACTCGGCCTGCGGCTCGACGACAAGACGCTGCCGACCCCGTACCTGATCGACCCGATTGCGCTGATCGCCGCGTGCGCGCTTCCGGTCGGCGCCGGCAGCACGACGAGCTGCACCGCAGCCACGTCGACCGGCTCGTCGAGCCTCGCCATCACCAAACCGTCGGCTTCAGTTGCCGGCGACGTGATGACCGCCCAGGTGACCGTCCGCTCGGCCGGTGCGATCAGCGCGCCGGCCGGCTGGAACCAGGTCGGCTCGACCGCGCAGGACGCCGCCGGCCCGATCGAGCAGGCGGTCTTCTGGCATCTCGTCGACGGCACCGAGCCGGCGACGATCACGTTCACGTGGGCCGGCGGCAACGCCGACGCCTCGGGCGGGATCGCCACGTACAAGGGCGCCGACCCGTTCATCGGCTTCGACCAGGGCGGCAGCGCGGTGACGTCGATGACGAGCGGCGGCACCACCGCAACCGGCAACCCAGCCGGGCTCGCCATCACCACCTCGGCCACGAACGAGATGCTCCAGGCCGCCTACGGCGTCGCGAACGGCGTGACCATCACCCAGAGCACCGGGCAGACGATCGCCCGCGAGTGGACCGTCGCCTCCGCCGGCACGACGAAAGTGACCGCCGGCTTCTCCGACAACGTTCAGGCCGCGGCCGGCGCCTCGGGGAACAAGACCGCGACCTGGGTCACGAGCTCGCTGTGGACCGCCCAGCTCTACGCGCTCAGGAACGAGGCGGCGGACGGGACGGGCACCGTCGCGGCCTCCTTCCTCACCGCGTCGGCCTCGCAGACCGGGCTCACACAGACGCTCACCTACACCCCGGCAGCCGGCAGCATGGCGAACGGCGACATCTCGTTCGTCGTCCCCGTCGGCTGGACGGCGCCGCAGGCAACGACGGCCGGCGCCGCCGGCTACGTGACCGCGACGGGCGGCAGCGGCACGAACACGATCGCCGTCACGGGCACCGGGCCGTGGACGGTCACGGTCTCCGGCGTCACGCTCAACCAGGGCTCGGCGCAGACGCTCGTCCTGAAGTACGGCGACACGAGCGGCGGCGGAGCAGGCGCAACAGCGCCGGCAACGACAGGCGGCGTCGCCTGGACGACCAAGCAGCGCTCGTCGAGCCGCGGCACGCTGACGAGCCTCGCCGCGCAGCCGACGATCACCGTCTACGCCGCCGACGGCACGGGCACGATCGCCTCGAGCCTCTCGACCGTCTCCGGCTCGCAGGCCGGGCTGACCGAGACGCTCACCTACACGGTGGCGGCCGGAAACATCTCGAACGGAAGGCTGACCGTGGTCGTGCCGGCCGGCTGGACCGCGCCCGCGACGGTCGCCGGTCCCGGCTACACAACCTCGAACTTCGGAGTCGTCTCGGTGGCCGGCCAGACGATCACCGTCACCGGCATCACGCGCAACGCCGCACAGACCGTCGTGATCACGTACGGCTCAGGCGGCACGGCGACCGCCGCCTCGTCGCCCGGCGCACAGACGTGGCAGGTCGACGAAGCCTCCACCGCAGGCGGCGTGCTCACCGCGATCGGGACGTCACCGTCGATCACGGTCTACGCGCCCGACGGCTCGGGGACGGCAACGACGCCGACGACGAACGTCTCCGCCTCGCAGACCGGAAACACCGTCGTCTTCACGTACACCGTCGCCGCCGGCGACATGTTCAACGGCGGTATCAAGCTGACGATCCCGGCCGGCTGGACCGCGCCGTCCACCACCCCGGCGAACGCTGGGTACACGACGGCGAGCGCCGGCACCGTGACGACGGCGGCGCAGGTCGTGACCGTCGCGAGCTTGACGCTGACCGCCGGATCCACCGTGACGATCACCTACGGCTCCACGGCCGGAGGCGGTTCGGGTGCGAAGGCGACCGCGACGACGGGCGCGCAGACCTGGCAGGTCCAGGAGCACTCGACGGCCGGCGGCATCTTCACGAACCTCGGCAGCTCGCCGTCGATCACCGTGAACGCTGCGAACGGGTCGGGGACGCTCACGGCTTCGATCGCCAACGTCTCCGCCTCGGAGGCCGGCCGGACGATCACGTTCACGTACACCGCCGCGGCCGGCGGAACGAACGGCGGCGCGGTGACGGTCGTCGCGCCCGCAGGCTGGAGCGCACCCTCGACGATGCCGACGGATCCCGGCTACACGACATCGTCGACCGGCCTCGTCTCGGTCGCCGGCCAGACGATCACCGTCAGCGGCGTCACCCTCGCCGGCGCGGCGACGATGACGATCGTCTACGGCGACACGGGCGGCGGCGGCGCGGGCGCCACGGCGGGCACGACCACCGGTGCACAGACGTGGCAGGCCCAGGAGCGCTCGACCGCGGCGGGCGTGCTCACGAACCTTGCAGCGTCGCCCTCGATCACGGTCTACGCCCCCGACGGCTCCGGCACGACGGCGCAGTCGATCTCCGTCGTCTCGGCGAGCCAAACCGGCCGCACCGTCACGCTGACCTACACGCCTGCGGCCGGCGGCATGCTCACCGGCTCGCTGACCGTCACCGTGCCCGCCGGCTGGACGGCACCCGCGACGGTGGCCGGCCCCGGCTACACGACATCGTCGGTCGGCGTGCTCTCCGTCGCGGGACAGACGATCACGATCACCGGCGTCACGCGCACCGCCGCGCAGACGGTCGTGGTCACGTACGGCTCCGGCGGCACGGCAACCGCGCCTGCGACTCCTGGCGCGCAGACGTGGCAGATGCAGGAGAGCTCGACCGCGGCGGGCGCGCTCAACTCGCTCGCCACGCCGCCCGTGATCACCGTCTACGCGAACGACGGATCGGGCACGCTGGCCGCGGGGACGACCAACGTCTCCGCGTCCCAGGCCGGCAACACGATCGCCTTCACGGTCACCGCCGCCGCCGGCGGCACGAACGGCGGCACGGTGACGATCGTCGTCCCCGCCGGCTGGAGCGCACCTTCAACGGTCGTCAACGCCAACGGCTACACCACCTCGACCGCGGGCACCGTCACGACCGCAGGCCAGACGATCACACTCTCGGCGCTGACACTCGGCGGGGGCGGTACCGCAACCGTCACCTACGGCTCGAAGGCCGGTGGCGGCGCCGGTGCGACGGCGACGGCCACAACCGGCGCACAGACCTGGCAGGGCCAGGAGCGCTCGACCGCGGCGGGCGTGCTCACGAACCTTGCAGCGTCGCCCTCGATCACGGTCAACGCTGCGAACGGCTCGGGGACGATGACCGTCCTGCCGGCAAACGCCGGCAACGTGTCGACGGGCAACACGCTCACGTTCACGTACACCGCAGCCGCCGGCGGGCTGGCGAGCGGCGCTGTGACGGTCACGGCTCCGGCCGGCTGGAGCGCGCCATCGACGACAGCGACGGATGCCGGCTACACGACGGCGTCCACCGGCACCGTCTCGGCCGCCGGTCAGACGATCACGGTCAGCGGCGTCACGCTCTCCGGCGCCGCGACGATGACGATCGTCTACGGCGACACCGGCGGTGGGCCCGGCGCGACCGCAGGAGCCACCGCCGGAGCGAACAGCTTCCAGACGCAGGAGCGCTCGACGTCCGGCGGCGTACTGACGAACATCGCGGCGTCGCCGTCGGTGAACGTCTATGCGGCCGACGGCTCCGGAACGATCACCACGCCGACCGCGAACGTCGTCAACGGGTCGACGAACACGATCGTCTTCACCTACAAGGCTGCCGCGGCGGGCGGCGTCCCGAACGGCTCGGTCACGCTGACGGTG